>JACXTT010009587.1_pt1 | contig 13213 bp, 8 predicted proteins | sample 9270951 | NCBI WGS metagenome assembly JACXTT01 (sample SAMN15532306, study PRJNA645909) | rock metagenome | isolation source: weathered quartz diorite | place: Puerto Rico | collected 2017-06-21
CCGTTTGTGCCTGAAGCACGCGCCCGCCGACGTCCTCTCTTTTGCCCCTGATTGCGGACTGAGCCAGACCGCGCGCTGGGCGGCTCGGCAGAAGTTGACAAACCTGGTGCGCGGAGTGGGGATTGTCCGAAAGGAACTGGGACTGCCGTGATTCGTCCTGTCCTGTCCCACGACGCGCTGCTTGCGGATGTGCGCGCCTGCGACAAACGCGACGGTGATTTCCGTCTCTGGTGGCTGGGACAGAGTGGGTTCCTGCTGCAGTGGCAGGGCGTGCATGTGTTGCTCGATCCGTATCTTTCGGATTCGCTCACAAAAAAATACAGCGCGACCGAGAAGCCCCATGTCCGGATGACAGAACTGGTCATCGACCCCGCCCGGCTTTCGTTTGCGGACATCGCAACATCATCCCACAATCACACCGATCACCTCGATGCCGAGACGCTCGGTCCTGTCCTGGCGGGAAATCCACACCTTAAGCTGGTGGTTGCAGAAGCGAATCGCGCCTTCGTTGCGGAGCGGTTAGGTATTTCCACGATTCCCATTGGGTTGGACGACGGGACCACGGTGGAAGTCTTGGGCATTCGCTTTACCGGTGTGGCCTCGGCTCACGAAACTGTGGAGCGTGATGAACAGGGCCGCGCCAGATTTCTCGGCTACGTGCTTCAGTTTGGGAAATGGGTGGTCTACCACAGCGGCGATACGATCCGATACCCGGAAATGGCGGAAACCCTGCGGGCGTTCGGCGTGCAGGTCGCGCTGCTTCCCATCAATGGCCGCGGTCCTGAGAGAAGAGTGCCTGGGAATCTTTCAGGACGCGAGGCGGCGCAACTCGCGAAAGATATCGGCGTCCGGACGGTAATCCCGTGCCACTTCGAAATGTTCGAATTCAACACTGCCTCTCCGAACGAGTTTGTGGCTGAATGCCGTCGAATAGGGCAGTCCTGCCGGGTACTTCGATGCGGCGAAAGGTGGGACAGCGGAGCAGGGAGCAGAGACGAGGTAGGTTGATTTCTTCATCCGGAGGACTGCCGCTTGCCGCGGCAGTCGAAGGGAGCGGTCACAGATTGACAGAACACTCTATGGGCGTTAATAACCGAGCTTCTTATCAACGACGTTCATCAGAGGCTTACCCTGCTGGAATCGGTCGAATTGTGCCATGAAGAGCTCCATGGCTCGATCCAGCCAATCAGGTGTATGGTCGGCACAATGCGGGGACATCAATACATTTTCCAGCTTGTAAAAGGGATGGCCGCTGGGTAAGGGTTCGTGATCGAAGACATCCAGGGCGGCACCTTTGATACGCTCCTGCGAGAGCGCGCTTACCAACGCCTCCTCCCGAATCACGGGGCCGCGTCCGACATTGATCACCACGGCTGTAGGCTTCATGGCTGCGAACTCCGGTTCAGCGATCATTCCCCGCGTCTCTGGAGTCAGGGGTGCGGCTGCGACTATGTAATCGCAGCGCGAGATCATCTCGATGCGGCGATCGGGACTGTACATCTGCTGAACAAGCGGGTTCGCCGCGGGCAAAGGCCCAACATGCCGTTTTACGGCCAGGACCGTCATCCCCAATGGCCGCACGCTAGCTGCGACCGCGCGGCCGATATCGCCATATCCAACGATTCCAACCGTGTGACCGAGGGCAGGCATCACGTCAAAAGCTTCCCACACGCCCGCCATCTGATTGCGGATCATGCGGCGGAAATCCTTGGCAAAAAATAAGATCGCGCCGATCACAAACTCAGCCAAAGCTGGGCTGAACACCCCCGAGCCATTGGTGAGTGGGACGGGTCTTTCGATAAGCTCAGGAAATAGTGTCTTATCGAGCCCCGCAGAGCGGCTGTGCACCCAGCGCACGTTCGGACACATGCCAAAGACCGCTCTGATCAGGGCCAAAGAGCCGGACCAATTGAGGATGACGGTGGCTTCCCTTGCTGCTGGTCCAAACACCTCGACAGAGTTTCCGGTTATTATGTTGGCCTCCGCCCGCAAGCTCTCGAGCACGGCGAGCTGAGGCTCATTCGGATCGGCCAGCACCAGGATGGTGTTCTTCATAGAAATCCGACAGCGCCCCTTTAAAATAGAAATGTTTCGCGTGGCTCATAATTACACCACAATCGGCGTAGACGTTACCTGCTTCTGCCGTCCGGAAAAAGACAAAGCCCGTAGCCGTTTTCAAAGACTCTATGCCCCAAAAAGATTCCAAGTCGCTACGTAGTTATCGCTGGTACGGCCCGGATGATCTACGTTCCTTTGGCCACCGGTCACGAGCCGCCTCGATGGGTTGTGTCCAGGCTGACTATGCCGGCAAGCCTGTCATCGCCATCATCAATACATGGAGCGACATCAATCCGTGTCACAGCCATCTCCGGGAGCGGGCCAACGACGTGAAGCGCGGTGTTTGGCAGGCTGGCGGCTTCCCGCTCGAGATGCCGGCAATTAGCCTCGGCGAAACTTTTCAAAAACCCACCACCATGATGTATCGGAATCTGCTGGCCATGGAGACAGAGGAATTGCTCCGCTCCTATCCTGCCGATGGCTGTGTGTTGCTGGGAGGCTGCGACAAAACAACGCCCGCACTCTTGATGGGCGCCGTCAGCATGAATATACCCGCGATCTATGTTCCCGCAGGGCCAATGCTACGCGGCAACTGGCACGGCCAGATCCTGGGTAGCGGATCGGATGTCACGAAATACTGGAACGAGCGCCGGGCGGGCAACATCGATGTGCAGGACTGGATGCAGATCGAAGATGGTATCGCGCGCTCGGCAGGAACTTGCATGACGATGGGCACCGCATCCACCATGACCAGTTTGACCGAGGTGCTGGGATTTTCGCTCCCCGGTGCGAGTTCGATCCCGGCGGTGGATTCCAATCATGTCAAGATGGCCAACCGATCTGGCCGGCGCATCGTGGAAATGGTTTGGGAAGATCTAAAACCGCGGGATATCTTAAACGACGCATCCTTCAACAATGCGATAGCATCGGTGTTTGCCCTGGGGGGCTCGACCAATGCCGTCATTCATCTTTTGGCATTGGCTGGACGCGCGGGAATCAATATCACACTTGATCGGTTTGATCAGTTGTCCAGAAAGACGCCATTGTTGGCCAATTTACGTCCCAGCGGCAAATATTTGATGGAAGATTTCTATTACGCGGGCGGGTTGGCGGCGTTGCTGAATGCGATTGCGCCCCAGTTGGACCTGAGCTGTTTAACCATTACGGGAAAAACACTTGGGGAGAACGTTGCGGGCGCGAAAATCTACGACACAGATGTGATTCGCACATTGGACAACCCCGTTCTCGAATCTGGGGGGCTGGCCATTCTGCACGGAAATCTCGCGCCGACTGGCGCTGTCATCAAGTCTTCCGCCGCCGAACCTAGGCTGCTGAAACACACCGGACGCGCCGTCGTTTTCGACAGCTACGACGAGATGAACCTGCGGATCGACGATCCGGCCCTGGATGTGGACGCAAACAGTGTTCTGGTGCTGCGCAACGCCGGGCCCAAGGGAGGGCCAGGCATGCCCGAATGGGGCAATCTTCCGATCCCGCAAAAGTTATTAAGAGCCGGAATCCGCGACATGGTGCGCATTTCCGACGCAAGGATGAGTGGCACCAGTTACGGCGCCTGTGTCCTCCATGTTTCACCCGAATCGTTTGTCGGCGGCCCACTGGCGCTGTTGAAGGACGGCGACGTCGTTGAACTCGATGTGTCGGAACGCCAATTGAATATGCGGGTGAATGATGACGAGCTTGGCCGGCGTCGCGCTGCCTGGAAACCGAAAGAGGGGGTTTACCACCGCGGATACGGAAGGCTGTACATGCAGCACATCAAGCAGGCTGACCAAGGATGCGATTTCGATTTCCTGGAGGGTACCGCTCCCATCCCCGAACCCGAAATTCACTGAGAACCCTGTGCCGGCGGGCTGCTTTCAACAATCGACGCACACTCAACCCGTGGGTGGATTGGAGCCTTCCGGGGAGCCTCGCAGGGACAACTGACAGAGAGCACGGTTGCGCGGGTCTTCGGCGTCACTGCCGTTCCCGCCTTCGGGTATGCAATTCAACGGCAACAGATCCCAGTTCTGCAATTGCAGAGACATGGCCGAGTTGGTCTTCGGTCCGCATCCAAATTTAGGGCGCACGACGGTGTGCTTGGATCGACGGTCGGAGTACCGACGCGACAAGGCTAAGAATGTTTCCGAAGGCTGTAAGTAGCGCCTAACATGTTCGAAGACTATCTGGCTTTGAACTTATAGATCGAGGGACGGAGTTCCGACCGTTCATACAATGAGTTGTCAGAAAGACATCGTCACCTGCGATTGTAGGTTACTCATGTTACTGCCTTCAAAAAAAGCGGCGTTAACCACGGAGCAAGATCTCACCGTTTTTCGTCATTAATTCACAGAATAACTGATCATCTTTCTTGACAAAGATGCAAGCAGAGTTATAATCGCCCGAAATATTCAAGAAATATCCGCTGCAACTATTCGCGGAACGAACTGAAAGTCTCCCGGTTGTTTCGAACCGCCCAGTAGTTATTAGTCGCCACGAAGTCAGGAAGAGAACAGTAATTTGCAAGAGTAAGCGCCTCAACCCCCCGTTTTCGCGCCCCGGCCTTGGATTTGACGAACACCGCAGGAGGTAATGCCCATGCCCACGGGACCGCCCCGCCGCATCAGGCCTCGCCACCTCGGCCAATGCTGGTGCTCAGAAAATCGAACACCAACTCAATCCGTTTTCAATGTTGTCGTAGGAAGAGTGTGGATGGATATTCAATCGGCCCCGGGAGATCCAAAATGCGCACGAGTCTTGTCTTGCACTTGAGCGTATTCGTGGATCGCAAGGCCCTCTAGGAGAACAACGATGAATACGCCAAGGATCAATCGCCCTCACGGCGGAGTGCGTGGAGCCAACTTGTCTCGATCGTCTCTGCTGTTCGATGGCCCGTTTGGGCGCATTTTCCGCGCACTGCCTCCGGCGGACTTCGGTGCCGACGATAAAACCACGCTCGAGAACCTCGAGAAGCTGGCCAAGGTGATGATCGCCAGCTTCGACCCCGCGAAGGATGGTCCGGACGCTGAGGAAAGTGGCATTCCGGCGGCGTATACCTACTTCGGCCAATTCATCGACCACGACCTCACGTTTGACCCTGCGAGCAGCCTGCAGAAGCAGAATGATGTCGACGCTCTGGTGGACTACCGGACGCCGCAATTCGATCTCGACAACATTTACGGACGTGGGCCGGACGACCAGCCCTACATGTACACGGATGATGGGCGGACTTTTGTGCTGGGGACGACGCTGACCGGAGCGGACGACGTAAACAAACGCGCGCGGGACCTGCAGCGCAATACGCAAGATCCTGCCCGGGCTCTCATTGGCGATCCTCGCAACGATGAAAACGTCATCGTCTCGCAGCTACAAGGTCTGTGGCACCGCTTCCACAACAAACTGGCGAAAGATAACCCGACGTGGTCGTTTCCCAAAGTGCAACAACAAGTGCGGTTTCACTACCAGTGGGTTTTGCTGCATGATTTTCTGCCCACAATTGTCGCCAAGGAGGTACTCGAAGATGTGCTTCCGCTGGACAAGCACAAGAAGCCGATCGTGGATTCGTCCAACCTCAAGTTCTTCCACCCGAAGGTGAGAGGCTTCATGCCGCTGGAGTTCTCTGCGGCTGCCTATCGGTTTGGGCACTCCATGATTAGGCCAGGGTATCGCCTCAACGGCGAGGTGGGACCTCTTCCGATTTTTAAACACGGCAAAGACGCCGTGGATCTGCGCGGCTTCAAGGCGCCGAAATCGAACTGGGCACTGGACTGGCGGCGGTTTATTGATCTTGTACCTCTCGACTACGGCACGCTGGTCGATAAGCCAGACCCGAAAGACCCAAGAAACATAAACCGGTTACAACTTGCGTACCGGATCGATACTTCGCTGGTAAACCCACTCGGAGACCTTCCGGCGTCGATTGCTACCAATCCAAGCATTTTGGCGCAGCGCAATCTGGATCGCGGATGGAGAATGCGCCTCCCAAGCGGGCAGGAAATCGCCAGGGCGATGAGCTTGGTTCCCTTGACCGATGACAATATCAAAATCGGTAAGTTCACGGGGGACAAGGCCGATATCGTAACCACCATCGACAAAGTTGGCGATGGCTCATTCGTCGGAAATTGCCCGCTTTGGACATACGTGCTGGCTGAGACGGTGGAGTCGACGGTAACGGTGAAGACGCGGGAAGGAAACAAGCCGATCAAGACCAGAAAACTGGGCCCGGTCGGTGGACGGATCGTCGCCGAAACGTTTATCGGCCTCCTTCTGGCGGACTCCAGTTCGTATGTCAGCCTAGACCCCCTCTGGGAGCCGACGAAACTTATGGAGGATGGTGTGTTTGGGCTCCGCGAGTTGATCAAGCGCGCGTTGGAGGGCTGATTTTCGCGCTCGGTGAGTGAACAGAGCGATTGAGGGACGCCGGATGCTGGTCCGGCGAGGGCGTTCTTGACAATCGCGATGCCGGAGTCATCGTTGACAACGCCGCGGCCGCCGAGTACTACGAAAAGAGTTTTCTCGACGACTGGAACAATCACGCGGAACAAAAGATCGTCAAGCCTAAGCCGTAAATTGCCCGGCATTCGCGGAGAGAAGTCCAATGTCCAAGGTTGACGAAGTCTTCTTCTTACCCCCTATGGCGGTCGCGCGCCTGGGAGGGAGCGACATTCCCCTGGCCAGCTTTACCTGGGTGGAAGATCCCAGTCTGCACGGGGCTGGGAAAACAGTCATCGCACCGGCGCGGAGTCTGGAAGTGTTGGCGAATGGTTCGGTGCGTCCTTTTCACCCGGCGACGATTCACCTTCGTGACGGTAATTTGCTTCGGCCCGTGGCTCCGTTTTTCGAGCTTTGGGTCCGGGACGATGCCGGGGAACACGCGCTCACCGCAGCCTGGCTCCAGGCTAACAGGGGATCCGTAGACAAGATCACTTATACGGTGACCGCGGCCAACAAAAAAGCGGCACGCCGTTGCGGTGTTCCAAGCTGCGCATTCTCCGCGACAGTTACGGTCAGCGGCAACGACCATCGCAAGTATCCTTTGTTGGCGTCTAGTCCTAAGCTGCCCGCCGGTGAGGACGGCCTTGTTCTAGCGAACAGCCCAATTCCGTTGGGCCACTTTCAAGTAATAAAGCCCGTTCCTGGAGCGGCGATGGATGTCGACCTGAATGTGCTGCGAGTACGATTCACGCCGGCACGCGGCGAAGTCTATGGTCCAAGAGAGATGCAGGCGAAGGCAAAGGAAGCCGATGCCAATACGCGTCACGAACAGTACACGCTCGTGCCCGAGAGCAACCGCATTTTGAACCAGAATGCCAGTTGGGTGCAGTACTCGTCGCGTAATCGACGGGACAATCCCGAACCCGACGATACCTACGATGGCGCTGATGACCGAAGCCGCCAGGAGCAGTCCTTTGGAGTAGTTGATGATACGTGTGACGTGGTGCTGCAAGCAACCGTCGTAATAGCCCGAAAAAGTTTCGTTGCGACAGCCCGTATTTTCTCTGCGCCACCAGATTTTGCCCCGGATCGTCGCCCATTTTATTCCTTAGCCGACGAGTTGATCGACCGCGATCCTCCACCACGAGAACCACTGGAACCGATCCAGGACGCGGTCATTCGTTTAGGGGATCTATTCCAGCGCGTCTACGAAACCGCCAGCCTGGCGAATGTCGACATGATGCGCAATGCCATCATGCCGGCGGAGGGGAGCGGTCCGCGGAATTTTGCGGGAATGCCGGCGGTAACCGTGCCGGCCAGCATGACCCGGGGCGATCGCCTATTCGATAGGGATGACGATCTGAACAGCGCGGCCAGTGCCCGGGAGAAGTTGCCTTACTCCTCGGTGGCTGGGCAGGTGCACGCTCCCATGGCCGATGCGGACGACCTGGCGCAGACGTTGCGTGAGAAGGCTGGGTTCATCAAGAAGCTGATTCGTCCTGCCTACGCGCACTTCAAGAATCTTGCGCCTAGGGTCAATTCCGAGGACAAACCCAACCCAGAACAGCGCGACCCGCGGAACAATCGAGACCAGCAACCCGACATGCGAATGCCCCCTTACATGCTCGATTCTGATGCAACCCCCCTTTCTCTCAACCGACGCCAGTACGAGTTCCTGCTGCAGACTCTGGAACGCCTGCAGCCATCACAAGATCGCGGCGCACTGGCAGCCGGTGCGGCACCTCCAGACTTCAATCTGGCGCACGACCACGTCATGCGGGTGGTCAAGCGCCTTTCGGGCAAGGGCCGGAATCCAGACGGGGCGAAGGGAAAAAAGGCAGCTGGCAAGAAGCACTCGGCACAATCCGGCAAGCCCAAGAGGAGATGACATGGCGGGGTTGGTCGTTCTGGGAAACGCATCACAGGCGGTAGCCGGCGATCTGATCGTAAGGGAACCGCCACCGCTTCTGCATTTGCTGCCGGGGAACCCACCACTAGTGCTGGTGGTAAACGGCTCTCGGCTGTTCGAAGTCGATGTCGAATATTTTGATCAGCTACGCCAGGATGGGGAACGCGCCAACGAGCTCCTAAATTTCAGTACGCACTTTGCCTCCCGAGCGACGGCGAGTGCTCCTCTCCTTCCTCCCAACGCGATCTCGCTCAATATCGCACAGTCCTGCAATCTTTCCTGCTCCTACTGTTATGCGGATGAAGGACGATTCGGCAAGCATCCTGTCCTGATGTCCAAAGAGGTTGCAAGGGCAGCGGTCGACCAACTCTTCGAGGGTGTTGCTCCGGGCCAACGCGCAACCGTCGGGTTCATCGGCGGCGAGCCCTTCCTGAATCGTGAGGTGCTGTACGCGACCGTTGAGTATGCGTCCAAGCAAGCTCGCAGCAGCGGTTCGAGGGTTGGGTTTTCGGTGACTACCAATGGAACCTTGCTGACCAAAAGGGACCTCGATTTATTGCGCGACCACTCTTTTGCCGTCTCCGTCAGCCTGGATGGTGCCGGGGAGATCAACGATCGGCATCGTCGGGCTCGCAACGGGGCCAGTAGCTTCGCAATGACCATGCGGGCTCTTGGTCCCTTGCTGCAGGATCCCGGTAACGCTCGCGTCACTGCCCGCGCCACGATCACGCGCCAGGACTTACGAGTATCGGAACGGGTTGACGCACTGTTGCATGCGGGTTTTGGCGAGGTCGGGGTCAGCCCGCTGCGCACCAGCCCAATGCCGGGTCTTGCGCTCGGCGAAGCGGATTGGCCTACGTTGTTGAACGAAATGATACGGGCCGGAGAAGCCGAGTGGCAGCGTTTCCCTGAGGTTGGCGCATTCCGGTTCTCCAACCTTGCGGTGGCGTTGAAACAGATTCATGCCGGCTATTGCAAGCCGCTGCCTTGCGGATCGGCAGCCTCTTATGTTTCGGTAAGTGCCCGCGGTGAGTATTTCACCTGTCATCGTACGGTCGACAATCCCCGCTTTGCGTTGGGAGATATTTCCGCCGGACTGGCCCAGGAGCCGCGGGAGGAGTTCCTGCGCTCGCGTCATGTGGACCGGCAAGAACCATGCCGCTCGTGCTGGGCGCGGTATCTGTGCGGTGGCGGTTGCCATGCGGAGGTTCTCAGTGCGGGCCGCAGCGGTTGTGACTACATCCGGGGTTGGCTGGAGTACTGCCTGCGTAAATATGACCTGGCCATGCGGGAGTTTCCTGCATGGTTGGAAAAAGGAGGAGAGACCCTTCCATGATCCCCAAGATTTTTCCACGGAATCTAACCGCGCGCGCCTCTACGCAAGTGGTCGGCAACCCGGTCAATACGCGCTTGGAAAGTGGAGTCGGCAACTGCTTTCCTGGGCTGGAGTTCGACCATCGTAATTTGGACCGCCGTTTCTTCCCCGGGCTGGTGTTCGAATTCACTGAAACAGGTGTGCTGTTGTTGGAGATCGATCTTAACGACCCCGAGTTACAACCTAATTCGGAGCTCCGCAAAAAGCTAGTCGGAGAAGTGGGTGGGAGACTCGGCCAAGAGTCGTGGTTTCTCGAAGAGATCACGCAAAATCAGGCCACGATCGTGATGCCTTCCCGGGTCAGCGACGTTACCATGACGACATGGAGGCTGGTACGCTCGCTGGAGCCCGGCCCGATCACGATTGTTCTGAAGCAACGACGCAAGAACAGCAGTAGCACGGTAACGAATAACGTTATCAAACTCGAGGGACAGCGTCGAAGTTTCGTTGGTCCCGAAAGTGGCGTCATCAGCCCCGCGTACAGTCCCGGGGAACTCACCCAGAGTCTGTGCTCCCCGTGGATGCACGATTTTCGCGACTGCGCCTGCTACTATTGGGCCTCCAATCACCCCGATATCGTGCTGGCCGAGGCGCCGCCGGAACAGCCCACTCTACCCAGCGGCGCCCCTGCTAATCCCGTTCTCGCGATGACGCCGATTGACTGGTTGCGTTCGGATCGGACCAGCGTGGCGCCGGCTAAGTCGACCCAGGAACTGAACCGACCCGCCCAGATGGATCATTACGATATCAACCTGCGCTGGCAGGAGTTGGCTATTGTGCTCGAGGGGAGGGAGGCTTCGAGCATCTATCATCCCCGTGAAATCGACAAGATGAATCCGTATGAATCCGCCGACCAGCTTGCGGACAAGCTCATGGAACTGGCCACGCTCGAACACGTGGTGGCGCTGGAGTACCTGTATGCTCTCTATTCGCTGAAGACCCCCGAGGAAGGTGGGGAAGGCACAAAGAATGACCTCACCTTTGTGAGGCACGAGCTCCTGTTCATCGCGGTGAGCGAGATGCGGCATTTGCGCTGGGTCAACCAGTTATTGTGGAGCCTGGAGCACGATAGCATGCTCAGCAAGAAGGTCGGGCCGTCTCTGGGCGTCGCCGAGGAGGTCCCAGTGGCGGATGATAAGTCTCGGCCGCCGCAGTTAGTCCAGCCTCCCTCAGCCGGCAAAATGCGGCCTCGGCAGCTGCGCCGACTCGAGCCCGACGTGCTGCAGGATTTTATCAGCGTGGAACAGCCCAGCGGCTTTCTTGACGGACAGTATGCACGCGTGCTCGCGACCCTGCGGCAGAAAAAGTATCGCGAGACTTTGGAGCAGATTGCTGCCCGGATTATTGGGGACGGCATGGAGCACTACAGCCGCTTCCGGGAAATCCAGGTCGTCTTGCAGAAATATGAACAGTGGCTCAGGGATGGAAAACTGGTTTCAGCCTCTGTGGCGGCCGGATCGAAGCCCAAAACCACAACCAAGACTTACCTGAAAATCCTCAGAGAGGTCACACCGGCGGGCGCCGGCGACGCCGCAGTGGCCAAGGCCTTGACGATGTACGCAAGCATCGTCGAGGAATTGAGCCAAGCCTACGACCGCGGAAATATGGAGGACGGGAGCCACATCGCTTTGGCCCGGCAGGTCATGTTTGAGCTCAACCACGAAGCGGAAACGCTGGCAGCGAGAGGAATTGGGATCCCATTTTTCCGGGTGGTCGCAGGCGGGGCAGGCCAGAGAGCCAAGCACAGGCACCGATGAAGGGAAAGTAGATGGCTTCGCTCGATGGCAGTCGACGTGACGTTTTGATCGGCGGTGCAGGGATCGCCGCGGCCGCAGTGGCCATACGGCTCTGCAAACTAGGTTTTCGACCGATGATTCTGGCCACTGGCGGTCACATACTGCCGGGCATCGAAGCGATTCCCGAAGCGGCGCTGCCGTTGATAATAGAGTTAGGGCTCGAACCTGTCCTGCGTAAAGTCAATAGCGTGATGGTTGAAGGTTTCGAAAACCATTGGACCGTCGATGAGCCTGAGCTTCGCCCAGGCAAGTGGATTCACGTGGAGCGCAGTCTGCTGGCGAAGGCCGCGATCGTTGAAGCAGTACACCATGGCGCGGTGCTGCGGCTCTGCCGATCTCTTCCGGAACTGTCTAGCCGGCCAAGTTCGGTTCACATTGCTCTCGACGGAGTCCGGCTGCACTTCGAAGCCGCAATCGATGCTACCGGACGTTCTGCCGTGTGGTCGCGTCCAGTGCGGCGTCGCGGAAGACAACTAGCGGACATCTTTAAATGTCCGCGAGACTTACCTCTTCGAGGTAGGGTAGCCCGGCTTGAGAACGGATGGGCCTACCGCATCGGAGTCGAAGGCTCGACCACGGTGGCAATACTCACACCGCAACCTGGCTCTCGTGCTGCGGATGCAGAAGCACAAGAGGCCTTAGGGATTGCGCGAGGTGAGTTTGAGCATATAGGTCGTCGGCCAGCGTTTCCGCAGTGGTCAGAAAACCCCGTCCAGCAAAGAAGATTAGCGATCGGAGACGCTGCCTTGGCGTACGACCCGTTGGCGGGGCAGGGGATCCGCTTTGCTCTCTCTAGCGCAATGACCGCTGCAGCGGTTGTAAATACGTGGCGGAACTCGCCTCGCGGTCGCGAAAGAGCAGCCCATTTTTACTACGACTACGTAGATCAGTCGCGCCGTCGGCATCTGGAATTTATTGGTCAACTCCGTGCGCCAAAGACATCCGCAGCGGTGGCAACAGATCTTCTGCAAGGATTCGTGGTTTTCTCAGGTCAAACCAAAATCACAGAACTGCAGGTTGAGTCAGGCATCGTGACGGGCGAAGCCGTAGTTTTGCCGGGTGGAGCAGCGGTGCGTTGGGTTGGAGGCTTGGATCTTTTGCGCCTTCGGGACCTGGCGCGCGGCCCAGTTCGTCCATCTGAAATAGCAGAGCGCTTGGCCTCGCCCGCGTGTAGCCCATCCCACATCTCTGCTGTATTGCATTGGTGCGTGAGGCACGGCCTCATCTCCGCCGCCGCGGGCACTTTTTTGGAGCACCGTCCATTCGTAACCTGAATCTCCTAGTGGTTGCGGAGACTCGCTAGGGCTGCAATGAGTCCCCGAGGCTTGCGCCTAGTTGACGTCTAGCTCGTGAGTATGTGTTCAGACGGTTCGGGATCAACGCGAGGGATCTTTCGCAGGGTCACTGGTTGTCCCAGATCCCGCATGTTCTCTGTCGGATGAGGTGATCATCGGTTTTCTCTCCTAGGGCTCTTCGTCAGGCGGACCTGAAGCGCCGGCAAGATCCTGAGGCTTGATCCTCTCGACGTTGAACTTCGCCACACGCTCGCGCATTGTCTTAATGACATCGTAGAGCGGCGGAGCGTCGCCCTTGACCCATCCCAACGGTGTGATGCGCGCCCCAACGACCGAGCGCAAACAC
>JACXTT010009588.1_pt1 | contig 13212 bp, 14 predicted proteins | sample 9270951 | NCBI WGS metagenome assembly JACXTT01 (sample SAMN15532306, study PRJNA645909) | rock metagenome | isolation source: weathered quartz diorite | place: Puerto Rico | collected 2017-06-21
CGATCTGATGACGGCCCTCGATGATGAAGATGACGACGAGTAAAAAAATGGTCCAGCTCAACCTTCCGAAGAATTCTCAGGTCACCGAGGGCAAGACCTGGCAGCGGCCAAGCGGCGCGCGCCACGTCACCGCGTTCCGCGTCTATCGCTGGAACCCGGAGGACGGCGCCAACCCGCGCATGGACACCTACTTCGTCGACCGCGACGACTGCGCGCCGATGATTCTCGACGCGCTGATCTGGATCAAGAACAAGATCGATCCGACGCTGACCTTCCGGCGCTCCTGCCGCGAGGGCGTGTGCGGCTCCTGCGCCATGAACATCGACGGCACCAACACGCTCGCCTGCACCAAGGGCATGGACGAGGTGAAGGGCACCATCAAGGTCTATCCGCTGCCGCACATGGAAGTGGTCAAGGACCTCGTTCCGGACCTGACGAACTTCTACGCGCAATACGCCTCGATCGAGCCCTGGCTGCAGACCAAGTCGCCGGCGCCCGAGAAGGAGTGGAAGCAGAGCCACGAGGACCGGCAGAAGCTCGACAATCACTACGAGTGCATCCTGTGCGCCTGTTGCTCGACCTCATGTCCGAGCTACTGGTGGAATCAGGACCGCTATCTGGGCCCGGCCGCGCTCCTGCAGGCCAACCGCTGGATCAGCGACAGCCGCGACGAGGCGACCGGCGAGCGGCTCGACAATCTCGAGGACCCGTTCCGGCTCTACCGCTGCCACACCATCATGAACTGCACCAAGGCCTGCCCGAAGGGCCTCAATCCGGCGAAGTCCATCGCCGAGATCAAGAAGAAGCTGGTCGAGCGGCAGGTTTGACGCTCCGGCCGCCCGCCAAAGCTAGACGCATTCCAGACAGCACACCGCCGGCGACGCCTTAACGCCGGCGGGGCGCAATCCTATGTTTCGGCCGTATGAATTGAAGTCCATGACGGATTGCGCAAAGGATCACCGATGTCCAAGCATGCCATCGCCCGCGTTCGCCACGAGCCGCGCCGCCGCTTCCTCACCGTGCGGAAGGTCGAACGCATCACGCCGGCGATGGCGCGCGTGACGCTTGGCGGCGACCTGGCGGGCTTCGTCAGCGCCTCCTATGACGACCACGTCAAGGTGTTCTTCCCGCTGCCGGGCGATACCAAGCCGACCCTGCCCGATCCCGCCCCGGACGGCGCCACCAACGGCGAAGCGCGCTCGCCGGGACGCGACTACACGCCGCGCCGCTTCGACACCGGGCGCCACGAGCTCATCATCGACTTCGCGCTGCACGACGCCGGACCCGCGACAGACTGGGCCTCGAAGGCTGCGCCGGGCCACCAGCTCGCGGTCGGCGGGCCGCGCGGCTCGTTCGTCGTGACCGACGATTTCGACTGGTATCTGTTCGTCGGCGACGAGACCGCGCTGCCAGCGATCGGCCGGCGGATCGAAGAGCTTCGCGACGGTACCAGCGCCATCGTGGTCGCCGCGGTGACCGACCCCGAGGAGCAGCAGACCTTCGAAAGCCGCGCCAAGGTCGAAACCGTCTGGGTGCATCGTCCGCTGTCGCGCGCCGAAGACCCCGCTCCGTTGCTCGACGCCGTGCGCGCGCTGAAGCTGCCGCAGTCCGGCGACGGCTATTGCTGGGCGGCGGGCGAATCGCAGACTGCAAAGCTGCTCCGGCAGCACCTCGTCACCGACCGCGGCTTCGACAAGGCCTGGGTCAAGGCCGCGGGCTACTGGAAGCGCGGCACGGTCAGCATCCACGAGACCCACAACGATTGAGTCTCGCATTGCGGCGTGGAAGCGCCGTGAGGAGCGTTCAGTCGAGATCGGCAATCTGCGCGTGGATGCGCAGCAGCTCCGGAATTGTCTTGGGATCGCGCCGGCCGAAACCGCATTCGGTGCCGACCGAGAAAGCAGAGACATGCTTGCGCGCAGCGGCGAGACGCCTCCGCGTTCCTTCAACACCGTCGGTGTAATGCACCAATCCCAGGCAGAGCTCGGTCTCCGGACGCAGCCTGAGATTCCGTAGTGGCGCAAAGTAGGCGTCGTCGTCGCGATTGCGCGGCACCGGCATGTGGATGAGCTGGACCGGGCGCTTGATCTGGCGGCAGAGGCGATTGGCGAACTCGACCATGTCGCCCATGTCGGTCGGCTCGACCACGTGCTTGTGGTTGGAATCGCCGTAGCAGAGATGGAACAGCAGGTCGATGTCCGGCGGCACGCGGTTGCCGAGATCGAGCAGGATGTTGCTGAAGGTCTCCTGCATCTGCTCTTTGCTCCGCCCGTAGCTGCTCGACTGGTTGCGCTCCAGCCGCGCGAACACCGCCGAGGCGACGTCGAACTGAATCGCGATCTCGTCGTGCGGCAGCGCGGCCGCGATCTTGTCGATCTCGCGCTTGAGCGCCTCGTTGTAGATCGGGTCGATCGGAGCGTGCAGCTCGTCGACGAGATAGAGCCAGATCACGGAATGGGCGGGCACGAGGTCGATCTGGAACTTGGTCTCGGCAGGAATCTTGCCGGCATCTTTGAGCCCCTTGAACTCCACGTAGGATTCCTTGGCGATGTCGGCGTAATACAAATTGTCGAAGTGCACGTCCGCGGGCTTGCGGCCGGGCTTGAGCCTGTAGCGCTCGCGGCCGGTGCCGGTGGCATGCACCCGGAAGAACTCGCCTGACTTCTCCAGCGCCGGGCTATTGGCGAACACCGGTTCGAGCCAGGTGATCCAGTCAAGGCGCTTGCCGGTCTCGCCGTCCGGGATGCGCTTGATGCGGTGGCCGAGCGCCGCGCTGACCGTTTCGAACACCTGCGCGGCGCTCGCCATCGGCACGCTGCCCACGAGATAGACGTCCCGGCTCGCCATCATTTCCTCCGCGCGTTGTCCTTGCCGGCCGAGTTTGGTCTCCCGGGATTCGGAATGTCTAATACGAAGATTATGGTCTTCGATAATTTTGAGTTATGGCTGCGCTTTCGGCGGGTTGGGCCTTTGCGCAGCCGCTGGCTGGACGCGATAGTGCGCACCGCCCCCGGGCTTAACGCCTGCTTAATGGCAGCGAGATGGCCCGCGATAATCCGTTAAGCACGTCGGCGCACAATGCCCGGAGCGGCTGAACCGTGAATCAGTCGCGCCAGACCAATGGACGTCAAAGGAGTGACGGCCATGTTGATACGGTCCCGCACGCTTGCTGCCCTGACGCTGGTTCTCGCCACGACGCTCCCCGCGATGGCGCAGGACAAGACCTACGAGATCCGCCAGCCCACCGGAAAGTGGCAGGTGCCCGGCGAGATCAAGCAGCCGACCGGACCGTGGCAGGTGCCGGGCGACATCCAGGTGCCGAAGGGCATCCAGGCCGTGAAGGCGGTGGCGGTCAGCCGCTGCGAGCGCCGCTTGAGCGTGGTCGCCGACGCGTTGTTCGATTTCGACAAGTCGAACCTCCGCCCCGACGCCGAGGAGACGCTGCTCGCGGCCGCGCCCGAGATCAAGAAGATCGGCGGCAAGCCGTCGCGCGTCGAAGGCCACACCGACGCCAAGGGCGGCGACGCCTACAACATGAAGCTCTCCGAGGCACGCGCCGCCACGGTGCGCGACTGGATGGCCAAGCACGAGCTCGTGCCCGCGTCGACGCCGATCAAGGGCTACGGCAAGACCGTGCCGGCCGCGCCGAACACCATCGCCGACGGCAAGGACGATCCGGTCGGCCGCCAGAAGAACCGCCGCGTCGAGGTGGTGTTCGACACCTGCAAATGATCGTGCAAGTTATGGTCATGCAACAGCAGGTGCGGCGTTCAGCAGCAGCACCTTCGCCGCATCCCGGCCGTGCTTCCGCGCATTATCGAACGCCGAAGCTACGGCCAGGAGAGCGGCATGATCGACCACATCGGCTTTGCGGTATCCGACTACGAGCGCGCCAAGGCGTTCTACGCGAAGGCGCTGGCTCCGCTCGGCTACGTACTGGTGATGGAGGTCGCGGCCGAAGGCAATCCGAGCGGCGCACCGGCGGCGGGCTTCGGCGCAGGCGGCAAACCGGATTTCTGGATCGGCGGTGAAGGCGGGATCGACAAGCCGCTGCACATCGCGGTCCTGTCCAAGGACCGCGCCGGCGTGGATGCCTTCCACAAGGCGGCGCTCGCGGCCGGCGGCAGGGACAACGGCGCGCCGGGGGTGCGACCGCACTACCACGCCAACTACTACGCCGCTTTCGTGTTCGACCATGACGGCCACAACATCGAGGCCGTCTGCCACGCGCCGGGTTGAGCCAGGATTAGCCGCGCCAGCCGGGCGGCGGGCCGTGACGCTCGATGGCGTCGACGATCTCGCGGTGCTTTCTATCCTCGCGCGACATATAGATCGCGAGCACGGCATGCGCCGATGGCACCAGCCACAGCACCGGGAACACGAAGCCGAGCAGCAGGCACGGCACGATCAGGACGAAGTTGATCACCGCCGAGAAAACCTGGCCGTTGAGCAGCAGCGCCAGCGGCGGAATGAAGACGGCGAGGATGTAGATCATCGGTCCGGTCCCCAAAGATCGCGCGGGGCGCGATCGGCGCCCCGCATATAGGTACCTTTCGACGCCTCGCCAGATGCCGGAACCCGGCCGGTTCAGGGCTTGGGCCTTAAGGCTTGGGCGGCGCGCCGGGCTCGTCCGTGCGCTTCTGCTTCCAGAGCCACCAGGCGCCGACACCCAGCGCCGTAAGCCCCCAGGACGCCGCGGCAAAGATCAAGAGCGCCGAGAACGCGATCGGCGCGAACACGTATTGCACCACGTCGGTGCGCTCGCCGACCAGGAAGATCGCCGACAGGAATCCCGCAAGGACGAAGGTGCCGGCCGCCAGATACGCGATCACCAGCAGTCCGCCGGCGACGAGGGCCGAGCCGGTGGCGAGCGCGATCTTTCCGAACAGGTTCGGCATGCTGGCCTTTTCTGGCTCGAGCGCGCGGCGGACCCGCGGCGCGAGACTCTTTATTTGAGCATGATCCTTTCCGAAAACCGCTTCACACTTTTCGGGATCATGCTCTACTTGTCGAGCTTGAATTTCTTCCGCCGCATTCCCAACGTGCGAAGCCGCAAAGCGTTCAACCGGATGAAGCCTTCGGCGTCCTTCTGGTCGTAGGCGCCCTTGTCGTCCTCGAAGGTGACCAGCGTCGACGAGTAGAGCGATTTCGCGCTGTCGCGGCCGGCCATCATCACGTTGCCCTTGTAGAGCTTGAGCCGCACCTCGCCCTCGACATGCTCCTGGCTTTTGTCGATCAGCGCCTGGATCATCTCGCGCTCCGGCGTGAACCAGAAGCCGTTGTAGATCAGCTCGGCGTAGCGCGGCATCAGTTCGTCCTTCAGATGCGCCGCTCCGCGGTCGAGCGTGATCGACTCGATGGCGCGATGCGCCGCGAGCAGGATGGTACCGCCGGGGGTTTCGTAGACGCCGCGCGACTTCATGCCGACGAAGCGGTTCTCGACCAGATCGAGCCTGCCGATGCCGTTGTCGTGGCCGAGCTCATTGAGCCTGGTCAGCACGGCGGCCGGAGAGAGCTTCTTGCCGTCGATCGAGACCGCGTCGCCCTTCTCGAAGCCGATGCGCACCTCGGTGACCTTGTCGGGGGCCTCCATCGGCGCGATGGTGCGCTGATAGACGATGGAGGGCGCCTCTTTCGCGGGGTCCTCCAGCACTTTGCCTTCGGACGACGAGTGCAACAGGTTGGCGTCGACCGAGAACGGCGCCTCGCCTTCCTTGTCTTTGGCGACCGGAATCTGGTTCTCGCGCGCGAAGGCGAGAAGCTCCTCGCGACCCTTGAAGCTCCACTCGCGCCAGGGCGCGATGATCTTGATCGACGGATCGAGCGAGTAATACGACAGCTCGAAGCGCACCTGGTCGTTGCCTTTGCCGGTCGCGCCATGCGCCACCGCGTCGCCGCCGACCTTGTGGGCAATCTCGATCTGCTTCTTGGCGATCAGCGGCCGCGCGATCGAGGTGCCGAGGAGATACAGGCCCTCGTATTGCGCGTTGGCGCGAAACATCGGGAACACGTAGTCGCGGACGAACTCCTCGCGCAGGTCCTCGATGAAGATGTTCTGCTCCTTGATGCCGAGCAGCAACGCCTTTTCGCGCGCGGGGGCGAGTTCGCCGCCCTGGCCGAGATCGGCCGTGAAGGTGACGACCTCGCAGCCATAGGTGGTCTGCAGCCACTTCAAAATGATCGAGGTGTCGAGCCCGCCCGAATAGGCCAGCACCACCTTCTTGACGCCCTTGCTCAACCCGCCACTCGGCATGACCTGATCCGCACACGCTCCCACAAACGGCCCGAACTGCACCGTAGAGTTGCCACTGGAAAGGGATTACAATTGTCCCAGATTTCCCCGGCGCCTTCGAGTCCGACTGCGCCGCAAAAAGTCTCCTCCGGCGCATTGCTATCGGGACAGCCGTGGCAAGAGTCAACAGCATCATCAATAGGTTCGCCACGGCGGCGCTGCTTTGGGCGCTGCCGCTTGCCGCAGCATGGGCGGACGACTGGGAGGATTGCCGGTCCGCCAACATCGATAAGGAGGTGGCCGGCTGCGGCGCGCTGATCGAGCGCGGTGGCCTGAGCGACGCGCAACTCGGCGAGGCCTACAGCCGCCGGGCCATGGCGCTGCGGCAGCGAAACCAGCTCGACAGCGCCTTCGCTGACATCACCAAGGCGCTGGAACTCATACCCAACAATTCGTTGGCCTACACGGCGCGCGGCAGCATCTACGCGGCGCGGCGTGACTACGAGAATGCCATCAAGGACTACAACCGCGCGCTCGAGCTGAACCAAGTCAACTCCACCGCGCTGACCTTTCGCGGCAATGTCCTGATGCAGACCGGCAAGCTCGATCAGGCGATCTCGGACTACGACCGCGCCATCGCGCTCAGCCCGAACTACGCCGAACCCTATTACGGCCGCGGCGAGGTCCGGCGTATGCGCGGCGAGCTCGACCTGGCGCTGACCGATCTTAACCGCGCGGTCGCAATCAATGGCAACCGGACGAACTATCTCGCGGCGCGCGGCGACGTGTTCAACGCCAAGGGCGAGCTTGATCGGGCCATCGCGGATTACGACCGCGCGCTGACGATCGCGCCGGACAACAAGTTTCTCCAGGAGCGGCGGCGCGTAGCGGCGGCGGCGCGGGAGCAGCTCGGCGGCTCGCGGCCGCAGCCCTCGACACCCGCTCCCGCCCCTGCGCCAAACCAGCAAGCGATGGCGCCGGTGCCGGTGCCGACAGTGCCGGTCACGCCGCCCGCCGCGGGCGGACAGCGGACCCCGGTCTCGCAAGCTGCAGTCCTGTTCACCCAACGCAAGTTCGACGAGGCGCTCACGTTGCTCGACGCCGAAATCATCCGCGCGCCGCAGTCCAAGGACGCCTACATGATGCGCGGCATCGTGCGGCTCGCGAAGAACATGCGCGACCAGGCGATGGCAGATTTCGACCAGGCGGTCCGGCTCGCGCCCAACGACAGCAAGGTCTACGCCGTGCGCGGCGACAACCTGATGCGGATGAACCAGCTCGACCGCGCGATGGCCGACTACAACCACGCCATCGAGCTGGACGCGAAAGCCTACGGCCCCCATGTCGGCCGCGGCGCGATCTACATGGTGCGGAAGGACTTCGACAAGGCGCGGAGCGACTACGAGCGCGCCGTCGAGATCGACGCCAAGCTGCCCGGCGCCTATGTGGGCAAAGGCATGCTGTTCGCAATGCAGGGCGAGCACGATAAGGCGCTTGCCGAGTTCGATCGTGCGCTCGCCATCAATCCGCGATTGAGCGACGCACTGGCAAACCGCGGCTTGAGCCTCCTGGTGAAGAACCGCCTCGCCGAGGCCACCGCCGATTTCGACCGGGCGCTGGAGGGCAATCCCAACAACGCGGTCGCCATGCTCGGCCGCGGCGCGTCGATGCTCTACAGCGGCCAGCCCGACCGGGCGATCGTGGCGTTCGACCGCGTCATCGCCGGCGGCCAGGCGACGGCCCCGATCCTGACCGCGCGGGGCAACGCGCACCTGATGAAATCCAACATCGATCTCGCGATGGCGGATTTCGAGCGTGCGCTGACCGTCAATGGGGCCTATGCACCGGCGCTGGCCGGGCGCGGCCGGGTCTGGCGCAAGAAGGGCGATGACGACAAGGCGATGCAGGATTTCGACAAGGCGATCACGCTCGACGACCGCAGCATCGAAAGCCGGCTTGCTCGCGCCGACATCCAGCTCGCTCGGCGCAATCAGGACGCGGCCCTCGACGACCTCAACCGGATCGTCGGCCTAAAGCCGCGCGACATGTTCGAGGTGCTGGCACAAACCGCCGCCAAGGTGAAGATCAAAGAGCTCGAGCGCGACACCTGCCGCGGCGGCGGGCAGCGCGATGCGCGCTGCCTCTAGCCGGCCGGCCGCTGGCTTACTTCAGCGCGAGATTGGCTTAGTCGCAAACCTGCACGCGCGGGCGCACCCAGACGCCGCGATAGCCGTCCCAGGCCGGCTCGCCGCGGGTCCAGTAGCAACGCGGCGGAGGCGGCGCGACATAGACCGGCTCCGGCTCGGCGTAATAAGCCGGCGGCGGGCCGTAATAGCGCGGCTGTGACGCCGCCGCACCGACGATGGCGCCCACCGCGAGACCGCCGAGCACGCCCGCCGCGACGGCGCCGCCGCGGTCGCCGGCTTGGGCGGGTTGGGACACCGTTCCGGCAACCGCCATGGCGGCCGCCGCAGCAACGATCAAAGCCTTACGCATGATTGAATTTCCCCGGGTTGGGCGGCCGATTCGGCCCCATAGACTTGGAAACGATCGAAGCACGCTGATGCTTACCAAGTCATGAACGGGTAGAGCGCAATTGGTTCATCTTCGGGGCGGTTTTGCGCCCAAACGGGGCGCCGAAGCACGGCATGCGGCAAAGCAGCCCAATCTTGCGCGCGGCAGGATGGCTGCTGTTCCCGCAGCAATTTGGTTAAGCTTTCCTTAGGGCGCGGACTGCGGAGCCGGGTGGGATCACATGCAAGCGTATATCCAGGGCCGCAACGTCAATCTCACGTTCCGGCCTCCGAACCGCGGTCCGGTCCGCGCGCTGTCCAACTTCGATATCGACATCGGCGAAGGCGAGTTTCTCTCCATCGTCGGCCCGTCCGGCTGCGGCAAGAGCACGTTCCTCAACGTGCTGCTCGGCCTGATCAAGCCGGACTCCGGCGACATCCGGATGGGCGGCAAGCCGATCGCGGGGCCGGGCGGCGACCGCGCCATGGTGTTCCAGGAGTTCGGCCTCCTCCCCTGGCGCACCGTGCAGGCCAATGTGGAGCTCGGCCTCGAGCTCAAGGGCATGGCGGCGGAAGCGCGCCGCAGGGTGTCGCAGCCGCTGATCGAGATGATCGGGCTTGCGGGCTTCGAGGGCCACTTTCCGCATGAGCTCTCCGGCGGCATGAAGCAGCGCGTGGGGCTTGCCCGCGCGCTCGCCACCGATCCCAACGTGCTCCTGATGGACGAGCCGTTTGCGGCGCTCGACGCGCAGACCCGCGATCTGATGCAGGTCGAGCTCCTTCGCGTCTGGCAGGAGGCGCAGAAGACCGTGCTGTTCGTCACCCATCAGATCGACGAGGCGATTTATCTGTCCGACCGCGTGATGGTGATGACCAAGCGGCCGGGCCGCGCCAAGAAGATCTTCCCGATCGCGCTGCCAAGGCCGCGCGACTACGAGATGCGCGTCACGCCGGAGTTCAACGAGCTCAAGCTCGAGATCTGGAACGCGCTGAAAGACGAGATCACGGTGTGACGATGGCGCACGAGACGACGGCCGATGATGCGCCGCGGCTGGGCTTCATGGCGCGGCATCGCAATCTGCTGCTGGGGCTCCTCTCGGTCGTGCTGTTCTTCACCGCCTGGCAGGCGGTGTTCCTGTTTGTGCCGTTCAACAAGCTGTTCATCAGCAAGCCGGACCTGATCGCGGCGGGCCTCCTCGACCTCATTCGCAGCGGCACGCTATTTCGCGATCTCGCGGTCAGCGCCGTGCCGTTCTTCTACGGGCTCGCCGCCGCCACCGTGGTCGGCGTCACGCTCGGCGTGGTGATGGGCTGGCGCACGCGCGTCGGCTATGCACTCGATCCGCTGATGACGGTGTTCTACGCGAGTCCTCTTGTCGCGTTGTCGCCGCTGATCGTGATCTTCTTCGGCGTGGGGCTCGCGGCCAAGACGCTGATCATCTTCTTCCTGTCGGTGTTTCCCTTCGTATTCAACGCCTATGCTGGCGTGCGTGCGGTCGATCCGCTTCTGATCAACGTGGTGCGCTCGCTCGGCGGCCGGGAGATCGACCTCTATCTCAAGGTGATCGTGCCGAGCGTGTTGCCCTATGTGGTGGCCGGCGCCCGCATCGCAGTCGGCCGGGCGCTGATCGGCGTCCTGGTCGGCGAGTTCTTCGCGGCGTCGGAAGGCATCGGCTACGCCATCGCCCGCTTTGGCGATCTCTTTGCGCTCGACAAGATGTTCGCCTGCATCATCGTCATCATGGTCATCGCGGTGGCGCTGACCGAAGGCATCCGCTGGGCTGAACGCACCGCGTTCCCCTGGCGCGCCGGGCAATAGGCGGGCGCCATGGCCGACACGCTCCGCAGCGAAGCGCTAGTGTCCCGAACCCGAAGTTCGCACGCTTGCTCAGCAGACACATTTGCGAACTTCGGGTTCAAAAGGGACACTAGAATCAATTGGCTGCTAGTGTCGCTTTGGTTCGGAAGTTCGCTAGGAGCAAGCTGAGAATGCGAGCGAACTTCCGAACGGCGACACTAGCCGACGGCCTTGCCGCCCCGGCGCGGAGCCTGTGGCGGCAGATCGAGCCCGCGGCGCTCGGCACCGGCAGCATCGTGCTGCTGCTGCTCGTGTGGGAGGCGCTGCCGCATCTCGTCACGCTGTCGGCCGGCACCAGGATGTTCTTCACCACGCCGAGCCAGGTTGGCGTCACGCTGTGGAACATGATGGCGAGCGGCACGCTCTGGGCACCGCTCGGCGTCAGCGCCACGGGCTTTGCCGTGGGCCTCGTGCTCGCGATCGCGGTGGGCCTGCCGCTCGGCGTGCTGCTCGGCCGCTCACGCACGCTGAACGCGATGTTCGATCCCTTCATCACCGCCTTCAACGCCACACCGCGGCTGGTTTTCCTGCCGCTCTTGATGCTGTGGTTCGGACTCGGCGTCTGGTCGAAGGTGGTGATCGTGTTCATCGGCGCGCTGTTTCCGATCCTGATCAACACCTATGAGGGCGTGCGCAACGCCGACCGGCTGCTGATCAACGTGGTGCGCTCGTTTGGCGCGGGCGAATGGGACGTGGCGCGGCTCGTCGTGGTGCCGAACGCGCTGCCCTACATCATCGCGGGGCTCAGACTTGCAATTGGGCGCGCGATCCTCGGCGTGGTGGTCGCTGAATTCTTCGGCGCCGAGCAGGGGCTCGGCGTCGTCATGGTGCAGGCTGCGAGCCGCTACCAGGTCGATATCGTGTTCGCCGGCCTCGTGGTGTTCGCGGTGCTGTCGCTGGTCATGACCGGGCTGGTGCGACTGCTCGAAGACCGTCTCAGCCGCTGGCGGCCACAGCGGCTGAGCGATCGATCATGACGGCCCCATAGCTTAGTTGGTCCCGACCTTTGCCGGCACGTAGTTGACCGCCTTTAACGCCGCCTCGAGCTGCGCCCGCAACAGGAACTGCTCCGGATCGGGCAGCGGCTTGTCCTTCGGCCACTGGTTCTCGGCGATCATGTCGAGGCGGCGCGATTCGAAGATCTCGCGGAACAGGTCTTTCGGCAATTCGGCGCCAAACACGCTGTGCAGCTCGTCCCAGATCACGCCGACCACCTTGTCGTCGGTGAGGCCAAGATGCTCCTTGATCGTCTTGACCGAGACCTCCTTGTTGGTGCGCAAGAGCATCACCGCCTTGGCGATGGCGCGGGTGAACTTCGTCACCGTCTCGGGATTCTTCTCGACATAGGCCTTCGGCGCCCAGAACGTGCCGCCGACGCGCGGCATCTTGTCTGACGTTCGCCCGATCACCTTCATGCCCATGCTAACCGCCTGCGCGGCAAACGCCGCCGAGATCATCGTCGCATCGATGTCCTTGTTGAGCAGCGCGGGAATCCGCTCCGGCTCGCCCTGGAACGCGATCACCTTGTAGTCCTTGCCGACCTGCAGATTGTAGAACCGCGACAGAAAAGTCGCACCCTCGTCGTAGTCGGCCGAGCCGAGCCGGCCGTAACCGATGGTCTTGCCCTTGAGGTCTTCGACCTTGGTGATGTCGCCGCGCGTCACAAACACCCACTGCGACGACATCGACTGGCCGACGATGTAGCGGATCTCGGCGCCGTTAAGCGCGGCCTGGGCACCGCCCGAGGGGATCGGCACGAAATCGAGATTGCCGGAAAGCCCCGCGGTGACCTGCGCCTTGCCGGTCAGCGACACGAAGCGCGCTTCGAGGCCTTCCTCCTTGAAGATGCCGGCCACGTCGGCGACGTAGCTTGGAATATGCAGGCCGTTGCCGCCGACCACCTTGCCGATCACGATCTTGGTCTGCGCCGCAGCGGGGCCCGCGAGCGATAGCACCGCGACAGCCAAAGCGGCAGACGCCTGAACAAACAGCTGAACCCATCGCATGGATATCCACTCCGTTGAGAAACTGCGCGTTTCATTTCTCGTTGCAGGCCCGGCCCCAGTCGGTGCGGACGTTGAAAGCCCGTCTTGTCCTTGCGCGTTAAGCCTAAGCCAGATCGGGAAACCGGCCTAGGGGCGTTGAGGCTGTCCCAACTTGCGGCGCGCTGCCGCAGTTCGCGCCACCGGCCGCCGCATTAACCGCGTGGCTTAACCTCGTCCCCCGATCGCGCTAGCGACGGGGAGCCGCTCGGATAAATCTTTCGCCGGGACATTTTTTTCATCCGAGGGCTACCATGCGACTCGCAAAACTTCTCTCCGCCGCCGTGCTGACGTCGGTGCTCTCCGCTCCCGCCTTCGCCGCCACCTGCAATCCGCCCGGCGGCTTTGACGCCTTCCTCGCTGACTTCAAGAAAGACGCAGCAGCCCAAGGCGTGTCGCGCAGGGGCATCAGCGCGCTCGACGGCGTCACCATCGATCCGTCGGTGCTCGCCGCCGACAAGCGCCAGGGCGTGTTCAAGCAGACCTTCGAGGAATTCTCCGGCCGCATGATCAACCGCGACCGCATGACCAAGGGCCTGCGCTACATGCAGACGCTGGCACCGGTGC
>JACXTT010009589.1_pt1 | contig 13212 bp, 11 predicted proteins | sample 9270951 | NCBI WGS metagenome assembly JACXTT01 (sample SAMN15532306, study PRJNA645909) | rock metagenome | isolation source: weathered quartz diorite | place: Puerto Rico | collected 2017-06-21
AGTAGCTACCCTTCTATCCCGACCCTCGGTCGCCCGAGTTTGGAGGCGGCTTCCGCTACGCCCTAAGCGCGCCGCCCTAACGGGCGTCGCAGGGCTCCGCTCCAGCCGCCCCCAAACTCAGAGGAAAACGGCCAAATCAAAGCAAAGAGGTGGCTCCCTTTTGCTCCGCCGCAATGGAAAACTTTTACTCCGCCCTTGACACGTCGCCACGGTGAACCGTGAATTACAGGTCCTGCGACGTCTTTTCAATCTCGCCAAGCAATGGAAAAAAACCAACCGCCCGCTAGCCCAGGTTGTAATGCTCAAAGGCGAACACCAACGGGAACGTGTCGTCTCCAAGATTGAAGAGGAAAAGTACCTAAAGGCCTGCCCACCGTTGATCAAGGACGTCGCCACCATTATCTTTGATTGTGGTTTGCGGCCCGAAGAACTGTACAGGTTGAACACCGAGAACGTCCAGGAAGATTTTCTGGTGATCTACTATGGCAAGGGCAAGGGCAGCCGACGTCGGATTCCCATGTCAGGCCGGGTGCAGGAGATTATAGATCGAAGGCTCAAGGTCGGTGGGCCTTGGATCTTTCCCGCCGAGAAGAATCCGAAGCAGCATATCAACCAGTCGTCGATCAAGAAGCAGCATACGCGGGCCATCAAGGAGTCTGGGGTGGCCTTCTTTGTACCGTATAGCCTGCGCCACACGTGCATCACACGGTGGAGCAAGAAGGTCGATGCTTATACCCTGCATTACCTCGCGGGCCACACCGATTGGAAAACAACATCCCGCTACGTCCACCCCGATGAAGACCGGCTGCGGCAGATACTGAAGTGATTCATTGGCCTTTGGCGGCCTACATTCCGACTACAGCACCCCCTTAGTACCTGCGACGTAAGGCCATCTATGTGATAGAGGGCTTGGGAGATATTGGCGCGCCCGGAGGGACTCGAACCCCCGGCCTATTGGTTCGAAGCCAATCGCTCTATCCAGCTGAGCTACGGGCGCGCGATTCGGACCACTCCATGGTAACAAGGCGCGAAGGATCACGCCGCGAAATTAGATCGCCTTCATCGTTTCCGGATTCCAGCTGCAAACGCGCTGCTCGAAGTAACTGACATTCGACAGCAGCGCAGGACCGGCGGCACGGAATCCGAAAGTTGCATCCTCGATGACTGACTTCCGGCTCCTCACCGCCGCAATGAAATTGCGGTGATGATCCCGATGGTCGTTGTAACCGCCGGGCGGAAGGTAGCGATCTTCAACGCGCGGACGTATGGCGTCGGCGGTCGGGCGATTACGGGGATATTTTTCGTAGTAATTCTTCAGGAACTGCTCCTGCGTCGCCTTGGCGAAGGTGTCGATTGTGTAGCCCGGCTCGGATTCGCGCGGAGTCCTCGCGACCGTGACTCCGTTGGTGATTGTCATGACGCCTTCGCTACCGGTGAAGCGGACGCCGTAATTCTCGCTGCTGCCGTCCACGAAATTGACGCGCAGCGCCAGGTTGAACGCCGGATGACGCGAGGTCTCCGGGTAATCGTAAAGTCCGAGCATTACGTCAGGTACGTCGCGGCCGTCCTTCCAGAATCGCAAGCCGCCCGTGGCGTAAACGCGCGTCGGCCCGATGGCACCCGTCACGAAATGCATGCCCGAAAAAAGATGCACGAACAGGTCGCCCGCGACACCGGTTCCATAATCGCGATAATTACGCCAGCGGAACAAGCGAACCGGTTCGAACGGCACCTTAGGGGCGCGGCCGAGGAAGCGATCCCAATCGACGTTCTCCGGGGTTGCGTCGGGCGGTATCGAATATTGCCACGCGCCGATGGCCGAATTTCGATCCCACCAGGCTTCGATCGTGTTCACCTGACCGATCGCGCCGGTTTGCAACAGTTCCTGCGCCTTCTGATAAATGATGGAACTAACGCGCTGGCTGCCCACCTGCAGAATTCGACCGGTCTTCTTCTCCGCTTCGATCAGCGCCAGGCCGTCATCCAGGCGCTGCACCATCGGCTTTTCAACATAAACGTCCTTGCCCGCGTTCATCGCGTCAATCGAGATCTTCTGGTGCCAGTGATCCGGCGTTCCAATGATTACGGCGTCGACATCGCGGCGTGCCAACACCTCGCGATAATCGCGCGTGGTGAAGACATCCTTGCCGAAGACCTCCTGGATCCGCGTCAGGCGGCCCTGGTAGACATCGGCCGCGGCCACCAACTTCGCACCAGCGGCGATCGAAGCGCGAACGTCTTCAGAGCCCTGGCCACCGGCGCCGATGATCGCGATCTGAATATTGTCATTGGCCGAACGAGTTGGCTCCTGCGCGCCGAGTTGACCTGCAAGAGCGGCGCCCGTGGACGTGGCAAGGAAATGACGTCGGGTGGACATGCTTCCAGGCTAGCGCGGTCCAAGGGGTGCGCGGGCGCTTAGGAAACTATTCGGATTTGGGCTTATCTGTGGAAGCGGGCTTCGATTCGCTGCTGGACTTGGTTTCGGTCTTGGTGTCGGCCGCAGGCTTATTCTCTTTTTCGCTATTCTTCGAACCGTTGCCGCCTTTGGCATAGTCGGTGGCATACCAGCCGCTGCCCTTGAACTGGAACGAGGGCGCGGACATCAGACGCTGGACGGTACCGCCACACCTTTCGTGCACGGCTACGGGCTCATCCGAGAATTTCTGCCTCACTTCGAATACTTCGCCGCAACGATCGCACTTGTATTCGTAAATGGGCATCCGCGAATGACCTACCGTTGCTGTTGCTTCAGCGGCGTGATGATTGGCGTTCGCTCGCCCTTGCCGTCCGGAGTGTTGGCTTTGCCTGACTCAGGCGCAGCAGCTACGTCGCCGCCCTTACCCTTGGTGAGCACTTCGATGGCTTTCTTCAGGAGCTGATCCTCATTGGTCTGTTGTTGCGGCTCGACGGTTTGCGGGTTTCCATCGTCATCGAGGACCACGGGCTCGATTTCCTGAACCGGAACCGAGGGCGTTACGCCGGTATCCTGGATCGCCTTCCCTGCGGGCGAATAATACTTCGCAACCGAGAGGATCACGGCCGATCCATCATCCATCGTGATGGTCTTGCGAACAGACGCATTTCCGTAGGTTCGCTCGCCGACCACCTCGGCACGTTTCCCGTCGAGCAGCGCGGCAGCGGCAATCTCAGCTCCTCCGGCAGTACCGCGATTGACGATCACGGCCAGCGGCAAGCGGCTGATGTCTTCCTTCGGGTCCGCGGAGATGTCCTGACGCTGCACCTTTTGGCCTTCAACGTAAGTGATCAGGCCTTTGTCAAGAAATAGATTCGCCAGCTTGGCGCCTTGCTCCGGGCCGCCGGTGGAACAGTGGCGGAGATCGAGCACCAGCTTCTTAGCGCCCTGTTTCTGCAAATCTTCGACCTTGGAGGCGACGTCCTTCGTGTGGTTGCCTTCCAGGCTCGGAACTTGGATCACACCGATCTGGTCGGGCATCATCTTCGCAGTGACAGCGGGAAAAGGAACAACAGCGCGTGTGAGCGTGAGTTTCTGCGGCTCAGGCTTGCGGAATCGAAGCACGCCCACTTCAACCGTTGAGCCCGGATCTCCTTCCAGCAATAGCTCGGCGAAAGCCAGCGGCATGTCGCGTGTAGCCACGCCGTTGATTGTCTCGAGCACATCCGTCGTGCCCAGTCCCGCTTTGGCGGCGGGCGAACCGGGGATCGCGTCGACAATTCCCACGTAGCCGAATTTCTTCGAGAGGATCGCTCCGATACCGGCCTTGTGCTGATCCTTCGACTTCAGCCACTGCTTGTACTGATCGGCGTTCATGTAACTGGCATAGGGATCGATCGCTTCGAGCAGACCGTTGACCGCGCCGAGCGTGACGCTCTTCATGTCGGGCTCTTCGACGTAATCGCTCTTGATTCGCGAGAGAACCTCGGTGTACACGGCAAGGTGACGGTAGGTGTCTTCCGGAGAAGCGCTCTTGCCGCGCATGGCTCCGAACAGGAGCACGAACACGAGGCATGTAGATGATGACGCAACAAATATCTTGGTTCGGCTGGACATGATGTGGGCCTAGAGACTGTCTACTGCTACCAGTATAACTCAGGCCGGCTGGAACGCCAGAATCGCCGGGCCTTAGGCCGTACTCCAGCTCAAGAAATCGAAGCCAGGATGCGCAAATAGCCCTGATAACGGGCCTCGGCGATTTGCCCCGAATCGACGGCTGCTTTCACCCCACAATCCGGTTCATGGCTATGCGAACAGTCGGAAAAGGCACAGGAACAGGCCGTGAATTCGCTGAAATAGTGGCGCAAATCCGTCGCGGTGATGCCCCAGAGCCCGAACTCACGGATGCCTGGAGTATCGATCACGACCGCGCCGTTCGGCAGATGATAGAGGGCAGATGATGTGGTAGTGTGCCGGCCCCTTTCGTTCCCCGAGCTGACCGCGCCGGTCGTGAGTGCGAGCCGAGGATCCAGAGCGTTGAGCAGCGTCGACTTGCCGACACCGCTGTGACCGGCGAAAACGCACAGCTTTCCCGCGAGTGCGCCGTCGAGCCGGTCGATTCCAACGCCCGTGGCGGCCGAACAGGGAATCACGGGAATGCCGGCATCCTGATAAGGGCGCACTGGGTCCAGTTCGGCGGCGTCAGTAAGCAAATCGATCTTGTTGACGCAAATAAGCGGAGTTGCGCCCGACCTGCCCGTTGCGATCAGGTAGCGATCGATCAAGCCCGGCCGCAATGGCGGGCTTTTGAGCGAAACGACGTTCACCACGATGTCAACGTTGGCGGCGATGACTCGCTCGATGTGTGGATTCGCTGGATCGGTGCGCGAAAGTACAGTGCGTCGCGGCAGGATCTCCTCGATCCGCCTGCGATCGGGTGAGAACAGCACGCGATCGCCGATCGCTGCTTCACCAGCGGACCGGCAGCGGATGCGCTCCCTTCCGGCCATGACGTCGCAAAAGCCCGGGCCGGTTTCCACGGCGAGCCCAGGGGCGACGGCTCCGGTACGCGATCGCGGCGCGACATCGCCGAATTTTGATTGATGTTTTCTAGCCAGGCGCATCTCGCGCTTGGCGCGCTCTTCTAAATGCTTACGCAGTTTTCTGTCCTCTCGAGACATTTCGAGACTCCTCAATTTGGTTTTGGGGGATCAGAGACAGTGCGAGCCGGGGCGTCATGCGGACGTCGCGACTCGGCTAGAGGACAGTCATAGGCAGACCATTCGATATTAATGCGAGCCTGGCTGAAATGCAAGAAAGAACAGCCGATCCCATTACCGGACAGGCGATTTCGCGCATGCTAATGAAACGCAATAGGATGGGAATGGTCCTGCCTTTGCGATCATGAAACGCATGTCGTCTGTTGCTTACGATCTGCGGTACGCGCTACGGCTGTTGTGGAAGAGTCCCGGATTCGCTACTGCGGCGATCATCGCGTTGGCGCTCGGGATCGGAGCGAACACAGCAATTTTCAGCGTGGTGAATTCGGTGGTGCTGCGGCCACTGCCGTTCCGCGATGCGAACCGGATGGTGGTGGTTTGGGAGAGGAGCGCGGCGCAGGGCTGGAATCGGATCGGTCCGTCGGGGCCCGACTATCTCGACTTTCGCGATCAGAGCAAGTCTTTCGAAGACCTCGCTCTCTTGGAACCGGGCACGGGCACGCTGACCGGCTTCGGCGAACCTCAGCAGGTGCCTGCGGCAAGGGTGACCGGGAATTTCCTGCCCGTGCTCGGCGTAAAGCCGATTCTCGGGCGCAATTTCCAGCCGGCTGAGGGATGGAATCAGCGAGTGGTGATCCTCAGCTACAGAATGTGGGACCGGCTTTTCGGGAAAGATCCAGGCGTAATCGGAAAGCGAGTGATTGGGGATGCAATCGGCTACACGGTGGTCGGAATCCTGCCGCAAAATTTCTGGTCACCCGTTCCAGTGGACATGCTGGTGCCTTGGGACGACTCGGATCTGCGCGCGCGCAATCGCATGGCCCACGATTTCGGTGTGATCGGCCATCTCAAGCCCGGCGTGGCCGTGAAGCAGGCTAATGCCGAGGTAGACGTAATCGTTCGCCGCATTTCCCAGAGCGTCGCGGGGATGAAGGATTGGGCCGCGACAGTAGTTCTGGTTCAAGATGCGCTGTCGGAAAACGTACGCACTGGACTGTGGCTCCTAATGGCCGCCGTTGCACTGGTGTTGCTGATCGCGTGCGCGAACATCGCGAACCTGATGCTGGCGAGAGCGGCGGGCCGTGGTCGTGAAACGGCGATTCGTATGGCGCTGGGCGCGGGGCGTTGGCGGCTGGTTCGACAATTTCTGACTGAGAGCCTGATGCTCGCTGTGATCGGCGGCGGATTGGGCCTGTTGCTCGCATTGTGGAGCGTGGATCTGCTGGAGAAGGTCGTGCCACAAACGCTTCCCCTTTCCGGAGGCGCCGGGAATGTCGTACGGCCGGCGATCCATGCCGACGCAGCGGCGCTTCTCTTTACGGTGCTCGCATCTTTTGCAACGAGCTTGATCTTTGGACTGGCGCCTGCATTCGCAGCGTCGCGCGGTAAAGTTCACGACGCTTTGAAGGAGGGCGTGCGCGGGTCGTCGTCTGGTGGTGGTCGAATGCGTGGCCTGTTCGCAGTGTCCGAAGTTGGTCTGGCGTTGGTGCTACTGATCGGCGCGGCGCTCACGATGAAAAGCTTCTGGCGGATTCAGCAAGTCAATCCAGGCTTCACCGCCGATCATGTGCTGGCGATGGAGATGGAGTTGCCGACGGATTCGAAATACCGTACGGATGTCGAGCAGGCCGAATTCTTCCGGCGCGTCTTGGAAAGAGTGAGCGCGCTACCGGCCGTGCGATCGGCTGCGGTCGCTAACGTTCTGCCGCTCGACAACAGCGACTCGCCGCGGCTGAGTTTTCTGATAGACGGGCGTGCTCCGTTGGCCGACGGCCAGCGTTTGCCTGCGGACTATCGGGCCGTCAGTCCTGAATACTTCCGCACTATGGGGATTTCGTTGCGTAAGGGTCGTCAGTTGACCGAAAGCGACAGGACTGACCGTCCGCTGGTTGCCGTCATCAACGAAAGCCTGGCGCGCCGCGACTGGCCGGACGGCTCGAATCCGATTGGACAGCGCCTGAGATTCGGCGGCAACAGGGCCTGGGAAATCGTGGGAATCGTCGGCGACGTGAAGCATTCCGGTCTCGACAAGCAGGCGACGCCGTCGGTTTTCATCTCCTATTTCCAGAGTCCCGAGATGAGGATGAGCCTGGTGGTCCGGACGGCCGGCGATCCGTTGAGCATGATCCGCGCTGTGAAAGATCAGGTCTACGCAGTGGACAAGGATCAGCCCATGTACAAGATTCGAACCATGGACCAGGTGGTGGCGGATTCACAATCGTCGCCGCGGTTCACCTTAGTGTTACTCGGGGTGTTCGCGGCGGTTGCGCTGGCTCTTGCGGCAGTCGGAATTTACGGAGTGATCTCGTACGCAGTCACTCAGCGTACGCGTGAGATCGGGATACGAATCGCGCTCGGCGCAGAACGGCGTGATGTGCTGGCGCTGGTGGTGGGCGAAGGAACCGCCCTCGCGCTTGTCGGCGTCGCGGTAGGACTCGCGGCGGCGTTCGGCCTGACTCGCCTGATATCGAGCTTGTTGTTCGGTGTGAGTGCGACCGATCCCACGATCTTTGGCGGCGCTTCTGTGTTCCTGGCAGCGGTGGCGCTGCTGGCGAGCTACATTCCGGCGCGACGGGCGATGCGAGTCGACCCGATGGTCTCACTGCGCTACGAATAGAGTTCAGTAGTAATATTTCGTCTTTTTCGCCCACTCCGAATTGGGAAAGCGGCTATGCAGTAAACGAAACGCTGCTTGCGATTGCTTGCTCGTGCCGGCATCTCCGCAACCGTAGCGAGTGGAGCGGACGGCCAATGCTAGAGCTTCGCCGGCGCGGGGATCGGCAACGTGAGCCTTCACGTAACTAACGGCATGCTCGGAAAGAAAAGTCGGTGCGGCAGGAAGCTCCGCTAGTTGTTTCCATTCGTTATCAGCTTGCGCGCGGTCGGGCTGCGCGAGGAACGCAGCTTCGGGCTTGCTGTTGCCGTACAGCATACTCATCGGAGTGCTGAAGTGCCTTCTCGCACGATAGTAGTTGTGCTGATAATCCTCGACCTGCGTACTAAAGGAACACCACCAGTTGTCGCGGAGGTCGTCTATTTTGGCGACTGGTGTGAGGCGGCCAAAGCCGGTCTCGACGAAAGGCCGAAGGCCGGGATTCTTGAGCATGAGATACACGGCGGTGAATTTCTTGGCGGCCCGATCGCCGGCATCGATGTAGGATGCCAGAGGCTGTCGAAGTTCCGGGACGAGCCTCTGTACGACAGGCGCAAGCTCGGCCGCAGCGGCGTCGTTGTCGAGCAGAACTGCACGCACCCAAGCCGCAGTCGCGATGCCCGAGCGAAGCGGGGCCGGGAGCGTAGTGTCCGAGGCAGCATCTTTGAGCCGCGCGAGCGGGATCTGTTCGTTCAGGATCGTCGAGGCGTCGGCATCGAAAATGGGCCTGCCTGCGAATGCTTTGAGCTGTGGATTATCGGCGAAGTCGGATGCCGACTCGCCGTCATAGTCATAACCCTCGCCAACTGGAACGCGCGGGGCGAACTTCAAGAACGCATCCCAGGACTCAGCAACGCGGGCTCTCTCTGCGAGGAAGAGATTGCGCGTGGACGGTGGAAGGGGGTCACGTGCGGCGAGCAACACGTCCAGCCGCTTGCGCGCTTCGTCCGTCTGCTTCGACTCTTCGAGCAAACGGACCGTGTGAAAGGCAACGGTCGCGTAAGCGGGAGAATCCGGCTTGGTTTTGTCCGCGGCCTGCAGAAGGTCGCTTATGACGGTGTTGCCGGCATGTGACTGGGCAAGCGCAGCAATCAGCCAAGGCACCGATTGCGTTTCGCGCCAACGTTGAATGGCATGATCGAATGACCCCAAGGGCTCGCGAAAACTGGAGAGCCAATCGGTGAGATCGTCGAGAGGAGTGACGCTACCGTCGCGCTTGTAGAACAGGAACAAGTAGTCGGTGAAATCCTGCGCGACAGAAGGCGGCGCGTTCTTCTTAAGGACCGACTCGGCGAGTTCGTGCAGGCTACGTTCTGGATTTATCCGCGCGTTGACGAATTTCAGAAGGCTTGAGGCCGCAGATTGCACCGGCTTCAGCGAGGCGTCCCTGGCGATTGTTTCCAGTTCAGACGCCGCTTGCGACATTGCCTCAGGCCTATCTTGTAGCGTGGCTTTTCGAATGGAGCAGCGGGCCAGCAGATAAGATGACGTGGCACGCCACGGTGAATTCTGATCGGTAGCGATGCCTCGAAACTGCGACTCGGCCTGGTCGAAATTCCTCGCGTAGAAGTTGGCGGCAGCGATCTGATAGGCGCGGTCGGCCTGAAGCAACTCGCTGCTACCCGAGAGCGCGGGCTTCGGAATCACGGGGCCACCGGAGCAGTTGGCGAAGACGTCGTCCTGGCCGCGCAACCAGTCTTGTAGCTCCGAAAGACTCAGCTTGGCCTGACGGGCTTGCAAAGTGAGAATGGCGGTGTGGAAAGCGTCGTCGGTGCAATTCACGTATTCGCTATAGCTGGTGGGCGTGCTTTCTCTGTGATAGACGTCAATCTTGGAAGGCGGCGGTGCGCCGGGAACTCTCTTGCGCGCCTCCAGCCAAGTTTGCACGGTCGGCGGAACCGACGTGCTCCACTCGCGAATCCATAGGGGGGCCGGCGCCGGTGGAGGGGGCGACGGGAAGAATGTCGCGCGCTCGTTCGCGTTTACACCAACGCCGGTGAGATGCCGGTACGCGACGATCAGGTGTGCACGATAGAAACTCGGCAACAGAACGCCCAACTGGCCGCGAGCAAAGCCGGTATCGGGTTTGTCAGGCTGGCGCGAGAAAGTGAAGACTGCGGTCAGCAAGAATGGGCCACAGCTTGAAAGATCGCTCGAGCTCGTGACTAGACCCGCAATCAACAGAAGCGCGATCATCCGCGTGGCATTCATTGCCATCGACGCACCTCCTGGACGGCATTCCGGTAGTCTCTCTGAGTCCAAGGTCCGGGGTGAAAGATATAGACGCGCCGGCCGCCCGGAAGTCTCGTTAGAGGTTCGTCCATCGACACTCCGATGCTGGACTGACAGAGCGGAACGCGAAAGTATGAGCCGGGCCGGTAGTGTTCCGCGCCCATGCGGAACAGCATGGGAACCGCGTCTGAAACGGGAAGCGTTGTGATCCATCCATCGCCGCTGCACCAGGAGGCGAGCGCAGTGATCGACAGCGGGAAGCGGTCGGAAAGACGATGCTTCACCTGGCTAATTAATTCACGATAGAAGCTGCGCTCAGAGAGTCGTGCGTCGTAGTCGATCTGGAGCCCGCGAATACCCGGCGCACTCACGACGTCCACGATGGCAGGCGCGATTTCTGCGGCCGGTGGGAGATCATTGTGGCCGGCCGATTCCAGGCGGACCACGGCGATCAGCGTTGTGCTTGGTGGAACATGGAGCGGCTGCAGTCTCGGCCGGGAGATAGCCTGATGGTTGCCAAGGAACAGCGTCTTAGCGAGGAACGCGACGCCAGTCACGTGCGGATCGATGAAGTCTAAGTTCTGGGGGCTCTCCCACGCCCAGAGAACTACACGCGGCCAGCCGGGCTGCGGATCGCGCCCGCACCCCGTGAGGAACGCGACGATACACGCCAACAGACAAGAGTGCCTGCACCACATATCAGTCCGTGGTGCCGGATTTTTTCTTGTGCTGTTCTCTCTCGTATTGCTTGAGGACGCGATTGACGTACTCGACTGTCTCTCGATAAGGTGGGATGCCTTTGTATTTGTCGACAGCCCCAGGTCCGGCATTGTAAGCGGCGACCGCTTTCGAAACCTGGTGCGGATCATTTTCGTACTTGACCAGCAGGTCACGGAGATACATCGCGCCTGCTTCGGCGTTCTGAACGGGATCGTGCGGATCGGCGTTCAATTCGGCGGCTGTCGCGGGCATGAGCTGCATCAGTCCGATGGCGCCTTTCGGCGAAAGTGCATTCGGCTGGTACGCGGATTCAGCCTTAGCGACACTATGCACGATGGCTGGTGGAAGTCCCGCGCGGACGGCGGCGAGAGTGATCAGTTCCTGCGGTGACGCTTGCGCTAGAGGTTGAACAGGAGGCGGCTCAATGGGCTTAACTGGCGTGCTGGGCGGTGGCGTGTACTCTTCGTTCTCGAACGCAACAACCGTGGCAGCCTGGATTTCGATTACGCCCTTGCTGGTTTCGAGCTTTAGAACCGCGCCGTCCGTCGAATGAGAATCCGCGTGAATGCGGAATCCATTGGACAATACGGCGTATTCGCCGGCGTTAGCTGCCAGCGTAACCGTGACCAGGCACAATAGGAGTTTCGTCAACACCCTCAAATATATGATGACGCATTTCCCAGCGATAGCGTTGAGATGCGCTTAATCAGTCGGAAATGGCCAATTCCCCTGGGATAATGGGGCGGGTCCGCGGAAGAAGGCCGCGTGCGGCCGCCCGTGCAATCGCGGCGAGGAGTCCGGTAAACACGGCGAGTTTCACGGTGTCAGCGGCACGGGTGTGGGGCAGCAGTTTCCAAAGGGCGCCGAGGACGGGTTGCGCGATGCAGCAGGCCCAAACGCCGCCGTAAAAATAGCGGCGCTCATGGCCCTCCCCTTTGGTAGACGCCTTGACGCGCGGTAGAAGTCCGAGCCCGCCCAGAATCCAAATCGTCAGGGCGACGGGGAAGTAGCCATATTGATAAATCTGCTTGAGACGCCAAGCGCCGCTTATCACGGCGACAGCTAGCCCAGCAAAGTTGAGAACCGCGAACGTGATGACCACGCTCCAGGCGAATGTGTAGCAGATACGACGATACACCGGATTGGGTTTGTCTTCGACGAAGCGGATGATGTAAGGCCTGGGCTCGACTCCCGGCAGTTGGCCGCGGAGCGCTGCGATTCCGGTAGCCAGCAGAACTGAACCGAGCCAGATGAGTTTGCGTTGATCGAAACCCTTCTCGAAAAGATCGAACGTGGACGGCCCGGGCGCGATGAAGAAAACAAAAATCCAGATGGGCCAGTGTGCAAGCCGGTAGAGGGCCTTGTTGCGATCCCGCAATTTGCGGGCGCCCGCCAGTTCGACTCGGATCGCGGAGGCCACCAGACGTCCGGCAGTCTCGCGCTATTGCTTCTTGGTCGGGCTGGCCGGAGTTCCAGGCTGCGTTCCAGCGGGCGGCTTCGTGGGTGTCGCTGCCGGCGTTGCGGCTGGGGCTCTCGGTGTTGCAGTGGCCGGCGGGTTCGCGGTGGCAGGCGCGGCCGTGGTCCTGGCCGGCGCGCTCAACTGTGCGACGCTCTTGTCGTAAAGATCGATGATCTCTTTGGTGATGTCAATGCTCGGCGACGCGTATAGCACCGGCGTTTGCGGATTGCTGACATCCACCACCATCGCGTAGCCGTTGTCCTTGGCGTATCGCTCGATGACGGCCATCATCTTCTGACCGAGCCCTTGCAGAATCTTCTGCTGTTCCTGATCCATTTCCGCTTGCGCATCTTCAAAATCGCGCTGGAGGCTCTTCTTCTTGGATTCGATGTTCTTGTAGAGGTCGTTCTTTTTGTCCTCGCTCAGCGTATTTTGGCCCTTGGTGAGCTGATCCTGAAGAGACGTGATGTCGCTTTGTTTCTGATCCAGCTCTTTCTTCTTGGGACCAGCCTTGGCATCCAGTTCGGCCGCCGCTTTCTGGCCGTCTTTGGTGGCGACTATGGCCTGTTGAATAGCGATCACGGCAATCTTGCCGGTTTGACCTTGCGCCGGGACTGCCAGAGCCGCGGCCAACACAAGCGATGGCACCACAAAAACTTTACTTTTCACTGTGAAACTCCTAACCGTTGAAATCATTATATTCTATCCAAATTGTTTCCGCCTCGCAGCCTTAAAACGTGCGGCCGATAGAAAAGCGGAAGGTCGAATGTTTCTCGAAGAACGGGATGGGCTGGCCCACCGATGCGATGGCATTGATATAGGTCGCCGTGTTGGGAAACATAGACCGGTCGGCCACGATGGGCGGCTGCAGATAACCGCGGAAAACACTGGGATTGTAGGCCCAGTAGAGACGAAATGGCGCGTTCACGACGGGCATGAGAACTTGGAGTTCCAGTCCGGTGGAAACGCGGATCTTCCGCGTCCCCGGAGCGATGTATGCTCGCCCGGTGAAATC
>JACXTT010009590.1_pt1 | contig 13211 bp, 12 predicted proteins | sample 9270951 | NCBI WGS metagenome assembly JACXTT01 (sample SAMN15532306, study PRJNA645909) | rock metagenome | isolation source: weathered quartz diorite | place: Puerto Rico | collected 2017-06-21
CTCGAAGGCGGCGATGCCCCGCCGGTAGAACGGGTCGATGGAATCGGTGCGCTGGCCAAGGGCCTCATCGAAGCACTGGCGGGCGCGCGCGTACTTCTGCTCCTCCAGCAGCAGGTCGCCCAGCTCCTCGAAGTTGCCGGCGGAGGGGTTCTCCAGAACGATCGCCTCCAGCGCCCGGATTCGTTTGCGGCGTGAAAAACCCTTCATCGAGTGCTGCATCAGCCCCAGGTCCGGGAGCATTTCGATGAGGATGTAGGCGGTCGCGCCGATGGCCCCGCCGAAAAAGATGATCCAGATCCAATAGCCGTCCGGCCGCCGGCGCATGAAGTGGACGACGGCAATCACCTGCAGGAGGAAGCCCCAGCCGAAAAAAGACCGCATGAAAGGGGACGATTATAAGTTGCGCGTTACGGGTTGCGGGTTGTCCGTTGGCAACTGGCCGCGCGCAGATGCTGCCGTAGGCTTGTCATCCCGAGCGTAGCGAGGGACCTGGGGGAGCGGGCGGCGCACAAAATCATGATTCGCGCGCCACCCGCCCACACAGGTCCCTCGCTCACGCTCGGGATGACATCCGCGCTACTCCCGCAAGAACTCCATCAGGTAATCCGTCGACTCTTTCGAGTGCATGAGCGAGAGCTTGGAGACGATCTCGCGCTTCAGCTCCGGATCCTTTTCGGCGCGCGCCAGGTCCACCAGCGCCTTGGCGTTGTTCTGGATGAAGAGCGAGTTGATGACCGCGTGGCGCACTTCCCGGCGCGTGTCGCCTTTGTAGAGATCGACGAGCGTCTGCCCGGAGCGCGATCCGCCGAGGAGGCCGAGGTTACGGATGGCGGTGAGTTTGAGATCGAGAACGCTCTCGCTGCGCGCGATCTCCGCCAGCTTCTCCGAGTTGCCGCCGATGAACATGGCCTGGATGATCTTCTTCTTCACTTCGATGGTCGGCTCGCTGGCGTAGAGCTCGGCCAGCTCTTCGCGCGCGCCGCTGACGCCGAGCTGCGACACCGCCTCGGCGCGCAGCTCCTGATTGCTCTCTCCCTTGGCCAGCGAGAGAAGGTGCTCGCGGTCGCCGGAGATCATGTACGCCTTCAGCACCGACTTCTTCACCTCCATGCTGCCGCTCGACCTGTAGATGTCCGCCAGAAGATCGCGCGAGCGCTGGCCGCCGGAGATGCCGAGGAAACGGATGGCGCGCGTCTGCAGATCGGGTGGACCGTTCTTGGCGATGCGCGCCAGGATCTCCATGGCCTTTGGCGACGACGACTGCGTCAGGACGAAGAGCGCCTTCTCCTTCAGCTTGACCGACTGATTCCCGGCCAGGATGCTCTCCACGATGGGGAGGGCGCGCTCGGGATCGCTCTGCATCAGCCCATTGAGGGCCATCAGCTTCAGCTCCTCGTCTTCGACGTGCTTCGGATCGATGTTCTGCCCGGCGGACTGTCGGACCTGCAGCTCCAGCTTCTTGGCGTCGTCGGCCCACTTGCTCTTCGGATAGGACTGCTGAAGCTCGACGATGGTGGCCAGCGCTTCCGAGCGGCTGCCCATCTGCGCCTGCGCGTGCGCCTTCCAGTAGAGCGCTGCGCTGGCGTGCGACATCTTCATCCTGGCCACTTTGTCGAAGTTCTTCACCGCGCGCGCCCAGTCGTGGTCATCGAGCGCGTCGTTGCCTTCGTCGTAGAGGTCCTGCTCCTTGTCGACCTTCGATTCCTGATCTTCGTCGCCCGCCCAGATGGTCACGGTCGAGCCGGCGCCGACCGTTCCGGCGCGGAGCTGCGGCGCCGCGGCCAGAAGGCCGGCGGCGAAAATGAAGCTGACCCGATTGTTCATAGAGAGCTCGTTCCTTTCGGCAGTGCCGCCTTCTCGCGGCCGCCAACATGCGCGCCGACCACGCGCACCTTGAAGAGAAGGCCCTTGGAGTCGATGCGCTTCTGCAGCGATGCGACCTCCTCGGGCGAGAGGCTCGGGCCGGCGTGCGCCAGCTCGAGGAGCACCGGCTCGATGTCCGAAAGCAGGTTGGCGATACGCGTCTCCCCGCGCTGTTCGGCCGATTGCCGGTAAATACGATTCGATGCCACCAGATCCTCGGCGCGCTTGCTCTCCTCCGACATGTCCAGCGCGCGCTTGGAGTCCGCGTTGGCCACTTCGAGGAGCATGCGCTCGGAGCGGTCGAGGTGATCGCTCACCACGAAGAAGAGGATCTGAGTCTGATTCTTGGGCTGCTCGTTGTGGAGGAAAGACAATCCTGTCTGTCCTCGTCCTTGCGCCACCGGGACAGACGGGATCGTCTGTCCTCCACGGCGCTGCCAAAGAAGTCCGCTGATGAAGGCGATGGCCAGCATCGCCGCCGCGGCCAAACCGGCCTGCCACCGGCGCGCGCGGCGCCGCCCGCTGCCCAGCTTCCAGCGCAGGCGCGTCCACACTTCTTCCGAATAGCGCGGGCCGCGCTTCGGAACGGCGAACGAGTCGACGAGGGTGAGCACGCCGCGCAGGGTCTCGTACTGCGCGCGGCAGTCGGCGCAGGCGGCGAGGTGCTGCTCGGCCTGCGCGGCGCCGTCGCCATCGTGGTAGTGGTGCAGGACGAGCTGTTCTTCGTTCAGGTGTTGCATGGTGTCTTCCTCACGAACGGCTCCAGCGACTGGCGAAGCTTGCGCACCGCCCGGAAAATGGTGTGCTTCGCGGCGTTCACTTGAATACCGAGCGTCTTGCCGATCTCCTCGACCGGCATTCCTTCGAAATGGCGCAGCACGAACGCGGTGCGCTCGTTGCCGGAGAGCCGCTCCATCGCGGCTGTCACTTGCTTCCGCAGCTCGGCAGAGAGGAGCAGGCGATCCTGCTGCGCGTCCGACTTCACCGCGCCGCTCAGCTCCGCCTCCTCGGGGTCGCCGCCGTAGTGCTTGTCGGCGCGGCCGCGGGCGCGGAGCAGGTCGAGCGAGCAGTTGATGGCGATGCGATGAAGCCAGGTGCCGAAGTTGGCGCGCTCCTCGAATCGCCCCAGTTGCCGGTAGGCCCGGAGGAGCGTTTCCTGCACCACGTCGTCGGCGTCATGTTCATTTCCAGTCATGCGATAGGCCACGCGAAACACGGCATGGGAATGACGGTCGACCAGCAGCCGGAAGGCGTCCGCGTCGCCTGCCCGCGCTCTGCTCACGGCAGCGGCGTCGGTCATCTCCATCCGAGGCATTAGACTGGAAAACACTCTATCGGTTAGCTTTCTGAGTGCGTGTAAGCGCCGTTTTGAAAGCGGCAACTTTGTCGCCGCACTCCCGAAAATGCGCGACCTCGGACGCCTGCTCATCATCCTCGGAATCGTCGTGGCCGTCGTCGGCGTGGTGCTGGCTACCGGCAACCGCCTCGGCCTCGGGCGCCTTCCCGGCGATTTTGTCTATAAGCGCGGCAACTTCGGGTGCTACTTTCCGCTGATGACGTCGATCCTCCTCTCCGCGCTGCTCACCCTGATCCTCTGGCTCTTCCGGCGATGACTCGGCTCGTCGACTACGTGATCCGCTACGGCGTATCGCTCGTCTTTCTCAACGTCTTCGCCGAGCAGCTCGGCATGCCCATTCCGGCGGTGCCGGCGCTGGTGGTGGCGGGGGCGCTGACGCGCGACGGGCGGATGTCCTCGACGCACGTGCTCCTCGCTGCTGTCTTCGCCTCGCTCATCGCCGACTACATCTGGTACGAGCTCGGACGCAGTTACGGATACCGTATCCTGAAGACGCTCTGCCGCATCTCGCTCTCGCCCGATTCCTGCGTGCGCGATACCGAGGCGCGATTCGAGCGGTGGGGCCTGAAGTCGCTGCTGTTCGCCAAGTTCGTCCCGGGGTTCTCCACCGTCGCGCCGCCGCTGGCAGGCGCGGCGCGGCAGAGCAGGGGCGCGTTCCTCCTCTACGACGCGATCGGCGCGCTGCTGTGGGCAGGGAGCGCGGTGGCGGCCGGACGCCTCTTCTTCCGCGCCATCGATCGCGTGCTGCTGGCGTTGGAGAACCTCGGCTATTGGGGGCTGCTACTCCTCGGCGGCATTCTCTGCATCGTGATCATCATCAAGTGGATGCAGCGCGTGCAGTTTCTCAAGCAGCTCCGCCTGGCGCGCATCGCGCCGGCCGACCTGAAGGAGCTCATCGAGAGAGGCGCGTCGCCGGTGGTGCTCGATGTGCGCACGCCAACCGCCCGCAAGCGCGACCAGCGCCGCATCCCCAGCGCCATCGTGGCCAACACGGACAACATCGAAGCGCAGTTGCACGACCTCGCGCCCGATACAGAGATCGTGCTTTACTGCACGTGACCCAACGAAGCCTCGGCCGCCCGTGTGGCGCGCATGCTCATCGACAAGGGGTTCACGGTGGTGCGGCCGCTGGCCGGGGGACTCGATGCCTGGGCGGACGCGGGGTATCCGTTGGAGGAGATCATTCTGGATTAAGTTGCGCGTTGCGCGTTGCGCGTTGCCAGAAGCCACTCGCTGCCGCTCGCAACGCGCAACTCGCAACTCATGTCGATCTACATCCACGGCACATCCGAACAAGAACAGAAGCGCCTCTCGCTCCTCAACGACGTTCTGCTCAACGGCGCCATGCTGCGCGAGCTGAACCTGCGCGGAGACGAGCGGATCATCGACTTCGGCGCAGGTCTCGGCCAGTTCTCGCGCGCCATGGCGCGCGCGGCGCCGCGCGGGCGGGTCATCGGCATCGAGCGCGATCTCGAGCAGCTCGTCGGCGCGCGGCGGCTGGCCAACGAAGACGGCGAGACCAACCTGGTCGACTTTCGGCAGGGCAACGTGCTCGACCTCGACCTCGGCGCCGAATGGGAGAGCTTCGACGTTGCGCATACGCGATTCCTCCTCGAGCACCTCCCCGATCCGCTGCGAGTGGTGCGGACGATGGTGCGCGCGGTCAAGCCCGGCGGACGCATCGTGCTCGCCGACGACGATCACGGCGTGCTGCGGCTCTGGCCCGAGCCACCCGGCCTCTACGACCTCTGGAACGCCTACATGCGCACCTACGACCGCATCGGCAACGACCCGTTCGTCGGCCGGCGGCTGGTGCAGCTCCTGGCCGACGCCGGCGCGCGGCCGATGCGCAACACGTGGATCTTCTTCGGCGGCTGCGCGGGGATGGAGACCTTCCCCGTGCTGGCCTCGAACATGGCGGGCGTGGTGCGCTCCGCGCGGGAGGCGATGATCGACATGCGGCTGGTGGAGCCGGAGGCCTTCGATCGCGTCATGGAGGAGTACGCGAAGTGGTCGAAACGACCCGACGCGGCGCTCTGGTTCGCGGTGACGTGGGCTGAGGGAGCGCGGCCGTAAGAGGCATGCCGCGTGCACCTCTTGGCCCCTGATGTCACCGTTCACGAGCGGCGCCGCCGTCTCTCGCTTGGAGGACGTCAGCCGCGATTTCTACCGCGAGGCGATGTTGCTCATGGATGCCGGCGGGCTCGACTATCTCGTCGGCGGCGCCTACGCCTTCGCGCGCTACACCGGGATCGAGCGGCACACCAAAGACTTCGACGTCTTCATCCGCCGCGAGGACTTCGAGCGCGCGGAAAAGATCTTCAATGACGCCGGCTACAAGACCGAGCTGACTTTTCCGCACTGGATCGGCAAGGCATTCAAAGGCGACGACTTCGTCGATCTGATCTTCAGCGCGGGCAATGGCGTGGCGGCCGTCGACGAAACGTGGTTCGAGTACGCGGTTCCCGCGCGCGTGTTCGACGTCGACGTCCGGCTCATTCCGGCCGAGGAGATGATCTGGTCGAAGGGGCTGATCATGGAACGCGAGCGTTATGACGGCGCCGACGTCGCGCACCTCATCAACGCGTTGGGCGAAGAGCTCGATTGGCGGCGCCTCGTCCACCGCTACGGGCCGTACTGGCGCGCGCTGTACGCGCATCTGATTCTCTTCGGCTTCATCTATCCCTCGGACCGCTCGAAGGTCCCGGCGGAGGTGATGGAGCAGTTCGCCAAGCGGCTGGCGAAGGAGGTGGCCGCAGGCGACGCGAAGGAAAGGATCTGCTTCGGCACGATCCTCTCGCGTCAGCAATACCTGGTGGACATCAATCAGTGGGGCTACAAGGACGCTCGGCTGGAGCCGTTCGGAAACATGTCGGCCGACGACATCGCGCATTGGACGGCGGGCATCGAGGTGGACGGAGCGAAGTGATGGAGAAGGAGATCGTTCGGATCGCGGCCGTCGCCGACATCCATGCGAAGAAGACCTCGCAGGGAGCATTCCATTCGCTTTTCTCCAAGGCGACCGAGGAGGCGGACGTGCTGCTGCTCTGCGGCGATCTGACCGACTACGGCGCGATCGAGGAAGCGAAGATCCTGGCCAAGGAGATCACGTCGTCGCTGCGCATCCCGGCGCTCGGCGTGCTCGGGAATCATGACGTGGAGTCGGGGCACGAAAAAGAGATCGTGCAGATCATGACCGACGCGGGCGTGGTCATGCTGGACGGCGACGCGCACGAAGTGCACGGGGTCGGCTTCGCTGGCGTGAAGGGCTTCGGCGGCGGCTTCGGCCGGCGCCAGCTCGGCGCGTGGGGAGAGAAGATCATCAAGGACTTCGTGCACGAGGCCATCGAGGAGGCGCTGAAGCTGGAGTCCGCGCTGGCGCGCCTGCGCACGCCGCAGAAAATCGCCGTGCTGCACTACGCTCCCATCCAGGCCACCGTAGTTCCTGAGCCTCCCGAGATCATCCCCTTCCTCGGATCGAGCCGTCTCGAAGATCCCGTCGACCGCTACCGCTGCAGTGCCGTCTTCCACGGCCACGCCCACCGCGGATCGCTCGAGGGCCGAACCAAAAGCAACGTGCCGGTCTACAACGTCGCCATGCCGCTGCTGCTGGCCACCCAACCCGACCGCCCCCCCTTCCGCGTAGTGCAGGTGCCGATCAATGAGACGGCGGTGGCGTAAATAGAGAGGTTCGAGGTTCGAGGTGCGAATGAAGAATTAAGAAGCGTTGGGTTTTCTTCATTCTTCGTTCGAACTTCGAACTTCGAACCTCGGTTTTCTGCGGCAATCCAGGCGATCGACGAGATCGTGGTCGCATGAAAACCTCGGAGAACCTCGGAACCGACCGCCCCCCCTTCCGCGTGGTGCAGGTGCCGATCAATGAGACGGCGGTCGCGTAAACATAGAGGTTCGAGGTTCGAGGTGCGAATGAAGAATTAAGAAGCATTGGGTTTTCTTCATTCTTCGTTCGAACTTCGAACATCGAACCTCGGTTTTCTGCGGCAATCCAGGCGATCGACGAAACCGTGGTCGCATGAAAACCTCGGAGAACCTCGAACCCCCTTCCGAACCTCCCCTCCCTCGACGCATAATCTCCCCCCGTGCGACATGCCTCCTTCCCTGCCGGCGCAACCCGCGAGGATCTCGTCCGCTGGTACCGATCGGGGCGGGCGCTCTCGAAGCGGGTCTTCTCCATCCCCAAACCGGAGGCGTACTACGATCAACCGATTCCGCTGCGCAATCCGATCGTGTTCTACGAGGGGCACATCCCGGCCTTCGCGGTGAACACGCTGATGAAGCTGGCGCTGAAGTGCCGCGGAATCAACGATCGATACGAGGTGCTCTTCGCGCGGGGGATCGATCCGGAGAGCCCGGATGCGATGAAATCGCCGACCGACCTCTGGCCCACGCGCGAGGAGATTGCCGCGTACGCCGCGCGTGCCGACGCCATGATCGAGGAGGCGCTGCTCAAGGCGCCCATCGACGACGCGCGCGAGCCGCAGCGACGCAACGCCGAGGCGGCCTTCGCCATCCTGGAGCACGAGCAGATGCATCAGGAGACGCTGCTGTTCATGTTTCATGAGATGCCGTACGAGCGAAAGAATGCGCCTGCCGTTCGCCGTTGGCCGTTGGCCGTTGACCGTTCGCGGGATTCGGCCGCTGTTCGCATCCCTGGCGGAGAAGTCACGCTCGGCGCGGACGGCGTCTTTGGCTGGGACAATGAGCTGCCTGCCCACCGCGTCGAAGTCGGCAACTTCTTCATCGACCGCTACAACGTCACCAACGGCGAATACCTCGATTACCTAGCCGCCACCGGCGCAGAGCCGCCGCACTTCTGGACGCGGCGCGATGGCGCGTGGTTTTGGCGCGGCCTTTTCGAGACCATTCCGCTGCCGCCCGATTGGCCGGTCTATGTGACGCAGGACGAAGCGACCGCCTTCGCGCGCTGGCGCGGCAAGCGCCTGCCGACCGAGGCCGAGTATCACCGCGCGGCGTTCGGCACGCCGTCGGGAGAAGAGCGAATGTATCCGTGGGGCGACGAGCCGCCGGAGCCGGCGCGCGGCAATTTCGGATTCGCCAACTGGGACCCGGTGGCGGTCGGCTCCTATCCCGCCGGCGCCAGCGCGTGGGGCGTGCACGACCTCGCCGGAAACGGGTGGGAGTGGACCTCCACGCTCTTCGACGGTTTCGACGGCTTTCAGCCGATGCCTTCCTATCCGCAGTACTCCATCGATTTCTTCGACCGCAAGCACTACGTGATGAAAGGCGGCTCGCCCGCCACGTCTCACGAGCTGATCCGCCGCTCGTTCCGCAATTGGTTCAGGCCGAATTATCCGTACGTGTACGCCACCTTCCGCTGCGTCGTGTAGCGGCGCCCGCTTCGGGCGCCGGCGGCCGAGAGCGTTCGCCGCTACACAAACTTCGCGCGTTTCTTGCACTCACCAGCGTGCACGGAAACACAAATCTACAAACCGAAACAGTTCAACCGACTTCACCAGCGTGGCCAAGATGCGCGGCGTCGGCTGGTCCATCGCCTATCTCGATCCCGCGGCCGGCCGCGTCTCCAATCACTGGATCGAGCTGCACGAGAGCGGCAACGTTGCCGGCTTCGTGCCTCTCCTGGTGATGGACGTTTGGGAGCACGCCTTCCTGCTCGACTACAAGCCGGCCGATCGCCCGAAGTACATCGAGGCCTTCATGGCCAACGTCGACTGGAGCGTCGTCGAGCAGCGTTGCGAGGCGGTCAGGGCGCCAGCGACTCCGGCACGATAGGCTCGGCCACCGCGACCGTGCCCTTGCGCTCGAGCTTGCCCCACCCGGCGCGGATGCCGGAGAGGGCCGTCTTGAGCGACTTGAGCAGAACCGCGTACATGAGCTGGCGGTAGAGGAAGCGCTGCCAGAAAAGCCAGAGCAGCACCTTCGGCTTCTCGCGGTCGAGCTTGAAGGCGACGATGGAGCCGAGCAGCTCGACCACGAAGAAGAACGCGTACATGAAGGCAACGAGGTAGAGCGACGACATCGCGTTCGGCAGCGGCTGCCAGTCGCGGTCGAGGCCGAAGCGCGCGCCGGCGATGATGACTTTCCCCAGCGCCCAGGCAATCTGCAGGTCGACCAGCGGCGAGATGGCCTGGAAGAAAATCTGGAAGAGCCACTGCGACGGCAGCATCACACGGCCGAACCAGCCGTAGCGGCCGAGCGCCCGACGATGCTTCCAGAGGCACTGCAGCGTTCCGAAGGCCCAGCGGAAGCGCTGCTTGTAGAGGTTCTTGAAGCTGTCGGGCACCTCGGTGTAGCCGATGGCGGCAGACTCGATCTCGATGCGCCAGCCGATCCGGCGGATGCGCCACGTCAGATCCATGTCCTCGGCCATGGTGTCGGTGGTGTAGCCGCCGGCCTGCACGATCGCCTCGCGCCGCCATGCGCCGACGGCGCCGGGGACGACGGTGACCGAGTTGATGGCCGCGTACGCGCGGCGGTCGAGGTTCTGGCTGGTCACGTACTCGATGGACTGCCAGTACGTCAGCGGGTTGATGCGGTTGCCGACCTTCACGTTGCCGGCCACGGCGCCCACGCGCGCGTCGGCGAAGTGGCGCACCAGGCGCTCGATGGTGTCTTTGGTGAAGACGGTATCGGCGTCCAGGGCGATGATGATCTCGCCGGTCGCTTCGCCGATTCCGCGGTTGAGCGCGGCGGACTTGCCGCCGTTCTCCTGCCGCAGCACGCGCACTGACGGGTGCTCGCCGAAGTGGCCGACAACTTCGGCGAAGGTGTCATCGACCGAGCCATCGTCGACCACGATGATCTCCAGCGGCTCGTAGTGGTTGCGCAACACGGCGCGGATGGTCCGCGCGATCACCGGCTGCTCGTTGAACGCAGCGATGACCACGCTCACAGGCGGGCGGTAGGTCTCGTCGAATTTCTCGTGCCGCTCGCGCCACTTGGCGATCAAGGCCAGAACGGTGACGAACACCACGCGCGCCGTGCCGAGGATGATGCCGGTGATGAAGGCGATGCCGAGGAAGAGCTCGAAGAGGTAGATGGCCTCGAAGACGATGCGGTCGTTGGCCAGCATCATCGTCTCCCTCGAGCTGACCGGCGGATTGACCGCGTCGCGCGTGGAGTCGACCAGCGCCGAAACGGGGACGAATTTGTAGCCGCGGGCGCGCAATTCCTTGACGATCATCGGAATGAGGCGGACGGTCTCCGAGCGGTCGCCGCCGCCGTCGTGCAGAAGGATCGTGCTGCCGTGCTCGGTGGCGATCTGATCCATGAGCGTCTTCAGCATGTCCTCCGCTTTGCGCTCGCGGGGCGTGCCGTCCTCGTTCCGATCGAACCGGTTCCAGTCCTGCGGGTCGAGGTACTCCAGGACGGTGATGTAGTTCAGTTGCGAAGCGATGGTCACCGGCTTCACTTCGACTGCGGCGCTCGGCTCGGCGTCGGCGTTGTAGGGGGGACGGAAGAGCAGCGTGGAGCGATTGAGGATGCTCTGAAAGACACGCTGCGTGGCGTTCAGCTCCAGGCGGGCCTGCCGGTCAGTCACCGCGCCGATATTGGGATGGGTGAAGCTGTGGTTCCCGATCTCGTGCCCTTCGGCCCAAATTCGGCGGACCAGCGACGGGTAGCGCTCCGCGTTCTCACCGATGAGGAAAAACGTGGCGGGGACGTGCAGCGCCTTCAGCTCGTCGAGGATCTCTGCCGTGTATGGACGCGCCGGACCGTCGTCAATGGTCAGGGCAATCTCTTTCTCGTGATAGCCGCTGCGCGAGATGACGTACGACGCCGGGAAGGTGTGGTAGGTCTCGTCGACGGCCAGGCCGGTGGCGGGATCGATCTCCAGCGAGCGTGAACCATCTTTCGGCAGCGCGTCGACATGAGCGATGTCGCCCTCGCCGTTGAACTCGACGGCGAACGGAAACTTGATGGGCTCCAGCACCTTCATGTTCGGACTCATGCCCAGCCGGTCGCGCTGGATGAACGTCCAGATCGAGGGATCGGTGGAGCCGAGAACCCACACGCCCACGCCGCGCACACCGTAGTTCTGCGCCACCAGCCACTGGTTCGCCGCGGTGACCGCGTCGAGCATCCACACCTCGTGCTGCTTCTGCTGGTCGTCGACGTACCAGAAGGTGGGATTCATCTCCTTGTCATCGAAGTCGATGATGTCTTCCGGCTTCTCGTGGGAACGATAGGTGTTCGCCGCGATGAGCGCGCCCTGATAGGTCATCGGATCGGCCCAGTCGCGGCCGTCCGCCCAGTCGAGCGCATAGTTCGCCAGTCCGACCACCAGCTTCTCGGGCGGGACGCTCTCGACGGCGCGCTGCACCACGCCGCGGTACCAGTTCATCGAGGCGATCGGCCCCGGCTCCTTGCTGTTCTCGCCGTTCTCGTTGTACGCCATGACGATGACGAAGTCGCAAACGGAAGAGACGGCGCGCCAATCCAGCGCTTTGGCATCCTCCCCCGCCTCGAGGTCGGCGCTGATCACCAGGTGCGCCGGCGCGAACGACCCGCGCATCCGCTGCAGGAAGGGGACGTAGAGCGCGTAGTCGGCGGCGTTGAGGTTCTCGAAGTCGACGTTGATGCCCTGGAAGTGATTGACCAGGAGGAGGGCGCGCAGCTCGCTGATCACCTGCCGCTGCGCGACCGGATCGGACAGAAAGGCGTGCACGCGGTGCTCGTCGAACACGCCGCTGCCGGTGGTGCTCAACTGCGCGTTGCTGAAGACGGGGACGATGTTCAGATTGTTCTGGCGCGCCCTCTCCACCACTTTCGCGTTGTTCGGCACCAGCATCGGGTCGAAGTCGTGCTTGTCGATGTGCTTGCCGTCCGCCGCGAGATGGAACCAGACCGGCAGCAGATGAGTCATGTACTTCGCGTTCTCGTTCAGCGAGTGCAGGCCCACCTCTTCCCACGGCGCATAGAAGGCCGCCACGATGTTGCCGGTGCGGATCGGCCCCTTCGCGGCGCGCGCCAGGCCTTGCTTGCGGTCCTGGGCGATGCTGCTCAGCAGTTTCTTCCGCTCCACGTCAGCCAGGTACTGCTTGAGCTTGGCTTGATGATGCGTCAGGTGGAGGCGGCGCCGCAGCGGCCGGAGAATGGGGATGGTGATGCCGTTGAAGCCGGGAAGCACCGGCGCGGCGAAGAGGCTGACCAGCCACACGCTCACCGTGACGGCCGCAACGAGGCCGAGGAGGGTGCCGAGCCGCTTGACCCACGACCAGCGGCGGCGCGTTGGATCGAAAAAGATTGCCCGGTCAGACATTTGGGAACGAACCATTAGAACCGGAAACGGTTGTGCAACCTTCCGTGTTATCCAGCCGTAAGACCAAGGATATGACGGCTCCGGTCATCGAGGTCTCCGGCCTCAAAAAGATCTACCGCGGCGCCCTCCGCACTTCGCGGATCACGGCGCTCGACGGCATCGACTTCACCGTGGCCGCCGGCGAGATGTTCGGCCTCCTCGGCCCGAACGGCGCCGGAAAAACCACCACGGTCAAGATCCTGCTCGATCTCACCCGTCCCACCGAAGGGGAGGCGCGGGTGGGGGGGCTGCCGGCTGGCGATCCCGAGAGCCGGCGCCGCGTCGGGTATCTGCCGGAAGGCCACAAGATTCCCGGGTATCTGACGGCGCGGCAGACGCTGTCGATCTTCGGCCGGATGTCCGGCATGGAGAAGAAGGACATCGACTGCCGCGGCGTGGAGCTGCTGGAGAAGCTGCGCATCGGGAAATGGATCGACGTGCGCGTCAAGAAGTTCTCCAAAGGGATGACGCAGCGCCTCGGCCTGGCGTGCGCGCTCATCCATTCGCCCGATGTGCTGCTGCTCGACGAGCCGACCGACGGGGTCGACCCCGTCGGCCGCCGCGAGATCCGCGACCTCCTGCAGGCCGAGGCGAAGAACGGCACGGCCGTGCTGCTCAACTCGCATCTCCTCTCGGAGATCGAGCTGACCTGCGACCGCGTGGCGGTCCTTCGCAACGGCAAGGTGGCCG
>JACXTT010009591.1_pt1 | contig 13211 bp, 5 predicted proteins | sample 9270951 | NCBI WGS metagenome assembly JACXTT01 (sample SAMN15532306, study PRJNA645909) | rock metagenome | isolation source: weathered quartz diorite | place: Puerto Rico | collected 2017-06-21
CACGGCGGCTGTAGCTCAGTTGGTAGTAGCGCCAGATTGTGGTTCTGGATGTCGTGGGTTCGAATCCCACCAGCCGCCCCAGTTGCTTGCTCTGGCTCTAGGCCCCAGGCCAACAACGGGGAAGGCCCGCAGTCGCACTCGTCATTTCAAGCGTCAACTTAGAAATCCAGCCGTAACGCTCCCTGCAGAATGCGCGCACCCGACTGATTCGCAGCACCAACGGGAGTCGATGAGATCTGTCCGAAGCTCTGTGGCGTTTGTATATTCACGCTGGGCGCGTTGAAGTTCACCCAATTGAGCAGATTGTAAGCTTCGGCGCGGAATGTCACGGACACGCGCTCGGCCGTAATTCGGAAGCGCTTCACCAACGACAAGTCCGTGTTGAAGAATCCTGGACCACGGAACGTGTTCCGGCCGGAAGTGCCGACCGAGCCTGGTGCGGCCACGGAGAACATCGCCGTCTGTTCCGGCGTGAAGAATCGAACGCCGCCTCCGAACCTCTGCACTGAACCGATGCTTCGATCGGTGCCGCTGAAATTAGAGAGGGAACCGAGATTCGACGTTAGCGGACCGAAATCGGTAATGTTCGGTCCTGTGAACACGCCGGATGAAATGCTGAGAGGCTGGCCGGACGTCACGATGCCGAGCGAGCCGATTTCCCATCCGCCCGCGATGCGATCCAACCAGTCCGGCATGTTGCCGCCGAGAAGTTTGCCGCGCCCGATGGGCAGCGTGTAGCTGGCCGACCAGTTGAACGTGTGCGGACGGTCGGCATCGGACAAGGATCGCATGAGCCCGAGATTGTAGTTGTCCAGCGGGCCGGTGTTTCCGCTGCCGTCAGCGGAGATGTTGTCGATGGTCTTCGACCAGGTGTAGTTGACCGCGAACTTCAGTGCACCGGCCTGCCGGCGCAGGCTCAATTGGAGCGAGTCGTAGTAGGACCGGCCGGCGTTCGTCGAGTAGATGACGTTGGTGAACTGCGGGAAGTTGCGCAAATAGTATTGCGACACTCCGGCAGTCGCGTAGCGCGACGAGTTGTTGGTGTCGATTGTGTTGGCGGCTGCACCAACTGCGCCCTGGCGCACGGGCGTCGCGCCTATGGCGTTGATTGCAGCGGTCGCCGTACCGAACATCTTGACCAGACTATTTCCCGCCGATGTGGCGGTGCCACTGGCCTGAAATGCGCGCAGCTCGTTAAAGTCGTTCAGGAATCCGCTGCTGTAAACTCTGGTTTGATTGATGTTCTGATCCAGCAACAGCTTGATGCCGCGATTGGATACCCAACCCACTTCCAATACCGTGTTGCGGAAGATTTCGCGCTGGATCGTCAGGTTCGACTGCAGCACGTAGGGTTGACGGAAGTTGGTAGCGAAGAGGTTGATGGCGCCGTTCTGCCGGTCAGGCGCTACTGTCAGATTCGGTTTGGCCGGCGGCGCAGGCAAGGGCAACTTGTCGCTGGCGCGGACATCGCTTCCAGCGGCCTGGTTCGGCTGGACGGTGACGGTTTGAGCGAACCCAGGTGTTGTACTGTCCGGATCGATAGAAGCGCCGCCGATAACGCGGTCATAGAATACTCCAAACGATCCGCGGATCGAGGTCTTCCCGTCTCTGAACGGATCCCATGCGAAACCAAAGCGAGGCGCAAAGTTGTTCCAGTCGTTTTGGTACCAGTGATCCGTCGGCTTCACAGTCAAGTCGGAAATCTGGCTCACGGTGTTTAACAGGCCGGCCTGGTTCTGGATCATGTCGCCTTGAAGTTTGTCGCGTTCGTAGGGAACTCCGTAGAACTCCCATCGCAGGCCGAGATTCAAGGTCAAGCTCGAATTGACGCGCCAGTCGTCCTGGAAGTAATAGCCGTAATCGTGGAAGATGAAGTTCCTCACACGCGGCTTCCCGGGGCTGAAGGCCTGGAGGTCGCTGTAAAAAACCGTACTGATCTGGCTGACGCGGCCGAGCAAATCGTTGTAGAGATTGTCGAAGCGTTGGCGGTCGGCGGTAGCGATCTGTGCGCCCGAAGGACCAATTGTGCCGGGAGCGGCATTCCCATTGTTCTGATTCACAGTGATGTTCGGCCAGATGTTCGCGTCGCTCGTTTGAAATTGGTCAATATTGGAAAAGCGTACACCTATCTTAAAAGTGTGCTTGCCGTGAATAATAGAAAAATTGTCGGCAATGAGCGGATTGACCGGCGAATTACGTTCGGATCCAAATCCGGTTGGAATCGGGTTCGTGAACAGATTCGCCGAGATGAGCGCTTCGCCTGGATGGAAAAGGCTGCGAACTCGGCCGAAGGTTATCGATGATTCCTGCAAGCCCGCAATGAATTCATTCAACAGCGTGGGCTTGATGGTCCAGGTCATGCCGGCCGAGTATCCATCGCGAATGCCGCCCTGAGTCCCGTTCGGCTGACCCGGGTAGGTGGCCTCGGCATTGTTCAGAGTGTCCGCAGGCGTCAGTGTCTTGAACCAGGAGTAGCGGAAGTAGGTGCGAATATTTTGCGTAGCGTTCCAGTCGGTCTTAAACGTGTTCTGATCGCCCTGGTTGCCGGAGGGCGCGTTGAATCGGAACCCGGCCGTGTTCAGGCGGTCGCCCACGTCGGTGTTGTTCGGCGCCGGGAGAATCGCGAGGTTGGCCGCCACCTGCTTGTCGATGCCGATATGACGGGGGTCGTTTTGAACGATATCGAAACTACGAATCTCGTTCGTGCCTGGCACGATCCAGCGGAAAATTCCGGATTTGGCCTCGGGTGTCAGCACCGTCCGGTTCCTGACCACTTGCTGAGCAGTCCGCGAGCCCTGATAGTTGTAGAAGAAAAACAGTTTTTCCTTGAGGTTGACAATTTTGGGGATGTATACGGGACCGCCGAAGGAGCCGCCAAACTGGTTCTGGATGAATTCGGGCCGCGGAATTTCAGTCCCGTTCGACTTATTGAAGAAATTATTGGCGTTGAGGACAGTGTTGCGGTGGAACTCGAACAGGTTTCCATGGAAGGTGTTGGTGCCAGACCGCGTGATCAGCTCGATCGTGCCGCCGGCATTCCGTCCGTATTCCGCTTTCGCCCCGTTGGTGATGATGCGGAACTCTTCCACCGAATCGGTGTTCGTGGCGTTGAGCGTGAGGCCGAGACGCGGCAGCACGGCGTCGTTCACATCGATACCGTCCAGCGTATTGTTATTCGACCCTTGGCGCATGCCATTGATTCGCGCGAAACTCGGGTCGTTCGGGCTCGTGCCGAGCACAACACCTGGCTGATAGGTGGCCAGGCTGATCGGGTTGCGGCCTAGCTGCGGGAGCGTATCGATATCGCGCAGCGTGATGGCGCGCTGAATGGTCGCCTCGCCGGTCTGCACGCGCACGGCGGTGGCCTCGACGGTTACGTTTTCAGTAACGGTGCCCACTTCCAGCTTCACATCCTGACGCAGAGTCACACCGACCGTGACCTCGATATTGGTTACGGTAGCCTTGCGGAAGCCATTGGCCTCGGCCGTCAATGTGTAAAAGCCGGGCGGTATGGAGGGAAAGAAATAGAATCCCGCGACATCGGATTCGGCATCAATTTTGACCTGGGTCCGAACGTTGACGATCATCAACCTCGCTCCCGGAATTACGGCGCTCGACGCATCTTGAACGCTTCCTTCGATGCGGGCATTCTGAATTTGAGCGATTATCGGCAGCAGGCAGGCGCACGTCACAAACAATACGAGCAGCAAACGTTTCATTGGCTCTCCCCGGGTTGACAGATAGCAGCTGAACTAACCCTTGGCGTAGAGCATATACCATCTTGGGCTGGGTCGCAAGCGTATGGTATCAATCTAGCTTTGTTTCAATCGCTTTTGAGGGCGGGATGTGTCGAGCCGCGATGGAAGCAAAGTGCGGTTATGTAATGCTTCTCGTCGGGCAACTCCTTCAGTCTGATGAGCCAACCTTAGGCCGTTCTTGCGAAGCTGAGCCGGGTCCAATTCGATTTGGAATGTGACACGTGAGCACCTGCGCCGAAGTGTTAACATGGTCGCTCGGACGTCCGGTTCCTAGATGATTGGCGAGACTCTCCAGCACTACCGCATTGAGGCGAAGCTGGGCGCGGGAGGGATGGGCGTGGTTTACCGCGCGCTTGATACTCACCTCGACCGGCCGGTAGCCATCAAGGTGCTCCCTGCCACAGCGGTAGGCGACGCTGATCGAAGAGCGCGCTTTGCACAGGAAGCCAAATCGGCTTCCGCTCTTAGCCATCGCAGCATCATCACTATTTACGATGTCGATTCTGGCGAAATCGACGGCCAGAGCGTCGATTTCATCGCGATGGAGTACGTCTCAGGGAAAACGCTCGACAAGATGATCGGGCGGAAGGGTCTGAAGCTCAGCGAAGGCCTCCGCTACGCGGTGCGAATCGCCGATGGCCTGGCGGCCGCGCACGAAGCCGGGATTATTCATCGTGATCTCAAACCGGCCAATGTCATCATCAGCGAACAAGGCGACGTTAAAATCCTGGACTTCGGCCTGGCCAAGCTGACCGAGCCGGACGAACCCGACGTTTTTGCAGCTACCGAGAGCGTTCACGTGGACGCGGCGCTCAAGACCGAGGCGGGCACAATCATCGGTACGGTCGCCTATATGTCGCCCGAGCAGGCGGACGGGCACAAGGTTGACGAGCGGTCAGACATTTTTTCATTCGGTGCAGTGCTGTACGAGATGATCACGGGACGTCGAGCTTTCCCGGGAGATTCCAAGCTGTCCACACTGGCCGCCGTGATCCACAATGAGCCAAAGCCTCTGAGTCAATCGAGCGACGGTGTTCCACGAGAGGTAGCCCGAATCATCATGCGGTGCCTGAGAAAGGATCCACAGCGCCGCTGGCAAAGCATGGCCGATCTCAAGGTGGCGCTCGAGGATGTACTCGAGGAAGTCGACTCTGGCAAGCAGCCTATTTCAGACGACGCCGGCGAAGCACCAGCGTCGCAGAGAACCATGCCGCTTCTGGTTTGGGCGGCTCTGATCGTGCTGGCACTGGCCGCTGGAGCATACGTCGGTTCTCAGGCGCTCAGCCCGCCGCAACCTACGTTTGAGCGGCTTACCTATCGGCGGGGAAATGTTCAGGCCGCGCGATTCTCGCCCGACGGACAGACGGTCGTGTTCAGCGCTCAATGGGCTAACGAGCCGATGACCATGTTTTCCATGCGCCCCGGAAGCCGCGAATCTCGTCCGCTGGATCTTCCGGCAGGGCAGATTCTTTCCATAAGCTCCGCCAGCGAAATGGCGATCCTGGTGGGGACGACGACGCCCGGCACGCTCGCCCGCGTTCCTCTTTCCGGAGGCGCTCCGCGCGAGATTCTCGAGAACGTCAACGACGCTGATTGGTCGCCGGACGGAAATAATCTGGCTGTTTCGCACACAGTCGGCGGTAAGAATCGAATCGAATATCCGATCGGCACGGTGCTTTACGAAAGCGTCGGACGTCCGCCGCTGAGTCTGCGCGTTTCGCCCAAGGGTGATCAGCTCGCGTTCTTCGAATTCGATAACGCCGTCGGTGATTATGCGGTAACGCTATTGGACGGGCATCGCGCGAAACGTGTTCTCTCCCGGGGATGGCGCGCTGAAGGGAACCTGGCGTGGTCACCGCGAGGCGATGAAATCTGGTTCGGCGGCGCATCCAAGGCCGGCGCGAACGCTGCGCTCCGGGCCGTGAACTTGGATGGCAAAGAGCGTACGGTCGTGGAGACCCCGTCGCCCATGGCGCTGGATGACATCACGCGCGACGGCCACGTATTAGGCGTCGCGGCGGATTCCCGGATGGGCATTTCATTCCTGGCATCGGGCGCTAAGGAAGAGGACGATCTCTCCTGGTTCGACGCCTCTCGCATTTACGATATTTCCGCCGACGCGAAGACCATCCTGTTCGTCGAGCTCTCTTACGGTCAGCCGCGCAACGTCGCCATTTACCTGCGCAAGACCGACGGCTCGCCGGCCGTGCGGCTGGGCGACGGCAATCGGCCCGCGCTTTCACCGGATGGAAAATGGGTGAGCTGCGTTGTCAGCGACGGTCCTCAAACGAAGTTGATTTTGCTTCCGACAGGCGCTGGTGAAGCGCGACCCATTAGCATCGACGGCATGCACTATGAACGCGCGGAATGGTTCCCGGATGGACAGCGGCTCCTTATCACCGGAAATGAACCGGGCCGTCCGCTTAGAACATTCACGCAGGATCTGCGCGGCGGCAAACCCATCCCGATCACTCCGGAGGGAACAGTTGGCTTCGCAATTTCACCCGATCAAAAGTCCGTAACTGTGACCGCGTCGGGAAAACTGAACCTGGTTCCGATTAGCGGCGCCCAGGCGCGGCCGATCGCCGATCTTGAGCCGGGTGAATCCGTAATCCGCTGGAGCGCCGACGGGCGCTATCTGTTCTTGCGCAAATTGGAAGATCCTTCCTTCTTGAAGATCAGCCGGCTGAATGTTTCCAATGGACGCAAGGAGCTTTGGAAAGCGCTGCGAACACCCGATCCGGTGGGCGTGAGTATTACGGCAGTGGTGATGACTCCGGACGGAGCATCGTACGCTTACTCTTTCCAGCGCGACATCACGACGCTTTTTCTGATTGGCGGTCTCCGATAACGGTCAGCGGTGTGCAATCACGAGCAACGACCGCGCGCGCTTGAGCACACACTCGACTGCCCGCTGAAGATTTTCCGGATCCAGCGCGGCGAAACTTTCGTCCAGAACAATCACCTCGGCATCCTGCAACAATGCTCGCGCGATGTAGAGCCGGCTCCGTTCACCATGTGAAAGTTGCCAGCCCGTTTCGCCGACCATCTGCAACATACCCGCGGGCATGCGGGCCAGTACTTCGCCAAGTCCAAGCTCCTGGCAGATGGTCTCGGCTTCTTCCATATCCGCGGGGCGTGGCATTCCTTGCCGCCCCATCAAGAGATTGAATGCGAATGTTTCCGCGAGCACATGATTCTCGTGAAATTGTGGAGCTGCGGCGATACGTTTGCGCCAGCGTTCCGAACCGAGCGTGTGGAGATCAAAGCCGTCTGCGAGCAATCGGCCGGAGTTCGGCAGGCGCAATCCTGTAAGCAGCGAGACCAGCGTAGTCTTTCCACCGCCCGATGCGCCTTCCAGTACGACACGATCGCCGGCAGCGATTCGCATGCTGCACCCTCGCAGAACAGGCTCATTGCGATCGGTGTAGCGGTAGACAAGATCTCGCGCCTCGATGACAGCCGTGGTGCCGACGACGGGCGCGATTGGGGATCCGAGAATCTCAGGGCGAGTCGCGGAGCGGAACAGAATCGAGACGCGCTCCCAGGCCACCGCGGCACCGGCCAACTGCCACGCGCCCGCGGACAAGCGCTTCAACGCGCGATAGGCGAGCAGCATGCCGCCTACGGCAATAGCGATTCGCGCCGTCGACGCCGCGCCATGGATAAAGGCAGGCGCTAAGCCGATCAGTCCGATTAACAACCAGCCGCGCGGAACTGCCGCGATCAAAGCCGCTGTTGAATCGTCCATCACTTTTGACGCTTTGAGATAGCGCTCCAGAGCTTCGTCTTCGCCCTCATGCCAGCGGTCGGGCGGAAGTTGCGCGAGGCGCGTGCGGTGCCCGACCATGCTTTCGACTAAGTCGTGCGTCATCGCGAGGCGAACGTCGGTCCACGCACGATTGCGCCGGTAGTATTGCCACGCGACGATGCCCGTCATCACCAGCCATCCGATCAGGCAGGTAGCTTGCAGCGCTCCGCCCGCGCCGCTGCTTAGCACAAAGATCGCGATGACGAGTTCGATCAAGGCCACCAATCCGAGAAATCCGCCGCTCAACGCCAGCGCCTCTACGGCCTCCGATTCGAGGACTCGCCCCAACAACTGGCCCGCGCCCTGGTGACGGATGCTATCCGGATCCAATCGCAACGCGCCGAACAACAGCCGCTGTTTGAGTTTCTCTCCAGCGCCGATCGCCACCGCACCTTGCAGCCACGTGATCAGCACTCGAAAGGGAACCAACGCTACCAGTAGCAAAGCCCACTTCCAGAGCCAATTTGGATCGTGACGCGCGCTCAACAGGTTTGAACCGACCAGCCACCACGCCAGAATCCAGAGCGCGTACTGAATGGCATGTGCTGCAACGAGCGCCAGCAGGCGCCGTGGAACACGGCTTTCGCGCAACTGCTGCCAAAAATTCGCGCCCGGCGGAATCCGAAGTAGCCAGACGCCGGGGATTCGGGCGACGTTGAATCGTTCGCTGAGGATTGCGTGACGAGCGCGCGTTCGCTTCGACGCCGGCACTTGGGCGCGATCCAAAACCTGCTGAACTTGTCCGGCCACGCTCGCTTCCATCTCTTCACACAGCAACGAGCGGACCTCGAACGGGTTGACGCGAATTTTTCCGAGAGCGGGAGTAAGAACCGTAGAATTCCGGAGCAACGCCAGATAGCCGTCCCGTGACGGGACATGCAGAATTGCGGGGCCAATCGTCCGGCACTGGCGTGCGAAATCAGAATAGGAAGCTTCGCTGCGAATGGCTTCGAGGCCGAGTGCACGCGCTCCAGACTCCGCATCCAGGTTCTTCGTTTCTGGCTTTTCATTACTGGCATAAAGGCCGCTCGTCGAGGCGAGCGACGCCAGCGCATCGCCCAATCGGGCAGCGGGCCAAAGCGATGCTGCCAAATCGAATTTCATCGCTCGATCAAGACGCCATTCTCGAGGTGGAGTCTACGCCAGTCCCGGCCGGACCAAAGTTCTTCCCGCACTGCGCGCTCTGCTTCGAGCATTGCCTGAAGCCGGGAATCTGGATTGCCTGCTAGTTCCCGGGGATTCCCATCCTCGATGATGCGGCCCTGGTCGATGACCACCACACGATCAAATGACATGGTCTCAGCGATATCGTGCGAGATCGAGAGCAGCGTGGCGTCGCGCCATAATTCGCGCGCGCGCGCTAGCAAAACGCGGCGCTGGTCGATGTCAAGGCCGCGAAACGGCTCGTCGAGAATCACTAAACGCACGCCGGGCCGAAGTAAGGCGCGTGCGAATCGAACGCGCTGCCCTTCCCCGCCTGAGACCAAACCGCCGCCCTCGCCCAACGGCGTTTTCAATTCATCCGGGAGCCTTTCGAGCACGCGGCGCAGATCCGCGGCATCGATCGCATCCATGATTGGAATGCGAGGACCGTCCGGCAATCCGTATTTCAGATTGTCGAGAACCGGGCGGTTCCATAGCTGCACTGCCGGGTCAACCCAAGCAATGCTGGGACGCAGCGCAGTGACATATTGTTCGTCGAGTTCGACGCCATCCACGAAAACGCGGCCGGCTGCAGGCCGATACCATCCCAGCAAAACACCGGCCAGGCTCGACTTGCCTGCTCCCGAAGGACCAACGATCGCGATATGCTCGCCAGCATCGACCGCGAGGTTAATGTCCTGGAGCACCATGTGGCCCGCGGCCTTAGCGCTGACGTGCTCGAACCTGATTGGCGCGGGTTTTTCGCGAAGTTGGAGTGCCGCCGCGGGTTCATGCGCGACCCGCTCGATCGCGCCGAGCGGCTCAAGCAGCCGCAGCGTGACATTTCGATAGGCCGGATACTGCCACGCAATCAGCGCAACTTCCTGGCCGAGCGCCGGCAGATTCAGCGCCCAATAGACCAGCAGTAACACGCTGCCAGTTTCACCGGCGCGCCCCAAATGCGAAGCAAGCAGCCAGATCGCCAATCCGAATCCAGTGAGAAACTGGATCGCTTCGAGCGAGATCACCACCTGCTGCAGATTCAATCCAGCCTTCGCCCACTCCGACAGCAGGGCTGAGTGCGAGCGCCGCACTGCCGGTTGCGCGCCGTGAGTGTGGATTGCGATCAGACCGAGCAGCGCGTCCAGATAAAAATGGCTGAGTGCACCAGCATGGGTGCGAAAGCGTAGATCGCGTTCCATGAGCAGCGGCTGCGACGCGAGTGGAACCGCAAAGGCGGCGAGTCCGGCAAGAACGGCGATAGGAGCGCTCGGCGGATCGAGCCAAATAATCCCCGCCGTGGTGAAGACAATTTCAAACGAGTAGCGCAGTAACTGGCCGCCCAGCTCGGGAAGACGGCGTATCAGGTGGATGCTATGACTGCGTTCCGCCATGTCCGATTTCAACCGGCTCTGAAAATAGCGATCGCCGAGCCGCGGAATCTTGTCGAGAAACGACAGGCGCAGGCGAATTTCGAGGCGCCGCCCGAGGCGCAGCAGGCTTCCGATGAGTGGGATCTCGAGCAGCGACAGAGCGCACGCAAACGCGATCAGAATGGTCAAGGCCATCAGCCTCTGATCCGCCACTGGAAGCAACGCGGGCAGGCCCAGCAGGCCGCGGAACAGGATGGCTTCGACGATCACGGCCGCGCTCGCAATGGCCAACGCAACCGCGATTGAAACCGGCGTGAAGACTCCATCCGCCCGAAGCAGCCGCAATAACTCGCGACCGGGCCGGGTGGGTGGTTGTTGCAAAGCGGCAATCAGCTCGGGCGATGAAAGAGCGGGTTGTTCACTGGACGAGCGGCGTCCGAGCACTCGAACCAGCACTGCCCCGCGTAGCGTGAGTTGCCCAGGCTCATCCGCTGGCCGTACCGACCAGTAGTGATCCGGGATGGTCTCAGGCGTTGCAAGGAAGCTCTCGACTACTCGCGCGGCTCCAGCACCGCGCGCGATTGCATCCGCATCCACAATTGACTCGGTGATTCGGACGGCAGCATCAAGAGCGGCAATCCTCTGCCATTTGGGATCATTCTTCGCTGCCTCCAGCGGCCCCTGCATTTCAGCAGCCACTCCCAGCCGATCCATGCGGCTGCGCAATGCTCCTAGAAAGTCCTCGGAGCCTGCGTACTCCCGCCAATCCTCTGCAGCCACCGGCATCCTGTGTATGTAAAGCTCGCTCAGAAAGCGGCTACTCTGGGTCCAACGACGGCCGGTTGCCGGGTCCATGATTTGCAAGAAACGGCCATGCCTGCGCCATACCACGACGAAGTGTGTCAGACCGTTCGGCAGCACAACCACGGCGATGGCCGGCAGCGCACGTGCATCTTCGATCAACACATGATCGGCGGGAAGCATGATTTGCTCGGCTTCCAGCCCAAGTTGATTCGCGACTTCTTCGATGGTGTCGATGGATGTGCCGTCCACGTCCGTTTGGCACGCTTCACGCAAACGGCCATAGTTGGCTTGGATGCCGAAACCCTCGAGCAGACATTTCAGTGCCGCCGGCCCGCAATCCATGTTGGAAGTCTGCACGACTTCCGGAACAATCAGCCGAGCGCTGGAGTTCATCGGTCCGGGACGCCGGAAGCGCGTAAAGCAATATGCGCGGGCGATTCTTTCGCGGCGCCGCCTGATACTGTCAGGATCGATACACGAGCGGAGATCATCCACCAAGACCAAACGGCCAGCAACGCAATCGCGGCACCCAGGCCCATCGTGGATAGCCGGAAATTGTCCTTATGCATCCCGCGAATCGTCCGGCCGAACGCCTCATCGAGCTTCATAATTCTCTAACGAACACGACGCGGCACTGCATGCTTCTCTTGAGTGTAGCGCGCCGATTCCTAAAGGCCGAATAGCGAATATCCGATCTTCTGTGGGTGGAACGACTTCCCTGCCCCGATGGCTTCCTCGTCAATTCCGATGATCCGCACCGGCATGCGCACGAACAGATCAATCTGTGGATGGTCGAGATGGAGGAGGTTGCATCGAAACGGCCCAATCATCCGCTCTGGCTCGATATTAAAGATCTCAAAAAGCAGTTTACTTCCAGCCAGCAGCGAGACCTGCTGCAAGCCGCGATTATTCGCGCGCAATACCTGACTGGCGATCGCGGCGACTTCTCGGCCCCAAGCCTGCATGGCCGGCCCATCTATCGCATCCTGTTCGCCCTCGCCCGACTGCCTCTCACGCTCTCCGATGACCAACTGCTGCCTCTACTAAAAGCCTCCATCGGCCGTGGCCAATGTGCCTGGCCGCGAGAAGCCGTTTGCGATCATATCGAAGAAGAATTCCAACATCGCGCGTTGAAGGCCGAGACGTGGCGGCTGATTCACGAGTTGCACGACGGCATGTCCGGTGAAAATTCCATCGAAGCTCAGACGCTACGCCGCCGCCTCGCCGTTTTGCTGTGGCACGATCCTTACAATCCTGTCGAGCTGAAGAATTGCTGGAGCGAGACGATCCGCCGTGATCTGCGAGCCATGCCCGGCCGGCAGCGTGCCCAGTGGCATTCCGTGTTCGCGGCCATCCCGGTCTCCGATAGCACTGAGCCTCCTGGCAAGTGGAAGAAAGCCGCCGATTCGCACATCGCCGCCATCGGTGCGGAGCAGTTTCGCCAACAGTTGCTCGAATGGTTCGCGCCCTTTCACGGCGGCGAGCCCGTTCGCCTCACGATGGTTGGCAGCCATGTGCTGAAAGCTCTGCTCTGGTATTGCCGATTGCTGCGCGATCCGAAAATCGACGCCGCCGCGCTCTCGCTACTCAACGTGAAATGGCGAAACAAGGACTTCATCTTCCGCCCGTTGACAGTGCTCGCGGGCAGCGTCAGCACCCTACTCCCCGAAGATGCCTGGCCGATCCTGCTCCGGATTCTGGGAGCGCTGGGCTCAAAATCGAGCGCGCGTCTGGAGAAGGTCGTGATACAGGTCGCGGCCCAACAAGGCTTGACGGAAGACGATCTCCGGAGTTTCGGGATCCTCAAGCCCAGGCACGGAGCTCAGCCGCAGGATGTCTACCGAATACTTCGCACGCTCGCAAAGATGAATTGGGGATCTGCTGCCGTGTCCAATGGAACCAACTCCAAGTTCCAGTACGATGGCGACTATGTCGAAATACAGGGCCAGCGAGATCGCTATCGCGCGCACGTCCCTTCCTGCACGGTCCGGAGAGTTCGCGACAACGCGATCGTGGAATTGGATCTCGATCGGGTACCGGATTACTGGCGGTCCATACTGGACCCGGATCAGACCGAGTTTCAGCGATTCGAACTACTTCTCTTCTTGCTGGCCATGGACGAGCAGTTCGATTTCTTCGCGACCCGGGCGGATGGCGGCTGATCCATGCTCACGGATCCAGGCCCAGCGGCTGTTTGGGCCCCTGATCCCGCTCTATGCGTCACTTCCGCTGGCCTGCACTCAGCCCGAATAACCCAACCAGTATTATCATCAGCGAAATCGCAGGTGTCCAGACCGTCCAGGTATACAGACTCTCACGCCC
>JACXTT010009592.1_pt1 | contig 13210 bp, 12 predicted proteins | sample 9270951 | NCBI WGS metagenome assembly JACXTT01 (sample SAMN15532306, study PRJNA645909) | rock metagenome | isolation source: weathered quartz diorite | place: Puerto Rico | collected 2017-06-21
CTACGGATGAATCATTCACTTTACATTGCTCCCCACAACCCCTTTCGGAGTTGCAGTTATGTTCAGTTACAGGCCGGAGAGCGTTTTCCTGGAGAGGACTTTCACCCCTCTGACTTGGTTCGCTTTCAGGCGCACAGCCACGCGCGTGAGCGCGTGGTCCAAAATGCACACGGAATCAAGTCCCGTAAGGGACGGCGCAACACGGTTTTTTTGCCTTGTGCCGTCCCTACGGGACTGGTCTGTCTATTTTCGATCGACCCACGGGCTGACGCCCGTGGCTAAAATTGTGCCGCCGCTTCGCGGCTGAGTTAGGCAACACCCCCGAAAAGCCCGCGCCTACACATTCGCTTCACCGCAGAGCGAACGTCAGTTCGCTCACTTTCGCCAGAGTGTGAACGCGGCAATAACAACGATTAGCAAAAACAATAGCTACAATTTGTCCCGCGCTCCGCGGCTGAGGTGCAGACGAAGGCAGTAATTGATCTGCGGACGGGCGTTCATCAGTGGCCCACCACCGCCATCGGCGAAATAGAATATCGCCAGCACTTCCCGCATGTTGGTCTACTGTGAGCGGTGCTGGTAGCTCCACCACCCTCGCACGACAACCACAGAGAACACAATCAGGAAGCTGAGGCGAACCACGATCAGAATCGTGTCTGCTGCCTTCGCGTAAGAAGTGACTCCAAGGGTAAGCATGAGGAAGAAGAGGATGGTCCATATGATCGGGGGCACTTGGCGCTTCTGTGACATCGGCGAGATCACATCATCAGAATGTATCGCGGTAAAGCAATAAAAGAGCTTGCGTCGACTCGGTAATAAAAGCTTTACTTGAGCGACGCATCCCAAGGACTTTACGATACCCGCCTACCAAGGAGAAGAACCGATGAAAAATGTTATTTGCAGTCTCGCTTTCGTTTTGTTTGCCGCCGGCATTTGTTCGGCGCAGACAGTTTTGTATTTCCCGCAATTTGTGGATGGCGTCCAACAAGCCGCCAGTGTGGGTTGGCTTACTGGAATTGCAGTAACGAATCCTGCGGCCCCCGGGACGCCTGCCGCAAGCGGAACACTCACGTTGACGAACGATAACGGCACGCCGTTGAACCTACCGCTTCAGGACGAAAATGGAAACCCCACTCCAAATACATTCCAGCTTTCCGGAGGCCAAACGAAGATTTTTGTTTCGCCGCAGGCCAATTCAAATGGCCTCATGCCCTTCAGCAGCGGTTTTGCGACGCTGACGTCCAATCTTCCCGTCAGCGGCGCGTCCGTATTTATCGAATTCGGCCTGAATGGACCAATCGGCACAGCCGGAGTTCCAGCATCGACGCCGCTCATGCGCCAGGCGATCGTTGTCATCAAGGACAACCATGCAAATACCGGCCTCGCAGCGGCCAATCCGGGAGCAGGTACCGCCACAATCAGTTTTCAACTCCTGGACAAGTCCGGCGCCCAAGTTGTTGCTCCAGTGACTCGGACGCTTGGAGCGAATGCCCATACGGCATTCTTTGTTTCGGAGCTTTTCCCGAGCGCTCCTTCTTCAATTACCGGAACTCTGCGCATCACCAGCGACAAGGCAATCGTCACAACGGCGCTGTTCTTTCAGGACGCTACGTTTGGAACGTTCCCAGTAATTCCACTCCCGTGAACAGGACGATGACGATGAGGAGAAACGATGCGGCCATTACCTAACGTGCATGACATTATCATCGCGACGGAGCGAGCGGCGCTCGATCGCTGGATCACATTTGATCCTGAAGCTTACCTCGATTTGTCTGCGCCGGAAGTGACGTACTTCGACCCGTACCAAAGCAAGCGTGTCGATGGGCTCGAGTTACTGGCGACCACTCTTGAGCCAATCAAAAAGTTCAAGGGCGCTATCACAGAACCAAGGTATGAAATGATTGCGCCAAAGGTACAGCATCACGGCGATGTGGCGCTGTTGACCTTCAATCTCATCAACTATGGCAGAGTAGGCGATTCGCCGGAGACGGAGCTCGCTCGCTGGAATGCCAGCGAAGTTTACTGCCTGTCCGGCGGGCAGTGGAGGCTCATTCACAGTCACTGGTCGTACACAAGGCCGGAACTGAAGCAGCCGGATCAGCCGTGACCGCGAAGGCGTGGGCGACAGCACAATCGCGGATGTCGCCCGACGCTCCGGTGGGCCTGCGGCTATCTCACGATGTCGCAGCAGGCGGTCTTGCCATCCAGCGACACTTTCTTCGCGCGGCATCTGGTTGATCGGCGCGCCGACCCCTCCTCGAAGGAGGGGGAAAAATAGACCGCAGACCGCGTTAAAAATGAGACTTGAGCGCCGCGGCTTGCCGGGCGATGAGCTCGTATCCTTAATTGTGAGCGAGTCTTGAAACTTCATCCAGACGGTTGCTGTCCTTCTTTATCTCTCCGAGTAGCACGGAGGCTTCCAGCTGGAATTGAACAAGGCCGAACCGCCGCGCCTCCAGGAGCAATTCGTTGGCGGTTCGTTCGGCGGCAGGGTCTTTCGACGCGGCCAAAACGCGAGCATTTGCCAGATAACCTGTCAGGCGGGTGATGATATTCGGACTCCGGTCGGAAACGGAGAGCCCGGCTTCGACGGTCTTGCGGGCCTCCTCCAGCTTGCCTTGTTGTACAAGTGATCGCGAAAGCACGGCGTCAGCTCGAGACTGGCCGTCCGGTTGTTTCAATTGTCGAAAGGCATCGAGCGCATTTCGGGCCAAAGCTTCCGCTTCGACGGCCTTTCCTGAATCGCATTCGAGTTCGGCAAGCGCATCGCGTGTCTCGGCAGCGCCGCCGCGTTCTTTCAATTGCTCGAACAGCGATAGCGCTTCAGTGTAGTCTTTTCGCGCCTGATCGAGGTTGCCCTGCTGAGCGACCATTTGTCCACTCATCACGAGGGTGTTTGCGTAGTACCTCTTCCTTCCAAGCGACTGGTATATCGCCAGAATTTGCGGAAACATTTTCGAGGCTTCAGGGAAATTGCCTTGTTCCACCAGCGATTCGGCAATGTTCGACATCGCCAGAGCCTCATTGCCCTTGGCGTTGACGCGTGTCGCAGCGTCGAGCGATCTGCGGTAGTACTTCAGCGCCTCCGTGAGTTTGCCTTGTGATCGAAGCAGGTTTCCTTGATTGTTGGAAACCAGTGCGACACCAGACTGATCGTCGGTATCGGCGTAGTTCTGCAAGGAGTCTTCGTTCATCTTCTGAGCTGTGGCCCAATCGTTTCGCGCTTTGTAAATCAGAGCGAGATTCACTAAAGATCTCGCCATGCCTCGCTTGTCTCCGATTTCCCTCGTTATGAGAAGCTCCTGCCGATACAGCTGTTCTGCCGTGACCAGATCGTCCTGGTTGAGCGGGACCTCGGCCGTCGAATGCAAAATTCGCGCCAATCCTCCACGATCGCCAGCCTCCTCGTAAATCCTGCGACCTTCCTCGCAGACCACCTTCGCGCGATCGTTCTCGCCCAGGTTCGCTAATGCACGACACGCTTGCACATCAGCGCGAGCGGCAAGAAGCCGAGCACCCTGACGGCCGGCTTTTGCTGCCGCGCGTTCTCCCGCATCACGACGAAGCTTATCGTCGTCCAGGGAAGACGCTGCCTCCGACGTACCGAGGTCGATGCGCGGGTCATCCTTCGCTGCAACGTTGGATTGTGGCAAGGCTTCCAGTGTCTTGAGAGCGTCTTTTCCTTTGCCGGCGCGGGTCTGCGCACTCGCCAGGGCCAGGCCGTAGTCCAGATTGTCGGAAAAGACATTCGATAACGATCGGTACGTGTCGATCGCCTTTTCCCAGTTGAGCGCGGCTTCGTTGTACCGGGCTTCTATCAAGAGATAGTCTTCGCGGGACAACTGCTTTCCTAGATCGAAGGCTTTTTTCGCTTCTTGTGCTGAGTTGGTGTCATAGCCGAGATTGCGCCACGTTTGGGCGAGAGCCGAGTGAGCCAACGGGAAAGACGGATCGGCAGCAATCGCGCGAGTCAGCAGATCCCGCGCGTTGAGGTCGTCGAATGTCCGCTGCTTTTCCAAACCTTGCGCGTACAGGCGCATCGCTTCCGCATTGGCTGGACTCGACGCGCGGACCTTCACGGTGTCCGACGGTGAAACGTCAGCGACTCCGAGCCGGCGACGCAAATCGGCACCCGAGCGGGACACGAGATCCAGCAAGCCATCCTCGCTTCCCGTCTCGGAAAGGGCGGCGACGGTCTCTCCCCTCACGGCATCCTGTAGACGCAGATCCAGCCGTATCGTGTTGCCGCCTCCCGCAGCTAAGTCGAGATAAGAACCCGTCACCACATATTCGCCGTTCAAGTTTTGCGAGATGCTCTTCAGGGTTTCCGAACTAAAGCTGTCGGACTCGGGGAGACGAAGGTCCACTTTGGCGCGAGCCACCGTTTCGCCGGGGATGAGACGCAGTTTACCTCCACTGGCCAGTTCCGTCGTGAGCATCTCCGATAATGCTGTCGAGAGCCAGGCGGTTTCGGACCGTCCGGAAACATTCTTGAACCCCAAAACCGCGACGGACGAACGGGTCGTTGCTGCGGTTGCGGTTTTTTCCTTGGAAATTCGGAAGGCCTGCCACAGCAGGACGCCCACGAATAGCGCGGCCATCAATGTGACGGCGGTGGCCGCTTCTTTGTGACGCCTGAAAAACTTTCCGCCACGATAAGCCAGCGTCGGACGCCTCGCCGTGATCGGCATGCTGGAGAGGTATCGCTCGATGTCTTTCGAGAGTTCCTCGGCCGATCCATACCGGCGTTCCGGTTCTTTGCGGAGAGCCATCATGACGATGATGTCCAGATCGCCTTGCAGACTTCGTCGTAAATCCGTGGCACCGACCGCATCACTCGGTTTGATTGGCTCCTCTTCACAAATCATGCGCTGGATCTCGGACCAGGAAGCCGATGAGCCGTGGTGCGGCCGATTGCCGGTCAGCAACTCGTAGAGCAGCACTCCCAAAGAATAAATGTCGCTAGCGCTGGTTATCGGCTGACCGGAAATCTGTTCGGGGCTGGCGTACTCGGGCGTCATGGGACGCCGGTCTCCTGTGGTCAGCGTGGCGTGCGCGTAGTCGGGATCGAGCACTTTGGCGATCCCGAAATCCAGAAGGCGCACCACACCGTCTGGGGTAATCAGAATGTTGCCCGGCTTAAGATCCCGGTGGATCACTTTATGGCTGTGGGCATATGCCACAGCCGAGCAAATCGTGCGAAAGAGCTCCAGGCGGCCGCGAATCGCAAGCTGTCGCTGCCTGCAATACTCGTCGATGGGAACGCCATCCACGAAGTCCATCACGAGATATGGCCAGCCCTGTTCCGTCGTTCCTCCATCGAGAAGTTTCACGATGTGAGGATGATCGAGCGCCGCGAGTGTTTGTCGTTCGTTGCGAAACCGGCGGATGATCTCCTCGCGATTGGCGCCCGGCTTCACGATCTTGATCGCCACGCGCCTCTGGTATTCGTCGTCGGCGCGTTCGGCTAAATAGACCACTGCCATTCCGCCCTGGCCGGTTTCACTCAAGACTCGGTAAGCGCCGATGCGTGTGCCTGCAATCGTGGCGGCCGGAAATGAATACAGCGGCACAGCGGGAGGATTTTCAAGCAAACTGTCCGCTCCGTTGTGGTGGGAGAGCAGAGACTCGACCTCTTCGCGCAAGCGTTCGTCCTCGCCGCAAGCCTGCCGCACGAAATCCAGACGCTCTTCAGGATTGCGCTCGAGCGCAAAGCCGAGGATCTCCTTAACTTGTTTCCAATTCTCGTGCATGCGAATGTTGATCGCGACGGAGTTCTCGCGCGAGCCAGGCTTTGGCCACATTCCAATGACGCTTGCATGTAGCCACGGAGATGCCGAGAACGCCGGCAGTTTCTTCGATATTCAGACCACCAAAAAAACGCAACTCCACCAAGCGCGCCTGTTGAAGATCTAATTCCGCCAGACGATTCAGCGCGTTGTCGAGGGCCACAACATCCGCCGCTCGCTCATTGCCGGCAATGGCGCTCTCTTGTAGAAAGATCTTTTCGGCCTTCCCGCCTCTTTTTGCGGCGTGACGGCCACGGCTGTAATCGACCAGGATCCGACGCATCAATTGAGCGGCGACACGCACGAATTGCTCACGGTTTTCCCAACGGGCGTGCTTTTGATCCACCATGCGCAGATAGGCTTCATGTACCAGCGCTGTTGCCTGTAAGGTGTGATCCCCACGTTCCTGTCGGAGGTAATACGAGGCAAGTCGCCGGAGTTCGGAGTAGACCAGAGGCATCAATTGAGCTAACGCGCTTTCGCTACCTTCACTCAGCTCAGATAAGAGTCTTGTAACATCCCTGGTTGCAGTACCCAATCTCACTCCGTCGTTTGGCGCAGAGTATCATGCATCCGCGGAAGCTGGCGAGGTCTAGCGTTTGAGCAAGGGTGCCAGGTTGAGAGCTACGGCTTTCAACCTGACTCTCAACTGACCCACCGTTTGAAAATAGAATCGCAGAGCGTCCCCACCGGATTCATTCGTTCGCTCGACGTCTGCAAATTTCCGTGCAACCATACGCTCGCATGCGACACCTGCGCCTCTTAACAATTCGGCTGTGCGTCATCGTGGGCCTTTTGTGTTTCGCGATCTGCGGTTGTCATAGTGAAGGCCAGCAAGTCTGGCTGCCATCCCATCCAAACTATGTTCCCTTTTCTGTCCGGGGAATCGTGGTTTCTGACGATAACCGTTTCGTTGGTTTGACAGTTGATACGCGTTCTGACGCGAGTAGTGTGGTCACCGCAGGCGAGTTATCTATTATCTTGGTCGATTTGAAAATTGGTGTCCACAAGCTGATCGGGTCTGGCGATTCGTTTTTCCGACCCATCAGGAGCCGTCAATTTCTCTATTACCGCTCTGAGACGTCCCCAGTTCTGCTGCTTGACGGACTTGAAACTGTTCGATCATTCACGATCGGCGAACGCCGCCAGGGATGGTGGAACGCTGCAAATCAACGGGTCATCTTTGAAACGGCTTGGTCCAAGGACAGGGAAGGCTTCAACCGTATTGGTTTGCTAAACATAACAACCGGCGAAACGGATTCGGTGGACTTGAAGGATACGACGGAACTGTTGACCATTTGCGCCAAGACAGGAAGATTCTATACCGAATCTTACGAATCGAATGAGGAGCGGCGCGACGAATATGATTCTAACGGGCTGTTCATATCGCGCTCCGTGTCGCCACTCGCAGTGTATTCGGCCAACTGTCGCTACGTTCTTCCCTTTGCCGCCTTGCCACCTCACGGACCGGGTGACTGGGCCGTGTTTGACGCGGCGACTGGATCGAAACTCATGGACTTTCTTTGGAGCGACACTGATCCTGACTCACACTGGTTTATTGCGTGGAACCCTCAGTATGACAACTTGCTTCTAGCACGAAGCGGAAATGGATGGGACGTCGTTCATGTCGGCCAACGGCGGAACATCCGACACTTCCCAGGCAGCGATGAACCTGTCGCTTGGTCCGGCGATGGAAGAGCGACGGTCACAGTTCGCGATCGCCACATTGTTTTTGAGGCGCTGCCAGGAAACGTGTTGGAGAATTGACCAGCCGTTGCTCTCCGGTTCACTGCCAACCGAACCGTAGTTTTTCTTCTCTAATGTTGAAACCCCTATAGGAGGACTCCGTGAAAACTCGCGTCATTTGTTTGTCTCTCGGTTTGTTACTGGGAATCACTGCGTTAGGACAACAGAATGCGCCGTACACCATCCGCGTCGATGTGATTGGGCGCACAACGAAAGCAATCAATTACCTTTCTCGAAGCGGATCCACCACGATTGGTTTTCGCGGCACTTCGCTCCAGCCCGGAGCACGGGGAGAAGCCAAAGTGGAAAGCAAGCGGGGTTACACAGAGATTGAAGTGGAATTCGATGACATGATTCCACCGAATCGCTACGGTCGCGAGTATCTGACCTACGTCATGTGGGCCGTTACTCCTCAAGGCAGAGCGCAGAATATCGGCGAGGTTGTTCTTAAAGGAACCAAATCCAAGCTCGACGTCACGACTGACCTTCAAACGTTCGGGCTCGTCGTGACAGCGGAGCCCTACTTCGCCGTAAGTCAGCCAACGGATCGAGTGGTGCTCGAAAACTATGTGCGTCCGGATACCAAGGGTGCGGTCGAGGAGATCGCCACACGATATGAGCTGCTGGATAAAAACAACCTTGCGTACGATCGAATGCCCAACGATTTGAAACCCACTCTAATCGACACAACACTGCCCTTGGACCTCCAGCAAGCCCGCCACGCCGTCAATATCGCTCGATGGGCTGGCGCCGATCGTTATGCTCCCGAATTGATGTCCAACACGCGCGATCTCCTTTCCCGAGCTGAACAGTACTTCGTGAAAAAATCCGGAGCGAAACCCATTTCGACGGTCGCTCGGACTGTTGTCCAGAATGCCGAAGACGCCAGATTGATCGCAATGAATCGCAGGCAGGAAGAAGAATCGCGGTCGAGCCGGTTCCGCCGTAAATGAGAAACCGGTCAGTGGTCGTGAGATTTGACGTAAGTCGCCGTGTCCTTACGGTACACGAGATCATCTTCCTGTCGATACGGACGGTCGTGCAACGTAGGGGGCGGTACGGGCCTGAAGCCGGTCCTTTCAACAATCAAGTCGCGGCCGTTTGAGCTGAGTGTGAAAGTCAGGACGATGGTCACTCCCACTGTCTCGCGCGTCGAGCCTTTGTTGCGATCGGTTGTCTCACTCACATGACTTGTATACGTGACGACTGTCGCTCCATCCAGAATGGCCTTGGTCTGAATCTTTCTCGTCCAACCCGGAATATCGCCCATACTGAGGTTCGCAGTGGTGATCTCCGATCCATCGAGCTTGTACACGAGCGGCCCCGCGACATCGGCAATGCTGCCATCGCTGTCGATCGCCAATTCCGACGCAGTTTGATTGATGATGAACTTGTGAGCACGGCTCACGAACCACACTTCGCGTGCTTGACCGCTGCGTGCCGCGTCAAGAACCCATGTGCCGGAGAAATCAGAGAGGCTTTGCGGCACACCGCTAGCCGAAGTGCCGAAGGCAAAAAGAGCAACGCCGGCGAACACTCTTCGCAAATGCTGTTGCAAGTAGGGACAAAAAAAGCCGGGACGATCAGTCATGGGCAAGTTTGCGGACCAAGACGGCAGGCAACGTCACAATCGTCCATAACAGATCGAGCACTCCAGTAACGACGACACCCAACAACCGGAACGGAAGCAGGAGCAGCCATACGACTGGATAGATGATCAGTGCCAGCAACGCGAGAGGCCAGCAAAGCACCAAAAGAATGCACCAGAGCAGAAACTTGATCACTTGTAATCTCCTACCTTCCAAAAACTGTCGTACTCGGCAATAACCGAAGGGATGAAGGTCACCACGCGATGGTCGGAGAGCTTTAGCTGCTGAGCGACGGCCGCTGAGCGTTTTTGCTGAGAGTGATCGATGCGGTTGTAGTCCTGTCGCAGGTCTGCTAAGGCGACTTCAACAGCATCCGCCAACGAAATATCGAACAAACCGTGGCAGCATGCCATACAGCCCCTTCCGCACTGCATCTGAGAGGAATAACGTTCCCGGATGTTCTTGAACCACTCTTCAATATTCATGAGATAGAATCGCCGACGTATGGGCCCTCGGGCATTGGTCGATGCCGCACATCTCGAACTTCAACAGCACGCGCACCAAGTGCGGGTTCTCCCGATCATTATTATCTACCTCAACAATATTTGCGACAGCCAGTGCATCACTTGCTCCATTTGGAAGAACAACGATCTGCTGAAGATTCCGGCGCAACGGCAGATGACCGAATCGCTACTCGACGCTCTTTATAAAAGCCTTCCCGCGTGGCGTCCACGGCAAATCCTGCTTTCCGGCGGAGAGCCTGTGCTTCACCCGAAGTTCGCCAAAGTCGTGCAGCGATTTCGAGGCATCGCTCCGAAAGTTTGTGTCATCACGAACGGATTGCTCCTGAGTACGTGCGAACACGAGGCATTAGAGAGCGTCGCAGAATTCTATATATCGTTCGATGCGCCGGACGCCGAAGCTTACCGAAAGATTCGCGGTGTCGACGGATTTGCGCGTTTGGCCGACAGCATCAAAGTCCTGAGAGGTCTTCGACAACCACCCAAGGCAATCGCCCGCTGCACTCTCCAACGCGACAATGTCCGCCGCATCCCGCAGTTGATCACCGCAGCCCGAGAGTTCGGATTCGATGCCATTTCATTTTTGGGCGTCGACCTCGCCACCGACGCCTTCGCGAGGGATCTTCACGGGGCGGCCGATCGAGCATCGATTCAGCCGGCGGACGAGGATTTGGACGCGATGGAGCAGGATATTCTCTCGATTGAAACTTTCGCGCCGGACGGTTTCGTTGAAGGAGGAGTCGAAAAACTCAAACGCATCCTTCAATACTTTCGCGCGCTGACGGGCACCAGCGAATTCCCTGAGATTCGCTGCAACGCGCCGTGGGTGTCGATGGTCATCGAGACGACCGGCAAAATCCGTGGTTGTTTCTTCCAGCCGGTGATCGGAGATTTTCGCAGCGTGAATGGCGAAACCGCCGTTCAATTTCGGCGTAGATTGAACGTGAATCAAGACCCAACGTGCCAGCGTTGTGTTTGCAGCAAGTGGTTAGGGCCGCGCGATCTCTTTCGGATGTAGCTTTCAGACCTCGATGCCTCGCAACAGGGCTGCGTAATATGCGAACAACTGAAGCGGTACGACTGTCAGAAAGGGATTCGACCATGCCTCCGCTTCAGGGATCCTGACGACGTAGTCCGCAATTCCTGCGATCTCTCCATCACCGTCGGAGGCGACAGCCAATACGAGTCTTTCACCCTTGCTAAGCTCCCGTATGTCCGATAACGTTTTTCGATAAATATTATCCTGGGGAGCTAGAGCGATCAGCGGAGTCGCCTTGCCAGCTACCGACAGTGGACTGTGCTCGGAGGATGGATACGCCTCCGCGTGGATGCCCGCGATCTGGTTGAGTTTGGAGGCGCCCTCCAGCGCGATTGGGAAATTGACTCCGTGCCCTAGAACCATGACGTGAGGATATTCGCAAAATCTCTCGGCAAGCGCTTCGATCGCCGGACCACTATCGAGAACACGCTCGATCTGCTCGGGAACTCTGTTCAAGAGATGCAGCCGCGTTCGAATTTGTTCAGGCGCCATGGCGTTTCGGGCACTCGCGAGGAAAAGGCCGAGCAGGTAGAAGGCAGCCAATTGTGTGATGAAGGTCTTGGTCGATCCGACTCCGATCTCCGGGCCGGCGCGTGTACATAGTGCGGAATCCGCCAGCCGCGCCACCTCGGTATTTTTGGTATCACAAATCAACAGAACAAATGCGCCTTTCTCACGGGCCCAATGCATCGCTTCGAGCGTATCGGTTGTCTTCCCCGAACCGTTGATGGCAACAAAGAGGGTGTCCATTCCCAGGAGAGGATCACGATTTCGAAACTCAGACGCATAGTCGACATCTACTTGAACACGAGCGAAGTGCTCAATCAGAAACTTACCGACAAGCCCTGCATGTCGTGAGGTCCCACATCCCACAAGGACCACGTGCTTCATGGGTCTGAAAATCTCGATGGGACCGATTTCATATTCGAGCAGTACCCCCTGGGACGGATCGACACGTCCACGCAACGTGTCGCGAAGCGCATCCGGCTGCTCAAAAATTGCTCTGAACATATGCCTGGAAAAATAATGCGAGGGTCAGAGCAACAATTCCTCCATTCGTTAAACGAAAAACCGCGTCCTAGACGAAGTCATACGTCATTAATCACAAGGACACAGAGACACAAAGGAATGCCGACTCATCGGACTGTGCAGCGGCGTGCATAACAGCCTGTGCTCCCCCATTCACACTTGCATTAGGATTCGCAATCGAACAAATACCGCTTTATAAGGAACGGTCTTTGCATCAGCGGATTTACCTGTTGAAAACATACTGGTCCACAGCGTGCTAATCCTGGTGGGCATGTGGATCGATAAAGTGAAACAATCCGCAAGAACGACAAACATCTTCGTACTTCTGGTTCCGTTGCTGTTCTCGCTTGTATGCATGGAGAGTTTCGGCCGGCAGAGCAGTCAAGCACCAACCCTTCAGACGCGGTTCCCTCGTTATCTCGTGCGACCTGGTGACATTCTCGAGCTGAACTTTCCCTTCACCCCGGAATTCAACCAGACCATCACGGTGCAGCCCGATGGTTACGTCACGGTTCGCGGGTTAGGAGATCTGCGGATCCAGGGCAAGACTGTGCCGGAAGTCCTCGAGGCGATGCGTAACGCCTACAGCAAGATTTTGCGTGACCCTGTGATTACCGTGGAGTTGAAGGACTTCGAAAAGCCGTACTTCATCGTCGGAGGCGAAGTCGCTCATCCCGGCAAATACGATTTACGCGGCGACACGACAATTCTTCAAGCCGTCGCTGTGGCTGGTGACTTCAAAGCCGAATCCAAAAGTTCTCAGGTTCTGCTGTTTCGTCGCGTTTCCGACGATTGGGCGGAAGTTCGGCAGGTCGATATCAAACAAATGTTGCGCAAGCGAGATCTTGCCGAAGATCTGCACTTGCGGCCGGGAGACATGGTTTTCGTCCCGAAGAACCCTTGGTCGAGACTAGACCGGTTTGTTCCGGTGCCGACTCTGGGAATGTTCATTAACCCACTTACTCGCTAACGATCATGCAAGAGCAGAATCTCGAACTCTTCAAGACAACGCAAGTGCCGTCCCGCACGCTGAGGGATTGGGTCGCACCATGTTTCCGACACGGCCGGCTGATGATCTTCACTTTTCTCGTCACTGTAGTCGGCGTCGTCGTTCTGACCTTGTCCATGCCGGTCCGCTACGAAGCCGAGGTGAAGATCCTTGTTAAGCGCGAGCGTGCGGATCCAGTGGTCAACCCGGATCCGAACGGACAATTGACAACGGCCTCGCTGACGGAGGAAGACCTGAATTCCGAAGTAGCGTTGCTCAAGAGCCGCGATCTTCTGGAAAAAGTCGTAATCGAGTGCGGCTTGGACGCGTTCGCAAAACGTTCTCTATTCAGTTCGCTCTCTGCGGCGATTGAAGGCCGTTCCCCAAAAGAAGTCCCTACCGGCCAGCTTCGAAAATTGCGTGCCGTTCAAAATCTGGAAAAGAGTCTCACTGTAGAACCTCTCAAGAAAACGAAATTGATCGTTGTGACTTATGAATCGCAAAACCCA
>JACXTT010009594.1_pt1 | contig 13209 bp, 9 predicted proteins | sample 9270951 | NCBI WGS metagenome assembly JACXTT01 (sample SAMN15532306, study PRJNA645909) | rock metagenome | isolation source: weathered quartz diorite | place: Puerto Rico | collected 2017-06-21
GCCGAGAAAGATGTGGTCGTAGCGGGTCCATCCGATGCCGTCGCTGGAAAAAGCGCCGCGCATCACGCCGGCTTCGGACAGGAACGGGCGTCCGGAATTGGGATAGACGTTGTCGCTGTCCCAGCAACTGAAGAACATCTTGTAGCGTTCTTCCGGCCGGGCCACCGGATCGATAAAGACGCTGCCCAGTTCCAGCCCGCCCGTGCTTGGCGCGCCGGTGAAGACGACATTGTTGCCGCGGGAGCCGTTGACTTCGATCCGGTTGAGCGCGGGCTTTTTCCATTGAATGCCGTCGTCCGATTCGGCGTAGGAGACGAACAGGCCGCGGCGGGAGGGGTGCCCGGCGTTATACCAGAGCCGGTAGCGTCCGCCGTCGTGGAGCACGCAGAGCCAAGCGAGCGAGGACTCTGACGGCTGATCCGCGGCGAGGATACCGCCGGCGGGCGCTTTGCGAATCTTACCCAGCGCAAACCGGATTCCGTAGGCGTAGTCTTCCATCTTCGGGTTGCCAAGGGCGAGCAAGAAATCGTCGAAGAGCAACTGCCTCCTCGATCCGACTTTGATCTCCGGCGACGGGATCGCGCCGGCACGTCCCAGGCGGGCGGAAGCAGCCCCGGCCAGCGTCGCATTAAACAGACGGCGTGAGATGGTCATGTTCACCAGCCGATCGCAACATCATCCTTGGCAGGGCTGACCCCGCCGATCATGGTCCCCGAGGCGGGGTCGAGGAGGATCATCTTCATCGCGCCGGCTCCGGCGGGTGTATTGCGGTAGGGTTCCTGCGCCGTTGTGACCCGAACGGTGTGTCCTTTCGCCGCCAGCGTTTTCTCCACTCCGGCCAGCGCCTCCGGAAGCACCAGCCCGTTGCCCGGCGCCTGCGGATAATTGGAACCGCGGAAGTTCTCCGTCAGCGCCGTCGGCGCCTCGCAGGCTTGCTGAACGTTCATGCCGAACTCCACCACATTGAGAAAAGCTTGCAGCATGGTTTGAGGAATGGTGTCGCCGCCGGACGTGTTCCAGGCCAGAACCGGCTTGCCGTTCTTCAGGGCCAGCGCGGGCGCCGTCGTCTGGCGCGTCCGCTTCCCCGGAGCGATGACGTTGACGTCGGCCGGGTCCAGGCTGAAGTAGCTGGCCCGGTTGCTGAGCACAAAACCCGCGCCCTCGACAGTCATGCCGCTCCCGAATTCGCCGTTAACGCTATGGGTGACCGACACCAGGTTGCCGAAACGGTCGGCAATGGCGAAGGAGGAGGTCTGCTCCCCGCCCGCCGAGGCGCGCAAGCCGCCGGGTTGAGTGAATGCGCCGAGCACCGCCTTCTTCCCCTTGGGATCACCGGGCGGAGCGACTCCGGGCAGGGCACGGTCCGGGTGGATCAGGCTGCGGCGGCGGGCGGCGTAGTCGTCCGAGAGCAATTCCGTCAGCGGCATGCCAGGCGAGAAGCGGGGGTCGGTGACATATTGATGCCGGTCGGCGAAAGCCAGCTTCAGCGATTCGATCAGGACATGCAGATACTCGGGCGAGTTCCGGCCGAGGTTACGAAGGTCGTAGCCCTTGAGGATGTTGAGCGCCAGCAGCATCACGATGCCGTTGGAGTTCGGCGCCGACTGGCAGACTGTGTAGCCCTTATAGTCGATTTGAATCGGCTCGGTCTGCTCCGCGCGATATGCGCGCAGGTCGGCCATGCGGATCAGGCCTTTGGCTTTTTCGTGATAGGCCGCGATTTTTTGCGCCACCGCGCCTTCATAAAAGGCATCGGCGCCTTCACGCGCCAGAACGCGCAAGGTCTCCGCCAGTTGCGGCTGGCGGAACGTTTCGCCGGGCTCCCACGGGCGCCCCAGGGGGAAGTAAACGGGCGCGGACGTTGGATAGCGCGAGACCCTTTCGAAGGAGAAGTGGTACCGGCTAGCGCCCCACGTGCTTGTGACGTGGCCCCGCTCCGCCGCCTCGATGGCGTCGGCGAGAAGAGCGGAGTACGGCATGCTTCCGAACCGCTTCAACGCGAGGTCGAAGCCGCGCACCGCGCCAGGCACGTTAGAGGAATACGGACCTTCCAGCGGCACCTCGCCCAGACGCTGGTAGAATTCGCGGGTGGCCAGCGCGGGTGTGGGCCCGGTGCCGTTGATCAGCACCACGCGATTCAGTTTGGCGATGTAGGCGAGGATGAAGCCGTCGCCGCCAAGGCCCGCTTCGTTGGGCTCGGTGACCGCCGTCATGTAAAACGCGGCCACGGCGGCGTCGATCGCGTTGCCTCCCTGCTGGAGGATCCGCAGCGCGGCAAGCGCTTCCCGCGGATTCTGGGCCGCCACCATCCCGTTGCGGCCGAAGACCGGCTGACGCCACGTGAGGGGCTCGGCGAACTGGGCGCACAGCGGCAGGGCCATGGCCGCCGCGGCCGCGAATCCGCTCAGGTGCTTCATGCCACCGGCTCACGCTCGCCGCGTCGCAGGTATTCGTCGTGCCGTTGCAGCCAGTCCTCGCGAGGCGGGGAGAAGATGTCGAGGTCCAGCGTGTCCTCCAGCGCAACCGCGCGGTGCGGAACGTTCGAAGGAATGTAGAGGACCTCCCCCTTGCGCACGATGACTTCGCGGCCTTCCAGCTCGAACTTGAGCGCGCCTTCGAGGATGTAAGTGATCTGTTCGTTCTCGTGGTGATGCTCCGGCACGACGCCGCCCTTCTTGAAGAAGACCTGCGCGACCATGGCCTTTTCGCCTGAGATCATTTTTCGCGAGATCACGTCGCTCATCTGCTCCAGCGGTATCGATTCCCAAGTGAAATATTTATGCGTCATAAGGGAGGGTGGGGCAGCCTTCAGGCGCTCAGTTACATTTTGCCTCAGATGTTGTCGCCATTCCAGGCAGTGTGATTCCGCCAAAGGCAGCCTGAAGGCTGCCCCACCTGTGCGATCAAAAAGGGGCTTGCCAAATTCGGAATCTAGAACACGTACTTCAGCCCGAGCTGAATATTTCTTGGCGAGTTTGCCTGGCCGCCGATCTTGCCGAAGGTCGCCGGAGCGTTCAGGTTCGCCGACGGTCCGCCGAACACCACGCGGTTGAACAGATTGAAGAACTCCGCGCGGAATTGCAGCCGGTGAGCTTCGTAGATCTGGAAATCCTTCAGGACGCTGAAGTCCTCGTTGAACAGCGAGAACGTCCGGACATTTCCCAGCACCGGCGGGCCGTTGCCGATCGTGAACGGCGCGGGCTGGGAGAACGCCGTAATGTCGAGGTACAGATCGCGCGCCGGATCGAAATCGCCGCGCGACACGTTGGTGCGTGCTTGCGCGCCCGCGACGCGGTTCGGCCGGTTCCCGCCGTTCGACAGCGGGATCACGCCGCCGCCGCCCACGCCAATCGGCGTGCCCGACACGTAACGCTGAATAGCGTTGATCTGCCATCCGCCGGCCAGCATGTTCACCGCGCCGCGCGCGCTGCTAGCGAATTTCTTGCCGCGCCCGAAGGGCAGCTCGTATCCCCAGGAGAAGATCAGGTTGTGCGGCGTGTCGAAGCCCGCCAGCCGCTTCTCGATCCTCCGATTGGCTGTATCGAGGGGACGCGACCCCGCCGCGTCGTCGCCCAGCCCGGTGTAACCTCCGCCGCTCACCAGGTTCTTCGACAGCGTGTACGCTCCCAGAAACGATACGCCCGAGGAGTAGCGCTTCTGCAAGCGCATCTGCATGGCGTGGTAGACGCTCCACCCGATCGGCTCGTAGAGATTCCGGATGTCGGTGTACTGCGGATACGGCCGCAGCGACTGCGACACCGAGCCCATGAAGCCCGGATAAGGCAGCCCGATCCCTGCCGCCCGCGCCGCGGCCGAGTTGATGTCGGCGTTCAGCGTGTTTCCCAGGCTCAGGTATTTGAAGTCCACCTGGTTCAGGTTTTCCAGACCCGACGGCAGCGCGACGCCGCGCTGGCCGACGTATCCCAGATCGAGGAGGAACTGCCCCGGCAACTCGCGCTGCAGATTGAAGGTCCAACTGCTGGCATAGCCCGGCTTGCCGGCGCCAGGATTCATGAATTCGATGGTCCCGCCGTTCACCAGCGTCGGATCGGTGGTTGGAAGTGTTCCGGTGAACGGCGGCAGGCCGCTGTCCAGATTCAGCGCCGAGACGCGTCCGGAGGTCAACTGCGGAAAGTTCTGCGTGTATGAGAACCCGCTGGCGAACAGACCGGATTGCCGCCCCACGCTCGTCGCGTTAGTAGGCGAATAGAAGATGCCGAATCCGGCGCGGAGGACGGTCTTCTCGTTCAGCGCATACGCCACGCCCACTCGCGGCGAGAAGGCCTTGTAGAACGTCGGCGTCAGCAGATTGCCCGGCTTCAGGAAATCCAGAGCGCCCAAACGCCCGCCCGCGCCGGGATTCGGAAGGCTCAGGTTCAGGAAGGACTGGCGGCTGTCCACCTCGCGCACCACGGTGGGAATCTCGTGGCGCACGCCCAGCGTCAGCGTCAGCTTGCGGTTCACCTTGAACACGTCTTCCACGTGCCAGGCATAGTAATCGTCCCGCATGCGCCGCAGCGGCGCCGGAATCAGGCGCTGCGCCGCGTACACCTGGCCCAGCAGCAGACTGGCCCAGGCGTTGCCCTGGCGGGAGGAGTCCGGCGACCCGAGATTCGCCGTGGAGAGCGGGTTGAAATCGAAGCTGCCGCTCAACCCGCCGTTCACCGTGCCGGCGAAATTGTCGTATTGCAGGAAGCGGATGTCCACGCCGAACTTCACCTGGTGGCGTCCTTTGATCCACGTGGCGTTGTCGATGAAGCTGTAGTTGCGGTTCTGCGACGGGTCGTTGGGCTGCTGGTTGGAGTTGCCCAACGCCAAGCTTCCGTAAGTGTTGTTGACGTTGAACACCGGGAAGCCGGGCGAATCGGCTGCCACGCCGGGCAGCTTGTAGATCTCGTTGCCGTGCCGGACATCCTGTTGCCGGATAGGATTGCTGGCCGTGTAGCCGAAGCCGAAATGATGCAGCAGATTCGGGCGGATCGTGTAGTCGTAGCTGGTGCGCAGCGCGAAACCGTCGACCGGGTTGAATCCCCAAAAGCCGATCGGCGTCGAGGGCCCCAGCGGCGAATAGCTGGGCGTGTCGGTCTTGGCCCGCCACAGCGAGAAGCTGACGCGATGCGAAGGCGAAAAGATATGGTCGGCCTTGATCGACCAGGATTTGTCCTTCACCGGATTGGCCGTGCGATTGAGGAAATTGTTGAAATAGCCGGAGAAGTCCGGCGCCGGAATCAGCGGCAGCACGTTCTTGGCGACGGAGCTGAAGCGGCTGTTAGGCACGACGTTACCGGGGAAGGCGGTGCGCGTTCCGTCGGCGGCCGTGGTCGCCGGATCAAACACCGGAATCAGGTTCCCCGCGCCGTCGCGATACCCCGAGAAGTCGCCTTGCTTGAAGGCGTCGGTGGGCAAGCTGACAAGCGTTCCGTTGGCCGCCGGCTGATTGCGCAGGCCCGTGTAGTTGAAGTTGAAGAAGGTTTTGTCCTTCCCGTTATAGATCTTGGGAACCCAGACAGGTCCGCCCGCCGATCCGCCGGACTCGTTGAAGCGCACGCGCGGCCGGGCCGCGGCGAAGAACGGACGCGAATCCAGCTTGTCGTTGCGGAAGAACTCAAACAGCCCTCCGTGGAACTGGTTGCTCCCCGACCGAAGCGTGAAGTTGATGACGCCGAATCCGCGGCCGAATTCCGCCGGGAAAAGGGAGTTCTGGACCTTGAACTCCTCTACCGCTTCGTAGGGTGGCGAGGTCTGGGCCAGGAAGCCGGGCGTGACGGCAAGCTGCGCCGAGATGCCGTCGTAGAGCACTTCCTGGCTGAAGTCGGGGCTGCCGTTGATGTTCTTGGACCACGGAATGCCGCTGACGCCGGGGGTGAGGAAGATGAAGTTCTCCGGCTGCCGGCGTCCGGACGCGGCTGTAGTGGCGCCGCCGCCGCCCACCTGGATCGGCAGATCGAGAATGGTCCTGCGCTCCAGCACCGTCGATACCTCGGGCGTAGTGGTTTGCAGCACCAGCACGTCGCCGGTAACGGTCACCGATTCGTTGACCGCGCCGACGGTCATCACGATGTCGACTGTGGCCATGGTCGCCGTCAGCACCGACACCTGCTCGCGCACGACCTTCTTGAAGCCCGTCTTCTCGGCTTCCAGGCGATAGAGCCCGGGCTGCAGCCCGCGGAACGCGTACACGCCAGAGGAGGTCGCGGTGGTGGAGGATGCGGCATTGGTCTCCAGGCTGCGAACGCTCACCATGGCCTCCGGAATCAAGGCGCCCGAAGAGTCGGTCACATTGCCGGTGAGCCCGCCCAGATTGCCCTGAGCCCACATCGCGGCGGAGCAGGCAAGGAATGCACCAAGTAGTCGAATCGTCATAGGTCTGATGGCACGATACTACCCACCCTCCACCTTGTCAAACCTTTATTGGGAGGCTCCCAGATCGTACGCGTCAGTGGCCGTGAGCGTCACCGTGAAAGTCCCCAGGTTATTCTGCCAGTGGGGATTGTCGTTGATGGCCAACCGCAGCCTGCCGGCCCCAAGGCCCGCCTTCGAGAACTGCTTGCCCAGGAAGAAGACCTCGCCCGACGCGCCGAACCGTCCGACCAGCGCACCGAACGGATGCCCTTCGAAGAGGTGGCTCTTGTACGCCGGCGACCCCGGCTTGGTGAGCCCGTTGGGGTCGGAGGCCCAACTGTCAGTGTCCCAGGAGAGGCGAACGAAGCCCCGCGCCGCGGTGTCTAGCTTAGAGCCTTGGGTCAGCACGACGCCCGTATCCAAGTACTCGATCTGCGTCGAGTGCCGCAGCGAGTGGATCGCCATCGCGCGTGTCACCACCTTCTGCCGGATAGCCAGCGTTCGGATCTTCGCCCAGGGAACGCTCACCGCTTGACCGCCGGGCTTCTTCACTTCGACCTGCCCTTCGGGCAGTTTGACGCGCAACGGGTCGCCGCCGGCCACGCGTATCAAGCTCAGGGTGCGGTCGAAGCCGTCGGCATCGCTGGGGATGATCCGCTCGAAAAGGCGATAGAGTGGGCGCGGCTCGTGCTGGTCGGTGTCCTTGAGCGTCTTCAGCAGCGGCGTCAACACGGGCAAGCCGATCGCGGTCAGCTCTTCGACGGCCAAGTCGCGCACCTTGCGGTCCTTGCCCTGGATTGCGGCGAGGCCCGCTTCGATGCGGCCCGCTTCGAAGTCGGAAGCCGGGCCCGCGCTGTGCACCGAGAGGGTCTTCTTTGGGAGCTTGAGCGCGGCGAGCGAAGTCTGGCCTTCGACGCCGGCGCCGTCCACGGTCCGGATCAGGACCCACTCCGGAGCGCTCCACAGCGCGGCGGGGAGCAGGCACAGCAAGCTGAGGCGTGTTCGCATCCAGGTGGTTATATCAGAAAACGGCGGGGGCTTCAGTTCGTGGTGCCGTAAAGGGCGGCGATCCGCTGGTAGTCGGCTAGGGCGGCGCCGGCTTTGGCGCGGTCGCCGGCCGCGAGGTGTGCGCGATAGAGGCGGTAGCGCACGGAAGCGTCGGTCGAGTCGCGTTCGGCGGCGGATTCCCAGGCTTGGATGGCGGCGGGCCAGTGGCCGAGCTCGGCCTCCACTTGCGCCAGGGCCTTGTGGCTGGCGACCTCATCCGGGCTTTGCTCCACCGCCTTTCGCGCGAGCGGGAGCGCCGCAGCCGGGTCCTCGGCCAGCAGCACAAGGGCCAGCCGCTGGTAGGGATGACTGAAGCGGGCGCGGGCGCGCTCCACCAGCGCGATCGCCCGGCGGTACTGCTCGGCCGCCGCCGGCTTGCGCCCGGTTGACTCCAGGCAGTAGCCGAGGTAGGAGACGGCGCGGAAGTGATCCGGATTGCGCTCCAGCGCCTTGCGGAAGTACTGCTCGGCTTGGGCGAAGTCCTGCTGGTCCGAATCGTAGTAGCGGCCGAGGTAGTAGTATGGCGCCCAGTCGGCGGGATGCTTGCGCTGAGCCGCTTCCATCGCGGCGAGGAATAGCCGGTGCTGGCGCAAGCCGTAGTAGCTGACTGCCAGCAGTTTGAGCACGGCGGGCGAGTCGTCCAAGGCTTGGGCACGGCGCAGCGGCGGGATGGCTTCGGCGAAGCGGCCGCGCCGTACCAGGTCGAGGCCGGTCCTGAGGTCGGCGGAGACAAGGCCAACCGGCTCAAGGCCCGTCGGATCGGCTTGGGCCCATACCAGCGCCGGAAGGCAGAGAAGCAGGGCCCGCATCGACTGTTATTGTAGATCCGATGACCTTCGTCTGGCCCCTGTTCCTGTGGGCAGCGGCCGCGGCCACGGACTGGACGCGGTTGCTGCCGCCGGGCCAGGCGGGCACTCCCGAGGAGTTCGACGCCTACCTGCGGGTGCTCAACGCCGGCGCGCCGGACGAGCTGGTCAAGGCTGGGGCGGCGTTCTCCGCGGGCTGGCCGGCTTCCGAGTTGAGCGTGCACGTGCTGACGCTGGAGATGGAGGCCTATCGCTCTCTGGGGCGGCGCGGCGAGGCGATCGACGCCGGAGAGCGGGCGCTGAAGCGCGCACCGGACAGCCTTCCCTTCGTGCTGGTGACGCTGGCGAACCTGTTGCCGGACCGGTCTCCGGCGCGAGCCGAAGAGTACGCCACGCGCGCCCTGCGGCTGGTGGAAGCCTACCGTCTTCCGCGATCCCTGCCGCCGGCGGAATGGGACCGGCTCAAGCGCGCGCTGCAATCGCAGGCTCATGCCGCGCTTGGACTCGCGGCGGTGAAGCAGGACCGGGTGCCGGCCGCGGTGGCGGAGTTCGAGACCGCGGTGTCGATGGCCCCTGAGCCCGACGCGTCGCAGATCTACCGGCTCGGCAAGTTGTATCGGGCGCAAGGCCGCATTCCCGAGGCGCGGCGGCAGTTTCAGCAGGCGCTCGAATTGCCGGAGCCGCTGATCCGCAAGCTGGCTAGGGAAGAGTTGGCGACGCTTCCGAAGAGTCAGGTCCGGTAGGAGGGGTCCTTGGCGTCCATCAATCGCATCAGGGCGTCAAACTCAGGATTGGCCTTGCTGCCGTAGCCGCGGCCGTCCTGAGTAGCCAGGAAGTCGACGCTGCGCGCGGCGGTCAGCTCGCAGACCTCGCGGGGCGGGACGATCAGCTTGCTGCCGGTGCTCTGCGCCAGAAGCTGCACCTGGCAGGCGCGCTCCAGGCGGTACATGCGAATGAAGGCCTGGGCCACGGTCTCGCCGCAAGTCAGCAGGCCGTGCGTGCGGAGGATGAGCACGTTCAAGTCGCCGAGGTTGGCCGCCAGACGGCGCCGCTCGTCGAGATTCAGGCTGGGGCCTTCGAAGTCGTGGTATGCAACGCGCTCGAAGATGTCGAGGGCGTACATGCCGATGGGCAGCAAGCCGGATTCCAGCGCCGCCACGGCCATGCCGGCCAGCGTGTGGGTGTGCATCACGCAGCGCACGTCGGGGCGCGTCATATGGATGGCGCTGTGGATGACGAAGCCGGCTGGGTTGATCTCCCCCGGCTGGCCGACGATGTTGCCGTCCAGGTCCACCTTGACCAGGTTGGAGGCGCGCACTTCGTCGAAGCGCAGGCCGTAGGGGTTGATCAGGAAGTGATGCTCAGGACCGGGAACGCGGACCGTGGTGTGCGTCCAGATCAGCTCGGACCAACCCATGTGGTCGATCATGCGGTAGGCCGCGGCCAGTTGGACCCGCAGCTCCCACTCTTCGGCGCCGATGCCGGGATGCGTTTCGGATGGGGAGATTGCTGTCGCCATATTCGTCACGCCCACAGTTCGCCGATTTCGGAGGCTTGGAGAAAGCTGGTGCCGGATTGCGGCTCCACGTATTCGAAGGCCCGGCCGGAGGGCGTGGTGGTGATGCGCTTGGTCCAGTCGATGCCGAGCGCGGAGTAGATCGTGGCGGCCAGATCCTCGGGATACACGGAGCGGCCGGCGGACCAGCCGCCGTCGACGACGCGCTCGCCCTTGTCGTCGGTGCGGCCGATGGCTTTGCCGCCCTTGATACCCGCGCCGGCGAGCAGGCCGCTGAAGGCGAAGCGGTGGTGGTCGCGTCCCTTGCCCGGCGACAGCTCGCCCGGGGTGCGGCCGAACTCGGTGGACACGACGACCAGCGTCTTGTCGAGCAGGGTTCGCCCGTCGGTGGTCTTGGCCGCGGCCAAGTCGGACAGAAACTCAGAGAAGGCGCGATCCAGCGTGCGGCTCTTTGTGTACTGGCTTTCCTTGGCTTCCTTGTCGTAGATGTTAAGGTGGAAATCCCAGCCGCCGTACTGGATTCCGATGAAGCGCGCGCCGCGGTCGGAAGCGATGATGTTGCGGGCCAGGATGCAGGAATCGCCGACGCCGGAGCTGCCGTAGCGCTTGCGGTCGTCGTCGTCCATCTTGAGGATGCGGGGCACGTCCTCGGAGTTCATCATGGTGAGCGAGTCGCCGCGGAGGATCTCCATCTGATCGGCCTTGGCGTCGGGGAGCCCTGAGATCGAGCCCAGGGCGCGGAGGGCTTCGAGACGCCGCGCGAAGCGTCCGCGCTCGGCGGCGGGCACGACGAAGTCGAGGCTGGCGCGAGTGTCCACGTTGAGCGGCGCGAAGCGGGTAGGAAGGAAGCCCTGCTTGATCTGGTCCGGGCTGTAGTTCATGGAGACGAACGGCGGCAGGATGTCGGTCTCGCGGCGCTTCGCGGCCAGCTCATAGGCTACGACGGCGCCCAGGGTGGGGATCTCGGCGAGGCGGGCCGGACTAGGCGGGTGCGCGGTGTGCATGTAGTAGGTTGCGCGGCCGTGCTCGGTTTCCCAGGCTTCGAGCGAGCGGACGATGGCGTAGCGCGAGAAGTCCTGCGTGAGCTTGGGGAACAGCGCTGCGGGAAGGCGGACGCCGGGGGCCACGGTGCGGATGTCGAGATCGGGCGGGGTCCACTTGCCTTCTTTGAGGTCGAAGGAGTCGACGTGGCTGAGGCCTCCGCCGAGGAAGAGGAAGACGCAGAATTCGGCCGAGCCGCGCGGGGAGACTTTGCGGGTGGATTCGGCGTTGAGGGGGCAGGCTAGCGGTAGCAGGTCGTAGCCGGAGACGAGGACGGCGCCGGCGCGGAAGAGCTGCCGGCGGGTGAGGGTGGGAATCAGGGGGTGCATGTTGGGCGGCCTTTCTGAAGAGCGTCCCGATGAGTCGGGACGCGGCAGGCTGAGAGCCTGCGCCACATCGAGATCGTCATCAGTAGTTGAGGAGGAATTCGGGTTTGTTGATGAGAGCCCATAACAGATCCTCGGCGCCGCGGGTGTGCTGCTCGGCGAGGAGCTTTTCGCCGAAGGCCGACTCGGCCGGGGACGGGCGGCGGGAGAGCGCGGCTAAAAACAATTCTTCCACAATTTGTTGGTTGGACTTGGGCGGCTCGGCTTGCAGCAGTTTGCGCAGTCGGCCGGCGGCTTCGGCCGAGGTCTTCTTCTTTACCAGCTCGTTGTTCAGCAAAATCGAGGCCTGGACCATGGACAGGTTGAGGCTTTTGGCGCCCAGCGTCCGGTCGTCGAGACCGAAGCCGGAGAGCACACTGTGCAGTGGGGGAGGCAGATCCTCGGGAGAAGCGGTCTGCATGACATATTTGGCCTTGTTCTCGCGCGTGCCGACTTTGAGCTCCTCGTAGACGCCAGTGGCTTCGGAGATGGCGTCCCAGACCTGCTCGGCGGGCATGCGGCGGACCAGGCGGCGGCTGAAGTAGCCGGCGTATTCGGGCTTCCACTGGCTCTCGTCGGGCAGGCGGTGCGACAACTGATAAGCCGACGAGGACATGAGCAGCTTCAGCAGGTAGCGGATGTTGTATTGGTGATCGCGAAAGTCGGCGGCGAGGCGATCGAGCAGCTCCGAGTGCAAGTAGCCGCCGGCGGCGTAGCGCGCGAGGTCGAAGTCGAGCGGCGGGTCGACGATCCCGAGTCCGAAGACTTCGGCCCAGATGAGATTGACCGTTGCGCGGGCGAATTGCAGATCGCCGGTGAGCATGCGGGCATAGGCTTCGCGGGGATCTTCGTCCGGTTTCGGATGCTCGCCGGTGAGGAGGAAGGTGGGCGTCGCGTCCTGCGCGTAGCGCTTCGGGCGGATGACGCTGGCGGCGGAGGTGTCATAGCGGCCCCTGCCATCATTACTAATGACGAACTCGTCCCAGAGGTCGCCGTAGGGGCGGAACATCCGCACCTTGCCGAAGAAAGCGGCTTGCCGCCAGACGTCGGAGCGCTTCCGTCCGGCGAGCCAGGTGTTGATCTTCTCCAGGTGGCCTTTGCCGTCGTGGCAGGAGATGCACTCCACGTTGACGCCAAGGAACATGCGCGTGGTGCGGATGGCCCATTCGTCGTAGGTGTCTTCGTGGCTGACGGTGCTCTGGTCGGGAAAGTCGATATAGAAGCGGACCAGGTAATTGGGCGGTGCGGAGTAGTGATTGGAGCGCGTGGTGGGAGTGATTAAGTCGCGGACGAAGGCGTCATAGGGCTGATTGGTGGTGAGGAAGTTGTAGACGTGCTGGTGGAACAGCACGCGGCCGCCGCCCATGTGGCCGTTGACGCGGAGCAGGTCGGAGAAGAAATAGCTCCAGCGGTCGAGGAAGGGCGTGGAGGGCTTGCGGGTGACGCCCTTGGTGCTGGTGACGAGCATGGCGTCGATCAGCTTTTCGCGTTTGGCGGGGTCGGGGTCGTCGATGAACTTGCGGATGGCGTCGGGCTCGGGAAGGCGGCCGCCGAGGTCGAGCGAGACGCGGCGAAGGTATTCGGCGTCGGAGCAGAGAGGGGCGAGGGGGATGCCGTCCTTGCGGATGCGGGCGAAGAGGACTTGGTCGATGTAATTGCGGGCGGCGACCGGGGCTCCGGCGGATGCGGGGAGGTGCTGGAGGGAGTCGCGGGTGAGGCGGCCGAGCTCGGCGGCTTTGGATTCGATTGCGGCGGGGTGGTTGGGGTCGGCGGGTTTGGGGGAGTCCTGAGGCAGGGCGAGGGTGGGCAGGATTAGGGCGAGCACGAACAGCGTCAGTGGCCCTGTCGTCAATCTGTCCTCCCGCGGGTTTGGCGTCGGATACCTTCCTATTCTACGCCGGAAGGGAGCGGGAGCGGATGCGGAATGTTCGCCTATGCGGCCGGGATGGGGGTGCGCGACATAAGGAAAAAAGGTCCCGCCAGGGAGAATTGGCCTCGTTCGGTAGGATAGGCTCGAGCTTCGAGTGGCATGCCTGCATGAAGGCCGGCGGTGTTGCTGCCCGGAGCCGCCGCGCGGCGGATTACGTAATGT
>JACXTT010009595.1_pt1 | contig 13209 bp, 22 predicted proteins | sample 9270951 | NCBI WGS metagenome assembly JACXTT01 (sample SAMN15532306, study PRJNA645909) | rock metagenome | isolation source: weathered quartz diorite | place: Puerto Rico | collected 2017-06-21
CGCCGGCGAGCACCTGCGCCGGGCCCGGGCGCTGCTCGCCGAGCGGGGCGGCGACCCCGAGGCCGCCTACCACGTGCGCGCCGCCGGGGCGCTGTTCAGCCACCTGCTCCGCCAGGACCCGGCGGAGTGGCGATGATCGAGCAGCCCGTCCGCGAGACCAACCCCGGCCAGTTCAGCGGCAGCGCCGTCCTCGCCGGCCAGCGCTGGCACGTCATCGCCCGCGGTGAATGGGTGGCCATCAGCGTGCACACGGGCGCCGGCACCAACGCCTCGATCAGCGTTCCCCGGGAGGTGATCGAGCTCGCCCGCGCCGCGCTCGACGCCGTGGAGCGCGACCGCGAGGCGGGTGCGCGCGATGGCGCGGCCGGTGAGACGCTGGACGACCCCATCCGGGGCGAGGCGACATGACCAGCTGGACCGGTCACGAGCCCGGCGCCCTGCGGGTCCGGGTGATCCGCCCCTTCGTCGTCGACGGCGACCCGGCGGGTCGACCGCGGCCGCAGCCACGAGTACGTCCTCGACGGCGTGCACTGCGACGGGGTGATCCCAGAGGTCGTCTGCGGTGGCTGCCTCCGGCAGTGGCCAAGCTCGGCGCCGGGCCGATCTAGCAAGAGCACGCAGGCTGCTCGACTGAGGAGGACCTGAATGCCGCCCAAGAAACCGCCCGTCCCCAAGCTGCCCGTGAAGCGTCACAAGGAGAGACCCGGCCCCCTCCCCATCCCGGAGGTTTGGGCGCCGAGCAAGGTGCTCACCATCACCGAGGCCGCCCTCCACGCCGGCGTCTACCGATCCACCCTCCTGCGCGCCGTCCAGTCCGGTCAGTGCAAGGGGACGTTCCTCGACGCCCCAGGACTCCCCCACGGCGTCTGGCACGTGAGGGTCGGGGACCTCAAGGCGTTCCTCGAGCTCGAGCGCCCCCACGGCGTCGCCATCGCCTACCGCGCCGGGCACTTCGAGCGCCGGCGTCAGAAGGACGCCGAGGCTGCCGACGTCGCAGCGCTCACCCACGATGCTCACCGGGGGACGAATTAGCCGTCCCCCGGTGAGCCACGAGGAGGAAGGATTCTCAGCTTGCGGGCGGCCGCCGGCGCAGCGTGCGCAACGCCAGGCCGGCGCCCAGCGCCACCAGGAGCATGCCCGCGGCACCAGCGCCTATCTCCGCGCCCGTGCTCGGCACCGAGCTCGCGCCGCCCATGGCGCCCGTCCCGGGGCTGGAGGTCACCGTGGGGAGCAGCGCCGTGATGGGGGGCGACGCGCCTCCCTGGCCGGCACCCTGCGTTGCCAGGACCACGCCCGCCCGCCCGGTCGTGCCCACGACGTCATGGACGTCGCCCACCGTGGAGCTCCCGGAGCCACCGCCCGCGAGCGCCTGGAGAAGCAGCACGGCGATGATCGGGTGCGCGTCGAGGCCCGTCCCCGGGCCCGCCGTCTCGCCCAGCATCAGACCGTTGACGCTGATGACGTAGACGAGCCCGGTCTGGTCGCTCGAGGCCTCCGAGTGCAGAACGATGATCGTCACCCTCCCGCCGGCGCCGACGATGCGGAGGCCGTTCGACTCGGAACCCCCATGGGACCACCCGGAGGACCAGGTCGCCGCACTGGCACTCTCCAGGCCGTGGATCGCCACCACCTGGCCCTTCCCGAGGTCTACGTCGACGAGCGATCCCTTCCCGACGCCGGCGCCTGGCGCCGCCCCCGCGGCCCAGCTCCCCACCGCGAGGTCGAGGACCGGGTTCGACGGGAGGGCGAAGGCCTGACCGTGGCTGCTGCCACCGCCATCGTCGTGCCCCGCCGAGACGTCGTTGCCGGCGGCATGGATCCCCGTGCCCGAACGATGCCCCGTGTCGCTCGACGCCGACGCCGACGAGCACCCGACGCAGGTATCCGCCGGGTTCACCGCTGCCGCCTCGCCGCTCGCCGACCCGGGCGGCGCCGGCGAGGTTGCCGCAACCGCCGCCGCCGATCCCGTCACGAGCGCCAGCGCCGCCGCGAGTCCAGTCACCACGCCTGGCAGCCAACTCTTGGTCATCGGTCCTCCTGAGCTGGGTGTACCTGCCAACAACGACCACCGACACCATCCGCATGTTGCAAGCCAGACGCGCAAGAATGGGTCCGCTCCCGACGTCATACCGGCCGAGAGAGGCCGGGAAGGGTTGGGACCCACATCCTTGGCGGCCGCGGCCCTGCGCCCACTCCCCTACCACATGGACGCAGGAGAGAGCCGCGGCCGCCTCCACGGTGCGGATCGCCGCCGGAGATGCACCACTCGTCTACGGCGCCGTCGATCAGGTGTGGGTTGTTGCGCACCGCCAGTCGGCCCTACACTGGTACTCGTGGTAGGGACTATGGCCAGGTTCACCGTGGTCACCGCCACCGTGGTCATCTACGCGTGGGTAGTTGTCACCACACGGCAACCCCGGGGTGGTCGTACGTGTGCCCGGAGAACGTCATCTGCGTGCCGTTGCCGGCCTGAGGAGGCGAGAGGATGGGGGATGTCAACGGGTTGACAGAGGTCGGCGTGCGTCACTGCGTCGTGGTGCGCACCGGCAACTACCGAGGCGCCCAGGGCGCGCACTACAGCTGCGGCCTGTCGCGACGGACGGCCAGCATGGAGACGCTCAGCGTGCACCGCCTCCTCATCCACGCCGGCGAGCACGAGCCCGCGCACGAACACGACTACGAGACCGGGCTGGTCCTGATCTCCGGCTCCTGCACCGTCTACTGGGGCCAGCAGCTCGAGCACCGGACGTCCCTGTGGGTCGGAGACCACTTCGCGATCCCACCACACGTCCCGCACCTCCCGGTCGCCCTGACGGATTGCGACATCGTCCTCGCCCGCAGCGTCCCCGACCAGGACCCGGGAATCCGCCTCCTCCCCGAGCTCGAGGCCCTCTACATGTCGATGGCGTACCGGCCGTGAGCTCGCTCGCAAGACACTCGATCTCCTCGTCGCCGCCCATGGGCTGGCCAGCACCCTGCTTCAGTGGGGCCGGTCCGACCCATCCTTGGTGGTCAGCGGTCGCGGCTTCTCCCCTCCCCCACCGCTGATCTGCCTGGGCCCCCCGCCTACACTGTCGAAATGGACACGCAGGCCCAGCTGCTGACGCAGGAGTCTCCCTACCCCCAGGCTCTGGCCGACCTCGTCGAGCGCCTGACCTTCAAGCCGGGCTGGCGCTTCGTCTTAACCCACATGGACCGCGGCCAGGGCTCCAAGGGCCTGACCCTCGACATCGTCGTCACTGGTCCGAACAGCTACTCGCCCGACGAGTTGATCCAGGTCCACCACTTCATGATCGTCCCCGCTGCGTCCTTCGACGAGCGGGCATGGATGCGCTGGCTCTTCGACCAGTGTCTGCTCGTGGAGACGCACGAGGCGTGCGAGTTCTTCAAGATCGACAGTGTACGGCCCTACGGCCCCCATCATGAGCCTGGCCACAACCCCTATACGATCCATGAAGTGGGCTCATTCGAGGAGACCCTGAAGAACCATCGCGGAGACATCGTCCATTGAGCCAAGCGGCAGCAGTGGCACCTTGACAACCCGGAGGTCGACCGCGCTCGCCGGAAGGCTTGGTACAAGGCACACAGAGAGCACGTCAGCCAGCAGAACAAGACCGCGCGAGCCATCTTGCAGGGTCGACTGCGCGCCGACCTGATCGCAGCCTACGGTGGCCAGTGTGCTTGCCCCGGCTGCCACGTCCACCACGCCGTACTGCTCTCTGTGGATCACATCAACGGTGATGGTGCCGAGCACCGCCGTCAGATGGGCCGGTCGACGCGAGACTTCTACCGCTCGCTGCGTGACAACGGCTACCCGCCTGGGTACCAACTCCTCTGTGGATCCTGCAACCTGGCCAAGGGCTCGAAGGCGTCCTGCCCGGTGGCTGGCGAAGAGCACTGATGTCCCCAGGCCGGAACCCGTACTCCGTCCTCGAGCGCGGCACCGAGGAGGACGCGGCCACCACCTCCCGCGGCGAGAAGGAAGCTTTCACGCCGTCACCCGGGCCTGCCCCCGCGGCGGGTGAGGTAGGCCCCCTCCCCTCCCCTCCTCCTTGAAGTGGCGCCGATTTCGGCTACTGCATTCATCGGCTGCAGCCATCGCCGTGGATCGCTGCAGCCGGCCGTCGCCGTGGATCGTCGGCTGCGAGATGCGGTGCACCATGCACTGCACCATTCCCGGCACCGGATGGTGGACCGCCCGGTGCCGGGCATGGTGGGGGAGGTGGTGGAGGGGATGGGCCAGGGTGCGGTGCACCGGATGGTCCATGGCACGGTGCGGGGCCCGGGGCACCAGACAGTGCAGAGCGTGGTGCGGGAACCGGTGCGCCATCCGGTGCATGGTGTGGCGGACCAGGCGGTGGAGGGAACGGTGGACCATGTCCCCCACCAGGCGGTCCACCGGGCGGTGGGGGAGATGCTGGCGGGCAAGGTGGGGGAGGTGCTGAAGGATCTGGTGGACCAAGTGGCGCATGCAGGCGTAGACTGGCGGCCTCGGCTCCTCACATCCACCCCACGTCCCAGCAGGAGTTGCAGCCCATGACCTCCTCGCGTGTGATCGCGGTCGCCAACCTCAAGGGCGGCACCGGCAAGACGCTGACCGCGGTGAACCTCGCCGCGGCGCTCACCGAAGGGGGGAGGACGCTGCTCGTCGACGCCGACCCCCAGGGCTCGGCCTGCGCCTGGGCGGCGCTCGCCGGCGCCGAGTTCCCCTGCGCCGTCGTCGCCTGCCCGACGGCGGACATCCACCTGCGGCTGCCAACCCTGGCCGCGGCCTACACCCACGTGGTCATCGACACCCCGCCGGGCCACGTCGACGTCGTCCGCTCGGCGCTGCTCGCCTCCGACCTCGTGCTGCTGACGATGCCGCCGACGGCCATGGACCTGAACCGGCTCCACCCGACCCTCGAGCTGCTCGCCGACGTGGAGCGCCAGCACCCGGTCCGGCTGCAGGTGCTGATCACACGGTCACGCGCGGGCACACGGCTGGGGAGGGCGGTACGGTCGCTCCTCGAGACGCTGGAGGTGCCGGTGCTCGACAGCGAGGTGCCGCTGCGCGAGGCGTACGCCGCAGGCTTCGGGGCGGCGCCGGTGCCGCATGTCGACTACACCGCGGTGCTCGAGGAGATCGTGCGGTGAAGAGCGCCAGCGCCTCGACCATCGCCGACCGCCTGCTGCGCGCCGCAGGCACGCCGGCACAGGTGCCGACCCCGCCGCCCCTGGCACCAGCGGTGCTGGAGGCGTTGGCGCCGGCCCCGCAGCCGGAGCCTGCAGCCGCCGTCGCACCCATCCCCGGCCAGCTGGAGGTGCGCGCCCGACGGCGCCGCCGACCGGCTCCCACCGTCCGCTACACGATCGATCTCATCCCCCAGGAGCGCGACTTCCTCCGCCGCCTGGCGCATGACAACGAGCTCGACGTCAGCAACCTGCTCCGGGCGCTCCTCAAGCTGCTCGACCAGGACCCTGTGCTGGTGCGACGCATGCTCCGCGAGGCGGCGCGGCTGGGCCCCTGGTGAGGCCGGAGGCCATGCCTACGAAGAGAGGTCGATAGGGTGAGTCGAGAGACTCTCTACGGCTTGCCCTTGGAAGCGGACCTACGGACCCTCGCGCTCCCGCCCAGCCACCGTGGGACTCCCGGAACTGTGTCCGCGTGGCTCCCGGAGACGGACCCTCGCGCTCCCGCCCAGCCACCTTCCGGCTCCCGCCGTACCGGGAAGCTCCCAGGCGCGGTGCCCGGGATGGGAGACCGTACCGTCAAGCTCCCAGGTGGTACGCCTCGCCGGCGTGCGATGGGTGCTCCGGGGTGGCTGGTGAACGAGCAGGGTGGGAGCATGTCGGTACGGATGGAGCGATCGCCGCTGCGGAGGCGGGAGCCTCCCGGTACGAACTTGGTCCGACGTCGAACATCCGCTCCCCGTTCGGCGCGGGACCACCGTGCTCCCGCCACCCAGAGTGGGGGGGTGGGAGCATCGTGGTACACGAGGCGGCCGGTTGAACTTGCCTATGGCCTGCCGGGCCGGTAGGGTTGGCCACATCTTGCGTCGCTCTCCACGTCAACCACAAGATCTGGGCGGGGCGGTCGTCGTCGACGACCAGACCCTGGCCGAGGCGACCGCCAGGGTCGAGGCGCTCATCCCCGGCTTCGGCGAGGGGTTGGCGCGCCTCCAGCGGATGGCCTCCGAGCCCATCGAGCTCGAGCTGCTGAGCGAGCCGGCGCAGCGGCGGATGCTGCCGGTGGTGCACCCCGCGCTGATGGAGAACAACCTCGCGCGCAAAGGGGTGTGGTCGACCGACCCGGACCGGGGCCGACAGGAGTACACGTACACCACTGAGGACCTCGTCGGCTCGCTGACGATCGAGTACAGCCTGGGCCAGCTCTCGACGAGCGACATGGAGCTGGTGGCCTGGGTGATGGGTCGCTGGCGCCGCGATCAACAGACGGTGAGCTTCACGCTGCGCGAGTACGCCCGGGCCTGCGGTGTCTCGTGGCACGGCAAGCTCCCCGAGCGGCTGAAGACTGCACTGCACCGGATCGACCGCACGCGGTTCACCGGGAGGGTGTGGGAGCAGAAGACGCGCAAGTTCGTGACGACCCACTTCGGCATCGTCGACAAGGTGCAGATCGTCGAGCGCAAGGACAGCTTCGACGGTCCCGCGCTCGAGCCGGGGACGGTGACGATCACGCTGTCGAGCTTCGTCGTCGAGCAGCTCCTGGCCCAGCAGTTCGTCCGCCTCGACTGGCGGATGATGCGCAACGCGCTGACGACGCCGCTCGCGCGCCGCCTGTACGTGTTCCTGCGGTCCCAGGAGGGCTTCAAGGGCGGCACGCTCTACGAGATCACGATCGATCACCGGCTGATCGAGACGCTGGGGTCGAAGGACAGGTCGAACCCGCGTCGCTTCCGCGGCAAGCTGGTGAAGGCCGGCGAGGAGATCGTCTCCGCAGACCCACGCTTCGAGCTGATCACCATCCGCGCCGGCCGCGAGCGCAACGCCTACATCCTGCACGTCCGCCGCCGCGCCGCCTAGCCTGCTGGCCTGTGTCGATCTGGTAACGGACGCTATATTCGTGCGCCTAACTGGCATAATAGGACCATGAACACGACGGTCTCCCCCCCGCAGGACCCGACCGAGCGCACCCTCGACGGGGTCACCCTCCCCGAGATCGCGACACTCGCCGAGGTACAGACCTGGGCTTCGGGCCAATCCGGCCCCATGGTGGTCGGCTCGGTGATCCGTTTCGTCCGCTACAGCGACGGCCCCGCTGCCGACAGCGCAGGCGGGAACGTCAGCCGCCGCTACGGCACGACCCACGAGGCTGGCCTCAGCGTCGCCAACCTCGTCTCCAAGGATCCGGAGATCTGGGCGCCGGGCGACATCGACTTCACGGCCTGCGCTGTGAGTGAGTACCGCTTCGTCGGCGGCTACGCATGGATCGGCGAGGGCACTGTCATCGGCCTCGGCGGCGACGGCGAGCCGGTTGTCAGCGATGTCCGTCCGTACGCCTTTCTCGCGCAGTCAGTCATCGATGAGGCGGCCGATCACTACCGGGAGCACGGACTTCGGTGAGCCGGCCCCGGCGCCGCATCACCGTCGAGGCGCTGCCCGAGCGCCTCCACCGCTGCCCGGTCTGCGACATCCACTTCGCCCCGCTGCGGCGTTCCGCGGTGTACTGCTCCCGTACCTGCGCCAACACCGCCTCAGCGGCGCGCACATTCGCTGGCCGGCTCGCCGACACGCTCGCCGAGGAGATCGATCACGGGCAGCGCGACCTGCGCGACCTGGCGGAGCGCATCGGGCTCGACATCACCGTTGACCTGCCGGCGCGCCCGGACGGCTCGTGGCAACGCTGGGAGGGTGCGCTGACCTCGGAGCTCCTCGATGCCGTGCGCGCCCGTATCGGACGAGGTTGAGCTCGCCGGGGCGTCGACATCACGGCCAGGACCGGCTCGGCCTGTGGCCGCAGCAGCCGCCGTCTGACCCCTCTCGCCGCAACGGCTCAGCACCCGCGACCGACCGAACCCGTGTCCCACACTGGAGTGGTGCCTGACCCGACCGACGCCACTCCCCCGCCACGCGTCCCCGACCGGCGCCGAGAGGACAAGGCGCTCACCGCGATCCGCGACACGTTGCGAAGCCACGAGAAGCGGATCGGCGATGCCAGCACCGTGCTGCGCGCCATGATCGAGTGGCAGGAGGAGCAGATCCTGCGGCAGCGCCGGCAGGATGAGCTGCAGCGGGCCCTCGGCCTGAGGAAGATGACCCCGGAGATGCTCGCCGCCTTCGCAAAGATGGCCGAGCTCTGGGTCGCGTTCGGGCGCTGGTGGAAGCTGATCGCAGCCGTGTGGGGGGTGATCGTCGTGTTCCTGGTGCCGGTGCTCACCGGCCTGATCGGCAAGTGGCTGGGGATCAGCACAGGTGGCTCCCATTGAGCCCCGTCAGGGTGTGGGATCTCGGCGGCGGGGATGAGGAGGACAGCCTCGAGCGCCTCGGCAACGACGCGAGCACCATCGCCGAGGTCGCCCGCGTCTACCGCTCCCGCGCCCTCCGCCTCGCCACCCACGACGTGCTCGCGTCCAAGGCGACCGAGGCCTCGGCCCGCATCGCCATCGAGCACTGCCGGCGCCAGCTCGACCGGGCCCGCGCCGTGCTCGAAGACCTCGACGCCACCCTCCGCGCCCTCATCGACGGGCGGGACAGCGTCCAGGAGTAAGGCGATCAAGGGCGGCGGATTGGCACCGCGATCGTCTGGCACGACCAGGGGAAGGGCTGGCACGCCAGCGCCTCGTCACTCTCCGGCTTGTACTGGCAGTGCGAGCTGGGCGAGCCCGTGCTGTGGTCGTCGGCGTCGGAGTCGCCGTCACACTGGGGGTTGCCGTTGTACCCGGGCGGCGCCAGCCCGAAGTCGTGGAAGAGCAGCGGGTCGCCCAGGCTGGCGGGCACCGAGCCCGTCGACGGGTAGTGGACGACGAAGGCGTCGGGGTCGACGTTCGTGGTCGACGCCGTGACCGCGCCGGCGCCATCCACCGCCACCGAGCCCTGCTCGTCGCGGCAGGCGCTGCCCGCGTTGCAGGGAGCGTAGCCCTCGGGGTTCGACGTGTTCCCCGGAGGGGTGCGCAGCTCGCGCACGGTGTAGGTCCCGCCAGCGGGCACGCCGACGAACTCGACGCATCCCACCAGGGAGGCCGAGCACGAGCCGTGCTGCAGCGGGCAGCTCCCCGAGCTCACCGTGCGCGTCCCGACGGAGCCGTCGGTCTGGGTCTGGCTGAAGCCGTTGCCGGTGAGCTGGTAGGTCGCGCCGCCGAGAGCGCGCTTGCAGGAGTCCTGCGTCTGCACCCACACGTTCACCGTCGGCTGGGCATGGACGGAGAGGGGGGCGGCGACGGCGAGCACCACGCCGGCGCAGACGATGACTGCCCGCCGGACGATCGCGACATCGATCAACGTCAACGGTCCAAGGAGAGCAGCCCAGGGGCTGGGTGCCGGCATCTGGTTGATCATGGTTCCGTCATCTCCTCCGCATCGTCGAGATCCTCGTCGTCGAGATCCTCGAGGTCGAACGCGCGCTGCCGTGGCGCCGGCGGCAGCGCGCGCATCTCCCAGCGGGCGACCGGCTCCAGTCGGGTCGCCGCCGCGGCGGCGCGTGCTACGGCCTCGGTCGTGGGCGTGATCGCGTACACCGCCGCCGGCGAGTAGAACTGCGTCGTCGCCGAGTTGCCCTCGGATTCCGGGATGTCCAGCCGCAGGAACTTCACGCCGGCGATCTCCTGCTCGGTCATCCGACCCGCCAGGCGGCGGTGGCCCATCAGCTCGAGCACCGCCCACTCGGCGAAGCCCTGCGTCTCTTCGGTCATGGGATCTGTGGCTCCTTCGCCTTCAACTCGAGGTGGCAGGCGCACTGACACGGCGCCTGGCAGTGCTTGCAGGTCCGTCTGCACTCCGTGTGCAGATCCGCGCCGTGGATGCAGTAGGTGGAGACGTAATGTGAGCCCTTCGCCAGTTTCATCGCCCGCCGCCCCATCGCCTCCGGGCTTGGCGGGCACTGAGGTGCAGCTCCTCTTCCTACAACGCACAATGCCGCCACGAGACGGTCGATAACAGCGTCGAAGGGCCAGACGTCCTCGCGCGCCACAGTGTCACCAAGAGTTCCCCACTCCTTCGCCACCTCAGAGGCGGCGTCGAGGACGACCTCGGTCTGCGTGATGTAGGCACCGGCGACGTGGACCTGGCCGCGCAGCCGCTCCACCTCGTCGCGGAGTGCGAGGTTCGCCTCTCCGGTCACGCGGACCTTCTCGGCGAGCGTGGTTTTGTCGTAGGCCAGCCTCTGTACCTCATGCGCGCGCTGGAGCCGCTCCACCTCATCCTCAAGCTCGGCGATGCGGTGTAAATTCTCATTCCAGAAAGGCCTGCAGGCTTCGCAGGGAACATTGATGTAGGCATCACTCATCCCCCATCACCTCCGCCAAGCAGTCCGGGCAGAGGGTGCACGACATGTCTGGGCTGACGGCTTCGACGTCCTCGATCCGCTCGCTGCAGCCCCAGCGGTTGCAGGCCGGGTAGACCCAGAGCTGGCCCAGCCGCTCGTCGTCCTCGGTGAGGTGCTGACAGTGGGCGAGGATGTGGACGTGGCGGTCGGTGTACTCGCGGTCGCCGCGGACGTTGACCGCCTTGACGCCGCGCTTGAGACGGAAGGCGCCGCCGACACGCAAGGTTGTCTCACTCATCCCCCCATCACCTCAACGAGACGGTCTAGGGCGTCGCGGGCGGCGTCGAGGCGCTTCTCATTTGCGACCGCCTCCGACTGCAACGCGAGCACGTCATCCCAATTCGTGAAGTGGCAGAGTTCGCCCTCGCGCCCTTCGGGCGGAGCCCACCCGCGCAGCCGCTCCACCTCTGCCTCTAGCTCGGCGATGCGGGCCTCATAGCGACCCAGATACTTGAGATGCGGGTGGGGATGGGGACACTTGGGGTCTTCACATTCGATGGCGTGAGGATGAATCCTACCCATCCCTCATCACCTCCGCGAGACGGTCCAAGGCGTCGTGGAAATCTTCCATGTCCCCGGGGTCGTTCGCCGGGTCCTCCTGCCACAACCGTGCCACCTCACGGGCGGCGTCGACGACCTTGTCGGCCCATCGCCCCTCCTCGGCCATCTGGCCCATCTCCAGTTCGAGGCCGTTGAGCCGCATCTCCTTCGCGCGGTTCGACGCCTCAAGCTCGGCGATGCGGGCAGCCATGCGTTCGTTGTCCATCACCGCACCAGCGCCGCGGCCACGACCACCAGCAGCCCGAATACGGCGCCGAGATAGATCGCGTCCTCCCAGCGCGGGCAGTGCACGTCGACGTGGGCGAAGCAGCCGGAGACGTCGGCGTCCTCGCTCCACTGCTCGATGAGGAACCCATCCTTCGCCATTCGTTCGTCACGAAGCTGTGGCCAGGTGCGCGTATCGATCATGTCCATGGTCTCCTTCAGGTCCCGCTCCCGAGCCGGAGCAGGTCCGACCGCGCCGGCATCAGGCCTGATGCGTAGGCCTCCTCGAGGGCCGGCTTCGCCCAGTCGCCGAGCCGTGATCCGTCGGGCAGCAGCATGTCGGCGAGGAACTCCCGCTCGACGGTGGAGATGCCCGACTCGACAGCCTCGAGCTTCGCCTTGATCACCAGCGCCAGCGCGCGCCATCGCTGCCGCACCGCCTGCTCGTACGCGGCCTCGACCTGCGCCGGCGACCGTTGGAGACGACGACCCGGTGTGTGCGTGAACTCGCGGCTGTCGCGGGGCGGCAGGGGCAGCATCATCGCCACCCAGCGGTCGGCGATCCGGAACTTCACCATGGCGGTTGAGGCGTCGTCGTCCCAGCCGTACGCGAAGGCCGAGGCGCCGTAGCGGCGCAGGGTGGCCTCGATCTCGGCGCGGGACCGGTCGGAGGGGACCGCGGTGCTCTCGGCGTACCTGGTCATGCCGGCGTCACCCCATCTCCTGGGCCCGTAGTAGGCCCACGCTCAGTGGCCGTGGGGACGCCCCCCTCCGGACGGTATCGCCGCAGACCGCGGAATGGCCTGATCGTGCAGCTTCCGTCTGCACGCTGGATGAGCACGTTCCGCGGACCCTTGCCGCTCCAGCGCGCCAGCACCACCACCGGAGACCCGCGCTCGAGATACATCCGACCGGACAGAGGTTCGGTCACGGCCGTTCTCTCGGCTCCAAGCTCAGCGCGTCCCCGGCGCGCACGAAGCGGCGCCGCTGGTGCTCCTCGACCATGAGCGCGCTGAACCGCTCCCGCTCGCCGGGCCGCGCCCACCGGGCAGCGTTGCTCGCGAGGATCGCCCCCTTGGTGCGCGCGATGTTCTCAGCGCTGCCGTAGGGGCCGGGCGCGGGCGTGGCCGGCTGTGGCTCAGGGCGCACCTCGACGCGCAGTGGCAGCGGGCTAACGCCGCGGAGCGCGCAGTCCTCCCGGCAACAGAGTCCGTCGGGCTCGCAGCTGCAGCACATCGCGGCGACGGCGGCGATGTGCTCCTTGAGCCGGCGCTCGGCCAGATCCGCGCGCTGCCGCGTCGGAGTGCAGCTGCGGATCTTCGCCTTGACCGCACGGCAGCGTGCGGAGCAGTACCGCTTGGGCTTCCCGCCCTCGTTCAGGAAGGGGGTCCCACAGGTGTCGCAGTGGTTCTCGCGGGCGTGCCGGACGATCTCAACGAGCGCATCCCAGTCGAGACACTCGGCGAGGCGCACGACGCTGTCCAGCCGCGGCAGACCGCTGCCCGAGCGCCAGTGGGCGATGATCGAGGCGCTGGACATCCCCATCCGCTCGGCGAGGCGCCGACGGCCGACGCCGCGGGCCTTCATGGCCCTGGTGAGCTCCACGCCGAACCGGCGCGCCGCCAACGCGCGCACCGACGTCGCGGCGACCGGGACCGTCACCGCGAGGCCACGCCTGCCATCACGATCTGCGCCGCCTCGGCGCGGCAGCGGCGCGCGACGAGCGCCGCGTAGTCCTCTGAGAGCTCGATCCCGATGGCGCGGCGGTCGAGGCGCTTGGCGACGGCGAGAGTGGTCCCCGACCCGGCAAATGGGTCGAGGACGGTGCAGCGGACCGGCTCGCCGTCGTGGGCGCACCCGGGGTGCCATCCTGTGGTCGATACGACCTTGTTCAGCCGCGGAAGTCCGCCCCCGTCCCATCCGTTGGCACCAGTGGCGTAGTGACGACCTACGACTGAGCC
>JACXTT010009596.1_pt1 | contig 13207 bp, 13 predicted proteins | sample 9270951 | NCBI WGS metagenome assembly JACXTT01 (sample SAMN15532306, study PRJNA645909) | rock metagenome | isolation source: weathered quartz diorite | place: Puerto Rico | collected 2017-06-21
ATCGACGAGGCGTATAGAGCCCTCACGCCCGTTTCGATCGATAATGGTGTCATGGAACGATCGACGAAAGCCGCCGTCGTGCCGGTGTCGTTCAGGTGGTCGGATGTCGGAAGCTGGGGGAGTCTAGACGAAGTGGCTCCGAGAGATAAGGCGGGCAATGTCGTCGGCGGTCGTGTCGTCGATATCGGCAGCCAACGTTCGATCCTCTACGGGGATCGGCGGATGGTCGCGACGATCGGGTTGACGGATATGGTGGTGGTCGATACGCCGGATGCCACGCTGGTCTGCCCGAAATCTCGCGCGCAAGATGTGAAGCAGATCGTTGAGATACTCAAACGGCAGGGAGCCCCGGAACATTTGGAGCATGTGACCGTCCACCGGCCGTGGGGTTCTTACACCGTTCTGGAAGAAGGCCCCGGCTATAAAGTCAAACGCGTGACGGTGAATCCGGGAGGACGGCTCTCTCTACAGTTGCACCATCAGCGGAGTGAGCATTGGGTGGTGATCGCCGGAACGGCTAGGGTGACGAGAGGCGAGGAGGTATTCGACTTGACCGTGGGACAGAGTACGGCCATTCCCGTCGAAACTCGCCACCGTTTGGAGAATCATGCCCCTGACATTCTCCATATTATTGAAGTGCAAAACGGGCCATATCTCGGTGAAGACGACATCGTCCGTTTCAAAGATGATTACGGACGAACGGCAAACGGCTGACCTATTCGAGGAGCGGGTATGGGGCTATTTCGGGAATATGATCTGCGCGGTGTCGTCGGGGAAGAGCTGACCGATGCGATTGCGGAACGGGTGGGCCGAGCCTATTGCACCTATGTGAAAGACCGTGGGGTCAAGACGATTTCCGTCGGCCGCGATGGCCGGCTGAGTTCGCCGGCGCTACACAAATCTCTCGTGAAAGGGCTTCTCGACGGCGGGCTGAACGTCGTCGATATCGGGGTCTGTCCCTCACCGCTGGTCTATTTCTCCTTGTTTCATCTGCCGATCGACGGCGGCATCATGATCACCGGGAGCCACAATGCGGCGGAGTATAACGGCTTCAAGATCTGTGTCGGGAAAGAAGCGATCCACGGCGAGGCGATTCAAGACCTGCGGCGCGTGATGGAGGCGGGCGCGTTCGTGTCGGGAGGCGGGACACTGTCGGCGCATCCGATCATCCCTGACTATCTCGCGTATATTCAACAAAGCTTCGTCGGCGTGGACGCCAAGCGGTTGCATGTCGTGATTGATTGTGGCAACGGCGCGGCCGCGTTGGTGGCCAAGCAGGCGTTAGAGTTGTTGGGCTGTCATGTGACGGGTCTCTACTGCGATCTGGATGGGCGCTTCCCGAATCACCATCCTGACCCCACGGTGTTGGAAAACTTAGACGATTTAGTTCAGGCGGTCAAACGCCACAAGGCCGACGTCGGCATCGGCTACGACGGGGATGGCGATCGGATCGGCGCCATTGATGAACAGGGAAATGTCTTGTGGGGCGATCGTCTGCTGGTCGTCTACTCCCGCGACATTCTTGCGGCCAAACCCGGCAGCACGATTATCTCGGAAGTCAAAGCCTCGCAAAGCCTGTACGACGATATCGAGAAATGCGGCGGCAAGCCGATCATGTGGAAAACCGGTCATTCCTTGATCAAAGCGAAGATGAAACAGGAACAGGCGGTATTGGCCGGCGAGATGTCGGGGCACATGTTTTTCGCCGACCGGTATTTTGGGTATGACGACGCGGTCTATGCCTCTTGCCGGCTGATCGAGATTCTCGCCAAGTCGACCAGCCCGCTGTCGGCCATCGTCGCCGATTTACCGAAGACGGCGGTGACCCCGGAAATTCGTGTGGATACCTCGGACGCCATCAAGTTCGAGTTAGTGAAACGTGTGCAGGAGCGGTTCACCGCCCATGTCAAGACCAAGCAGGGGCTCGGTCCTTCTCGGCTCGTCCCGCGCGACGTGGTGACGATCGACGGTGTTCGTGCTATCTTCGACGACGGCTGGGGGTTGATCCGGGCGTCGAACACGCAGCCGGCGCTCGTGCTGCGTGTTGAGGCCACCTCAGTGGAACGCCTCGCTGCCATCCGGGCCGTGATTGAAAGCGAACTTGCCGATGCCAATCGGGCGCTTGGTCAGTAGCCGCGCGCGACGCATCGCGCTCCGACCGCAAGCCTGCATGTTCCTCCTCACCGTTCACCTGTGTGCAGGTGCAATCGTGGTCGCGACAGGCTTCGTCCCTGAAGCCGCGACTGGAAACCCTTCCGTTTCGAACCCCTTCCAAGCCGGCGAGCGGTTCACCTATGAGATTTCCTGGCTGAACATTCTAGCGGGCACGGCGGTGATGGAGGTGCAAGATGGCGGGTCGGTGGGGGATCGTGGGATGGCGAAGTTGGTGACGACGACGCAATCACGGCCTGCCATTACGAAGTTTTTCCCTGTCAACAATCGTGTGGAGTCTGAGTTCGATCTTCGGACCTTGCTCCCGCAACATATGACCTTCAAGCGGCGGGAAGGGAAGAAGAAGGAAGATGTCGAGTATACGTTTCACCACAAAGAGGGGACGGTCACCGCGGTGAGAGGAGGGGCGGCTGAAACACTGCCGATTCAGCCTGACACTCAGGATCTGATCTCCTGCCTCTATTATGCGCGCACCAAACTGCCAATGATACCGGGTGCCTCACTGACGATCAATATTCATCATGACAAGAAAAATAGAACCGTAGAAGCCCGTGTCGAGGAAATCGAGAAGGTGGAGGCTCCCTGGGGGAAGGTCGATGCTGCAAGGGTGCTGGTAATCATGCCGTTTCAGGGAATATTCCTCAATCAGGGCAATATACGGATCTGGTTCACGACCGATGAACATCGGATTCCGGTTCGGATGAAAGCCAAGGTCGTCATCGGGTCGATCGTGGCGGATCTCGTTAATGGATTTCCTGCCGCAGGCCTCGCCAAGTAGGGACCGGAAGTTTCATTGCCCGTGCTCCCGCGAACGGCTATAATTGCGCGTAGTTTGCTGAAGAAGCACTTGGTGCATTCCTACTTCTCGAGAAACACGCAGACGCGCTGATGCCGATGCTTGCCACGATCGACCAATTCCTCAGTAGGAAGCCTTCGACATTTCCAGGCGGCGCTCCCGCCCTGTCTGGCCTATTGGGCCACATTGGCCTTGTCGGAAAGCATCTTGCGAACGACCTCCGCCGTGCGGGACTGGCGAATATCCTCGGCACGACCGGCGCGACCAACGTCCAGGGAGAGGTCGTCAAAAAACTGGACGAGATTGCCAACGACACCTGTGTGAAGGTGTTGCGCGAAAGCCGCTTCGTCTGCGCCCTGGCATCGGAGGAAATGGAACGACCGGTCATTTTTCCGGAGGGCTCGTCACGGGGCCCCTATATGGTGCTCGTCGATCCCTTGGATGGCTCGTCGAATACCGATGTGAACATGCCGCTCGGCTCGATTTTTTCCGTCGTTGCCAACCGGCAACCCGGCCGAACGCCGAGCGAAAGCGATCTGGTCCGGAAGGGAACAGAGCAGGTCGCCGCGGGATATCTATTGTACGGAGCCAGCACGATGTTGGTCTTTACCTCAGGGCAAGGAGTGCACGGGTTTACGCTCGATCCGGGGATCGGAGAATATCTGTTGTCGCATGAAGCCATCACGATGCCGGCTCGAGGAAAAGTCTACGCGGCCAACGAAGGCAACGGCCACAAATGGTCTGCAGGCATGCGAAAGTATTTCGACTATCTCAAAACGCCGGATAAGGCCACAGGCCGGCCCTATAGTGCGCGCTATAGCGGCTGTTTGGTCGGCGACGTGCATCGGATTCTCCTGGGGGGAGGCCTCTACCTCTATCCGGGTGAACTCGACAAACCGGAAGGCAAACTACGCTTGCTGTACGAAGCGAATCCCTTGGCGATGGTGGTCGAGCAAGCGGGGGGGAAGGCCAGTACCGGGACGATGCGGATTATGGACGTGGAAGCCAAGACGTTGCATCAACGGGTTCCGCTGATCATCGGCAGCCGAGACGACGTGACCAACGCAGAGGAACATATTCAAGGAAAGGCATAGCGCCGTCGATCATGGCGCATGACCGTTCAGGAGGAGATCCATGGCTGATCGGGTACAAGAGATCCTGAGTTGGTATAGCAGCGACAACGCGGGGACGAAAACCAATATCGCGCGCCTGCTGCGGTCCGGCAAGCTCGCTGGGACGGGTAAGTTGGTGATCCTTCCGGTGGACCAAGGATTCGAGCATGGGCCGGCGAGAAGCTTTGCGCCCAATCCTCCCGGCTATAACCCGCACTATCATTTTCAATTGGCCATCGATGCCGGGTGCAATGGCTACGCGGCTCCGCTGGGATTTCTCGAGGCCGGCGCTGCTGAATTTGCCGGCCGGATTCCGCTGATTCTGAAGCTGAACAATCATGATGTCTTGCACGACGAGAAAGATCCCTTGCCTTCTGTCACCGGCAGCGTGAAAGACGCGCTCCGGCTTGGTTGTTCGGCCGTCGGATTCACGATCTATCCTGGATCGTCCCATTGCAATGCCATGTATGAGCAACTGCGTGCCATTGCGGAAGACGCCAAATCCAGCGGGCTGGCCGTGGTGGTCTGGTCCTATCCGCGCGGATCTGTCTTGAGCAAGGAAGGGGAGACGGCGATGGATGTCGTGGCCTATGCCGCTCAGATCGCGGCGCAGCTCGGCGCCCATATCATCAAGGTGAAATTGCCGACGGCGCATCTGGAACAGGCCGCGGCGAAGAAGGTCTATGAGTCGTCGCAAATTCCCATCAAGACTTTGGCCGAACGCGTGAAGCACGTGGTGCAGAGTTCGTTCGATGGGCGACGGATTGTCATTTTCTCCGGCGGGGCCAAGAGCGAGGACTCGAACGTGTTCGAAGAGGCTCGGGCGATCCGAGAGGGCGGCGGATTCGGATCTATTATCGGACGGAATTCGTTTCAGCGTCCGAAAGCGGAGGCGATGAAATTCCTCCACACCATCATGGGCATCTACTCGGGGGAGATTCAGTAGTAGATGGGACAGGATCCAAGCCCGATCTCGAAGCCTCGACACGCGACGCGGTCCTGGGTTGTTCCCGGGTTGCTCCTGGGAGCAGGCATCGTGATCGGGATTATGGTGGCGTCCAACCTGGGATGGCTGCCGAGCGGTACCGCCGGGCCCGAGCCGACGCCTGGTCCGATGGTGCGTCCGGTGGCGAGCGCGCCGCAGCAGCCGTTGGCCGGGGGGAGCGGAAAAAACTTCGTTGAGATCGCCAAGATGGTGAAACCGGCGGTCGTCAATATCACAGCCACCCGCAGTGGAAAGTCCGGAGACGGCCCGCAGAGTTCTCCGTTCGACGATCCGTTTTTTCGCCGCTTTTTCGGCGAGGAGTTCTTCAAGCGCGATGCGCCGCAGCGAGAACGCAAAGAACGTGGCCAAGGCTCCGGGGTGATCGTCGACCCCAATGGATTGATCATCACGAACAATCACGTCGTGAACAAGGCCGACGAGCTGCGTGTGATCCTGTCCGATAAACGCGAGTTCAAAGGGAAGCTGATTGGGACGGATGCGAAGACGGACGTGGCGGTCGTCAAGATCGAGACGACGGGGCTGTCGACTATTCCCTGGGCCGATTCGGATCAGTTGGAGGTCGGCGAATTCGTCCTGGCGGTGGGCAGTCCCTTTGGCTTAACCCAGAGCGTGACCATGGGGATTGTGAGCGCCGTGGGGCGGGCCAGCATGGGTATCGCCGAATACGAAGATTTCATCCAGACGGATGCCGCCATCAATCCGGGCAATTCCGGCGGCGCTTTGGTCAACGTCCGAGGGGAACTCGTCGGCATCAATACCGCGATCTTCAGTCAGAGCGGAGGGAATATGGGCATCGGGTTCGCGGTGCCGAGCAATCTCGCCCGCTCGATGATGGATCAGCTGGTCAAGACAGGCAAAGTTGTGCGGGGCTGGTTGGGCGTTTCGATTCAAGACCTGACCCCTGAATTGGCCTCGCAATTTGGCATCACGGAGACGAAAGGGGTCTTGGTCAGCGATGTCATGGAGGGCAGCCCGGCCAAGAAGGCGGGATTCGAACGAGCCGATGTGATCGTCGAGTACGACGGCAAGCCCATGGATTCGCCGACGCACTTGCGTAATGCCGTGGCGCAGACGCCGATCGGCAAAAAAGTGCCGGTGAAGGTTATTCGAGACAAGAAACCGAAGACGTTGGATGTGGCGATCGCCGAGCAGCCGAAATCGCTGGCGCAATCCGGCTCGGAAGAGAACGGAGAATCGACGGCGCCGACGGGCGTGTTGTCCGACCTCGACATCCGAGAATTGACCGAGGACCTGGCCGGGCGGTATGGTCTGAAATCAACGGAGCGCGGGGTCATTGTTACGCGGGTAAAGCCGGGCAGCGCGGCCGAAGAAGTGGGTGTGCGGGAAGGCGATGTGATTCTCGAGGTGAATCGCAAGGCGGTGACGTCGCTCAAGACATACGAGCGGGCGGTGTCCAGCCTCCAGAAAGATCAAGCGGTCCTCTTGTTGCTCAAACGGCAGGGTCGGACGATTTATCTCACGCTCAGGCCCTAAGGACCGTTCCACCCTGTTCCCTGAGGAACAGATTTCAGGAGAGGAGTGAAGCTATGGTATCGCGAGCCATCTTCGTCCTTCTCAGTGCGTTGGCAGGGACGGCCTTGTTCTTCAAGGCCGACGGCACCAACGCGTCGTTTTGGTTGTACGGGTTCGGGATCGGCGCCGCCACCGGGGGGCTCATCATCGCCGGCGAATATGCCTTGCGGAACCTATCATTCGGCGTCATTGCGGGAGGGACCGGCGGGTTGGCGGTGGGATTGATGATGACGGGATTGGTCGAATGGGTCGGAGGAGAGATCTTTGACGTTCAGACCTTCTTGTTCCACATCGGCGGGCTCGTGTTTCTCCTGGGTTTGCCCTATCTCGGGCTCGTACTCGGGGCCCGGTTCGGGAAAGAGAAGTTTCCCAGTCCGCAACAGAAATTTTACGAACTCTCCGGTTCGACGGTTTTCCCGAAACTGCTCGATACCAGCGTCATCATCGACGGGCGTGTTGCCGATCTCTGCGAAACTGGATTCCTCGACGGCACCTTTCTCGTTCCGCATTTCATCCTGGACGAACTGCAGCACATCGCCGATTCTTCCGACTCGCTGAAGCGAGCCAGAGGACGGCGCGGGCTCGACATTCTGAACAAGATCCAAAAAATGGGCGAGGTGGACGTCCGGATCATCGACGAAGATTTTCCGCATGTGAAGGAAGTGGATGCCAAGCTGGTTGTCATGGCGAAAAAGATGAACGCCAAGATCATCACGAACGATCTGAATCTCAATAAAGTGGCAGAACTTCAGGGCGTGCGGGTGTTGAACATCAACGAGCTGTGCAACGCACTCAGGCCTGTGGTCTTGCCGGGTGAGACGATCCGAGTGTTCGTGCTGAAGGAAGGAAAAGAGGCGGGCCAGGGTGTCGCGTATCTCGACGATGGGACAATGATCGTCGTCGACAATGCCCGCCGCTGTATCGGTCGAACGGTTGATGTGGTCGTGACCAGCGTCTTGCAGACCACCGCAGGCCGGATGATCTTTACGCGCTTGAAGGAAGAGACCGAGCGAGAAGAGTTGCAAGTCGCGCGTGGCTAGGAGCCTGAGGACGGATTCGATGCTGCTGCGTCGAGCGATCCGCGGTCCTCTGCGTCGTTCTCGGTCTGAACAGATGCGTAACGTCTCGCAGAGGAGACGCCTGACAACTTTTCAAGGCCTGCGGCCTTGCATATGACCACGACTCGCTCGCCTCGCATCGAACCGATTTCTCGCCGAATTCCTCGAGTGGTGGCCCTTGTCCCCGCCGCCGGCCGCGGGTTGCGGATGGGCGGGTCCGTGCCGAAGCAGTTCCTCTCGTTAGGTGGAGAACCGCTTGTCGTCCAATCCTTGCGCACGTTCCAGGCTGCTGCCGTCGTCGACCAAGTCATTCTTGCCGTTCCACCCGCCGACATCGAGTACTGCGCCCGAGACATCGTCGCGCAGCATCGTTTCACCAAGGTGACCGAGATCGTGGCGGGCGGGGAAGAGCGTCAGGATTCGGTGCGACACGCATTGGCCGCCGTTCCTCCTGAGACCGAGATCGTGCTGGTGCATGATGCGGCGCGGCCGTTCCTGACGGAGCGAATGATCAACGACGTGGTGGCTGCCGCACGAATACATGGCGCCGCGATCGTGGCGCTTCCCATGCGGGATACCGTGAAGCACGTTCGAACAGATCGGATCATCGAGCGGACGGTCGATCGCACCCCACTGTGGCTCGCGCAAACGCCGCAAGCCTTCAGGCGGGAGTGGCTGCACGATGCGCATCAGAAGGCCACGTTGGAAGGTGTTCGGGCAACGGATGATGCATTTCTCGTTGAATGGATGGGACATCCCGTGGCAGTCGTCGAAGGCAGCGGGGACAATATCAAAGTGACGAGACCGGAAGATATGATTATCGGTGAAGCCATTCTGGCTGCACGAAAGAAACAGTAAGGGACCTCTATGTCTATGCGAGTCGGAATTGGGTACGACATTCATCCACTTGGTGCTGGCCGGAAGCTCATTCTCGGTGGCATCGAGATCCCGCACAGCAAGGGTCTGTTGGGCCATTCCGATGCCGATGCGCTGGTTCACGCCCTGTGCGATGCGTTGCTGGGGGCGATGGGAGAGGGTGACCTCGGTCGGCACTATCCCAGCTCCGATCAGCGGTTCAAGAACATATCAAGTCTGGAATTGCTGAAGGACGTCGTAGAGAAACTGAAGCAGAAGGGTTATCGCCTCGTGAATGCCGACACGGTGATCGTTGCGCAGGCCCCTCGACTCAGCATGCACTTGGCCGCCATGCAAAAACGGATGGCCCAGGCGCTCGGCGTCGATCCTGACCTGGTGAACGTGAAAGTGAAGAGCGGCGAGGGACTGGGTGCGATCGGCCGGGAAGAAGGGATCGCCGCGCAGGCCGTCTGTTTGATCGAACGGGCCTCCATGTCGTAACATAGCTTCGTCATGGTCCTCAAAGCCATTCAACAAGACCTCCGGGCGGTATTCGATCGAGATCCGGCTGCGACAAGCTGGCCGGAAGTCGTGCTGACTTATGCCGGCTTTCATGCGCTACTGGCCTACCGCATTTCCCATTGGTTGAAATCCTACAACGTGCCCTTTATCCCTCGCGCCATCTCTCAACTCGCACGTTGGCTCACGGGCATTGAAATCCATCCCTCGGCCAGGATCGGAACCGGCTTCTTCATCGATCACGGGATGGGAGTGGTGATCGGTGAGACCGCGGAGATCGGGGACTTCGTGACCCTATTCCAGGGGGTGACGCTCGGTGGGACCGGAAAAGAACGGGGGAAACGCCATCCCACGCTCGGCAACCATGTGGTGGTGGGAGCCGGTGCAAAAATCCTCGGCGGCATCAAGATCGGCGATAACGTCAAGATCGGCGCCAATTCGGTCGTCCTGAAAAATGTTCCTTCCAATTCCACGGTAATCGGTGTTCCCGCCAGAATCATCAAGGCTCAAGGTGAGCGACTGCCCGATGCGACGATGGATCACATCAACATCCCGGACCCCATCATGGACCGGTTTACGGCTTTGGAGCAGGAGCTGATCGAGCTCCGCAAGAAGCTGGAAAACCAGGACTCCACCCGCCTGTTCTAGGAATCCCAGAGAACCCGACAGACACGGCTCTATCCATCAGCGTGCTGAGAGAGACGGAGGTTTGCCCAATTATGTATAAGAAGTGCGGCGCGGCCGATGCAAGCCGCGCCGCTGAGACTTCTAGCTGGAGAGGCAGGTGCTCATGAATTTCTTGCGGTCGTCGCCCTTGAGGCTTTTCTCGCCTGCTTCCTTGTTGCAGGCTTTCATCTTTTCCTGTTGAGCCGTTTTCCCGCTCTTTACAGGCTTGGCGGACAGGCATTCTTTCATAAACGCTTTCCGTTCGTCGCCTTTCCCTTCACCAAATCCTTTGGCGTTTGCTTCCTCGTTGCAGGCCTTCATCTTGTTTTGCTGCGCAGGTGCCGCAATCGCAAACGGTGCGGCGCAGAGACCGAGAACAAACAGGGATACCACCACGATGCTGGCTGCCTTCGTCATACGCATCTCCTTTTGTGAGAGTGAAAGGGGGCGCTACGTGCAGCGCATTTTAGCAGAATGCCTAAGGGCTGTCTCTAGGGCTGGATGGAGTGGGGGGATTGTAATCGACCTGCATGAGAGAGAGGCCATGGGATGGAGCCGTTTGCCCCGCGGCTCTTCGGTCGTGCGCGGTGAGGATGGTCAGAAGGTGTTCCGGAGGCCGTTTCCCGCGCCCGACTTCGACTACTGTGCCGACGATGGCGCGGACCATATGTTTGAGGAAGCGATCGGCATAGGCGTCGATCTCGATCCGTTCATGCCGACGGATCACTGTCAGGCGTTGAAGATTGCAGATCGGATCGGTGTTGTCGGTGAGGCTCCCCTCGAAGGACGAGAAGTCGTGCCGACCCACGAGGAGCAAGGCAGCCTGTTGCATGGCGGCTTCGTTCAGCGGCGTATGGACGTGCCAGACGAAGGCGCGATCCACGGTCGGTTTTGCCGATCGATTGAGGATGCTGTAGCGGTACAGTTTGCCTCTGGCATCGTGTCGTGCGTGAAACGCATCCGGCATCAGGGCAGCGGACTGCACGGCGATATCCTCCGGCAGCACGGCATTGAGCGCCCTCATCCAGCCGGCTGCAGACCAGTCTCGCGTGGTGCGGAAGCTGGCGACTTGTCCACGGGCATGCACACCGGCATCGGTGCGGCCGGCGCCGATCACGGACGCCGTGATTTGGCCGACCTGCTGGATGGCCCGTTCAACGGCTTCTTGAATCGTCGGCTGATCTGGTTGGCGCTGCCAGCCGGCGTAGCGGGTCCCGTCATATTCGAGGACTAGCTTGATGGTCGGCATGGATGTGCTGAGCGGTGGGATTCGGCGTTCATCGCGACGGTGCTTTGTTGGCGGCGAGGAAGGTGAGGATTCCCTCCTGGAGCGATTCGGCGACGCGTGTGGTAAAGAGGCTGGTTCGGAGGAGGTCTTCTTCGCCGTGGTTCGAGATGTACGCGATCTCAGCGAGGATGCTGGGCATGCTGGTGTAGCGCAGTACATAGAAGGGAGCGGTCTTCACGCCATGATCCGTCATCGCATAGTGGCCGTTGAGGTGGGACACCATGGCTTCTTTGGTGTTCCAAGCCAATTCCAGCGACGCTTCAATTTTTTTGGCCGTGAGGAGATCTGCGACCAGGTATTCCCATCCGACGCCGGTGCTGCTGAGCGGAGTCCCGTTTTCTCGCGCGGCGACCTCCAGCGCCCGTTGATCCTTTGCTTCGCCGAAATGGTAGATCTCAAGCCCCTTCACGGATCGCTGGGGGTGGGAATTTACGTGGATGGAGACGAAGAGATCAGCTTCTTCGCCGTTCGCGAACTTCGCGCGGTCTTCCAGCTCGACGAATACATCCCGGTCTCGGGTCATCAAGATGCGAAAACCCGGCTGTTTGCTCAAGAGGTCACGGAGCCTCAGGGCAACCTTGAGCGTGATGTCTTTTTCTTCCGTGCCTCGCTGCCCGCGCGCGCCCGGGTCTTTGCCGCCGTGCCCGGGATCGAGCACGATCGTTTTAAAAGATTTGCTCGGCGGCGGTACGGGTTGGGTCGATGGCATTGATGGCGTCGGTGGTTCGAGCGGCACGGCCTGGGTGGGCACCAGATCGATGACGAGCCGGGGAGGATTCTCCAGGCGGAAGAGTGAATAGTGCTGAAACGAACTGGTCGGCATGGAGACCGCGACGGTACGTGCGCTCGACTGGGTGATCGTAAACGGGTGAGGGAGCGCTCCCGACTCGAGCTTCGTGCGGGCCGATTGTCCGAGCGTCGTGTTGGAGATGCGAATGACGATTCGATGAGACTCTTGCTCATACCGCTTTGTGAATTGCGCCTTCCGATCGAGATCCAGCACCAGCCTGGTCCGCTCCGGCGTGGTCATCGCGCGCAAATTCCGGATGGTCGTGGGGACGAAGGACGTTGGGGCGGCAGCCACCGGCTCTTTTTTGGAGCGAGCGGGGGCACGTCCTTGGTCCGACTGGTCAACGGCTTTTGCGGCGTAGGCGGCTGTCGGATCGCAACAGAACACGAGACCGGCGCCTCCCACGAGGCCGGTTACCAGGATGAGGCTGAAGATGGACTGTGGTAGGAATCGCTGCCGTCTCATGGCTTACAGGATGATATTCAAACTATGTCTCAGATGTGATGGAGCTTGTCAAGTGAATGGGGTTGCGCGGACGGCGTTCGAAGCCGATTGACAGGGGTTGGTTTGGACGGTAGGGTCGATCACGATGGCGCTCCATCTCATTATCGATGGCTATAACCTGCTTGCTTGTGGACGTCAAACCGGCGGCGGCACCCTGCATTCCGAGATCGCTCGCGAGGCATTGCTGCGCGATTTGGCCGTCTATGGCCAGCAGAAGTCGCATGCGATCACGGTCGTCTTCGATGGGTGGCAGCAAGGGCACCCGGTCGAACAGCGTGAACATCGAGCCGGGGTGCAGGTGATCTATTCGCGGAGAGGGGAGAAAGCCGATCAAGTCGTTCAGCGGCTCGCCCGGGAATATGGGTCGGTCTGTGCCATCGTCAGTTCCGATCGCGAGATCATCGCGACGGCTCGGGCTCATGGGGCCTTCGTGATGCAGTCTCAGGAGTTTTCCATCAAGCTGCACGCCGTGTCCGCCTCGACGGGAGTGCAGATGCACAAGGAGTTGGACACAGGGGAAGATCTCGAGCCTCGGCGCGGGCCTGAAAAGAAGGGGAATCCTCGCAAACTGCCGAAGTCGCAGCGGCAGCGGAGCCGGCAGCTTAAGCGATTTTGAAGAGGCGCTTCGCGTTGTCCGTCGTCATTCGCTCTATGGCATCGACTGACATGCTGGGTGTACCGGCATGGATCTCGGCAAGCTGTTTTGCCACGAAGGCAACAAAGGCCGGCTCGTTGCGTTTACCCCGGTGGGGCACCGGCGTCAGATAGGGACAATCGGTTTCGATGAGCACACGATCCAGCGGCGTGTTCTTGGCAATCTCTCGCAACATGGTCGCGTTCTGAAACGTGAGAATGCCGGAAAACGAGAGATAGAATCCAAGGTCCAGCGCATCCTTCGCCAACCAGGC
>JACXTT010009597.1_pt1 | contig 13205 bp, 11 predicted proteins | sample 9270951 | NCBI WGS metagenome assembly JACXTT01 (sample SAMN15532306, study PRJNA645909) | rock metagenome | isolation source: weathered quartz diorite | place: Puerto Rico | collected 2017-06-21
ATATCGTTCCATGCACTTCGGCATTGGGGGTCGGTAAAACAAACACAGGTACCGGAAAGCATCTGTGGGATACACATGACGCGTCCGAGTCCCACAAGGGATCAGGAGGGGGGGAATGGCATAGCCAAAAATACGCGAGCGGTCCGCCAACCACTGCCTCATCTGGAATTCTGTGTCCTCGAGCCACTCCCACCTGTTCACCGGCCGATACGCTCCGTTGGGTAAGAGCACTCGCATGCCAAGCGACGCCGCAGCGAGATGAGAGTCTGCTTTGCGCAGCACAACCTGCCCGTTGTCTCCGGTCTCAGGCAACAAGCCATGACAATAGTTGTGGCCAGTAAAATCATTGCCAATGGTGAGTCCTAGAATGACTAGGTCAGGATGATACTTATGACCATGTTCCTGATAGTAATACCAGGCATTCGCTGGGTTGTTCTGCCCAGAAATCATCACTTCAACTTGTCGATTATCCTTGAGACGAGCATTGAGTGCTTTTTGCAGCACAGCACCTATCGTCTGCTCCTGATCGGTGCGCATACCATCCACATAAGAATCCCCTAGCAGGAGAATCCTGTATACGCCAGGAGACGGCAGATCATCAAACTCTCTCATATTGCGAAAGCCCTTGGAATTGGTAACAAAGCGCACCGCGCCGAATTCTCCCTGGACGGCCATATTTATATTTGGCAGTAAATGTCCTCCCTCCCGCTCTGGGTCAAACTGAACCAAATCATCATAGTCCGGCAATTGCTGAATGGCGGTCTTCTTTTCAAGTGCCTGAAGAAGCTGATACAGTAAAAAAGAAATGATCGCGGTAACGACTGCGCAGTAGAGCCACCACGCGAAATGGAAAGCTCGCTTTCTGTTCTCTCTCCAGTCTCTTTTTTCCAATATCTTCCCCCATGATTTTCGCTGGAGGCAACAATAAACAATCATGAACGTAATCAGTCAACTCCGCAGGAACGCGCCGCGGAGGAGCAAGCGGTTGCAGAGAGACGGAGCTTTCAATGGGGAATAGTCTCTACAGATACTTCCCTTCCGCCCGATGATCTCTGCCATGTGCAAGGCGTTTCTCAGTCATGTTCGATCCTGAGTTCTTTGCGTGAAGAGCAGGTCAGCCTTGTTGACAACCGTTAGCCGCCTGGACAGTGATTCTCCCCACTTGGCAGAAACGGCAAAATTCGTAGAGTACCGGGATGGTGGAGGCTAGAGTGGAGGGGTTTATGAAAAAAAGATTCACTAGGTTTGCACTGAATTGTACGCTGTCTCTCGTTGCCCTCGTAGTCTCTCTGTTTTGCGCAGACTGGATTCTTCTGGCTTATGAACGGGCACGATTCTCTGCTGGGTACGTTGACGAACACGGCATCGTGAACCTGCGCGCCTTAAACTATAATGATACGACCCTACCGGCCACTAAGCCTGCTGATGAATGGCGCATCCTCAGCCTGGGCGACTCCTTCACGTACAGCATCATGGTGTCCGATTATTCCTACAGCGGAGTCGTCGCCAGATTGATGAACGCGACCATAGACAAACCAACAGTGAGAATCGTCAACTTGGGCGAGCCCGCCACGTCCGTGAACGATTATCGCGCCGCTTACCAATACTGGTCGGCCATTCTGCACCCCGATGCCGCGATTTTTAATATCTTCCTCGGAAACGACCTCCTCGACATTGCGTTCAAGTACACACCTCCACGGTGGACACCGAACAAAGTCTTGAGCGACAAAGATTTCAACATCGCCGACGGCAGCAGCAGAAGCTACATTCCGCACAAATTTCCCCTGCGGCTTTTCGACTATGCCTATGCCTATGTCCTCAATTTCCGCCAAGCCTCGCCTGCTTCCCCCCAGCCGGTGGTTCCCGACCCTCGCTACAATATCGCCGCAGATAACAATTTCATCCATTTTACTGAAGAAACGTATTTTACGATCAATAAGGTGCAATTAGTCAATTTCGATTTCTCGCGCGTGGACCAGTTGATTGCCGGATATGTTGCGGTCTACAACTTCATGCGCTTTGCCGCCGACCTTTTGCACGATGGTAAAAAGGTACTCATCACCTTGGCGCCAAGCGAGACGCAGGTGGACCCGGCGCTACGGTCGCAAATAGTGGAGCGGTATCACGCCGACCCGGATCGCTACGACTGGACCTTGCCCGCCAGGATCATCCAGGCAATCAGAACCGAGGTCGCTCCGAGCATTCCGGTGATTGACCTGACTGCCTATTTTCAATGCCGTCAGGAGGCGGGAGAAAAACTCTACTATGACCGAAATACCCATTGGAACCTGGCGGGCAACGCGCTGGCGGGTCAGGTGATCGCCGCTTATCTGTTGCACAGCTGGTTTGGCGCACCGGCAGCGCTGCCGCACGATCAACAAGCGTGTGTGGCGGAAAAAGAGAAGGGAGAGCCGAAAATCGCAGCCGTCGCGATTCACGCCTTCCTCTCCGATCGGCTTTTGCCGGCTATCCGCGCAAACGCTGACGAAAAAACCGGACAGCCAGAGACGCACTGATCGGCACGCGGCTACTGCCTCGTGCGGAAAGCAGAGGCGGTTGGTCTCGCTCTCTCGTCTTTTCTTACTCTGCTTGACAGAACGCAACAAATCTTTTTTAATAACTGACGGGTCAGTTATTAAAACTGTGAGACTATGTCTATAGCACCAGTTCGTTCCCACCACCCCCGCTGGCAGCGCCGGCCGGACCGGCGGCCGGACGAGATCCTCGACGCGGCCCTACGGGTTTTTGCCCGATGCGGTTTGCACAAGACCAATCTGGAAGAAGTCGCCAGAGAGGCCGGCATCAGCAAAGGCACGATCTATCTGTATTACAAGAACAAAGAGGAGTTGTTCGTTGCCGCCGCCCATCGTGTTGTCCCGACCCCGGACGAGATCTATCGGGCGCAGAACACCGCGCCTACCACAAACACGAGCTTGCATCATTTGCTGCGCCAGGTCGCCCGGACCGCCTATCGCCGCTTCTGTACACCTGCGTACCTGGCGTTCTTTAGCATGATGACCGCCGAGATCCTGCGCCACCCTGAATGGGGAGAGATTTTTTTTCGGCGTATCGGCCTCGAACTCAACCATCGCATTGCCGAAGTCTTCGAGCACGCGATGCGCACAGGGGAGTGCCGGAAGGTTGATCCCGTGCTTGCTGCCCGCTCCTTCATCGGGATGTTTTTCATGATGGCGCTGACGCAGGTACATATGGGCGGGAAGAAATATACTCCGCTTTCCGAACGGAAGGTCATCGATTCGCTTACCGATATTTTTCTCCACGGGATCATCCCGGTTGGAGAATGAGGCCATTATGAAAAAACGTCTTCCGCTGCTCTTGCTTCTCCTCCTTACTGCGGGAGCTGGTGCGTTCTACTACACCCGGACACACCGCACCGACCGGCTCACGTTCACTGGCTTCGTAGAAGGCGAAGAAAAAGTCATTAAAAGTGAGATCGCCGGCCGCGTCAACGACGTGACGTTTACGGATGGCAGTCGCGTGCGCACGGGCGACGTGCTGGCTGTCGTCGATGCCCGCGACTACCAGTCACAGGTGGCTCAACAAGAACTGAATCTCGAACTCTTGAAAGCGAAAATTCAGCAGGCGGACAATCAGCTCGCCCTGGCACGCGACACCTATCCCACGCAGCTCCGTGCCTCTAAGACCACCCTTGCCAAGGCGGCTTCCGACCTGGAGTTCGCCGAAAAAGAGTTTACCCGGCGCAAGGAATTACTGCAGGCCGAGCAAATCAGCCAGCAGAAATTTGATGAGGCGAAGAACCACCTTGAGGTCGCCCAGGCGGCGGTCGCCCGCGAACGCGAATCCGTCGCCGTCGCCGAAGCCAACCTGCGCCAGATTCAACTCGCGGAAGACGCCCTGGCGGTACAAAAGCGCCAACTCGCCGTGGAAACCGAACGCCTTAACCAAATGCGCATCATTCTCGACAAATATACTATCCACTCGCCTTGTGACTGCACGGTGCAGACTCGTCTGATTCGCGCCGGGGAATATGTGACTCCAGGCACGGGCGTCGCTACCCTGCTGGATCCCCTCGACAAATACGTGCGTATCTACGTGCCGGTGCCGGATCTGGGGAAGGTTCATGTCGGTGATAAGGTCGCGATCGAACCCGACGCGCTACCCGGCGAACTCATTCCTGGAGAAGTCAGCTTTATCGAGGACATCGCCCAATTCACGCCAAAGAACATCGAGGTCAAGAACGATCGGATCACGCAGGTGTTTGCAACCAAGGTGCGGATTCTTGCTGCGGTCGAGCGGCTCAAGCCAGGCATGGAAGGGGCAGTATACCTAGACGGGATGCCTGAAGCCGTGGCACGGCGCTAAAGCTAAACAGGGACTCCCTGCATGAACGAAGATGACGATGGCGATACCGATCATTTCTCTCGTCAACCTGCGGAAGCGCTTCGGGTCAGTTATGGCGCTCGACGGCATCGACCTGACCATTGACCAGCCGTGCATCTTTGGTGTTGTCGGCCCGGATGGCGCGGGCAAAACCACCTTACTGCGGATTCTGGTCGGACTGCTGGATTTTGATGCGACGACAGCCGCAGTTTTGGGCTACAATATCGCTTCCCAGTCGCGGGCCATCAAAGAGCGCCTGGGGTACGTGCCCCAGACATTCAGTCTTTATCCCGACCTGAGCGTCCAACATAACATGGAGTTCTTCGCCGACGTACATGGTATTCCACGAGCGATCTTTCGTCAGCGGGCCACGGAGTTGCTGGCGATTACACAGCTAGAGAAGTTTACCACCTTCCTCGCCTCATCCCTCTCCGGCGGTATGAAACAGAAACTGGCGCTGATGTGCGCGCTTCTGCACCAGCCCCAGGTCTTGATCCTGGATGAACCCAACAATGGTGTGGACATTATCGCACGCGGGGAGATGTGGACAATCCTGCGACAACTCCAGAACGTCACCATCGTGATGTCCACCGGCTATCTGGACGAGGCCGAGCGCTGCGATGCCGTGGCATACCTCTATCGCGGCCGGATCCGCGTGCAAGGAACTCCACAGGAGGTGAAAGCGCGCTTTCCGCGGAATGCCTACCGTCTGCTAGGAGACCTGAACCCAGAACTCATGACGAACCTCCAACACACGCCTTGGGCGCAGCGCGTGCGGGTCGTGGGTGAAACGGTGACTGTAGAAACTGCCCTCCCCCGTTCAGCCGTTCAAGCGGCTCTCCACGATCTGCACGAAGGTGGGCTCAGTCTCGAGTCGGTGATGCCGACACTGGAGATGGTGTTTACCGACTTAACCGAACAGGCAGAGAGGGATCCTGGTCGCCCTTCGGCAAGCTCAGGGTGAGCGGGTCTAGGATATTCAATTGTGCTCAGTACCCGTTCGTGCTGAGTCCTTCGACAAGCTCAGGACAGGCTCTGTCGAAGCACAAGTTGCTCGTATGCCCAATGACACTGCTATCATCCAGGTCGAGAACCTCACCCGTCGCTTCGGAGCATTCACCGCGGTTGATCGAGTCAGCTTTCGAATTGAGCGCGGGGAAGTGTTCGGCTTCGTCGGCTCCAACGGTTCAGGCAAATCCACCACCATCCGTATGCTGTGCGGACTGCTGACCCCAAGCGACGGAACCGCGCGGGTTGCCGGGCTCGACATCCGCACCGAGGCCGAGCAGATCTGTTCCCGCATCGGCTACATGTCGCAAAAGGTCTCGCTCTACGCCTCTCTCACCGTACGGGAGAACATGTTGTTCTTCGGTGGTCTCTACAGCCTGTCAACGACGCGCATCGCCTCGCGTCAAGCCGTACTGTTCCCCCGCCTGGGGCTCACCGGCCAGGAGAATACCCTTGTGCGTGAACTCCCTAGCGGCATCAAACAACGCATCGCCCTGGCTTGCTCGCTCCTGCACGATCCTGACATCATCTTCCTCGACGAACCCACGGCCGGCGTTGATCTGATTAACCGACAGGTGTTCTGGAACCTGATCCGCGAACTGGCTGCGGAAGGGAAGACTTTATTTGTTACGACCCATTACCTGGACGAGATGGAACATGCCCACCATGTTGGGCTCATCGACCGCGGGAAGCTGATTGGGTTTGACTCGCCGCTCGGACTGAAAGTGACGTTCGCCAACGGCTACCGCGTGCGTTTGCTGCACGACGAGCCGCGAGTGTTGACCGGAGCCGTGGCGCCTCTGCGCGCTGCTGGTTACCACATCGAGCCAAGAAGCAACGGCGAGGTTTGCTTGCTCCTGGTCGACGGCAGCCGCGCAAGCCTGGACCAGTTGCGTCACCATCTCCATGCCCTAGATCCCGCGCTCGACTGCACGGCCGCTCTTCCTTCGATCGAGGAGGTCTTCGCCGGCATGATCCGTCAACGCCAAACTGCCCAGGAGCACAACGCGTGAACTCCCTGCACGACAAAATTAACCGTCTGCGCACATTGCTGTGGCGCGAGTTCGTCGAGCTACGGCGTGATCGTTTCACCCTCACCATCATGCTCCTCATCCCGGTCCTCCAAATCACCTTGTTGGCCTATGCCATTACCACTGATTTCGATCACCTGCCGCTGTGTGTCTTGGATCGCGATCACACCCGTGAAAGCCGGCAGCTTCTTAGTGACATCACGGCCACGGGTTATTTCGTCGTCACTCCCCTGCGGAACCTGGAAGACGTCAATTCGTTTTTTGGCCGCGAGCATTGCCGCGCCGCGCTGATGATCCCCGCGGACTTCAGCGAACTCATCGCCACCCGCAAGGAAGTGCGACTTGGGCTCCTGCTGGATGCCTCCGACACCACGCTGGCCACTAGTGCCGAGGGATTTCTCACCGCCATGGCCAGAACATTTTACATCCACACCCGTCTGGAGCGGACGCCTTTGACCGAGCGCAACCTGCGGCCTGAAGCGACCGGTGTCGTGACGACGCGGAGCCGCATGTTGTTCAACCCCACGCTTTCCGGGACGGCCTACACCATCCCCGGACTGCTGGGCATGATCTGCATGTTTTTGACCGTCCTCATCACTGCCCTGGCCCTCGTACGCGAACGCGAGGCCGGCACCCTCGAACAATTGTTAGTGACGCCCGTCACACCATTGGAGGTCGTTTTAGGGAAGATTCTCCCTTTTGGCGTGGTCGCCATGGGCGCGGTCGCCGGTAGTATCATTTTCAGTTGGCTGACTTTTGGCATCTTCCCGACCGGCAATGTCTGGTTGTTGCTCGCGGTTACCCCCATCTTCCTGCTGATCGGTCTCTCCATGGGGCTATTGATCTCCAGCCTAGCCCACTCTTCGGTTGACGCCGTGGAGCGGAGTATCCTGATCATGGTACCCCAGATAATGCTTACCGACTTTTTGTTTCCCCTTTCGCTCATGGCCCTCCCCTTTCGGGTGATTGGCGAGGTGCTCCCACTCACCCACTATCTACGCATCACCCGCGGAGTGTACATGAAGGGCCAGGGACTGGAGGAGTTGTGGCCCGAGGTGGTCATCCTCTGTGGCTTTCTGCTGCTCATCGTCACAGGCGTGTCACGAGCCATAAAAAAACACGGCTAACAAAAGAGGCTCCTATGCAACTCCGTAATGTATTGGCCATGACCCGGAAAGAAACGCGCACGATGCGGCACGACCGCGGTCTCGTCGCAGCTATCCTCGCACAGCCGGTCCTCTATTTGATCCTCTTCGGGTTAGCTGTCACCAACGAAGTTAATCATGCGGAGTGGACCGTGTATGATCAGTCGCAGACCGCTCTCTCACGCCAACTCATTACCGACCTGACCTCATTGACCGCTCTGCAAGAGCCCCAGTTTGTTTTCAGCGAAGATGAAGTGGTCGATTTTTTGCGCCGCAAGGATGGTCTTGCCGGCGTCGTCATTCCGTGGAACTTCGACGATAAGCTGGAGCGCGGGCAGGAAGCCCCGATTCAGATCTTACTCAATGGCGCCAAGACCGCCAGCGCGCTCCGGCTCGCCAATTACATCAATCAGGCGGCCACCATTTTCTCTCTGTCTCATCTGCCAACGCGGGATCGCAGCGAGCAACGCATTACCGCTCCACAGGTGTCGATCGAGAAACGCTACTGGTACAACCCGGGTCTGCAGGATCGTTTTGGCCTGCTCTCGGCCATGCCTGCCAACATGCTCACGCAGATTTGTCTGATGATCGCGGCGGTGTCGCTGGTGGGAGAACGCGAACGCGGCACCTTTGAGCAGTTGCTCGCCACCCCCCTCTCTCTGGCTGAGATTATGATCGGCAAGATGATTCCTTACGTGGGGATAGGATTTGTTGCCCTGGGGATGGTGCTGACCGGCAGTTACCTCTTTTATGGTATCGCAGTCAAAGGCAGTCTCGCCCTGCTCCTGCTCGTTGCGCTCGTGTTCATGTTTGCCACCATGGCGTTCGGCATCTTCTTCTCGGCCTGGGCGCAACATGTGCAGCAGGCGATTTTTCTCGGTTTTCTCGTGATGTTTCCTTCAATAATGATCACCGGCATCTTGGTGCCCACCGACAACTACCCGCTTGCTATCAGTGCCCTCTCACACTGTTTGCCGGCCCGCTACTTCGCGCATGCCCTGCACGCCATTGTTCTCAAAGGCGCAGGACTCATCGAGGTGAGTGGCGACGTGCTCTTCCTTGCCGGTTTCTTTTTGTTGTTTTTATTCGCGGCTGTACGTGTAACCAAGCCGAAGCTGGGATAAACATAGGTCCGGGCAGAGTTGCTCTGCGCCTTCTCCCTTACGAGGGAAGCCAAGACAAAGGGTGGGGCTGTGCAGGGGCGTTCAGTTGAACGCCCCTCCTCTACATAAACGGGGTAGTTCACCGTGCCACCCCGCTCACGCTCGGATTACTGGACCTTTAGTTCGGCCCGGCGGTTCATTGCTCGCCCTTCGGGATTATCTTTCCCCTTAGGGGTCTTATTGGGCGCGATCGGCCTGGTTTTCCCATAGCCTATGGTGTCAAGGCGGCCAGCCTCGACTCCCTTGGATACCAGGTAATGTTTCACGGCATTGGCCCGGCGTTCAGAGAGTTTCTGGTTGTAGGCCACAGTGCCTATCGAGTCGGTGTGGCCTTCGATCGTCACTTTCACCCGGGGGTTGTCTTTGAGAATTTGGGCCGCCTCATCGAGCACAGGCGCAAACTCAGGCTTGATATTTGATTTGTCGAAGTCAAAGTTGATTCCGCGTAGAACGATCTTCTTCGATTCGGTCGGAGCTGGAGCCGCCGAAGGTGGTGGAGGTACTGGTGCCGGTCTAGCTGGGGGGGCAGGCGGCGGTGGCGGTGGCGGTGGAGCTTCTTCTCCAGCCAAGAGGTAGCCAATCAGGCCGCCAATGACGGCGCCACCAGCCGCGCCGATGGCAATACCCGGACCTAGGTCGTCGCGGTCGCCGTTACTTGCGATCCCAGCGCCAGCGCCACCGCCAACAATCGCGCCGGTCATGGCGCCCAGGACTAACCCGTCGCGCTTCTTCTGCGACATGGCACAGCCGCTGCCAATCCCTGTGAGAGCAAGGACCCAAAGAACCCAAAATCCCAATCCTCGTTTCATTACTACTCCTCCTTCCCTGGTTTTGGCCCTGTATGCGCCGACACAGAGCTGTATTTTGAGCGTACTGTTTTTAACCGAATCCGCAGTAAAAAGCAAACTCACCAAACGTACCGGGTTATACTCTCGATGCAGGGACGAGATGGGCAGTTTTCTGCGCGTGGTACTTTCTAAGCGCCGGCATGACCTCAGCTTGGAACAGGGTCATGTGTTTGACCGTCTGGGCATGGGTGGCGTTCCCCGGTCCCGCTCCAGTAATGATGTAACCAAAGCCGCCAAGGAAGTCATAGTCGGCAATCAAGCGGTCGGTCACCGTCTTGGGCGTCCCAGCAATAGTTCCGCTCAGCGTCAGACCTTCTCCCAGGCGCGCAGCTAAGAACCCACGCAGGGAATTCTCAGTGACATAGCCGGGCGGAATCAGGAAGTGTGGGGGAATCTTGAATGCCTTGCTGAGAAAGAAGCGACCATGTTCCGCCGCCTCATCCTGAGCACGCTGCTCGTCGTCGGACACATAGGTCCCGGGTGCATAGCCGAGTTGCACAGGGTCAGGCTCGTAGTCGAACTTCTCACGCGCGCAGGCGCGATACAAATTCAGCAAACGTTTGACATTGTCGATCGGCGTGAAGACCGACACATAGGGATAGCGATACTGGGCGGCAAACTCGATGGTTTCCGAGCTACCGGCGGACGGCAGCCAGATCGGCGGATGCGGCTTGGTGTAAGGCCGGGGCCAGACATTGACGTAACGATATTGATAGTGTTTGCCTAAATGCTCGAACGGTCCGGATTCGGTCCAGGCGCGCACGATGAGATCATGGGCCTCGTAAAACATGTCGCGCGAGAAAGTCGGGTTCACATCGAGTGAGAAATACTCACAGCCGATGCCGCGCACGAACCCGGAGATCACACGCCCGCGCGTCACGACATCGAGCATCGCCACCTCTTCGGCTACGCGCAGTGGGTTGGCGCGCAAAGGCAGCCCATTACCGAGGATGGCGATCTTCGCGTTTTTGGTGCGTCGCGCCAGCATGCCCGCGATGATATTGGGTGAGGGCATCAGGCCATAGGCATTCTGGTGATGCTCATTCACACAGATGCCGTCGTAGCCTAAGGTGTCGGCGTATTCCAGTTCGTCCAGGTAGCGGTTGTACAGGTCCGCCCCTTTCACCGGATCATAAAAGGTATTGGGAAAGGTCACCCACGAGGATTCGTACTTCTCGTCAAAGTCGTCAGGATAATCCGTCCACGGCATGAGGTGAAAGAAATACGATTGCATAGGTGCTCCTTAATGAAGTCTATTGCGCCTATTGCGTTTGTTGCGTCTGTTGCGTGTTCAGCGCAAAAAATCCACTGCCACTCTGGCGAATTCGTCTGGCTGCTCAACCGTCGGGTCATGACCACACTGGTCGATGTAGGCCACCTGAGCCGAAGGCAAGAGGCGTTTGTACTCCTCGGCATAAGCGGGTGGAAGGAATTTGTCCTGGTTGCCCCACACCATCAATGTCGGCACTGTGGCCCGTCTGAGGCGACGCGGCAACTTGGGATCGTGCAGGTAGGGGTTCCACGAGAGACGAGCGAAGGCGCTGCGATCGTGGAACATCTGCACCAGGGTGTCTGGTCCAAAATCCTTGGGCAGCAGGGACATTGCCTTAGACAGGTCATGGAACACCAGCGGCAGCACCGCCTGGGGAGCGAGGCGGAAGACATCTGGGATCGGCACCGCCGGAATGCGCAAACCAGCCGCGTCGATCAGCACAAGTTTCTTCACTCGCTCAGGATGAAACGCGGCAAACTCCGCGCCGATCCAGCCACCGAACGAGGCGCCAGCGATGCGCACCGGTTCGTACAGACCCAGCCCGTCAAGCAGGTCGAGATAGTGGAATACCATGTCATCCATGCCAGTGAGCCAGTCTGGGAGCGGGGACGGACCAAAGCCGGGGTGGTCAGGGAGAAAGACTCGGAAGTGTTGGGCGAGCCGGTCGATTCCTTCTGTCCACACTCCCGCGCCCATAGCACTGTGCAGGAAAAGGAGCGGTTCGCCCTGGCCCGCTTCGAAAACGCGCACCTGGTAGTCTCCGGCCAAGACAGTGCGTTCTTGTGGTGCACTCATCAGACTTGTCTCCTTCTCCTTCTTTTCTAGTGTCCGGGTTATGAGGTGCTATGCAAGGAGGGGGGGTGTTAATTGGTGATTGCGGATTGGTGATTACGGATTATAAGAGGAAAGGATTTTAATCTCAGAAGGGATTCTTTCGTGCGGACAATTACCATTGTCGCTCATGCCGGTGTGGTTACCGGCTTGGCGGGGTTGTTTTTCGGCATCCTGGCCTGGGCCAATAACTCGCCCTATGGTTTGCCAATGTCGCTTGGGAGCTTAGTCTTGTTGGTCCTGAGCGGTGCGATTGGCTGGTACTACGGCTTCAGCCCGATGTGGCAACCGCGCGGCTGGGAAGAACAGATCGAACAGGGAGGGCAGAAGTTCGTTGTCTCTACCCAGCAATATCCTCCTTATCTTTCGCTGAAAGCTAGGCGCCACGGCGGCGCCCAGTTTGGTACGGCTGTTTACCCTCTCTTTGGCGGAGAAGAAGTCGCTGAAGACGCCCAGGCTCTCTATGGCATGCAATGGCGGGCACGGGATGACGCTGAGGAGGGCCATCGGTGGGTGGTCCAGCTCCTCCGTGAAGGAAAGCACGAAGAGCTAGAAGATTTTCGGGTGCGGCCGGAACAGACGTAACCTCCCCACGTTGAGCATACAGCTAGTGATCACCCGGAGTTGAAACTCCGGGCTTATTGAACGAAGGTGACTAAAGTCACCTCACTTATCTGTATTTTTGAGCCCAAGGAGTAATGATGCTGTTGATCAACGCACGATCTTGTTGAAGTCACCTCTGTACGTCCGTACACGACCGTCAGCGAAAATCCCCCCTTCCCCCCTTTGAAAAAGGGGGGAGCGCGTAGCGCAGGGGGATTTGTCTGACTACATCACCACCACGCTACGTGCGACCTCGCCCTTCTCCAACGCAGTCATCGCGTCGTTCACTTCAGCGAGCGAGTACGTCCGAGTCACCAGTTCATCGATCTTGAGTTTCTTATTCATGTACAGATCGATCAGCCTGGGCATGTCTACACGCGGTCGAGTTGAGCCGTACACCGAGCCCTTAAGAACCTTCTCGGTCAGTAAGCTTGACGCCGGAATGGTCACGGTGTCCTCACGTGAGGGCGCGCCAACCACAATGGTCGTTCCGCCCTGGCGCGCGCAGGCATAGGCTTGTTCGATGGTCTTGCCAAGCCCAATCACCTCAAAGGCATAATCGGCACCGCGCCCTTCCGTGAGGCTACGTACAGTCTTTACCAGCTCTTGGCGGCTGGGATTAAGTGTATGCGTCGCGCCAAACTGTTTGGCGTATTCTAGCTTGTTGTCCAGCAGGTCTACGGCGATAATCGTGCCCGCACCAGCAAGCGCACAGCCCTGGATCACATTCAGTCCAACGCCGCCACAGCCAATCACCACTGTGCTGCTACCGGGCTCGACCTTCGCCGTGTTGATCGCCGCACCCACGCCGGTCATGACCCCACAACCGACTAGACAAGCTTTGTCGAGCGGCACGATATACGCAATCTTGATGCACGCGGTCTCATCTACCACGGCAAACTGAGCGAAGCTGGAGAGCTCAGCCATATGCTGACGCGTAC
>JACXTT010009598.1_pt1 | contig 13203 bp, 15 predicted proteins | sample 9270951 | NCBI WGS metagenome assembly JACXTT01 (sample SAMN15532306, study PRJNA645909) | rock metagenome | isolation source: weathered quartz diorite | place: Puerto Rico | collected 2017-06-21
CCGGCGCCGCCGGGCCCGGCCATATTCGTCGGGGAAAGGGTGCCATTGGCGGTGTTGCCCTAGTAGGACGCGGTCACACGCATCTGCGGGTTGCCGGACACGCCGTTCGGGTGGAAGCCGTGGGCGACGGCCCGGCCCTGAGCGTCGGTCGTCACGGTGAGGGTACGGGCGCCGTTAGCGAAAACGCCGCTGGCCCCCTGGTCGGGCAACAGGAAGACCACGGCCGCGCCGGCTATGGGCTTATGGTTCTCGTCTTCAACCTGGACGATCGGCTCCCGGGCGGTCCGCTGCCGGATGTTGTTGATGGCGCCTTCGCCTTCAACGATGACCAGGTTCAGCTGGCCCTCCTGGGCTCTGACAGGTAGCGGTAAAGTCTGCAAAATCAACAGATAGGACAAGCCGAGAGCCAGCCCACGCATACCATGAACCCCTTTCCACGGACCGATCAGGCTGCTATCTTATAGAAGAACAGGCGGTATTGCAACCGGGGAGGCTTTCATGAAAGCGATTTGGTTGTGCCTGCTGACCGGGGTGTATGTTTTCGGACAGCAGGATGCCAAGAAACTGACCGCCCGCGAACTGTTCTATTCGGCCGTCGAGTCTCCACCACCGCCCACGGCCAAAAAGACCCAGAAGCCCGCAGCCAAGCCGAAGCCCGCGCCTCGCAAGAGCACTCCAGTTCCCGAAGAAAGCGCCGCTGCCAGCAGCACCCCATCGATTCCGGTGGTCGCCGCGGCGTACCGGCCGCAGGGACCGCGCCCGGCTCTGGGGCTGCGGTACACGATTTTGAAGAAATCGGGCGATGCCCAGGCGGAAGCCAACACGGACGCCGTGTTTCACGCTGGCGACCGCATACGGCTGGCGGTCGAAGCCAACGATGACGGCTACTTGTACGTGGTCAACCGCGGATCCAGCGGGACATGGAAGCTGCTGTTTCCGTCGCCCGAAATCAAAAACGGCGACAATCGCATCCAGCGGAGGGTGCGCTACGAAGTCCCCTCGGGCTACACGTTCACATTCGACGAGCAGGCGGGCGAGGAGAAGCTGTTTATCGTGCTGGCGCGGGAGCCGGAACCGGACCTGGAAAGCCTGATCTACTCGCTGGGACAAAAGGGCGGCGCGCCGGCCGGCGTAACTAAGCCGAAGACGCTGCTGGCCAGCGCGGCGTTCGGCGACGACGTGATCGGCAAGCTGCGCAACACCTATGCACGCGACTTGATCGTGGAAAAGGTGGATGACGAGCAGGCGGGGCCGAAGACAGAAAAAGCCGTCTACGCCGTTAACCCGACGGGCAGCGCCGATTCGCGCGTGGTGGCGGACGTCGCTTTGAAGCACGAGTAAGCATGCGCCCTCTGGCCTGCATCCTGGTGTTGTCGGGCGCGGCGGTTCCGATCTCCGCACAATCCCGCCAGCAGGGGCCCTACCGAATGGAGATCGTGCTCGAGCGACGGGATGCAGGCGCCTGGCACGCGGTGGACCCGGGCCTGGTGCTCGAGCAGAACGACCGCGTGCGCTTCAGATTCCACACTAATTTCGACGGCTACCTATACGTGATGAACCAGAGCACGTCGGGCACGTATTCGATGCTGTTTCCGAGCGAGGAGACGGGGCGCGAAAACCAGATTCACGCGAGCAAGGAGTACATGGTGCCCGCCACCCAGACGTTGTTCCGTATTGCGGGTCCCACGGGACACGAGATTGTCTACTGGATGGTGACGCCGGCCGAGCTGCGCCCGGAGGCGGAACAGCCAAAGTATGTCCCGCTGCCGCCTCCACCACCGAAGGCGAAGACGCTGCCGGGGAATCTGACGCCGCGCTGCGACGATGCGCTGTTTCGCGCGCGGGGCGAGTGCATCGATACTTCGGCGGGACCGAAGAACGTGACCAGCCGCGAGCTGCTGCCCGAGAACCTGGCGCAGGTGCCATCCAGCGGGCCGGGCGATCTGATGTTTCTGCGGAAACAGAATACGGCGGTAGTGTCCTCGCCGGTGCCGTTGAAAGGCCCTGTGATTTATGAATTTCACCTGGCGCACAAGTAGCGCGGCGCTGCTGGCCTTCGTGCCTCTACTGTTGGGCCAGCAGCCTGCGCAAACCAAACAGCAGCGCGACCTGCGCCTCGAAAAAGACGCGGGGCCGGTTTCCATTCCCGGACAGCCGCAGATGGTGCGGATCCCGCGCAGCTACGCGCTGGTGGTGGGGATCGCGAATTATCAAAACCTGGCCGCGGCGCAGCAGCTCCAGTTTCCCGAGCGCGACGCGGAAGCCGTCTATTCCATCCTGATCAGCACCGAAGGCGGGAACTTCCGCGCGGAAAATGTGCACAAACTGGTCGGCGCCAAAGCCACGCTCGCGGGGCTCCGGCACGAGTTGGAGGAATGGCTGCCTTCGGTGACCAAAGACGACGACCGCGTGCTGATTTATTTCGCCGGCCACGGCTTCGTCTACGGCGGCAAGGCTTATCTCGCCCCCTACGACATCGACCTGAAGAACATCGCCGCCACCGGTTATCCCATGGATACGCTCGGCCGCGATATGGGGGTCAAGATCAAGGGTAAGTGGAAGGTGCTGCTGACTGACTCCTGCCACTCAGGCGCGATTAACCCCGACGCCGACGTGCAGTTGATCAATGGGACCCTGGGCAATCTCAATAAGTCCCTGTTCTCGCTGACGGCAAGCCGGGACCGCGAGCGCTCGTTCGAGAGTAAGGACTGGGGTGGCGGACACGGCATCTTCACATACTACGTAGTGAAGGGGCTTGAAGGCGCGGCGGATGAATCGGGGGACGGCATCGTCACGGCCGACGAGTTGGCCGAATATGTGCACCGCAACGTGCGCGAAGCCACCGGCGGCCAACAGAACCCGACCTCAGACCGCGGCAGTTTCGACACCAACATGATGCTTTCCTACATACCCTCGAACGTGAAGCCGGGCGCGCCGCCGGCGCCGAAGTTCGGGACCCTGGTGGTCGAAGCCAACATGAGTGACGTGGAAGTGTTCGTGGACGGTAAATCGGTGGGAGTGCTGGCAAAGGGCACGCCGTTGACACTGCCGGGCCTTGTTCCCGGCGCCCATACGATTAAGGGCGTCAAGATGGGTTACGAGCCGGACGGCCCGCGCGAAGAGATGGTGTATCCCGGCCAGCAGACGACGGTCAGCATCAAGATACTGATCGCCCGGCGTCGCAACAAGGCCGCGCTCGACGCGCTGGACGAAGGACTGAAATACTATACCAAGGGATTTGCCGATAACTACAAGAAAGCCGCGACTTACTTCGAGAAGGCGCTTCAAATCGATCCGACTTACAGCCAGGCCGCACTCTACTTAGGCCGCACTTACAATGCATTGTTCGAGGAAGACAAGGCCGAACAGTACTTTCGGAAGGCGATCGAGATCGATCCGGATTACGTGGAGGCGCACGCGAGCTTCGCCGGCATGCTGCTCGATACAGGTAACGTGGACGAAGCCGTCCGGCAGCTCAACACCGCGGTGCAGCGTGATCCCAACCACGCGATGTCCTGGTATCTGCTGGCCGAGGCGTACCGGTTGAAAGAGGCCTATTCGCAGTCGATCGAATCGGCGCGCAAAGCTATCCAGTTGACTCCCAATAAGGCCGAAGCGCACTTCTGGCTGGCGGAGAGCCTCCGGTTGAGCGGCCAGTACGATGAGGCCAAGAACGAGTACCAGCAGTATCTCAAGCTGAGCGATTTCGACAGCAAGCTGGCCGGCCAGTTGAATTATTACGTGCTTGGCTACCTGATGGGATTTGGGAAGAAGAAGCGCGCAGCGCAGCAGGACATCTGGAAAGATCTGCGCAGCCTGGCCTACTTCGGGCTATGCGATGCCGAGCGCAAGCAGTCGCACTTTGATCAGGCTATCGGATACTGCGAGAAATCGCTCAATTATTCGGCGGACGATCCATACGTCCACCTGGCGCTGGGTTTGTCGCTCGCGAAAAAGGCGCAGCAGAACGGCATGGTTGAAATGCTCCCTGCGGCCCGGCAGCATTTCGCGACCATGCTGGCGCTAAATGCGGATCTGGCGGAAGCCGATCTCGCGCGGAAGAACATCGCGAGCATTGATGCGTTTCTGAAGAACAGGCAGTAAGCCGGGGCTTACAGCTTGCTCAGTTCGCCCAGGACTTGGTCGATTTTGTCGTCAACCTGAAGAGCCTGACGTCTTGCTGCTGCGTAAAGTTCTCGTATGTCTTTGTTCGGAATACCAGCATCACCAGTTGCGACGTGCGTCAGCACCCTGCCGTTCTGATCTTTAAGAAGGAGAGTATGCCAGGAACTGTCTTCGCCTTGGCCATATGACACCGACAGTGTGAATTGCCCTCCTATCGCAGCAATATACTCTGATTCCTCAGCGGTCGGTTGCCAACGGATTCGGCCCGCTCTTGTTTTCGAGAGCACGCCCTGAAAGAATTCTACGGCCTTGGTATCTTCCATCAGTGAACCTCGCCTTCAGATGTCCTGACCGCTCTCCCGTACTCTTCACTGAAAATGGCACTCACCTGCTGACAGGCCTGCATAAGTTCGGCTTTGGCTTTCGGGCTCAGGCCAGGAACATCGCCCTTAGTCAGGACCTTGTGGATCAAGCGCAACTGCTCGCGCGCGGTCAAGAGATTGTTCTTCGGTTCCGCCAAAAGTCTATTATCCCACCGAGCGAGGAAATAGCTGGTCTGGTTCATGAGTTCGCTGGTTCGGAGCAGAGCCATGTCACCTCGTTCCATCCCCACGTACGTGACGATCTCTCCGGCGGCTCTGTTTGCCCCGTTCATGTCTTCACTCAATGATCGGAGGAGCGTGGCGTTGCGCGCCTCCAGCGCTGCCTTTGACGCGCGCTTTGAAAATATAAACGCCAGGATGCTGAAAACCAATCCAGTAAGGGAGGCAACGTTGCCCCAATTCCCAGCCAGGAAATCGATCATGCGCCAGGCCAAGATTATGACACACAGGGCCCGTGTGGTGACCTATTGTCGCCGCACGTATCGCAATTCACGCATTCTTTGCATTCTTTTTCATTAACGCAACATGAACACCGCAACGGTGCAAGAGCGGTTGACGTTTGCATCAACAGGAGGCCGATATGAAACGAGCACTCTTGTTCGCATTACTTGCTTTCACGTTGACCGGTTGCGCAGTGCGATCGAGGTATTATGAGCGCGATCGATATTGGCGGGACCACGATCGCCACGAGTATCGCGAGCATCACCGCGACCGGGATGACCGCTGGCGCTAAGCAGCTAAGTAAATACGGGTGTATGGAGCCAACTGGCTGCTTCATTCGTGGCCCACGGAATGACTCTCGGGTGCTTCGTCAGGCTACTTTGCGGGGTGCAATGTGCTTCAGTTCACGGGCCAGCTGACCTGACACTCGACGCACATCGTAAAATGCCTGGGCGTTCATCCAGAACTCCGCAGACGTGCCGAAGTAGCGTGCGAGGCGCACGGCGGTGTCGGCGGTGATAGCTCGCTTTTCCAAAACGATGTCATTGATTCGGGGCGGAGGAACGCGCAATTCCTTCGCCAGCCGGTAGGGTGTTATTTTCAGCGGCTTCAGAAATTCTTCACGCAGGATTTCACCAGGATGGATGTTCCATCGAGGGCGATGGCTCCTGTTCTCAGTGGTAGTCGACAATTTCGACCTCATAGGCTACACCTTCCCGCAAGAGAAGCCAAATTACCGTCCCGTCTCCACGCCCTTAGTCGTAATGAAGTACTTCACCAGCATGTTGGCTTTCTCCCAGGCTGGCATCGCCAGCGGCGATTGGAAATACTCGGAGAATTTGTTCGTCACCTGCGCGAAGTGGGCTTCGTGGCCCACGCGGAAACGGCCGGGGATCACCAGGCGGGTTTCCGAGCCGTTCTGATGGATCGAGAGGCCGGGAAATTTCGACTGGAGCGCGTCCACTTTCGCCGAGAGTGCAGCAAGCACATCACCCGACTCCGGCACGATGTATAGCTCCGGAGTGTAGTGCTCGGCTTTTCCCTGACGGATCTCGACGCGCGATTTCGTTCCGCGGAACGCCGCCTCATAAGCATCGCCTGTGCCTTCCGGCGCTTCCCAGTTCCAGAGAATGTCGAGCTGCACATGCACGCCGCGCAGCGTATAGTGAACCGAATTGTTGCAATAGTAATCGAGCTTGGCGCTCTTTACGGCGGCTCCCAGGTACGGTGGAAAGTCCGGCTCGCCGGTGACGCGCTGAAAATCGGGCTGCGAGATGACGGTCGGCCAGCGGCGTCCGCCGAGAATTTGAACGTCGGTGCGGTAGTCGAGCGACTGGTCCGGGAAGGCGGTCCACTGGACCAGGTCAACAACATGCGTGCCGACGTCCGCCAGCCCTTCGCCGGTTTCGGCAACGTCAAAAAACCAGGCGGGCCGCCGCAGGGGCACGCCCGCGACAACTTTCATCAGATGATGCACGCTCTTCGCCGAAATACCGGGCTGGGCATCGCTTCCCGCGACGAGTTTGCCGAAAACGGCGGCATCATTCACGAGTTCGCGCTGCAGGATGGAAGTGATCTCGTAGCGCTCGGTCATGATGTCGTAGGCGACGAGGTCTTTGGCCTGCGCCTGATCCAGCACGCGCTCGAGCTTCGACATGTCGCTTGAGCGGATGATCCAGGGCTTGTCGGCAAGGACATTCAGGCCGGCTTCGACAGAAGCATGGATGCGGTCGATCTTCGGCCGGTTGCGGCCGGTCAGGATGACGACATTGCCGGGCCGCTCGCGCAGCATGCGCGCGAGAAAATCGGGGCCGGTGTGCATCTCGATTTCCCAGGCGGTGGGGTTTTCTTTGCGGGTGTTGAACAGCGTGATGCGCTGCAGATAGTCGAGCACATCCGGGCCGAGCGGCGCATAGACGGAGACCTGCTGGGCGAGCCACGGGTACATCTCTTTCTGGACGAGCGTGGCGTGGAAGTGGCCGGGGTCGAGGACGATCAATCGGGCTTCTTTCATGGATTCAGCTCCATGGAGGCGCAGGCCGGACAAGGCAACCAGCCAAGCCAGAGTGACGGCGCGGCATCGCATGGAATCTTCCATTCTGCCTCAAGCGCGCCAATGGCGTTGGAAAAAAGGTTCGAATTCATTAACGCTACATGAAGGCCGCAACGGCGGGAGCGGGTCTCGCGTTCCTTTCAACATGAAACGGACTTTGTTTTTGGTGCCGGCACTGGCGGCGATTTCTCTGGTCGGATGCGCGGCGCAAGCAGGATATTATGTGGCGGCACCGCCGCCTCCGGCCCCGGTAGTCGGCGTGGTTGGTTATGCTCCGGGAGCGGGCTACACGTGGGTCGAAGGCTTCTGGGACTGGCGCGGACGATACGTCTGGGTGCCCGGCTACTGGGCGCGTCCGCCGCGTCCACATGCTGTGTGGGTGCCGGGCCGGGCTTACTACAACCATGGCCGCTATTACCGTCGGCGCGGCCATTGGCGCTAGGGCTAGGCTAGCGCGGCGTCTACCAGGCGCTCGATTCCGGCGATGTTTTTGATCAGCTCATCGCTAAGCGCGAACCGTGCTTGCAGGTATTTGGGATCGTTGTAGCTCAACCAGGCGCGGCCGCTCGAGTCCTGCCAGACCAGCACCTTCAGCGGCAGGTCGAGGGCGCTGGTAGGCGAAGCCAGCATGAGGGGCGTGCCGGCCTTCGGGCTGCCGAAAATAAGCACCTCGGCGGGCGGCATGCTCAGCCCAGCTTTTTGCGCTTCGCCACTGTGATCGATGCGCGCGAAGATCTGGATGCCGCGCGAGCGGATTTCCTTCTCCAGGCGCTCGATCGTTTCCGCCACGGAGTACTGGCTCGGTTTGGTGATGATGCCTTCGCCGGGCTGCATTTGAATTCTCTACTCCGGATAGTAAAGATACAGCTTCGACTTGCGCTCGCTTTGGCCCAGGTAGAGAGTACCGTCCTGGCCGATCACGACAGCATCGATCACGTACGCCTGCCAGGAATAGTAAGGGCGGTGGTTCACGTCGATCATGCCGAGCATCTGGTAGACGCCGCGCGCGGGGTCATAGGAAAACAGGCGGGCCATCTCGTCGTCATCGCCGCCGACGCCGTAGAGCTTGCCGTTGGGAGCGAAGGCTAACCCGCGAATGCGGTACTGATTGAGCGGCTTGCCCAGGTTCTCGACCGTAAGAGAATCCGGATTGATGCGGAACAGGTAGCCATCGGAAGTACCGCCGTAGGCTCCGCCGTCGCTGCTGGATGTCCAGGCGTCGACGCGGTTGTAGGGCTCGCGGCCCGGGACGGTCGGGGCGGTGATCGGGAGTTTGCGGAGGGTTGCGTGGCCGGGATCGAAAACGAACAAGCGGCCGTCTTCGCCCGACGTGATGACGTTGCCATTGCGAGCCACGAGCAGGGCTCGACCGATCAGGCGATCTTTTTCGAACTTTTCGCCGGGAATGTGGTGCTCGGCGATGCGGCCGTGGGTTCGGAAAGCGGCCTTTTGGATGTCGTAGCTGAAGAACTGGCCGGTGGGATAGGTCAGGCCATACAGCATGTCGCGTTCGGAATCGATGGCGAGCGTGTAGATGCCTTCGCCTTGCGCCGCGATTCCGAGATCGGTGACCGGGCATTCGAATTTAACCTGATCGGGCCGGGGACCTTGCGGCTTCGGCGAATATTTCAACAGGTGCCCGCCCGGGTAATTGGAGTAACCTTCGCCGTTGTTATCGACGCCGATGCTGCCACCGATGTAGACGTCACCGGCGCGGGACACAACGAGCGAACGGTGAACTGTTGTCACGTCGCGCAGCCAGCCGAGCGGCTCGACGTAACCATGCTGTGGATCGAGAACGAAAAGGTGGCTGCGCTTGCCACTGGTGGCGCCGTAGATGAGCCCTTCGGGACTGACGGCCAGCGCGCGGACGGCGGATTCATCGGAGGGGATAATGTCGAGCGGCGGGTAACCCAGATCGCGGAGGTCGATGCGCGTCTGGCGCACGACGGAGAAATCGTAGTCGGGCGTGCGCTGGGCGAGGATCGGAGCCGCAGCCATGATCGCCAGCAGGAAGAGGTGTGGTTTCATCGGGGCTTGGGATGGTACATGAGGAGCGCCAGCCGGTAGTATACGGCGCCGATTTTGCCGCCGGCTTCAGGCTGGACGCCGGGCTTCGCGGGGACTTCGATGGCGCCCACTAGATAAATGGTTCCATCGGGGCCGGTGTCGGCGGCGTTGGTGCCGAGGACGCGGCTGCCGTCGGCCAGCAACATTTCGCCGAGATCCTCCAACTTGCCGGCCGCGAGATCGTAAGTAATGAGGTGAGTGGCTGCCGCGGCTTCGCTGCCACCGTAGTCGAATTCGCGTCCGGCTGCGCCGTAATAGAGCTTGCGATCGTGACCCAGCGTAAGGCTCAGCGTGGCGTAGGGTATGTTGCGCGCCTTCTCGAAGCCGGGGATGCACAGCTGCCCCAGTTCGCGGATTTCGCCATCCTCGCCGGCCTTGGGGCCGAAGGAAAACAGAATTGTGGCGCTCTCGTCGATACCGTAGAAGCGCCGCGTCTGCTTGTCCCATACCACGGTGCGCCAGGCGGTTTCGGATTTCGAGTAATCGCGGCCGAAAGAAATGCCTTTGGGACGGATGGGTACGCGGACGGAAAGGTCGCGAATCGCGTCGGTGCGCGGATCATATTTGAAAATCTGGCCGTCGCCGAAGCTGCCGTGGACGTTGCCTTCGTCATCGATGCCCAGCGTGCGGCAAATGGACTCGAAGTTGTTGATGCGGCCCTTATCCACCGCACGGCGGGTGCGCACATCGTAGTAGACGAAATGCCCACGCGGGTGAGTGAGGCCGTAGATGCGGTCGAAGAGCGGGTCGTAAGCGCCGGTGTTCACGCCCTCATTGGGAACGTCGAGGCCGAAATCTTCCACGCGATTGGCGGCGGGATCGAAAGCCATCCAGTGGGCGCCAGGATAACCTTCCTTGGTGGCGAAGCGCGCGTAATTCCACCAGTAGCCGCCGTGCGTGCCGAAGTAGATGCGATGATCCTTGCCTTCGCCGAACTTGGCGTGAATCTTCGACTGCGGGCCGCGCCGGAAGTTGGATTCCCCGCAAAGCTGGGTGAGATTGCCGGCGTCGTGGACTTCGTCACGTTTGGAATCGTAATAGACCAGATGGCCGTCGCCGCCGTGATAGGCGAGGCCCGCGTAGACTTTGCCGTCACTCGCGGCAAATAGCGCGGCCCAGTTACCGTCCATAGCGGCGAGGCCGGGGAAGACGCGATGATCGATCTGGACGGAATGAGCCGGCGCCGTGGCGGCGAGCAGGGCGCTGGCGAAAAGGATCGGCAACATCGGAACTAAACTCCGTTTCAGAATAACTCGACTGCACGGGCGTTGCGGCAGGCTCTACCGGCCGAGTACTCGAAAAATCAGTTCCGTGCCTTGCAGGCTCCACAGCGACATCCAGCGGCCGATGCTTGTCGCGGTGAGCGCTACCACTAGCAACAGGATGCCGACGCGCGCCAGTTCGGCGTAAATCGCATATGGGACTTTCGCTGCGAGGAGCAGCTTCGAGCCGTCCAGCGGCGGCACGGGGAGCAGGTTGAAGATCGCGAGATAGAGGCTGAGGCGTACGCCACGCGCGGCATATTCGGAGAACGCGGGCAACAGGTTGGCTGCTTTCACCGCGGCGACCCCCAGAATCACGGCGAAGATCACATTGCTGGCCGGGCCGGCGAGGGCGACCAGCGCCAGGCCGTTGTGTCCCCAGCGCAGGCGCGACGGATTGGTATTCACAGGCTTGCCCCAGCCGATAAATCCGCCGCCGAATAGCGAGGTGAGCGCGGGCAGCAGGGCGGTGCTGATCCAATCGACATGCGCCAGAGGATTCAGGGTGACGCGGCCCTCGCGGCGCGGCGTATCGTCGCCGAGTTTTGTCGCCACCCAGGCGTGCGCGAATTCATGAGGCGCGGTGAGAATCCACAGCAATGACACGTTGATAAGGGCGGCTTCGAAGTTCATGTTTAGCGGCGGCGGATCACGAACGCCCAGAGCAGGAGCAACGCGACGATGGCGAGGGCGGCTGCGGCTTGCACCTGCGTTACCCTAAGTCATTGTATGCGCATCACTGCCATCGAAACGATTCGCCTGGCACGCGGGATCACGGTGCATGCGGGCGCGATTCGCTGGCTGTGGGTTCGCATCCACACCGACGCGGGACTGGTCGGGCTTGGCGAAACATATCCGCAGCCGGACGCGGAGTCCGCCATCATCCATCGCGCGCTGGCGCCGGTGCTGCTGGGCCGGGATCCGCTCTCGATCGACCGGCTTTGGGCGGACATGTTTCAGGCCATTTCCTACAGCGGCTGGGCCGGCGCGGAGATGCGCGCCATCAGTGCAATCGATATCGCTCTTTGGGATCTGGCGGGCAAATCCGCCGTCGCGCCTATCTATCAACTGCTGGGCGGCGCGTCGCGGGCGTCTATCCGCGTCTATAACACGTGCTACGACCACATCGATTTCCTGACGGAGCCAGTCAAGCTGGCGCGCGATCTGGCGCGCACCGGCATTCACGCCATGAAGATCTGGCCGTTCGATCCGGTGGCGCGCGAGACCGGCGGGCAATTCATCACGGCGGCGCAAATGCGCCAGGGAATCGAGCCGCTGCGCCTGATCCGTGAAGAGCTCGGTGATTCGATGGACGTCGCGATGGAATTTCACGGGTACTGGAGCCTGCCGTGCGCCATCGAGATCGCCCACGCGCTCGAGCCGTATGCGCCCATGTGGCTGGAAGAAATGCTGCCGCAGGACAATCTCGCGAGCTACGCCGAGCTCGCGCGGGCCACGCGTCTGCCGCTGTGTCTGAGCGAGCGCCTGATGACGCGCTGGGGCTTTCGCGAAATCCTGGAGAACCGCGCGGCGCGCATCATTATGCCGGATATCTGCTGGTGCGGTGGAATATCGGAGGCCAAGAAGATCGCGTCGATGGCCGAGATGTATTACTTGCCCGTGGCGCCGCACAATTGCGGCGGGCCGGTGCTGCACGCGGCCTCGGCGCACCTGGCAGCGAATCTGACGAACTTGTGTATTCTCGAGACGGTCCGCCGGCATTATCTTGAGGAATACCAGGGGATCGTGACCGGCACGCCCGCGGTGGTGGATGGCGCGCTGGCTCTGCCGCCGGGGCCGGGTTTGGGAGTGGATCTGAACCCGGCGGTGCTGGCGCGGCCGGACGCGGTGGTGGAGAAGACAGAAGCGTAGCTTGGCCGCTACGCGAAGGGGTGCCGGAGGCGGAGTCCCGGGAAACGGGAGAAATCCCGATCCTCGGTCCAGATTTCGCGAACGCCGTGTTCCAGAAGCAGGGCGGCGATGTGCGCATCATGGACGAGATTGCCGGTCGCTCGCCCCGAAAGTAGTGACTGCCTCATGGCCGCGGGGTGAGCCGGTCCCTCCCCAAGGAGAACCAGCGATGGCGCTTCCATCAAAGACTCGACCCCGTTGATAGCTGCCTCCAAGTCAGTTGGAGGATCGAACACGCGCGGGTGCGTGACGACGCGGAGAAACTCATAGATACAGGTCCACGCCAACGCCCAGGGGCGTTCACCTTCCGCTAGTTGGTGGATTAGCCGTTTTGCCTTCGCATGGAATTGGGTTTCCTCCCGGCGAGCGTAAACCAGAATATTCGTATCAACGGCGATCACGATCGCCCGTCCATGATTTCGAACAGGGCATCGCGGTCATCCAGCCGAACACCTGGCAGAAGCCGTCCCCGCTCAGTCTTCCAGCGCAGCTTGTAATGAGGCTTGTAGGGGCGCTTCGTGAGATATGTCTGCAGAGCCACCTCGACGATCTGGCGCATGGATGTGCCTTCATCAGCGGCTCGCCGCTTCACCCGGCGGAGCAACTCATCGCCGAGATCCAATGTGGTGCGCATACATAAAAGCATATCATGGATAAGCATAAATATTCACTGAACGCAGGATCGGGGATGATGTAGCATGTTCTGCATGTCGCGAACCACGCTTTTGCCTGCACTCATAGTGTTGACCTCGGCTGCGCTGGTGGCCGCAGAAGATTATCCGCTCGGCCCGGATTCCGAACCGCACGCCGATGTCCCCAAGGGGACTGTCACGAAGTACACCTGGACGAGCAAGATTTTTCCCGGCACGGTCCGCGATTACTGGATCTATGTTCCCGCGCAGTATAAGGCCGGCACGCCCGCGTGCGTGATGATCTTTCAGGATGGCGGCGGGTACGT
>JACXTT010009599.1_pt1 | contig 13202 bp, 11 predicted proteins | sample 9270951 | NCBI WGS metagenome assembly JACXTT01 (sample SAMN15532306, study PRJNA645909) | rock metagenome | isolation source: weathered quartz diorite | place: Puerto Rico | collected 2017-06-21
CATTGACCGGGCGGCCGTCGATTTGGTGAGTGACGCAGTGTACAACAAGCCGTTGCCACCGGAGTTTTTTACCCGGGCAAACATGCTGCCCAAAGGGAAATAAGACGCAGTTTTCCACGTTGACCTGGTCGCGGCGAACGGATAGGACAAGGACAGTTCTGCAAGACGGATCATTATCAGTACCCGCGCGCACCCCTGGGCCCGGCACGGGAGGAGGAATGTCATGAGTGCACCAGTGTATATCTTAGGTGGATGCCAAACCGACTTTGCCCGCAATTGGATGAAGGAAGGCAAAGACATCGTCGCGATGATCCGAGAAACGGTCTCGGGCGGGCTCACCGCGACCGCCATCGACGCGAAAGAAGTTGACGTGGCGCACGTTGGCAATTTTGCTGCCGAGCTGTACTGCAAACAGGGGCATCTGGGTGGGTTTCTCGCCGAGATCGATCCTGCCTTCTCCGGCATCCCGACCTCGCGTCACGAGGCGGCCTGCGCTTCCGGCAGCGTAGCGATGCTGATGGCGTCCGCCGAGATCGAGGCTGGCCGTTACCAGCTGGCGCTGATCGTCGGCGTGGAACAGATGAAGACCGTCGATCCAGCTACTGGCGGTGATTTTCTCGGCACCGCGGCCTGGTATGAGCAAGAAGCCAAGGGTGTCGAGTTTCCTTTCCCGAAGCTGTTCGGCCGGCTTGGCGATGAATACGAGAAACGCTTTGGCCTGAAAGAGGAGCATCTCGCCCGCATTGCCGAGATCAATTTCTCCAACGCCCGGCGCAACCCGCAGGCGCAGACCAGAGGATGGTTTACGAACGAAACGCAAAACCTCACCTCTGGTAAATACGCCAACCCTGTGGCCGGCCGGCTCAAGGTGCGCGACTGTTCGCAGGTCACTGATGGGGCGACCTCATTGTTTTTGGCCTCTGAAACCTTTGCGTGCCAGTATGCCATCCGCCGGGGGCTAAAGCTGGAACAGTTGCCGCGCATCCTCGGTTGGGGGCATCACACCGCGCCGATGAAATTCGACACCAAGGTTGCCGAAAGCAAGAACAGTCCATACGTTCTGCCGCATACCCATCAGGCGATCGTCGATGCCTTTCGCCGGGCCGGGCTGCCTGATGTGTGGAGCGTGCAGGGTATCGAGACGCACGACTGCTTCACGACCTCCGAGTACATGGCGATCGACCATTTTGGCATGACCAAACCGGGCGAGGCCTGGAAGGCGATTGAAGAAGGGGTGATCGAGTTCGGCGGCAAGTTACCGATCAACGCCAGTGGCGGGCTCATCGGCTGTGGGCATCCGGTCGGTGCCACCGGCACGCGTCAGGCACTAGATGCGTTCAAGCAGGTGACCGGCCAGGCTGGTGACTACCAGATCGACGGCGCCAAGAAGATCGCGACCCTCAACATTGGCGGTTCAGGCACGACCACCGTGGCGATGGTGATTGGGGTGTAAAAAGTTCCCTCTCCCAAAGGAAGAGGACCAGGGTGAGCGGACGCATAGCCGCATCATAGCCCGGAAGAGCCCTCACCCCAACCCTCTCCCGCACTATGAAAGAGGGGGCAAAACATGTCACACAGCAGCGGTTCGTGCGTACACTCATCTTGCTAGGGCTTTTCGCTGCCTGCCTAGCTGGAAGGGTGAAGCCTTCTTGCGCCGGCGCTTGACGAGTTGAAAACCATCTTCAGTAGAGGCAGGCCCCCGTGTCTGCCCTGCTCCACGGCAACCACAGGGGGTTGTCCTTACGATTCAAGCAGCAGATTCTTTGTGAAATCCGAATTAGCGTGGGGGATAAATCACCAACCGCCGAAACGGCTCTTCGCCTTCACTCTTTGAGACAAGTCCATAGTGCTTCACCAGTTCGTGCTGCAAGCGGCGCAGCCGCGGTTTTTGCGGCGTGAGTTCCACCGGGCGAGGACGGTTGAGTACCTGGCTGATCGCGGCTTCCGCCTCGGCGACCGCGGCGCGATCCTCGGGGAATGCATCAGCGAGCTGTTCGCGCAGGAACTTGGCCATCTGCATCACGGTGTCGCTGCGCAGGGTATACAGCAGCGTCCCCTGCTCGACGAGCTGGCGTAGCTCCTTCGGTTGCCGCTTGACCTGGCCGCGCACGGTCAGAATCACGTCAGCCTGAGCCGGTTGGTTCACTGACCGAGCCGGCGCCTCCAACTCGTGAATTGCCTGATCGAGGCGGTGGCGGTTGATGCCATAGGGGTAGATGCGGAGGATCTTGCGCCGCTCCGGTCGCGGTTCCTCGGAGCGAAGTGGAGGGGGCGGAGGTACGGAATGGCTGATCTCGACGTGACCGTCTTCACGCCGGGCCCGGATCTCCACGCGTGGCGCCCGGCCACGCAGCCAGCTATCCACCGCCTCGGCCACGTCCGGATGGAGAGCGAAACGGTAACGGTCATGAATCTCGATCAGTACATCGAAGGTCGGCGGTGCCTTGCGTTCCAACACGGTTTTCTGCGTGCCACGCCGCCGGGCTTCTTCATCACCCAGAGTGACCGATTGAATGCCGCCGATCAAGTCGGCCAGGGTCGGGTTCTGGATCAGGTTGTCCAGAGCGGTGCCGTGGGCGGTGGCGACGAGACGGACGCCACGCTCGGCGATGGTGCGTGCGGCCAGCGCCTCGCGCTCGGTACCGATTTCATCGACCACGATCACCTCGGGCATGTGATTCTCCACCGCTTCGATCATCACCTTGTGTTGCAGGTCTGGAGAGGGTACCTGCATGCGTCGGGCGCGGCCGATGGCCGGATGGGGAATATCGCCGTCGCCAGCGATTTCATTTGAGGTATCGACCACGATCACCCGCTTACCGCTCTCGTCAGCCAGCACTCGCGCCACCTCACGTAAGAGAGTCGTCTTGCCCACTCCGGGCGGACCGAGCAGGAGAATACTTTTCTGGTCTTCGGTGGTGATGATGTCTTTGACAATGTCAACGGTGCCGAACACGGCGCGCCCGGCCCGGCAGGTGAGACCAATCACCTCGCCGGTGCGGTTGCGCAGCGCGGAGATGCGGTGCAGCGTGCGCGGGATGCCGGCGCGGTTATCGTGCGTAAACGCGCCCACGCGCGCCACCGTGAATTGGAGTTCTTCCCGGTTAACAGCGGTGTCGCGCAGATAGACGGTCTTTACGCCGTAGCGCGCCTCGGGTGGGCGGCCGAGGTCGAGGACGACCTCAAGCAACCCCTGCAGACCTGGCTCGTGCAGCAACGCCTCGCGCACCGCTAACGGCAGGACTTCCAGCAGCAGATCGAGGTTGTCAACCGTTTCGACGCGACTGACGAGCGGGGCGTCATCATCCGAAACGTGCATTTCTGCGGTCATGCGTCCCTCCCTGGCTTCACTCGGCACGGCAGCGGAGATTTTCATAACCCGCTACACGTGCCGGTGGGACTCGCTCGGGCTGCTGCTCGGCCGATACATCGCTTCGATCTGTGCACGGCGGGTTTCGACCACCACCCGTCGTTTGACCTTGAGTGTGGGCGTGAGTTCGTCCCGCTCCTGTGAGAAGGGTTCGGCGAGGAGCGCGAAGTTTCGTACACGGGAAGAGAGCGGCAGCGCGCGATTGACCTCGTCGAGGCGTCGGCGGAACAGCGTGCGGAACTCGTTCCGTTCCAGAAGAGTTGGCCACTCGTCAGCCACTCCATGCTTGTGTGCCAAGGCTTCGAGCAAAGGGCGGTTAGGCACGAGCAGCACGGTCAAATAGGGCCGCGTATCCCCGATCAGACAGGCTTCCTCGATCAGCGGGTCTTGCTTGAGCAGACCTTCGATGTGTTGTGGGGCGATGTTCTCACCCTCTGAGGTGATAATCAGATCTTTTTTTCGGTCGGTGATGGTGATGAATCCCTCGGTATCGATCTCTCCGACATCGCCCGTATGCAGCCATCCCGAGGCATCGATCGCCTGGGCGGTATCTTCGGGCCGGCGGTAATAACCCTGCATCACATTCGGGCCGCGCACGCAGATCTCTCCGTCTTCAGCGATTTTCACTTCGACCTGAGGCAGAGCGGGGCCGACCGTGCCTAGGCGCGTGCGGCCAGGAATGTTGCAGGACACCACCGGGCCCGCTTCGGTGAGGCCGTATCCTTCGTAGACAGTGAAACCGGCACCGTAGAAGAAGCGCGCGATTTCCGCGTTGAGCGGCGCCCCGCCAGAGACGAGAAATCGCACGCGCCCACCCAACACGGCACGCAGCTTGCGGAAAAGGACGCGGTCGGCCAGGCGGTACTGCAAGTCGAGCCCAAACGAGAAAGATTGCTGAGTGCTGCGTAGGGTGCCGGCTTTCTTGCCCACAGCCAGGGCCCACTCCAGGATCTGACGCTTGGGAAATCCGGCGTTCTCCCGTTCACTCGAGACGCGGCGGTAGACCAGCTCAAGCACGCGCGGGACGCAACAGATCAGCGTGGGTTTTACCTCTGCCAAGTCCTTGGTGAGTGTGACCGTGCCTCCACCATAGGCAATGGCAGCGCCGGCCCGCAGGAGGGTGTAGAGACCGGCCGTGCGCTCGAACCCGTGTGACAACGGTAAGAACGACACACTGAGATCTTCTGCGGTGATCGGCAGGACTGCGGTAGCGTCCTGCGTGTTCGCCAGCATATTGGCGTGGGTGAGCATCACGCCCTTGGGTATGCCGGTGGTGCCCGAGGTGTAGATGATGGTAGCGAGTCCAGGATCAGCCACCGGTTGCGCCACGCCGCCGTTTCGTTCACCACGCGCCAGCAGGCCATCCAAACTCAGAGCAGGGAGTTGCCCCAGACGGGTTTCTTCCTTAGGGCCGTCGTCCAGCAGCAGCAAATAGGACAGGGCGGGCAGATCACCAGCGATTTTGAGGATCTTGGCGAGCTGTTCACGGCCGGACACAGCAATGAACCTCACACCGGCGTCTTTGAGAATGTATGCCGTGTCTTTGGGCGTGCTGGTGAGATAGAGGGGCACATCGACCCCACCATGGTACAAGCATGCCAGATCGATAATCGGCCACTCGGGCCGGTTCTCTGCCAGGATCGCCAGACGATCGCCGGGATGAAACCCGAGCGCAGCCAGCCCCTGGGCGGCTCGGGTAATCTTGTGGCCCAGTGTTTGCCAGGACAGTTCTTCCCAGCGTCCTTTTTGTTTGCTCAGCAACGCCCGTCTGGCGCCGTAACGCTCGACCCGTTCCAGCACCATCGTTGCTAATGACGTTTCACCCATGCATATTCCTCCGCCGCTTCTGGCTTTTCCAAACCATAAATGAGGCAGGGAAGGAACGCTAGCAGGCAGCAAGGAAAGCTTGACAACCTGTCAGTCACCAGCGTATAGCCTGGCCTCAGGGGATCCCTGGCCGTGGTGGAAATCCATCAAGTCTCTCGTCTGTGCCGCCGTGGCGTCGATGAGGTCCATGCGCTTGAGAACGTCAGTCTGACTATTGCGGATGGAACCTTCGTAGCGCTGGAGGACACCCTTGCCCTCCTCCGCCCATTAAAGAACAAGTTCCACAAAACCGTCCTCATGGTCACGCATGATTCGCGCGCTCCGCGCTACGTCGATCAGATCTTTCACCGCGAAAAAAGGCGTCTTGGTAGATGCTCCGGCAGCAAGTGAAACAGGAGCCCACGGATGAGCATATGGACTCTCATCAGACGGAATTTAGGACGGAATCGCCTGCGTACGATACTCACTACGCTCGCGATCGCGTTCTCGATCTTCCTGGTCTGTGCAGTGATGACCTTGCCCTCCGTGCGCGATGCCATTTTGGCGCGCTCGGCCAACGGCTTGCGACTGATCGTCCACCATAAATACGGGATTTCTTTCGGCAACCTGCCGCTCGCGTACGCGCAACAGGTGCGCGCCATCCCTCACGTCGTTGGCGTTACGCACCTGACGTGGTTCGGTGGTCTCTACAGGGAGCCGAAAGACTTCTTCCCGAACTACGCGGTTGATCCCGAGACTATCGGCGAAGTGTTGGCAGACTACAGAATCGACCCGGTGGTACTGGAAGTGTTTCAGCATCGTCGCGACGGCGCTTTGGTCGGCGCGCGCACGATGCGGAAATTCGGCTGGAAAATCGGCGATGAGGTCACCTTGCGCGATAGCCCCTGGTTCGGTATTAGCCTGACCTTCAAGATCATCGGAGAGATTCCTGAGGTGAGCGCTATGGCGGCTACGGTGTTTCTGTTCTCCCGGCAGTACTTTGACGAGGCACTCCGTCCCTACGAGGCCTTCGGTTCAACCGGGTGGATGAGTATGCTGATGGTGATGGTGGACCAACCTGCGCACCTCAACACTGTGATGAACGCGATTGATGACAAGTTTCGTAATGCAGCGGTCCCGACGGTGACTGAGACTCAGTATGCGTTCATTGCGACCTATTTGAACTCTTTTGAGAGCCTTATCCGGATCGTGATGCTGGTTGGTTTTCTGGTGGTCGCCGCTATCGTGTTGATTGCCGCCAACACGGCTGCCATGAGTGTGCGCGAACGCGTCGGCGAGGTCGCCGTGCTGAAAACCATCGGCTTCCGACGACGCACCATTTTGACCTTGTTGTTGAGCGAAGCGTTAATCATCGCTAGCTGTGGTGGAGCGCTTGGTGCGGGGCCTGCGTATCTGATTCTTAACGCAGGCAGGAGTTCCTGGTCTCCGTTTCTGGGACCGCTGGGGATGTTTATCATGCCGGTCTCTGTCCTGATTCAGGGGCTGTTTCTGGCCTTACTGGTCGGCATCCTCGCCGGCGTGATTCCTGCTCGCGGCGCGGCGCGCCTCAATGTCGCCGCCGCCCTGCGACAGCTGGCGTGACGATGGCAGTCCCCTTGAAATACAACCTCCGCAATCTGCTCGTCCGCAAAATGACGACGTGCGCGACAGCGGGCGGCATCGCCCTCGTCGTGCTCGTCACGCTGTTACTCCTCTCCCTGGTTTCGGGTCTGCACCACCTGTTGATTACGACTGGTCGCCCGGACACGCTCGTGGTGCTGAGGAAAGGCGCCAGCAGCGATGCGATGAGCTTCGTCTCCCGCGAGGCGCTGCTGGCGATTCGCTATCTGCCAGGCGTCGCACAAACGTCGGAGGGAGAGCCGCTCGTGTCTCCTGAGTTTATTTCCCAACCATTGCTGCCCACCAAGAAAGGTGGACAGGAGATCGTACTTGTGCGTGGCGTCACCCCCATGGGTTTTCGCGTGCATGATAACGTCCGCGTTATCGCTGGCCGAGCGCCTCGTCCTTCCGTGAATGAAGCGATCGTTGGCGTTGCCGCCGTTCAACGCTACCAGGGTCTTGGCATTGGGGATGTACTCCAGTTTGGTAATCACAGTTGGACGGTGGTCGGCATCTTTGCGGCAAACAGCTCGGCCTTCGAGTCAGAAGTGTGGTTGGACGTTGGCGATCCTTTCAATGAAGGCGCGCGACGAGGATGTTCGAGTGTCAGACTCGTGAGTGCGCCGGGAGCAGACCGCGACGCGCTGATCCGTCGCATTGCGGACGACCCACGGATTTCTCTCGCCGCACAAACGGAAGTCGCCTACTACGCAGAACAGGCAGAGGGGGCGAAGCTGCTCTATCTGCTCACGTCCGTGCTCGCCGTCATTATGGGCGGCGGCGCGGTGTTCGGCGCGATGAATACCATGTTCGCCACCGTCCTGCAGAGGACGGTGGACATTGGCACTTTACGCGCGCTTGGCTTCAGCCGAGGAGCGCTGTTAGCCTCCTTCGTCGCCGAATCGGTGTGTCTCTCCCTATTCGGCTATGTCGGCGGCGTTGCGCTGGGGCTCGGCGCTCTTATCCTCATCAATACCCTAATGCAGGGAGTCGCGTTTCAATTGCCGTCATTCTCAACCGTTGTCGTCAGCTTGCGCTTGTCCCCTCTAAGCCTCTTGATCGCGTTCGGACTGGCAATACTCATGGGCGTTGTCGGCGGGTTCTTCCCCGCACGCCGTGCCGCCAAACTGCGGGTGACAGAAGCATTGAGGAGAGGGTAACACCTTCTCGCCTGATTCCCTCCATAAATGAGGCAAGGAAGGAACGCCAGCAGGCAGGGCAAGATGGGTTCTCTCCTGGAGAAGATCCCTATCTTTTTTCATCTTTATTGCGAATCGCCTACGCAAGCTCTTTCGCGTTGTCACGAATAGTGCGATAGCGGTCAACTTGATCGCCACACGGTGGGTGATAGGTAAAGCAGTACTAAAAGCGATAACCACGTCGCCGGACATCTCCCCCCCGTGGCTTGAAATTGTCAGCTTCCCTTCTAGGGATTACACCACCCGATGGCTGGCAAAGAGCTTGCGGCCTGGGCATCTCGGCAGTGTTGGTCAACTACACCTACATGAAACAGGCAGTCGAGCCGAGGTACTGAGGGGCGTTCCTATGGACGCTCTGCCGGTGATATCCGTCCTCGCCCCGCCTGGTGCACCTCTACTGCGAGGAGGACGCCTGCCGCGGATCGTCCGCCGGGTTGACGTACGTGATGACAAAAGGCCCCTGGGCGTTGATCTGCACCACCGTCTCCCCCTGCGCCTTGGCGAAATGGCTCATCTGAGCCGGCATGAGCAGATACGAGCCGGCCGGGAATGGCTTGAGCGTGGCCTCGACAAAGTTCTCCCCCAGCCCGACCGCAAACGTGCCCGCAATGACGGTCACTTCCTCGTCCGTCGGGTGCCAGTGGGCCGGCACGACGGCTCCGTCGGGAAACTTCAGCCGCAGGGCAAACGGCCCCGGCTTGAAGGGATCCCCGCTCAGGATGGCCAGTTGCACCGTCGCCGGGAGGCCCGTATTGACGGGTGCCGGCTGCCAGAACACATCACCTGGGGTGAGGAGCACATGCGCTTTGGCCGCGTGATGCGGGGCTTTTGCATGCGCGGGATGAGAGACTGGTGTCGAACCTAGGAGGACCGCCAACAGTAAGAGACACGCACACGTTCTCATAGGTGCCCTTTCTACCGTAGGGCCTGCTCCCTGTCTACGTGGCGCTGCAATGATCTGACGGGCAGTAAAGCTTCCTTATTTTCTCATAGACCCGGGATAAATATTTTCCATAGGGTTGAGGGAAAGTCCTAGAAACGCGATTAGAGGACGTAAAAAACACAGCCGAAGGCTGAGACGAAGAAACAGAACGGGCTTTATGATATATATCTATAGGCTTGTCCAATTTTGTTTTCCCACCAGGTTGGGTGCTCTGAAGAGAGGGGGGAGAGCGAGGAAGGGAAAGCGGTGTCCTCGGCAATAGGGGAAACTTCTACTGAGGGGAGGATTTTCACAATCAGACAAAATGGCCCTTCTGTCTTTTAATTCTAAAGATCTCCATGTAGAAGGGCAAAGAAAGAGCTGCGAGAAGCTGCAGTCAGATCATAACGTCTCTAGTTTCGGAGAAGGCAGGGCTTCAAGATGACACACTTCGATCTCGTGATTGTTTTCAAGTTGATCGGGATGAGCGTGCTCTATCTGTTCCTGCCGCTCACCGCCCTGACCTACTATATCTTCCGACGCCATCGAAGAAGGATCGAGATCGACCGCATCTTTGCGATTCTGAAAATCGATCCTGCCCGTCGGAAGCTCTACGATGACGCGAACGCCGGTCGGTACTTTCTTTGGGCCGTTATCTATGCGTCAGTGGTGTCGTTCATCGGTCTGGCATTGCTGTTCCTGGGTCCCCAGCTTGGCTTCGACGAATTCCCGAGTGTGCTAATTGGCACTGTGCAGTTCCCGCGACCAGGCTCTCGACTCGTCTTCGGGATGGCGTTTCTCGGCGCCTATGTGTGGGGGCTGCGGTATGTCATGCTCCGGTATAACCTAAACGATCTGGTCCCCGTCGTCTATTACAGCCTGAGTACACGGATGATTTTTGCCGCCCTCACCGCCATGGTGATCTACAATGTGTACGAGGCGTTGGCTGGTGGTGACGATTCCAAGGGCGGAATCACAGCGACAATCTGGCCAGCCCTGGCCTTCCTGCTCGGCATGTTTCCCCAACGCGGGTTGCGGTGGCTCACAGACCGGCTCCCCATGATGACGCCGGAGACCGATCCTTCCGTGCGGAGCGTACCGCTGGAAATGATCGAAGGTATAGAGAGTGACGACGTACTGCGGCTGGAGGAAGTGGGGATCGACACGTGCTACGACCTGGCCGCGGCGGATTTTGTGCCGCTCCTTCTCAATACGCCGTATGACGCGCGAGAGTTGGCCGATTGGATTCTGCAAGCGAAGTTATGTATCTATTTTGGTGAGGCGATGAAAGAGCTGCGGCGGCATAGTATCAGGACCGTCATTGATTTAGCGCAGCTAACCGACAAAGACATTGACGTGCTGGCCCCAGAGACCGCCTTGACCAAATTCGCTCTGCAACAAGCGCAGAAGGCAGTCCGAGACGACCCAGAAATCGAGCGCTTGCGCAAGATCGAGCAGTTGCTGGGTAGGTTCTCGGGACGTAAGCTCGACGTCAGCCAATGAGTAGCCAAGGTCCTTGTCCGCTCCTCGTCTAAAAGCTCGTACTGAAATCAGCTCGAATAACTAAGTGTCAAATAAATCAGAGTGTTCGCTTTCTAAGCGGAAGGCGCATTGGGTAATGCTCAGGGTATGGCTCAGAAGAGTCAAAATGAGTGTGTAGTCACTGTCCGCGAAATGCCGTCGCATATCAACGAGGACTGTCGAAAACCCCGCCTCGGTGCTCACATGCACCGTGGGGTGAGTGTGGATGGCAGGGGGAGAAGCGGAGGAGGAGAAACAAAGTGTGAGGAGGCGGCGAGGAGATCCTGCCGCCCGTGAGCTTCCTGGGGTGGCGGGGGCACAGCGGGCGCGCGCCCAGGGGGAGGAGAAGAGCCCCCAGGGGTTCACCCGCCTCTCTGATGGCCGTACCATGTGCGTCGAGGGCGAGGTCGACTTGGCCACGCGATCATGGACTGGGAGTTATTCGAGAGGAGCTAATCAGTTAGGTGGGAGTTCCAGGAATAAAGTCAGGTGGGCAAAAATGAAGTGTTGCCAACCAAAGACAGATATTACGATACGGAGGCAGCTATGGATTTCGGTATTATCTTTCTCTCAAGTGTTGAGAGCTGCAAGGAGGCGGCTTTTGCCGAGGCCAAGGGCTTCACACATGCCTGGTTCGGCGATTCCCAGATGGTCTGGGCCGATGTCTACCAGTGCATGGCCCTGAGTGCGACCACGACCAAGACAATCAAACTGGGCACCAACGTCACTAATCCCAGCTCTCGCATTGCGCCTGTCACCGCCTGTAACTTTGCTACCCTGAACGTCCTCGCCCCAGGCCGGGTAATCATGGGCATCGGCACGGGCAATACCGCCAGACGGACGCTCGGTATGCCGGCGGCCAAGCTCTCGGAACTGCGGACCCATGTGGAAGTCTGTCGCGAGCTGCTGAGTGGCGCGACCGTACCGTATCAGGAGGGAAACCGGCGCCGCATGATCAAGTTTCTCAATCCCGCCAATGGGCTGATCAACCTCCGGGACCTGATTCCGATTTACGTGGCCGCCAGTGGGCCAAAGACGCTGGAGTTGGCCGGGGAAATCGGTGATGGGGTCATCCTATTTGGGACGGTTGGCGATAGTCTGCTTGAGTACACCCTGAGCCATATCCGGCGTGGTGCCGAGCGAGCAGGCAAACGGCTGGAGGACCTGTATATCCTGGTCCTCACAGCCTTCCACCTCACCAAACCCGGAGAGAGCTTAGCCGAACTCCAGCAGGCGGTGGGGCCTATTGTCAGTTCGGAGTGCAACATTTTTGCCCTCTCGGTCAAAGATCCCCACGAGCTGCCAGCGGACATACGCGATGACCTCATGGCCTTTAAGGACGCCTATCGCACGCCCAGTGCCCCGATCGAGACCAGTCATCTTGACCTCTACACGGGATATGTCAGCGAGTTTAAGCCGGAACATGCCCCGCTGGTGACGGAGCGGATGATCAAGGAGACCACCCTGACTGGCACGCCCGCGGAGATTCGAGCACGGATTCGCAAGATGGAAGCTATGGAAGTGAAGCAGGTGGCGGTGGCCGGAGGGGTGCCCGAGATCACCGAGTTCGCCACGCACGTGATTCAGGAGCTGAGGTAGCTCGTGCCGGAGCTTTGAGGAAGGAGGGAGGGGGCCAAAGTGAGGGGTTGCTCACCAATCCGCTATCAGAAGTGAAAGACGATCTTTCACGCTATCTGCGCTTGGCTGAGAAGGAGGGCATTGTGATTACCCGCCACGGGAGAGCCGCTGGCGTGCTAATCGGGTTCGCCTCGGAGGACGATTGGTTTGACTATCGTCTTGAGACTGACCCCCGCTTTCTGAGGCGAATTGCGGCGGCCCGCGCTAGTCTGAGAGCGGGGCATGGAGTGCGGTTAGAAGAGCTAAAGGAGGAGCCCACGGCTAACTAAGTCGCTGCACTCGACCGCGGCCCTGTTGCGGTTCGGAAGAAACGTGAGAGGACTCGTTCTGGCCGCGGCGAGTGAGCGGCAGCGTTGGGCGCTAATCGAGCATGGCAACGGCATCGAGCTGGTTTCTTTGGGCTCTCTTGTCTGCTGTATTCGCGGCGCTTACCGCCATCTTTGCGAAGGTCGGGCTTGAAGGGGTCGATTCCGATCTTGCGACCCTAGTTCGAACCGCGGTCATCCTTGGCGTGCTCACCGAGTTCGTGTACTTCACCGGCAAGTGGAGAAATCCATTCGAGCTCTCGTCAAGAACGTGGCTCTTTCTGGTGCTTTCCGGGTTGGCGACAGGCGCGTCCTGGGTATGTTACTTCCGAGCCCTGAAGGTCGGGGATGCGTCAAAGGTCGCCCCGGTGGACAAGCTCAGTTTGTTGCTGGTGGCGGTGTTTGCGTTCCTCTTTCTCGAGGAGCGCCCGTCGGTCCGAGAATGGGTCGGGATTCTCATGGTAGGGGCGGGCGTTCTCGTTCTGGCGTTTAGGAGATGAGCCGACAAACAGCACCTAACCCCCAGGTCGAGCGGACCGGCCAACACGCCGCTGCCCGTGACGCAGATTGCTAGGAATATGGGCCTTACCCGACAGAGTGTCCAGAGAATCGCTGACGTACTCGCTGAAGAAGACCTGATCGAATTTACCCTGAACCCTAACCACCAGAGAGCGAAGCTGGTTACTCTCACTCCACACGGGAGGAAAGTCTTACAAGAAGTCTCTCGCCGCTAAATCTACACCGAAGGTAATCCACTAGTTCGACTAGTGAGACTTGAACAGCTTTGAGCGTTGCGGGAGTACAGTCCTCCCAGGATGGCT
>JACXTT010009600.1_pt1 | contig 13202 bp, 4 predicted proteins | sample 9270951 | NCBI WGS metagenome assembly JACXTT01 (sample SAMN15532306, study PRJNA645909) | rock metagenome | isolation source: weathered quartz diorite | place: Puerto Rico | collected 2017-06-21
CATTTGCCATTGAACAGGTGGCGCTGCCAGGCGCTGTCATCACATTTGTCCGCTTCATGACTGCTGGGATCGCCGTTGCCCACACCGATGATCTTCAGGTGACCGCGGTAAGCAAAGCGAATAAGATTATCTGCGTCCGGCACCTCCCGTCCTTGTTTGTCTACCACGCTGATGTTGATAACGGAGGCGTCACTGCCATCGGCCAGCATGGTAGTTTTATAAGGCGTTACCACAATTTCATACGGTACGCCGGTAGTTTCAATCTTGCTGCTCATCTTCAGGCCGTCTTTAAACCCAACTGCTTCCAGGTTGCCCGGTTCGTAGGGTACATCCCATTCCAGGTGTTTATTGCGCGGCATATCTTTTTTGCCAAGGCTTTTGCCGTTCAGGAAAAGCTCTATGGTTTCCGCATTGCTGTTTACCCATACATTGATGGGTTTGCCCTCGCTGCCTTTCCAGTTCCAGTGCGGCGAAATATGCAGTACCGGGCTGTTGGTCCACCAGGATTGATAATAATAATAGATGTTTTTGGGAAAGCCGCATATATCCATGACGCCGAAATGCGAGTTGATATTGGGCCATTGAAAGGGCGTTGGTTCCCCGCGGTAATCAAAGCCCGTCCATACAAAACCTCCCATCCACCAGGTACGGTCTGCCGCAAGCGTCCACCATTGCTCGGCGGTATTGGCCCACCAGGGCGCGTTGAGGTCTTCATCGGGCAAATAGCCGGTAATGGAATCTTTGCTATAAATGCCGCGGGTGGTAACGGTGCTGCCCATTTCTGTTCCCAATATGGGTTGCGAGGGATGGTCGGCATGGTAGGGGTCTACTCCAAAGATGCGGTAATTGAAGCCCCGTACGGGAATCACTTCATTTACGCCTTTAAAAACATTGGCTACATCGGCGGCATAGGTGCTGGTGCGGGTGGGGTCCAGCTCTTTTTGTTTTGCCAGCAGCGAAAGGGCAATATGCCTGCCGGTACTGTTGGTTTGCACATATCCTTCCTCGTTACCTATGGACCAGAGAAATACAGAAGCGTGGTTACGGTCGCGCTTTATCAGTCGTTCCAGCTGGCTCATGTATTCCGGGCTGCTGTTCAGCAGGCGGTTTTCATCCAGCACGAGCATGCCCAGGCTGTCGCAGGCATCCAGCAATTCGGGAGCAGGAGGGTTATGGCTGGTACGATAGGCGTTGATGCCCATTTCTTTTAATAAGCGGATGCGGTAATAATGCAGGTAATCGGGCAGGGCGCTGCCCAGTCCTGCATGGTCCTGGTGGCAGTTCACACCTTTTACTTTGGTATACTTCCCGTTTACATATAAACCCGATGAATCGATCCGGATGGTACGTATGCCAAACCGGATGTTTTCGCTGTCAATAATTTTATTGCCTGCGCGAAGCACAGGGATGACGCGGTAGAGATACGGCGTTTCGGGGCACCATAAAACCGGTTGCTGTACAAGCGCCTGCTGCAGGACGGTCTTTGTTTCATTTGCTTTCAGTTTTATAGCCTGCGGTGCGCTGCGGGCCACGATGGCGCCGTTCCTGTTGGTAATATAGCCCGATACGGTGCAGCGGGCTGTAGTGGCGGCGGCGTTGGTAACCGTTGTTTCGAGCGTGATAGCAGCCGTATTGTTTTGCACCGTGGTATGCACAAAAACACCGTCGGCGGCAAAATGAACATTGTTGTACTGGTTCAGCCATACATGGCGGTAAATGCCGGCGCCTTCATAAAACCATCCCTCGTATTGCGAGGCGTCGGCGCGCACGGTAATGATGTTTTCCCGGCCAAAAAGCAGGTAATCCGTTATATCGTACGAAACCCCGCTATAGCCGCTGGCGTTATTGCCCAGGTAAAAACCGTTTATCCATACCCGGCTGTCCCGGAATATACCATCAAACCGGATTTCAAAACGCTGGCCGGAATCGCCGCGCGGCAGCATAAAATGCTTGCGGTACCAGCCAATGCTGTTTTGCGGGTAATTGCCACCCACCGGCTTATAGCCATGCGCCATTACATCGGCATTGGACGAATTTTCGAAGGGCAGCTCCACGGCCCAGTCGTGCGGCAACTGAACCGTGCGCCAGCTGCTATCATTAAAATGGTTGTCTATAGCAGTGCCTTCCGCCTTACCCGATTTGGAAAAGATGTTGGCTGCTTTAAAATTAAAATCCTTTGCCGGTTCGGCGGCATTGCCCAAACAAAACTTCCAGTCCTCATCAAAATTGATGTGTTTGCGCTCTGTAGACGGTTGTGCCGCCAGGGTTGATGCCAGCAGGCACAACAGGACAGGCAACAAACCTTTGCTGCTTCGGGTCATAAGTATTTTTCTCCTGGGTTATTTTTTATCCTTTCACGGTCATTAGTTCGCAAACGCATTCATTGCTGCGGTAGGCTTGCCGCTATTGTCAAAAGCGCCGAGGCCATAGCCCTGCCAGTTGTTATAACATTCCGGCTCCCAGTAAAAAACACCAAGGCCGTTGTTGTTGGTCACGGATTTTGTTTTACTGATCAGGTCGGTAATAAATGACTGGCAGGTAGTGGGGTCGGTAACGGGCATGCCCACCTCGCAAATCATGACCTGTTTGCTGTACCTGGATACCATATCGTTCATATTGGCCAGGCAGGAAGTATTATACGATTGCCAGTTGGAGCTGGTAGGATAGAGCGACATGCCGATAATATCCCAGTTGGCCCCATTGGCTTTCAACCCGTCAAACATCCAGCGAAACAAACTGTTGTCGTACCCGTTGGATACATGCACAACCACTTTTATGGAGTCGTTGATAGATTTTACGGCGTTGTAGCCTGCGTTGACCAGTGCGGCAAAATTGGCCATGTTTACCGAGGCGCGGCCATCGGGCCAAAGCATGCCATCGTTGGTTTCATTGCCAATCTGCACCCAGCTGGGCGCCACCCCGTTGTTTTTGAGCGCATTCATTACCCCCAGGGTATAACTGTTTACCGTAGTGGTTAACGTGGCAAAATCATAGGCAGCCCAGGCCGCAGGTTTTGCCTGGTGCCCCGGGTCGGCCCATACATCGCTGTAATGAATATCGAGCAATATGCGGAAGCCCAGGTTTTTGGCACGAACGGCTTTTGCTACCAGGTCGGCCGTATTGCACCATCCGTCGGAAGGGTTTACCCATACCCGGAGCCGGATGGAATTGATGCCCAGGCTTTGCATAAGCTGCATACATTCCATGGCCGTTCCGCTGCTGTTATAAAATTTATACCCGCCCGCTTCCATTTGCGTGAGCCAGCTGATATCGGCCCCTTTGGCAAACGAGCTGGTGGTTACGGGCGGATTGGTGGTGGAGGCATTGCCGTTTTTTTTACAACCGGGCAATGCAGCCACCAGCAGGAAGAGATAGACAAAGCATGTTTTCATACCAGTACAATGAATCTATTTAAGAGAAAAGGAATAATTGCCGGCGCCGCCGCTCAAATCGAGGGTTACGGTAAAGGTACCCGATTTGGCTACGGTAATGTTTCCGCCGCTATAAGAAAGATTGCCTTTTGAGTCGGTTCCAAAGCTCGTAGCCCAGCCGGAATCGCCCACAAACTTATACCCGGTGCCGGCTGTGAGCGTTACACCCGTTACCGTCCACTGGTTAGTCGTTGCATTAAAGGTCATGGGCGTGGCGCTGGTGCTCCAGCTGTTAAAATCACCGGCCAGCACCCACTGGGTTTTGGTATAGGAAATGGTGAGTGCGGTTACATCTACCCCCACTTTGCAATATCCCGGCCCGGCAAAATAGCAATTGCCCGCGCTGCCGCTGCCGCTGATGGTAGTGGCGGTGCCGCCCCAGCCATAGTTGGTGCCGTTCCAGCTCAGCTGTGTACAAGCCTTGAAGCTATTATTGGCGTTAGGAAAGTTGACATATCCTTCATAATAACTATCGCTTTTTACCGAAGCAACTACCCATCCGCCCTGGTCGATCTGTGTCCAGTTGGGCGTAAGGAAATCACCTGCCAGGTATAGTTTCGGATAAATTAAAATGACCTTGTACGGGGTTACGCTCATGCTCAGGGTAGAGGACAGCGTGGGGATAGTTGATGTGGTCCCGGTACTTTGATTTACATCCGCTTTCAGTTTTACCACGATGGTGCTGGCCGAGCCGAAGGCGAGGCCCAGCTGGGCCATCATGTGGTTAAAATCAGTACCGAGATAAGACAGCCTGGTACTGTTGGCGGCGGCAGAAACCTTAATGGCGTTTCCCCAGGCCGCAGTGCCGCTGGTATCGGAAGGAAGGTCAAACAGCAGGGTATAGCTTACTACCGCTTTAAAGCCATAGCTGGGCGCCTGCCAGTTGAAGGTAACCACGTTGGTAGAATCGTTGGACTTGGACAATACCACCTGCGATACGGAACTGGTAAACGATGGAATAGCCGTTGGCATGCTCAATACCGCCTGTACCTCGTCTTTTTTACAACTGTAAAAAAGGAAAGCAACCATGCTTATTAAAAGGATTTTATTGAATAGTAACTTCATAAAAAGCGTTTTTTAATGGTTTAATCCAAATCATTTAATACCCTGTGTTTTGAACCAAATTGGGATTGGACGATAAATCGGTAGAAGGCAGCGGGAAAATATTGTATTTATCGGCCACGGCCGTACCGGTCTTTACGCCTCCTTTCCATGCCCATAAATAAGCACTGGTAGTTAGTTTTCCGTAACGTACTAGGTCAGTGCGCCGGGCAGCCTCATAATACAATTCCCGTCCTCTTTCATCGAGAATGAAATCAGTAGTCAGCTGCGGGGCGGTAATATTGCCCGATGCGCTGCCGGCATAAGCACGGGTGCGCAGTTTATTGATATAGCTGAGTGCTGTAGCCGCATCGCCGCCGGTGCCGTTGCGTAAAACGGATTCTGCATAGATGAGGTATATTTCTCCCAGGCGGAACAGCGGGAAGTCAACATCGGCCCAGTTGCCTGCGGGGTCAGCATCCGGTGCAGGACCGCCGGAACGGGTAAGGTTCCTGAATTTGAAGGTTGAGTATCCATCGGTAGAGGTGTACAGGTCGTTCATGACCAGGTTTTGCCCCGTGGTATAAAATTGCGGGCGACGGTCGGTAGTACCGCTGTAATCGGAAAAGAGCGTTACAAACTGTTGGGTACAGCGCAACCCGCTCCAGCTGCCGCTGGTACCGGATATTTTGGCCGGAACGCCGGCGGGGCCGTGCGTAAGATAAGTAGTACCGCCCCAGTTTTGCGTATGCGTGGCATCGTAATTAATGGTGAAAATGAACTCGTCGGTATTCAGGTTATTGTCTGCCAGCATCAGCTGCGTGTAGTCGGAATGCAGGGTATAACCGGCATTGATCACTTTATTGGCGTAGGTAATGGCATCGGTATATCGTGCTGTTCCGGTATATACCTGTGCATTCAGGTACATGCGTGCCAGCAGCGACCATGCGGCGGCCTGGTCTGCCCGGCCATATTCATTGGCGCGGGGAGCTTTTAGCAGTGTTTCAATTGCTTTCAGCTCGCTTTCTATATAGGTAAACAGGTCTTTGCGCTGGATTTGTTTGGGAATAACGGTACCGATGGCATCCTTTTCCGTTACAAACGGCGGATTGGCAAATAAATCCATCAGCACCCAGTATTGGTAGGCCCGTAAAAAACGTGCTTCGGCCTGGTAAAAGCGAATGGTGTCGGCGCTGGCGCCGGTAATGCCGTGGCTGCTCAGCCCGGCATCGGACGACTGGCGGATAAAATCATTGGCCAGCGTAATCTGGAAAAACGCGCGATAGTATACGCCGTTGATGATCGGGTTGATGGCCGACCAGCTCATTTCGTGCAGGCCCTGTATGCCGGCGTCGTTTTGCCAGGTCCAACCCGCTTCATCGGTAGTCAGCTCCTGCAGGTTCCAGTACAAGCGCAGGAAATCCGAATTGCCCTCGTCGGCAATGATCTGCGAGGGAATATCGGGCGAGCCGGTACCGCCGGTATTGCCGGTAAGGGCAAAGGCGGAATAGACTTTGGCCAGTGCCGATTTGTAACCGGCAGGCGTGCTGTACACGGTTTGTGACGTGATATCGTCGGTAGGCGTTAAATCAAGTTTTTTGGAACAGGATGCCAGCAATGCCGAAACGGCAAGAGCGGCGGTAATTATTTTAAAGGAATTGCTTTTCATACTTTTTTTATTGTTGGTAAACAAAATCAGAAACCAAGGTTTAACCCCAGTGAATAAATCCGGGGCCTGGGATAAAAATTATTGTCTATGCCATAGTTGCTGGGAAGGGTATTGCTGGTAGTAGCAGTGCCCGGCCCTATTTCAGGGTCCAGCCCCGTATACTTGGTAATCACAAATACATTCTGCACATAAGCGTTTACCCGGAGGGTGGCTTTATCGTGATATATTTTACCCACATTATACCCTACGCTGAAATTATCCATGCGTAAAAAAGAAGCATTCTGGATATAATAGTCGCTGAGTAGTTCCTGCCCGTTGCCACCTTTAAACAGGGTAGAGAGGTAATTGGAAGAGGCATTGTACAACACCGAATTGCCCGTAATCTGGTTCAGTACGCCGGTCTGGCTATACGAATTATTATACACATAGTTGCCAATGTTGGCACGCAGTACAAAGCCCGCACTCCATTTTTTATACGTTACGCTGGTATTAAAAGCGAGAAATACTTTGGGGTCGGCCGTTTTACCTTTGTACAAATCGTTCTGGTTAATAATGCCATCGCCGTTTTTGTCTACAAATACACCTTCGATAGGCCTGCCGGATTTATCGTATACCTGCTGGTAGAGATAAAAGGTATTCTTGGCGCCGCCTACTGAATTGATAAAGGCAAACTGGCCGCCGATACCGCCGGCAATAGTGCCGCTTTTATAGCCAATATAGCTGGTGTCGTTGGGCACCAGGGTAAGGTTGGTGATGGTGTTTTTATTGTAAGTAATATTAAACCCTACATCCCAGGTGAGGTCTTTGCTGCGGATGGGTTGTGTGTTCAGCGTAAATTCAACACCCTTGTTTTCCATACTACCTACGTTGGCGGTAATATAAGCAGAGAAATTGGTGCCGGCCGGTTGTGCCACGGTGGCCAGCAGGTCGCTTGTTTTCTTCAGGTAAAAGTCTACACTACCGCTAATCCGGTTATCGAGGAAACCGAAATCAGCGGCAATATTGGTAGTAGCCGTTTGCTCCCATTTACGGTTGGCATAAAAACCACCGGGCCGGTAGCCCTGGTAATAAGTATTGCCAAACTGGTAAGCGGCGTTTTGAGCGCTGAGCGCATAATAAGAAAGATAATCGTAATCGCCGATGCCGTCCTGCTGGCCGGTGATGCCATAACCCAGGCGCAGCTTAAGATCAGATACCACCTTGCTGTTTTTCAGGAAGTTTTCATCCTTTACCTTCCAGGCAAACGCTACCGAAGGAAACAGGCCCCAGCGGTTATTGGGTGAAAAACGCGATGAACCGTCATAACGCAGGGTGGCGGTAAGCAGGTAGCGTTCTTCAAAGGAGTAATTGACCCTGCCGAAATAAGAAAGCAGCGTGTGCTCGGGTTTATTGTACGGGAAGGCAGGATCGGAATTGGGTATTTTAACGCCGTGTGCATTATAGTCGGCGTAATTATAAATAGTGGTAAGATAATCGTTGTATGAATAGCCTGCTGTTGCATCTACCCGGCTTTTAATAGAAGCGAACGTTTTTACATAATTCAGGTAAAACTCCAGCACGGTGTTTTGCTTGGTTCTTTTGTACTGGGTGCTCTGCCCGGCACGGGTATAGGATTCTGCTGCGCTGTCGGGAATAAACACGGTTCCCGATCCGCGCGACACATCATATCCCGCATTCACGTTGGCATGCAGTTCGGGCAGGAAATGAAATTTATAATCCAGTTGTATATTACCAATGCTTCTCTGCGGGTTGCTTTTATCGTAATGATCGTTCAGCAGTCCCACCGGATTTTTTCCGGCCAGGTTAACCAGGTTGCCCGAAGCATCCACCCATTCGTAGTAACCCATGTAGCGGCTGCTTTTGGTATAGATGGGTTGAGTGGGGTCAAAACTGGTGGCCGCCCCAATGGCTGCCTGGTTGCCAAAGCGTTGCTTCAGCATGCTGCCCTTCAGGTTGATATCTATCTTCAGGTGGTTGTCAAGCAATACGGGGTTGAATGCCAGTCCCAGGGTGGTTTTCTGCAGGTTATCGGTTCTTAAAATACCGTCCTGGTCCTGGTAGCCTGCCGACAGCCGGTAGGGCAGGTGTTTGACACCGCCACTGATGCTGATATTGTTATCAGTGCCGCCGGCGCTGTGGTAAATCTGGTCCTGCCAGTCGGTATTGGCCGAACCCATCATGGCTTTTTGTGCAGCCGTTCCGTTGGCGTTTACCACCGCGCGAAACTGGTCGGCGCTCAATACCGATACTTTTTTGGTAAGGGTAGACAGGGAATTGACCGTGCTGAAGTTTACTTTCAGCATATCGCTTCTTCCTTTTTTGGTGGTAATAAGAATAACGCCGTTGGAAGCCCGGGTGCCGTAAATAGCCGTGGCCGAAGCGTCTTTTAATACGGTAAACGATTCTACATCATTGGGATTGATAAAGCTCAGCATGCCGCCGGCGCCGGCAATGGGGTCATTGTCCAGCGGAACCCCGTCTACTACAATCAGCGGGTCATTGCTGGCATTGAGCGAAGCGCCGCCGCGGATGCGGATAGTGCTTCCGGAGCCGGGTTGCCCACTGTTGGAAATAATCGACACGCCCGGTACCTTGCCTGCAATCATCTGTTCGGGCGAGGTAATACTGCCTTGTTGAAAGTCTTTGGCGGTAACGGTAGTGACCGCACCGGTTAAATCCTTTTTTCGCTGGGTTCCGTAGCCAATTACCACTACCTCGTTCAGGGAGGCGTTGCCGGCCGTCAGGGAAACCTGGATATTGTCGCCCGCCGATACCTCCCTTTCCAGGAAGCCGACAAAAGATATCCTTAGCACGGTTACATTGTTATTCACCGTAAGCCGGAAAACGCCGTCGGGGCCGGTAGTGGTTCCATGCCCGGCGCCTTTGGGGATCACCGAAACTCCTGCCAGGGGGCTGCCGTCTTTGGCGTCTGTAACTTTACCGGTAATTACTTTGGTTTGTGTGAAGGCTGCAGCGCTGATCAATAGCAGCAGTAAAAGGAACTGTGTCCTTGCAAGCAATCGTTTTTTCATTCTCAAGTTTGTTTTAATTAAAAAAACCAAGTCGTTGGCCGTATTTTTTTATCCTGGCCTGCAGTTATCGTTATTTTGTTTGGCATGAATAAGACGCTGCAATTTAGACCCGGGCTGCTTAGGCGATTGGTGCTAACGTTCATTTCTCTTGTTCTAATCGATTATTTGGCCGTTCCTGCTGTATTTTAGCCTGGAAACAAGGGATCAATAAATAAATTTGATCTTTGTACCTGCCATGTTGAGATACCGCCCTGCTTATAAATACCCGTTCCGCTTTTTATTTCCCGCCGTGGTAATAATGATCGGCTTATTGCTTTGCCTGCCGGCGGCCCGTGCCCAGGCCCCCAAACTCCGGTTCCGGCATATTTCAAATGAACAGGGATTGAGCAACAGTACCGTAGAAGCCATCTTCCAGGACAGCAGGGGATTTATGTGGTTTGGCACCCGCGACGGGCTGAACCGGTACGACGGGCTGGAAATAGAAGTTTACAAAAACAATCCGCAGGATACCGCCAGCCTGAGCGAAAGCTATATCCGGTCTATCTATGAAGACCGGGAGCATCATTTGTGGGTGGGCACCATCAACGGGCTCAACCGGCTCAACCGGGAGCAAAATAGTTTTACCCGTTTCAAACACAGCGCGGAAGATGCCAATAGCCTCAGCGCCAACCTGGTTACCTGTATGGCGGAAGATAAAGAGGGCAATCTTTGGGTGGGCACCTATGGCGGTGGCATTAACCTGTTCGATAAAAAAACGGGGCATTTTATGCATTTCCGGCACAGTAGGCTGGATTCCAATACGCTGGCCAACGACCAGGTGAATTATATCTATAAAGACAAAAGCGATAATATATGGGTGGGTACCGAAACGGGGCTTAATCTTTACCACCCGCGCACCCATTCCTTTACCTGCTACCGGCATCCTTATCGTACAGGCCCTACCGCCAATGCCATCCGCGTGGTACAGGAAGACCGGCAGGGCAATTTATGGCTGGGCACGGAAGACAGCGGTATTTATCTTTTTGACCCGCTGCAAAAAACGTTCAATGCTTTTGTGCATGCCGATAAAGACCCCAACAGCCTGGGCAATAATATGATTAAAAGCCTGCTGGTGGATACCCGGGGAAATTGCTGGGCCGGCAGCATCAACGGGGGACTGGATTTATTCAATCCTTCCAAAAACGCCTTTTTTCATTACCACGATGAACCCGGCAATGCCACCAGCCTTTCGCAACGAACGGTATCGGCATTGTTTGAAGACAACCAGGGAAACCTGTGGATTGGTACGCACCGCGGCGGTATCAACTGCTATTCGCCCGCCATGGAAAAATTCAATCTCTATCGCCAGGAATTGTCGGTCAGCAACAGCCCGGGCTATAGTGATGTAAAAGCATTTTGCCAGGACAACGATGGCAGTATCTGGATTGGCACCGACGGCGGGGGCCTGGATTTGTTTTCGAGGGACAATCATACGTTCCGGCATTATCAATACAATCCGTTTGACGACAAAAGCCTTGGCGCCGATGCCGTGCTGGATATAATGCAGGATCGCAAAGGAAATATATGGGTAAGCACCTGGGGCGGCGGGCTTAACCTGCTGGATAAAAAGACCGGTCATTTTACCCGCTTTCAGCACAATGCCGGCGACAGCAATTCCATCTCCTCCGGTTTTGTACAGAAAACATTTGAAGATTATAAAGGGACCCTGTGGGTAGCCACGTATTATGGCGGCCTCAACCTGCTGGACCCGGTTACCAAAAAATTTACCCGGTTTATTTATGATCCTTCGCATCAAACCAGCCTTTACGGCAATAACATCGTTTCCATTTATGAAGACAAAGAAAGCAATACCTGGATAGGCACCGACGACGGTGGCCTCAACTGCTATCACCAAACCACCCGGCATTTCTCGCATTATTTTAATAATGAAGAACGGATGCCCGACCTGCGGGTGCTGTTTTCGGACAGCCGCGGCAGGCTATGGGTGGGGCAAAAGGGATTGTACCTGCTGGATGCCGACAGCAACAGCTTCCGGCTGTATACCGATAAAGCAGGATTGTCGGCTGAATTTATCAAAGGGATTACAGAAGACGAGCAGGGCAATTTATGGATAGCCACCTCCAACGGCCTTACCCGGTTCAACACCGATACCTATGCCTTTAAAAAATATAATACCGGCGACGGGCTGCAGGGGCTTGAGTTTGAAGCCAATGCCTATTTAAAAAGCAAAGACGGCGAAATGTATTTCGGCGGTATCAATGGCTTCAATTGTTTTTACCCCGGAAATATAAAAACCAATAAATTCATTCCCCCGGTTTATATTACCGGCTTCCAGGTATTCAATAAAAAAATAAATGCCGGCGAAGAAAATTCTCCCCTGCAAAAAGATATCAGCGAAACGCAGGAACTGACGCTGTCTTACCGGCAATCTACGTTCTCGCTCAATTACGCCGCGCTCAATTATACCGTACCCGAAAACAACCAGTATGCCTATAAAATGGAAGGGCTGGACAACAGCTGGAACTATGTGGGCAAAGAGACCAAGGCCAATTATACCAATCTTGCCCCGGGCACCTATACGTTTCATATAAAGGCATCCAACAACGACGGCGCGTGGAACGAAGAAGGCGCTTCGGTAAAAATTATTATTACACCGCCATTCTGGAAGGCAGGCTGGTTTATATCCCTGCTGGTGGCGCTGGGCGTAGCCGGCCTGTACTGGTTTTATAAATTCAAAACAAAACTGAAACTGCGCGAGCTGGCGGAGCAGCAAAAAGAAGAGATGCACCAGGTGCAGCTACAGTTTTTTACCAATATTTCGCATGAATTCAGAACACCACTATCGCTTATCCTGGGGCCGCTGGAAAAACTAATGAAGGAAGATGCGCACCAGGCCTTCCGTCATTACTATACCATCATGCACCGCAATGCGCACCGCCTGCTGAGCCTTATCAATGAATTGATGGACTTCCGCAAGCTGGAAAGCGGCGCCCTCCAGCCCAGCGTCATGAAAGGCAACCTGAATTCGTTCCTGGAAGAAATTACAGAAGAATTCATGGACTGGGCCCTGCAAAAAGAAATTACACTTACCTTAAATAATACCATGTCCCTGCCCGATACCTGGTTTGACCGGCAGGTAATAGAAAAGATTTTGCTGAACCTGCTCAACAACTCGTTTAAATACACCAAAAACGGGGGAAAGATATCAGTAGAGCTGCTGGGTTCGCTGGATGGGTTTAAGCCTTCCTTTAAAAACGAGCTTATCCTGAAAAATGAGTTTCGCGGCAGCGCGTATGCGTATATCCGCGTAGCCGACAATGGGATTGGTATTTCAAAAGAATCGCTGCACCATTTATTTGAACGCTATTATCGTATTACCGAATCGCATCTGGGCTCCGGTGTTGGGCTGGCTTTTGTAAAAAGCCTGGCCCGGCTGCATAAAGGAGATGTGTACGTGTACAGCGAGCGGAATATGGGCACGGAAATTATCATTGGCATACCTGTTGGTGAAGCGGATTATAAAAAAGAAGAAAAACGAACTGCCGGTCACACAGAGGGCGGCGTGCGGCTGGAAAGCCTTAGCAGCCAGTATGAGCATCACCTGGGTGTAACAGACGAACATATTGCTGCCACTAATGGTGCAGGCCCGCAGCGTGCTGCGGGGCCGGAACTGATTTTGCTGGTAGAAGATAATGAAGAAGTACGGCAGTTTTTAAAAGACAGCCTTAGCCCCTGGTATAAAATAGAAGAGGCGCCCGATGCCATAGCGGGTTTGGCCAAATCCAAAGAAACTTTCCCAAACCTTATTATCAGTGATGTGATTATGCCCGGTATGAGCGGCATCGATTTTTGCCGCGCCATTAAGAATGATATTGAAACCAGTCACATTCCTTTTATCATGCTTACCGCCAAAAGCGCATTGAAATCGCAGGTAGAGGGACTTGGCTCCGGGGCAGATTATTATTTTGCCAAACCGGTTAATCTTGACCTGTTGCTGCTCACCATCCGCAACCTGTTTAGCCAGGGCCT
>JACXTT010009601.1_pt1 | contig 13202 bp, 13 predicted proteins | sample 9270951 | NCBI WGS metagenome assembly JACXTT01 (sample SAMN15532306, study PRJNA645909) | rock metagenome | isolation source: weathered quartz diorite | place: Puerto Rico | collected 2017-06-21
GCCCTGCCGACGCCTCCGGGCGCCACGGCGGCGCAGGTGACGGCCGGCATGGGCATCTTCAAGTCCAAGAGCTGCGCGGCCTGCCATGGCCAGGACGCCGCCGGCGGCCCGATCGGCCCGCCGCTCAACACCGGCAGCCCGCTGTGGACCGACGGCGGACTGGCCTCGATCACCGACCTGATCACCAAGGGCGTGCCGACGCCGAAGCAGTACCGCAGCCCGATGCCGCCGATGGGCGGGGCCGGCCTGTCGCCGGACGACCTGGCGGCGGTCTCGGCCTACGTCTGGGCCGTCGGCCATCAGAAGAAGCCATAACAAAAAGCTCCTGGGAGGGACCCGATGAAGACCGTTCTGTTCGCCGCCGCCGCGCTCACCGCCGTGCTCGCCACTGGGGCCCTGGCCCCCGTCGCCTCGGCGCAGGTGCACCGCTCGAACCCCGGCGACCCCGACGCCAAGACGGCGATCGACCTGATGCCGGCCAAGGCCAAGCTCACCGTCACCACGCCGGCCTTCAAGGAGGGCGAGCAGATTCCGTTCGAGAACACCCAGTACCGGACCAATACCTTCCCGGGCCTGAGCTGGACCAAGGGGCCCAAGGCGACCAAGTCCTATGTGCTGATCATGCAGGACAACACGCTGATCCTGCGCGGCGCGCCGATCCTGCACTGGACGCTGTTCAACATCCCGGCGAGCGTCACCAAGCTCGAGGCTGGCATGAAGCCTGACGGCAACCCGCCCGGCTCGTCCTACGGCCCGAACTACACGGGCGTGTCCAAGCCCTATACCGGCCCGCGCACGCCGCCCGGCCCGGGCGACAACTACCACTTCGAGATCTTCGCCATCGACACGACGATCCCCGACGAGGGCAAGAGCGACTACGCGGCAATCACCAAGGCCATGGAGGGCCACGTGCTCGCCAGTGGCGAGGTGGTTGGCCACGGCATCGCCGATCCCAATGCGCCGCCGCCCGCGCCGAGACCCGCCGCGGCGCCCGCGACGCCGCCGGCGAAGCCGTAAGGCTCAGCCCTTCAGCTGGCCGGCCAGGTACTTGCGCACGCCCTCGCCGTAGGGCGGGCGCAGCATCTTCATGGGGCCGAGGTCTTTCTTGAGCTGCTTGTAGACCGACTTGCGGTGGCTGAACTCGCGGAAGCCGTCGACGCCGTGATAGCTGCCCATGCCTGAGGGCCCGACGCCGCCAAATGGCAGCTCCTCCATGGCCACGTGGAAGATGACGTCGTTGACCGTCACCCCGCCGGACGTGGTGTGCTCCAGCACCCGCGCCTCCTCGCCGGCGTCGGCGCCGAAGTAGTAGAGGCCGAGCGGGCGGTCGTGGGCGTTGACGTAGGCGATCGCCTCGTCGACGGCGGAATAGGTGATCACCGGCAGGACCGGGCCGAAGATCTCCTCCTGCATCACCTTCATGTCGTCGGTGGGGTTGAGGATCAGGGTCGGCGGGATCTTGCGGTGCTCCTGCTGGCTGAAGTCCTCGCGGGCCGGGTTGATCTCGACGATCTCGGCGCCCTTGGTGCGCGCGTCCTCCACATAGCCCTTGATCCGCTCGTAGTGCCGCTCGGCGATGACCGAGGTGTAGTCGGGGTTGTCCTTGATGGTCGGGAACATGGTCTCGACCGCCGAGGTCGCGTTGCTGACGAAGGCGGCGAGCTGGTCCTTGGGCGCCAGCACATAGTCGGGGGCCAGGCAGATCTGGCCGGCGTTCATGGTCTTGCCGGCCATGACGCGCGCCGCCGTGGTCGCCATGTCGGCGGAGCGGCCGATGATCACCGGGCTCTTGCCGCCGAGTTCCAGGGTGACCGGGACGAGGTTCTTGGCGGCGGCCTTCATCACGTGCCGCGCGATCGCCGTGGCGCCGGTGAACACCAGGTGGTCGAAGGGCAGTTCGGAGAAGGCCTGGCCGACGTCCGGTCCGCCGGGGAACACCGCGATCTCGTCCTCGCTGAACGCCTCGGCGAACATCCTGGCCATCAGCTCGGAGGTGGCCGGGGTGTATTCCGAAGGCTTGATCATCGCCCGGTTGCCCGCCGCCAGCACCCCGGCCAGGGGCGCGAAGGTCAGGTTCATCGGGAAGTTCCAGGGGCTGATGATCCCGATCGTCCCCTTGGGCTGGAAGTGGACCGTGGCCTTGGCGCCCAGCAGGCCGAGCAGGGCGGGCGTGGGCTTGCGCTTCTCGGGCCGCATCCAGGTCTTCAGGTGCGCCTTGGCGTGCTGCAGCGGCCCGACCGAGCCCGCCACATCGGTGATCCCGCTGACCTCGGCGGCGCGGCTGCCGAAGTCGGCGTTGAGCGCGGCGACAATGGCGGCGTTGTGCTTGATCAGCAGCGCGATGCAGCGGTCGATCCGGGCGATGCGCAGCTCGGCGCTGGGCGCGCCGTCGCGGATGTGGGCCGCCTTCTGGGCCGCGAGTACGGCCGCCATGCGCGCGGTCTGGTCGTTTGCAACGGGCTTGGCGGGCGCGGTCTTGGTCGCGGCGGGCATGGTGGCCTCCCTGGCTTCGGCGGCACCGTGGACTCGCCATTGGCCGCGGGCAAGACAGACGCTGGGGAAGGCCCGGCTAGCGGTCGGCGCGATCAGATGCTCTAGTCCCGCCCTTGTCTGGGGAGACATTGAGTGACCGATACCGTTGTGAAGCCCGCCGCGAGCTCAAAGCGCAAGGCGCCTGCCAAGGCCGCCTTCCATCCGTTCATCCCGGCCGGCGTGGTCCTGCCCGAGTTCACCGTCCTGCACCTGATCATCGGGACCCTGCTGGGCGTGGTGTTCGGCGCCTCATCCCTCTACCTGGTGCTGAAGGTGGGCCTGACGGTCTCGGCCTCGATCCCGGTGGCGGTGATCTCGATCACCCTGTTCCGCCTGCTGCAGCGGCTGGGCATCGCTAGAGCTTCGATCCTCCAGAACAACATCGTCCAGACCGCCGGCTCGGCGGGCGAGAGCATCGCCTTCGGCCTGGGCGTCACCATGCCGGCGATCATGATCCTGGGCTTCGACATGGAGATCGCCCGGGTGATGCTGGTGGCCGTGCTCGGCGGCCTGCTGGGCATCCTGATGATGATCCCGCTCAGGCGCGCCTTAATCGTCGAGCAGCACGGCGTCCTGAAGTATCCGGAAGGCACCGCCTGCGCCGAGGTGCTGAAGGCCGGCGCGACGCGCGAGGAGCATGCGCTCGGCCAGGAGGCCAGCAAGGCGCAGACCGAGGCCGAGGTGGCGGCCGGCGCCCGGACCATCGTCGCGGGCTTCGGCCTGGGGCTGGTCTACAAGCTGGCGGAAGGCGCCTTCAAGCTCTGGAAGGACACCCCGGAAGCGATCTTCGGCGCGCCGCTGGCCAAGGCCTCCATCGCCGCGGAAATCTCGCCCGAGCTGCTGGGCGTCGGCTACATCATCGGTCCGCGCATCGCCTCGGCCATGGCCGGGGGCGGGGTGCTGGCCTACCTCGTGCTGATCCCGCTGATCCAGTTCTTCGGGTCGGTCTCCGGCGTGATCATTCCGCCCGGCAAGGTCCCGATCTCGGCCATGTCGCCCGGCGATATCCGCAGCGCCTACATCCTCTACATCGGCGCCGGTGCGGTGACGGCGGGCGGCCTGATCAGCCTGGCGCGGGCCATGCCGACCATCTGGCGCAGCCTGAAGGCCGGCTTCGGCGACATCGGCTTCAACCGCGGCGCCAAGGCCTCGGACGCCGACACGCCGCGCACCGAGCGCGACCTGTCGTTCAAGTGGGTGGGCCTGGGCGTGCTCGTGCTGGTCGCCGCGATCCTGGCCTCGCCCTCGCTGCACATGAACATCGCCGGCGCCCTGCTGATCGTGATGTTCGGCTTCATGTTCGTGACCGTGTCCTCACGGCTGACCGGCGAGGTCGGCTCCTCGTCCAACCCGATCAGCGGCATGACGGTGGCGACCCTGCTGCTGACCTGCCTGATCTTCCTGGTGCTGGGCTGGACCGGGCCGAGCTATTTCGTCACGGCGCTCTCGGTGGGCGGCATCGTCTGCATCGCCGCCTCGAATGGCGGCACGACCTCGCAGGACCTGAAGACCGGCTTCCTGATCGGCTCCACGCCGCGCGCCCAGCAGCTGGCGATCATGATCGGCGCCCTGGCCTCGGCCATCGCGCTGGGCCCGATCCTGCTGGCGCTCAACCAGGCGGCCACCGTCTATGTGCCTCAGGCGCCGAGCGCCGCGGTGATGACCCCGGCCGCCGCCGCCGCCCTGCCGAGCGAGGCCCTGAAGGGCTCGCAGCACGCCCAGGACGGCGCGACCTATCACGTCTGGCAGAAGTCCGATCCGTCGGGCGGCGCGGCCACCCGCTATCTCGTTCGCAACGACGGCACCGTCGCCTACCTCGTCGACCCGGGCATCAACGGGCACGTGAAGGTGCGGCCGGACGGCACGAGCGTGACCAAGTACGACGCCCCCAAGGCCACGCTGATGAGCTACATCATCAAGGGCATCCTCAGCCAGCAACTGCCCTGGGCGCTGGTCCTGCTGGGCGTGATGATCGCCGTGGTGCTGGAGATGTGCGCGATCCCGGCGCTGCCGTTCGCGGTCGGCGTCTACCTGCCGATCTCGTCCTCGCTGCCGATCTTCGTGGGCGGCGCGGTGCGCTGGCTCGTCGACCGGCGCGGCCGCGACCGGGACAAGGCCGGGGCCATGAGCGAGGCGGAGCTCGCCGCGGAATCCGACCGCAGCCCCGGCGTCCTGATGGCCTCCGGCTACATCGCCGGCGGCGCCATCGCCGGCATCGGCATCGCGTTTTCGGCAGGCGTGCTGGGCAACTTCGACCGCGACATCACCAAGCTGATGACGGCGATGAACCCGTTCCTCGGCGGGCCTTACGCCGACCTGCTCTCGGTGCTGCCGTTCCTGGCCTTGATGGCGCTCCTGTTCCGCGCCGGGGCGCGCAAGCCCTAGGCGAACAGCAGCCGGTCGTTGATCTTGCGCGGATCCGTGTAGTCCTCGGCGAACCAGGGGGCGCCGCCGGCCGCGGGCGGCTTGCTCAGCACCAGAGGCTTGATGGCCGTGGCGGCCTTCTGGGCGACGCGGAACTGGTAGTGGTCGATGATCCGCACCGCCTCGATCATGTAGGACGTGGCCACCCGCTGGTCGCGGACCAGCACCAGGTTCTCGCCGTTCGAGCCGTCGGCGGCCTTCGACATGTTGTAGGAGCCCATGTAGACGCGCGCGGCGGGCGTGTTGAAGTCCATCACGATGAACTTGTGGTGCATGCGCGTTCCGACGGAGCTGTGGCCCGCGAGGCCGGTGGGCTCGTTGCTGAACGGCGGCGGCGCATCGCCGTCGAGAGCCGCGACGAAGGTCGGCGGCAGATTGGAACTGCTGGCGGCCACGACGACGCCGGCCTTCTGATCGGAGACGCCGGCCACGAAGACATCGGTGCGCGAGCTGACGTCGCTGAGCGCGTCGCGGATCACGCCGGGCGTCGTCGCCAGGAAAGCCAGCGAATAGAACAGCGAGGAGTGGGTGGTGCGGATGTCGTCGCCGATCGACTTCAGCACCGAGTTCTTGGCGGCATGCGGCGAGAAGGCGATGCGCGCGTCGATGCCGGGCAGGCCCAGCACCTGCCATTCCGCCGAGGGGCTGGTGGTGAAGGTGCCGCCGGTCGGGTAGGTGTCGGGCTGGGCCCAGTAGGTCTCGAAGCACGCCGTGAACAGCTTCACCGGCGTCTCGCCGGTCAGCACCATGGCGTTGTTGGACTGCACGTAGAGGCCGCGCCAGCTCATGTTGGTGGAGCCGCAGATCACCCGCTGCACGGCGTCGCCGTCGACCACGATGGTCTTGTTGTGCTGCAGGCTCGACATGTGCTGGCGCTTCACCGCGACGCCGGCGGCGGTGAGCAGCGGCTCGGCGGTGTCCTCCGCGGCGCCGCCGCCGTGGTGGTCCTTGGAGTTATCGATGATCACCCGGGCGCGCGCGCCGAGCGTCTTCAGCTTGTTGAGGATGTCGGGCAGGTTGAAGTCGAAGGCGACGACCAGGACCTTGGCGGTGGCGTCGGCGATGGCGTGGTCGAGCAGCTTCAGCATCTCGCGGCGCGCCTCGAAGCCCATCCATGGGTAGGCCTTGGCGGCGTCCGGATGCGTGGGGACGAAGGTCAGGCCGTCCTGGGCCTTGTCGGGCAGCAGGGTGTCGATCGGGCCGTCGTCCACGTAGTTGTCGACGAAGGCCTGGGAGGAGATGAAGCCGCGGGTGAAGGCGACGTTGAGCACGCCGGGATAGGTGTCCTCGGCCAGGGTAATGGCCGCGGTCTGGGCGACGCCCTTCGTCAGGGTCCCGGCCGCGTCCATGAAGATCGGGGTCACCCGATAGGTGAAGTCGCCCGGCAGGGCGGCGTTGAACGGGAAGTGGACCCAGCGGAACTTCTGGATCGGCGCGACCAGGGTCGAGAAGGTGGGCGGACGCTTGCCGCTGGAGACCGAGCCGGCCTCGCCGTCGAAGTTGAGCCGGTTCTTCACCGGGAAGAAGGCGCCGCCGCCGGGCTCCTGGTACTCGATGCCGAAGCCGACGAAGTCATTGGGCGGCTGGCCGTTCTTCCAGTTCATGGCGATCAGCAGCATGCCCTCGCCGCGATGCAGCTTGAGCGTGAACAGCGCCTCGGCCACCTGGCCGACCACCTGAGTTGCGTTGGACATGGCCTTCCCCCGGCTCGACCCCAGGTGAAGCTTAGCAAATGACAACCTTTTGGCGAGTCTCGTCCGACCCTCGACGGGCGGCTATTTGATCTTCACGGTCACCGAGCCCTGCGGGCCGGTGAGCTCGAAGCTGTCGCCGGACTTCTTGTCCTTCGGGTATTCGATGCAGGTCTCGTTCGGATCGAAGTTCGAGGTCGTGCACATCTTGTCGCCGTCGATCTTGTACGTGCCGGTGACCTGGCCGTCGGCGGCGGTGAACTTGCCGTCCGGCGTGTAGACGACGTCGATCTGCATGTCCTGGATGGTCAGGATCATGCCGTGCTTGACCACCTCTTCCAGGGTGCTGGCGGCGGCCGGTGTGGCGAGCGTGGCGATAGCCGCGGCGGCGATCAGCAGTCTGCGCATCGTCTCAGGTCTCCTTGGATTTGATCTTTCGGGCCCACCGGTCAGCGAAATCATAGAGCGGCGTAACGGAAGTCAACAGGTCTCGGCCGAGCTCGGTGAGCTGGTAGCCGCTGGCGCGCTCATGGCGGAGGATGCCGGCGTCGCGCAGCTCGGTGATGCGGGCCTGCAGCACGGTGGGCGAGACGTCGTCGCAGGCCTCGCGCAGCGCCCGCGAGGTGAGCGGCTCGCCGCGCAGCTCCCAGATGACCCTGAGCGCCCAGCGCCGACCCAGCAGGTCGAGCAGCACCATGATCGGCCGCCCGGTGGTCGAGCCGGGCACCGGATTCAGTCGAGGTTGCGGAGCCGCCAAATCGACCTCTCGTCGTCGTGTTACCGAAAACGTAGCAGGCGTCGGCGCGCCGGGCTAGGCGCCGGGCGCTCCCAGCACGGACAGCAGCGCCGCCTCCAGCGCCTGGGCGGGGAACGGCTTGGCAAGCGCCGGGACACCGGCGAAGCCGGGCGCGATGCCGGCCAGACCGTAGCCGGTGGAGAAGATGAAGGGGACGCCGTGGGCGGTGAGCATCTCGGCGACCGGGTAGACCTTCTCGCCGCCCAGGTTGACGTCGAGCACCGCCGCGTCGAGGTCGATGGTGTCGTCGCCGGCCAAGGCCAGGCCCTGGGTGACACTGCCGGCCACCTGGACCACGACGCAGCCGAGGCTCTCCAGCATGTCCTCCAGCATCATCGCCACCAGCGCCTCGTCCTCGACGATCAGCAGGCGCAGGCCGGTCAGGGGGCCGGTGAGCGGGGCGCTCATCCCGCGCCCAGGCTCAGCTTGCCCGAGATCGGCGCACGAATGTGGCAGACCACGCCGTCGGGGCGGAAAGCGAGGCGCGCTTCGCCGCCCAGTTCGCGCGCCAGGCCGTGCTCGATCAGCCGCGAGCCGAAGCCGCGGCGGGTCGGCTCGGCGACGCGAGGCCCGCCGGTCTCGCGCCAGTCGATGGCGAGGTCATCGCCCTCGGTCCGCCAGGCGATGTCGATGCGGCCGGCCGGCGTCGAGAGCGCGCCGTACTTCACGGCGTTGGTGGCCAGTTCGTGGAACGTCATGTTCAGGGTCACCGCCGCATTGGGGATCAGCCGCACCACCGGCCCGGTGATCGTGAACCGCCCGTCCGGCTCGGCATAGGGGGCGAGTGTCTGGCCGACGACGTCGGCGAGGGAAGCGCCTTCCCAGGCCGTCTCGCTCAGCAGATCATGGACCCGGGCCAGGGCGTAGAGGCGCTCCGTGAAGGCCTGGTCGGCGCCGCCGCCGCCGTCGGCGGTGCGGTAGGTCTGCATGGCCAGCGACTGGACGCTGGCCAGGGTGTTCTTGACCCGGTGATTGAGCTCGTTGATCAGCAGGACTTGGCGCTCCTCGGCGACCTTGCGCGCGGTGATGTCGAGCGAGATGCCGGCCATCCGCACCGCCTCACCGTTCTCATAGACCGCGCGGCCGCGGGCCAGCACCCAGCCGATCGAGCCGTCCGGCCGGCGTGTGCGGTATTCGACCTCCATCTCGGCGTGCTCGGCGATGGCGCGGCTGATGGCGTCCTGCCGCTTCTGCCGGTCGTCGGGATGCACCAGGGCCAGCAGGTCGTCGACCGTGTCGAAGGGATCGTCGGGGCCGAGGCCGAACACCACCCGGCAATACTCCGAGGTCTTGAAGCGGCGGGCCGCGAGGTCGAGCTCCCAGCTGCCCATGCGCCCGGCGTGGAGGGCGAACTCGAGCTGTTGCTCGGTCTGACGCAGCGCCGTCTTGCCGCGTTCGAGCGCCAGTTCGGCCTTCAGGTCCTTCGCCAGCCGCTGGGCCGCGCGGCGGCGCCGCGATGGGGGCTCAGCCCCTCGGGCCGACGAAGACTTGTCTTTCCGTGTCATGGCGGAGGGCTGGCTCGAACGGCGGATCGCCTGCGCGCGGCAAGCGATAGTCTGCCCGATTCACAACCAAACTGTTGAAGGGAATGTGACCTCCCGTCCGCCACGCGCACGACACGTGTCGAAGCCTCTTGCCATGGGTGTTATAGTCATATAGAACACCATCTCGCTACAGCACTGCGGACCGATCGTCCGCCGCGCTCGCAAGGATCGCCTGGACGACGAGATGGACCGTGAGTGGAACGACAGCCAGCCGATCTATCGGCAACTCCGCGACCGGGTGGTGGCGATGATCCTCGACGGCCTGTTGAACGAGGGCGATCCGTTGCCGTCGGTGCGCAACGTGGCGGCCGAGTACCGGGTCAATCCGCTGACCGTGCTCAAGGGCTACGAGCAGCTCGTTGACGAACAGCTCGTCGAGAAGCGCCGGGGCCTGGGCCTGTTCATCAATCCCGGCGCCCGCGAGCTGCTGCTGAAGGCCGAGCGGGACCGGTTCCTGTCTGAGCAGTGGCCGGAGATCGCCGCCACCATCGAGCGGCTGGGCCTGACGCCCAAGGAGCTGCTCGCCGCCACCGCCAAGCCCGCGACGAAGAAGGGGGAGGGCTGACATGGCCTGCATCGACGCCCGCGGCCTGCGCAAGGCCTACAAGACCACCGTCGCCCTGGACGGCATCGACCTGAAGGTCGAGGAGGGCCGCATCCTGGGCCTGATCGGCCCCAACGGCGCCGGCAAGTCGACCGCGCTCAACGCCATCCTGGGCCTGACCGGCTTCGAGGGTCAGTTGACGGTGCTCGGACGCAATCCCTGGACCGAGCGCGACGCCCTGATGGCCGACGTCTGCTTCATCGCCGACGTCGCCGTGTTGCCGCGCTGGATGAAGGTCTCCCAGGCGCTGGACTATGTAGGCGGCGTGCATCCGCGCTTCGACCGCGCCAAGGCCGAGGCCTTCCTGGCCAAGACCCTGATCAAGCGGGGCAGCCGCGTGCGCGAACTCTCCAAGGGCATGGTCGCCCAGCTGCATCTGGCGCTGATCATGGCGATCGACGCGCGCCTGCTGGTGCTGGACGAGCCGACGCTCGGCCTCGACCTGCTCTACCGCAAGGAATTCTACGACACCCTGCTCAACGACTATTTCGACAAGACCCGCACCATCGTGGTCACCACTCACCAGGTCGAAGAGATCCAGCACATCCTCACGGACCTGGCGTTCATCGACGACGGCAAGATCGTGCTGGAATCCTCCATGGAGGACTTCGAGGCGCGCTACGCCGAGGTGATGGTGCTGCCCGAGCAGGCCGCCGCCGCGCGGGACCTGAGGCCGATCTATGAGCGCCAGGTGTTCGGCCGCTCGATCTTCCTGTTCGACAACGCCGACCGCGCCAAGCTCGCCACGCTGGGCGAGGTCCGCACCCCCAGCATCGCCGACCTGTTCGTCGCCGTGATCGGCGCCCGCGCCGCGCGCGGCCAGAGGCCCGCCGCATGAGCAACCCCGCCGACACCATGACCGATCGCCCGACCCCCGCCGCGCCGCTGCACGCCACGCGCCCGTTCTACTGGTCGGTGCGTCGCGAGCTGTGGGAGAACCGCTCGCTCTACCTTGCGCCTCTGGCGGTCGCCGCCCTGGCCCTGTGCGGCCTGCTGTTCAGCACCATCGGCATGGCGGGGCGTCGGCTCACGACCCTGCGACTGCCGCCGGACAAGCAGACGGCGCTGATCGCCCAGCCCTACGAGTTCGCCCATGGCGCGGTGATGGTCACCGGCTTCATTGTGGCGGTGGTCTATTGCCTGGGCGCCCTGCACGGCGAGCGGCGCGACCGCAGCGTGCTGTTCTGGAAATCGCTGCCGGTTTCCGACCTGACCACCGTGCTGGCCAAGAGCTTCATGCCGAGCGTCGTCCTGCCGGTCATCACCGCGGCGATCGTCATCGCACTGCAGCTGGCCATGTACGTCTGGTCGGCGATCGTGCTCGCGACCCACGGCGTGCCGCAGCCGACGCTCACACAGCTGCCGATCGGCGAGCTGCTGGTGGTCACGGTCTACAGCGTGATCGTCTTCAGCCTTTGGTACGCCCCGCTCTACGCCTGGTTCATCATGATCTCCGGCTGGGCGCGCCGGGTGCCGTTCCTGTGGGCGGTGCTGCCGCCGGCCGCACTCTGCTTGGCCGAGAGACTGGCGTTCAACACCACCTATCTGACCCAGCTGGTGATCGGGCGCTTCAAGGGCGTCTACACCTACGCTTTCGTGAACAAGCCGCCGCATCTGCCGGATACGCCGGCGCCGACGCCGCCGGTGGGTCTGGCGCAGATCGATCCCGCCCACTTCGTCACGGCGCCGGGTCTGTGGATCGGCCTGGCCGCCGCGGCGGGCCTCACCGCCGTTTCCGTCTGGCTGCGCCGTCGGCGCGAGCCGCTCTGACCCGCTTCCGCTTCAACCGAGGCTGACCATGTCACATCTCCTGATCAGCCCGGACGCACCCTTCGCGGTCCGGGCGGCGACCACGGCTGTCCTGGCGTTGCACATCAGCGCGGGCTGCACCGGCATCGCCTCGGGCTTCGCCGCGGTGCTGCTGAAGAAGGGTGGTCGCGGGCACCAGGTGGCCGGCACGATCTTCTTCGTCGCGATGCTGACCATGTCGGCGATCGGGGCGGTGGTTTCGCCGATGCTGGCGGACAGGATTTCGTCGGCGATGGGGATGCTGACCTTCTACATGGTCGCCACCGGATGGATGACCATGCAGCGCCGCGCGGCTCAGATCGGCCGCGTCGAGATCGCTGCGGCGGCCGGCGCGTTCGCCATCGCCGCCTATCTGATGATCCTGGGCGTGATCGGTCAGGCCGATCCCAAGGGTCTGGTCGATGGGACCCAGCCCTTTGCGCTCGGCTATGTCTTCGGGACCCTGGCGATGCTCGCCGCGGCGCTCGACCTGCGGGTGATCCGCAAGGGCGGAGTGAGCGGCCCTCAACGCCTCGCGCGGCACCTGTGGCGCATGTGCTTCGCGCTGTTCGTGGCCTCCGGCTCGCTGTTCCTCGGCCAGCCGCAGGTGTTCCCGAAATTCCTGCGCGGCTCGCCGCTGCTGGTCGGCCTGGCGCTCGCGCCCCTGGCCTTCCTGATCTTCTGGATGATCCGCGTGCGTTGGCCGCGCCGCAGCCGCGCCGTCCGCGCGATCAGCCTTCCCCTGCAAGCCGCAGAATAGCGAGGAGACCCGCCATGTTCCGCCTGACCTGCCTGGCCATCGCCGTCGCCACCGCCGTGGTTGGGGCCACGAGCGCCGCCGAGGCCGCGCCGGCCTACCGCGCCCCGCGCACGGCGTTCGGAACGCCGGACCTGCAGGGCATCTGGAACAACACCGCGCTGACCTTCCTGCAGCGCCCGCCGATCTTCAAAGCCCTGATCGCCACCGACAAGGAGGAGGCGATGATGGTGGGCATGTTCAAGAAGATGGCCGGCAGCATCATCGACCCGGCGCCGATCGATCCCAAGCTGCCGGCGCCGGACGTCGTCAAGGAAGCGCCGCAGGCCGACTACATCGAGATGCCGTTGCAACTGGCCCGCATCAACGGCCAGCCGCGCAGCTCGTGGATCGTCGAGCCGGCGGACGGGCGGCTGCCGTTCACCGAGGAGGAGAAGAAGCGCCGCGCCGCGGACGCCAAGGCGCCGGAGGTCTTCGACAACATCGAGGACCGCGACACCCAGGAGCGCTGCCTGACCGCCATCGGCTCGCCCGAGGGCCCGCCGATGATGAACACCGGCTTCAACGGCAACTACCAGATCCTGCAGACCAAGGACTACGTCACCATCCTGGTGGAGATGAACCACGACGTCCGCATCATCCGCATGAACGACCGCAACCACCTGCCGGCCGAGATCACCCCCTGGCTCGGCGATTCCGTCGGCTGGTGGGAGGGCGACACGCTGGTGGTGGAGACCACCAATCTGGACGTGAAGGGCCACGTCTATTCGCTGGGCGGCGGCTTCCGTTATTCGCCGAAGACCAAGATCACCGAGCGATTCACGCGTACATCCAAGACCGACATTCTCTACGAGTTCTCCGTGGACGATCCGATCGTCTTCGCCAAGGCGTGGAAGGCCGAGATGCCCATGCGCGCGGCCAAGGGGCCGATCTACGAATACGCCTGCCACGAGGGGAACTATTCGCTGCCCAACATCCTGGCCGGCGCGCGGGCGCAGGAGAAGCTCGCCAAGGCCGCCCCGGCTCCCGCCGCGCCCGCGAAGTAGGGCGTGCGGCTAGTGCGCGT
>JACXTT010009602.1_pt1 | contig 13202 bp, 13 predicted proteins | sample 9270951 | NCBI WGS metagenome assembly JACXTT01 (sample SAMN15532306, study PRJNA645909) | rock metagenome | isolation source: weathered quartz diorite | place: Puerto Rico | collected 2017-06-21
CGAGAGAGCGGCTGGTAGGCTCCGTTCTCCACCGTTTCCCGCGATGGCAACACCGGTCCACGCCCCCCATCCACCGCCACGGCTTTCAACCGCTTCTTGTTCGGCTCAAAGTACGCATAGGGGATATATCCGAGAGCATGTTTGTCGTTTGAAATGCCTTGCACCAGTGTGTTGTCATCTTCACTGGCCGTATAATCACCTCGACTCGCCTTGGCCTTTCCGACGACCGCTTCGGTGAAGTAGTCAAAGGTTCCCGAATCGGAACCAGCGCCGAAGAGTTTGAGCGGAATGTCCGGCCATGTCGGGCGGATCTGGCTCCACTTCATTACATGACCCTGCGCCGAGGGCTCCCACATGAGCTTCAGCTCAGCAACCGTCAACGAGTCGATCCACGTAGCCTGAGGGCTTACCGCCACTGTGAGGGCATCGAAGGCAACCGGCAACTCATGGTATTGAATGCCGGCTGCGCGACACACTTCCATCTCGCTCGCGGAGATGGGTCGTGACGCATCTTGCACATCCGTCTCTCCTCGGCAGAACTTCTTAAATCCCCCGCCGGTCCCGGAGATTCCGACCGTGACCCGTACTGCCCCGCGCGTGTCTTTTTGAAATTCCTCAGCCACGGCCTCAGTAATGGGGAACACTGTACTTGACCCATCGACTTTAATGAGAGCCGTTTGGTCGGCCTGTGTCAGGTGACTCCCTGAGCCGAAGACTCCCAGAAACCCGGCCATCGCCATACACCACACAAACCGTGCAACTAGCATGTGCGCTCCTTCCACCAGCGAAAGCCTTGCGACATATCGCCGTGCCGCTGGCCTTCTGAAATAGTTCGCTTCATCCGCTCGTGACCCTATCAGACTGTTCATTCCGGCACTGTCACAGATGTGTAAACTTTTTGTTAACTCGCAAGAGAGGTGACTTCTTCATCAACTTGAGCGGTTACGCGACGGGGTTATGTCGCGAAGCTGACAGGCAGGATAATTTACACGTTCTTAACATCCGAGCCACAACACGATAATACTTCATCACTAGATTCGTGGCCGTGATTTTCGATGCTCCTTCGCATCGAATCAAACGTGAAATTGTCTCGGATGCAGAAAATGCTTGTTGGTAATCGATCAGCTCGGCCGGCCCAAAGGCTTCAGCCCAAAGGTCGAGGGAAATCCTCGATGAAGCAGCAATCGAGGGTCACCGTTGGCCCTTTAACGATTGATAGGCTATGCCATTTAGTGCAGCTGGGAAGCCGTTCCATTCATTTAACCCCAATAGAATTTGCTTTGTTGTGCACCCTGGCGGCACATCCGGGAAGGGTGTATCGGCGCGAGGAACTGTTACACCTGGTCTGGGGAGAAGGCATCTACGTCGAAGTTCGAACCGTTGATGCGCATATGTCGAAGATACGACACAAACTTCGAACGTCGGAAGACTCAGGAAGCCTGGCAGAAACGGTGTGGGGCATTGGGTACCGATTGCGCGACCCTTCCTCCTGAGTCCGGCGTATCAGTCACTCGATCTCTCTGTTCTGTCATGGTGATGAGGAAGAAGTGCATCCACAACACATAGGGCCACACGTCATGGCAAACAAATTAACAGCTTCGTAACAAGAACCTGAGAAGAGCGTTATAGGAACGCGATACAGAGGAGCCAGCGTATATAGGTTGTTCGCGCTGCAGCCGGCAACCTAAAGCAAATCTCACTAAGCCTCTACTCTGAGGCGTTGGAAAGGGGAAGAATTTTATGCGATGGGAGCAGGTCGTTCTTGCAGTCTGCATTCTAATCATGGTGGGTTTACTCGGTACAGGCGCACCGGCCATAGCAGCCGACCCCACTGATCAAATCCAGGGGCCAGCACAGTCTGTACAAGGGGCGCAGGCGCCCATTCCCTCTACGCCCGTACCAGATCCCGTCGCGAATATGGACCAGCGCTTAAGCACTATCGAGGAGTGGAAAGCCAAGATCGAAAAACTTCCGTCACTGAGCGGCAAGTTTAACGTCGGCTTGAATGCCCTGCAGTTCCTCTACACGCACCAGAACTCCCATGTGGCCGAAGGCAAAAGCCAAGATAATTTCTCGATACGGCGGTCCGAGTTACTATTTTACGGAAAAATCAACGAGTACCTCCCGAAATGGCATGCCCTGTCTGAGTTCCAGAGTATTAGCTTGACCAGCAGCACACCGGGTTGCAATGCAGGGACTGATTGTACAAACAGAACACAAAACCCCGCTGGCACTGCAGCCTCGGCCACTTTTTTCCGTGAATCGTATATCGATTTCAGACCGATGCCCAGCATCGCGCCCAATCTCAACTTCATTCGGATGGGTATTTTCCGTATGCCCTTCGGTATTTTCACGGAAACCTCCGGCGGTCTCCGCGATGTAATCAGCTCTCCCTACCTCACCTCAGTAGGCAGCGGAAACGGATCGAGAAATAGCACCGCTGGCGCGATTGAATTCATTCACGAACGCGACTATTTCGCCGATATCAGAGGAACCTTATTCAATCGACTGGACTATGTGGCCGGGATTATGAACAACAACAACTATCAAGCCAACGCATTGGGAGCCAATGGCCCCAAGGTCTACTATGGACGGACCCGTTTTCTGGCTACGGATATTTCTTTTCTCAGTTTTACGATCCTAGCGGGAGAGAGCAACAATACCAACACGGCCATCAATGGACGCGGAAAAGGTGCGTTCGACCGGTACGGGCTCGACTTCCGATATACTTCTCGCTACCTTCCCGGACTGATGGTTCAAGGCGAGGTGTGGCAAGGGCATGATGGAGCCAATCAAACCACTATCGGTATCCCAGCTCAAGGAGCCTGTGGAATCCAGGCCCAATGCGGCGGAAATGGAGCCGCTGGTGTTCAACGCCGGACATGGTATGTTCTCGGGAAGTATTTTATTTCGGATGGCCCTCTCCAGAACTGGGAGCCGGTAGTGATGTATGAACAGTTCGATCCCAATACCGCGGTGAGCAATGATCTGTATACGCGCACCATCGTGGGACTGAACTACTACTTCGAGAATCTTCCGCCCAAGATCCAGAGCAAAGTCATGATCAATTATGAGTTCCGCCACCACCAAGGGAATGGCCCTGGTACTGCAATCGCCAATACCGATGCCTTCGCGCAGAATGCCTTCCTGGTTCAATGGCAGATCCGTTACCAGTAGGCAGCGTCCGAGTCCAACCAGACTGAAGAAAAGTTGGATGTGAGAAGGTAGCGCAACAAATCAGAGTTGATTATAATGCGCTACCTTCTATCGGATGTGCGGAAGGCTATTATCTCTTACCGTTCCCTTGTATGAGAGAAGAATATTATCCGCTAAAGAATACAGTTGTACCGTCATTGAAGAGCAGCACTACTGTCGCCAATCTCCAACGCAGGATGGCCTCGATATATCAGGCATACAAATGGCCTGCACTTCATGTCCCATCTTTGGGGAACCACCTGATAGCCCTTGTTGTTGTTTCGCTCACTCTCGGAAGCTGTGTAACGAATGCTCGAATCGTCAATGAATCGGCAATGGGAGGAACAGTCCTCTACTCATACGTTCAGGAACAAGATGTGCTGACTTCGTCAGGGCGAAAAGATGCGCTTCGTCTTCTCGAGGAAAAGTGCCCAGCCGGGTACCGCATTTCCCGTGAGGGACAAATTGCTCAAATCGACCAAGCTATTGATAGAGCGTGGATGGGACAGGTATCCCGGGATGGGCAGGTCTCCCGGGAAAAGCGCTGGGCGATCCAATTTACGTGCAAATAGGCTGTGTCCTCCTGGCTTTGAAATGGAGATCATGACGTGCGTCATCCCCCGGGTTCATGAGGTGAAAAGTATGCGACTGTCTGCCCATAACTCCTTTTCTTATGCTGTGCCATGGTTCACGAGGCGCGCTGGCGTTGCACACAGCGGAAGGATCGCGGCTGGACTCTTGTTCGGTTTGTCTTGCCTGCTGGTGCTGACAGCCTGCGGAGCACTCAATCAGCAGCGAATTCTCTACCAGGAGTCAGGTATTCAGGTTGGGATCATGACTGATTTGTCAACAAATGACCATGCTTCCTCCCCCATAAAAAACAGACACCCTGCAGATCTCACCCCGCAAGAAATTCGCTCGCTCCTTGGTTCGCTCGAAGTATCGGGGGAGAGCGGAACTATCCTCGGGTTGTTTACCACCCCTCGGCCGAGGCCGGTGTTCACCGAGACGGAAAAGGTCTTGCTGGCTGAGCCGCTCGCCACTGCGTTCCATGAAGCAACCCCACGCGAACGGATTTTCTTTGCAATCCAAAATCCGACTGCACTGTATGACACGGACCGCACATCCGGGAGTCTATTTTTTCGAGACGACTACCTGCATGTTGTGCTCACAGATCACTACGGCTTTTTACAGGCTGACCCAGGAGGAGGCGAGAAGCGAGATCCCCGTGATACAAAAGGCATGAAATTATGGCTAGTCGGACCAGCCAAGGCCGCCACTGTGCCTGAGGAGAAGGAGCCGCACTGGAATGCGTTTGAGAAGGTCCACATCTCGCTCAAACCGGTAGAAGTCCTGGCAGGGCAGAGAGTGTCTCCAGCAGCAACGGGCTCGTCTCACCCCCAGATCGCACTGCCCGCAACTGGACAGCCTGCGTTGAAAGCCGACCCCTCGGCAACAAATGCGACAGAATCCGTGAATGACCTTCGTCTGCAAGTCCGCGAGCTCACCATCGGCAATCTTGATCTGCGTTCTCAACTGAAAGAACAATCGAGTACGATCGAGAAACTAAAGACCGAACTCGAGAGACTTCGTACCGAGATAAAAACGGGAAACTCGAAGCCTTCCTCAGAATCTACGCCCTCTCGCAAGAAGACCACACCGTAAGAATTTACACACCGTTAACGATCCGTTAGCAGTCCAATAACATACCGGCTCTATATTCTTGCGGTGTATGGGGCATGTGAATCGAGGTTACCAGGAGGGACATAATGAATGTGATCCGACGCACGATCTTGTTGGGACTGAGCCTTTGTTTCAGTCTGAGTCTACACTTTGGTTGTACTACCGGAGCGATGCATATACGTGAACAGGATGCCAGCATAGACCTGCTTGCGCAGTGTGAGGCGGAGTTCCGTCAAGGCAAGACCGACCGAGCACTCGAAACTGCATCGGAAGCGATTGGGCAAACCCCTGATCGAGCGGAAGCATGGAACACGCGAGGTTTCGTTTATGCCGCCCAGGGACTAATGGGACAGGCGCTCAACGATTTTAGTAACGCAGTCCGGTTGCATCCAACCAATGCCACTTACCAAAGTAACCTTGGCGTCGCAAATCTGGAATCAGGAAAACCTGACCTAGCACTTGTAGCATTCAATAAAGCTCTTCAGTTGGAACCGCCGTCTGCGCTTGTCCTCAATCACCGTGGCATGGCTTACAGGCATTTGGGAAGGTTGGAAGACGCCCTGCTCGATTTCAACGCCGCGGTAAGACTGAATGGCAAGGATGCGACAATCTACGCAAACCGTGCTGTCGTTTATGCACTTCGGCAGCATTACAGTGAAGCGAAACGAGACCTGGATCTCGCGGCGGATTTAAATGACGCTATGCCAGAGATCTATCAAAGTCGCGGCTTGGTGGAAATGCTTATCGGCCGTTTCGACAAGGCCGAAAAAGACTTTTCTCAGGCGGTCGCCCTCGGCGCTGGTGACAACCTCCTCCTCTACAACCGTGGAGTTGCACGCTCCATGCTTGGAAACTCGGCCGGCGCACACGAGGACTATGCCCGTTCCTGTCGCAACGGATATCTCCCGTCCTGTAGCTTCAGTCAAATCATATCTCGAAGTGACCCCTCCGGTCTCTAATGCACCGGCATCTTAGGACTAGGAAGGCTGGACGTAGCGAAGTCAAGAGAGGAACCGATAGGTCGAGGTCCGACAGAGCACAGATCAGTGTAGATTGAATCTGTGCTCTGTCAGGTAGCAGCTTAGCTCGCGCAGTAAGTTTGGTGCTCCAGCGGATAGTAGCCGTCGGCTGTGTGAGGATAGTCTTCAATCCCATAGGAACCATATGCCCCGGTTTTCCACACGTGCATGCAACGCGCAACAACATATGGTTCTGTACGAGGAATGCCATCAATTGCCAACGTTTTCTGCCCTTGAGCGACAGCAACGACAATGAATTTATTGCCGAACCATAGCGCATTGCGATCGACCTTGCCTGGATACAAAATGGCAAATGACGACGTCGGCATGTCGGTCTCTGTCGGCCCAAACACGGGATGGTTCTCCACAGGAAGTTCCTGCGCAAGGATGATCGTGCCGCTTGCAGATTCCTCTATCCCCACAATGCGTCCAGCAAGTTGGACGACCCGACCCTTAAAGACGTCGGTTTTAGCCTGTACCACTCCGAATTTCGACGATCCCACGTCACTGGTGATTTCCGGGGAAAACAGGGGGCCAGTTGAGCATCCATAAAGTATCAAGCAGGTGAGGCTAAGAAAGACATTCAGGGTTGGCTTCATTCTTCACCTCCTGAGCAAGCGGTTAATGCGTAACACATCCTTAACACTCTTGTAACATATTTGTAACACAGCGGACGGGGCCTTGCAATATTCACAATTGTGAAGATTTTGAAAGGGCACAGGTTCTGGTCCGCAAATCTTATCCACGGTGAGCTCGAACTTAGCCAACCATCCACCTCAAAAAGGAGTCAGCCAAATGAATCTCACTTATCTCATAACTCTCACTACTACGGTAGTGTGCGCGGTGCTGTCTGGGTGCGCTGCCACCACACCATTCCCACCAAAAGTCATGGAAAAGGTCTCTCCTACTTTTCATTTTGAGGCATGGCGTGACGCGCCTCCTACGAATCCGTCAGGGAAGTCCGATTCAGGCCTTAAAGTCGAGCTAGGAGGTCGGATCGTACAGGCTTCCAGGAACGGGAAAGGCACCGTGATTGTCGCGGAGCAACTTCCTATCGTGAACCATCCTGTGTATGGCCCTACGGAAGATGTCAAGAGAACCGGCGATTATGAATTCGCATTTCTCTATCCAGGAGAACTTGAACCTCAGGCTCTGAAAAACGGGAATCGATTCATCATTGTGGGAACGACCACGAGCAGACGACCGACCATGGTGAACGGCGTGCCGAAGACCGAGCCTTTCTTGATTGCAGACTGCATCCATGTTTGGCAGACAGGAAGGACCGAAATCGCCGAATTTAAAGAAAGCGCTGGAGGAGGCTATTCACCTCTTCCGGAGAAGACTTACTGCGTCGCTCAGCAGTAGGGGAATTCAGCAAGTGCCACTCATGTCTCAACCTTCCAGAATTTGGAATTTGGTGCGCTCGTTCCCGCCGCCCAGAAACCTCAGGAGAGGCCGTTATCTGGTGAAGAGAGGAGATTAGGATTGGAAGCTCATACTCTAGCGTCTAGTCTCATACGCGGTGGCGGAATTCTTAACGGACCGAGTCCCATACCTTGTGGCGGGCGCACGGCAAATGGCCAAGACGTCATCCTACTGATCAGTTCAAACGACTCATTCGCATATTCACTGAAGAAGTTTCTCAGTGACAATGGCTATTTGATCACGCTTGCCTCTAATGAATCTATGGGGCTCGTTCAAGCTGGGCGTCAGCAGCCTGCCTTGGTTTTAGTAGATCGCCTATCCGCGAACTTCAAAACGATACAGCACCATCCAGCGATCCAAAAAGTCTTGGTCTTAATCGTTCAACAACCGGGATCGCCCTGGCGAGAGGAAGATTGTATAGACGACCTTGACGCTGGGGCCGATGCATGGCTTTGTGACCAAAATTATCGCCAGTTGTTGGCACGAATTCGGGCGATATTGAGACGATTGCACTACGGCATAACATCATCCAATCACTTAGAGACCGGTGGGATTCGGGTCGATGTGGAGAGGCACGAGGCGAGTGTCTATAATCGGTCGGTGGAGTTGACGCCGAAGGAATTTAAGATCCTCACTCAGTTCGCCCGGGCCCCGAATCGGGTGTTCTCACGGCAGGAACTGCTGAATCGGATCTGGGGTGAAGACTACGCGTTGGAAGAACATGCATTGGATGTGCACATCCATTCGCTGAGACAAAAGATCGAGCCTAACCCATCCCAACCAACCTTCATCGTAACGGTGAGAAAAGTAGGCTTTAAACTTCTTCCCGCATAGTTCGATGGAAACCGGCGTGTCGCGTCCTGACATTGGTAAGGATTAAAGAAAGCGAAAGTACCGGACCGTGCTAGTGCCAGTCGCTTCGTCCCGCTGGAGCACCACGGCGACGGACGTGGTCGTCTCATTCACGGTCAGCGTCATCCGAGCTGAGAACATGTCACTCTTCACGTCATACGCTCTCGTCCCGCGCAAGGTCCGCATGATCTCTGCCGCGCCGCTGACTCGATCGAGATCCTGACTGGTTTTAAATGGCCGTGATTGGATGATCTCCGCCGCCATGGTCTGTGTGATCCCCGGATCGAGCGCTTGAATCACGAGAGGATCGGCGGTGTTGATATTGATCCACCCCTCTCCCTCCTGCGGGTAGACGGTCGCGACCTTCGATAGCTTGTCGATGATCTCCGGCGTCATCCCCTTGATCACGCGCAGCTCCAACATCGTCTGGAGCGGGCCGTTGGCAGCGCGATAGGCCGGACGGAGAGTTTGATAATACTGACTTTCCGCGCCGCCCGGTTCCGGCACTTCATCGAGATCGACCCAGTCGACGATCGCATCAACCAACTCCGGGTTGATCTGCAGCAATTCAAAGAGACGTTTCACCCGCTGGACTTTGGCTTTTCGAATCTTGGCGTCGCCGACAACGGCTAATTCGTTGAGGTTCAGCTTGCCCCGCTCATCTTCGATCTGAGCCGTCACGAGTCCATCACCGATGGCATAGTCTCGAATGGGAAAGGCCCACAGATCGGTGGGGGAGTCGTACAACTGCCCAGCCAACTTATCCCGCGACAGATCTTGCTGGAGTACCGCTCGGGCCGCTTGCACAGACGCACGGGCCAGCACGCTGGCCTTGAAATGATCGCGAAAGGCTGCGGCATCTCGATATTCCCGCCTGGCTTCGGCGTCGAATTCGAGAATGAGGGCCACGAGGAGGGTGAGAACCAGCAGTGTCAACAGGAGCGCGATGCCCCGTTCATCAGGCCTTCGCATAGGTCACGATTCTGATCGTCGCATCGAGATTGACCGGATTGTCGTACTTGGGCTTGATTTGGAGATGCCGGACCTGCACGTCGTAGGGCGCCTGTTCGAGCGCGACCAACAGCGCCAAGATCTGAGGCAGCTGGACCCCGTCCAGCCGGAGATCCACGGACGTTTCTTGATAGCCCTGGACCACGATCGGACTCTGGGGCTGCATGCCGACGATGCGTTCACGAATTTGCGCCGTCGTCGCAACCTGCTCCATGAAGGCCAGCAGAGAGAATTGGGCGCTTGGCGGCGGCATCCGCTCTTCCAACTTGGCCAGGCGTGCCTGTTTCTCACCATACTCGTGAACCAGCTGTGCTAATTCTTGACTCTCTTTCTGCTTTCGTGTGGTTTGGCGCTCGAGCTTGTCAATCGTTGCCAGGAGGGGATCCACGATGAGCAGAAACAACAGTGCCGCAGCGGCCAACACCCCGCCGCCGGCGACCATGACACGCTCGCGGTTTGAAAACTCCTGCCAGCGTTCTTTCACTATCTGCATCATGGTTGTTGCACCGTATAGGTCAGACGAAACACCACCTGATTCGGAACGGCTCCGACGCGAGTTTCGCTCACGGAGGCATCTTGGAATACCGTGGCGACCGTAAAGGCCTGTTTAATCTTCTCGACGGCATCGAACGAGGTCGTTTCCCCCTCGAGATGAACGCTTGCACCGTCGATGGTGAGCTCTCGCACCTTCAGCACCACGCCGGGCGGCAGCTGCTTCACAAGCTGCGAGAGGGTGGTAAGCGCTCGGAACCTGCTGCCGTCGACGACAGCCAATCCCTTCTCTGTTTGCGTTAGACGATAACGGGCCTGGTCGAGTTCTTCGCCAGGACTGGCTCCGGCGCCGAACGCCTGTTCATATTGCGCATGCAACCCTCGCTTGAGGTCCTTCACGGTCGAATCCTTGAGCATCACCCTCGCGGAGAGGTCCGTGAGGACGAGGAGACCGAGGACGAGGGCTCCCCATATGGCCAAGCGGCGGTCCTGTTTCGAGAAATCTCCTGCCGTCGATGCACCGTCGCTGCTGGCTTTGAAATCGAGGGCCAGATCGGAACCGACGGGTCGGTGCTTCCAGCGCGGCCTGACGATTTTCGGGTGAATGGCCAGCCCAAAGGCGATGGAGAACGCCCGAGGACAGCTGGCTCCAAACCCTTGGCGGGGACCCACCGGCAGGAGCCCCAACTGCTGTCCCACATGCCCGCTCAATTCTCTGAGCTTCGATCCGCCGCCTGACACCCAGCAGTGTGTCAGCCGCTGCTGCACCGACCCCTCGTACGCATGGAGGGAAACCCGCAATTCCTTCAGAAGCGGTTCTAACCAGGCGTCGACTTCCTGCACCGCCATCGCACGTTTGCGCCGCTCGGCCTCGGCAAAACTGCAGGCATAGCGCACGGCTAAGGCATGGGTCAGATGGTTGCCGCCCCACAGCACGGTTCGCAACATGACAGGACGGCCGTCATGGACGAGGCACAACGTGGTTTTTGATGCACCGACGTCGATAATCGCAATATCGCCAGGAACCGGCGCCCCCTCGCCTTTTAAAAATTGCGTCACAGAAAACAACGCCATACCGTCCACGTTGATGGCGGCGGGGCTGAGGTCTGCCGAGGCGAGGAAACGAAGATGCTCGTTGACCTTGTCTTTCGGTGCGGCCGTCACCAAGACATCAGATCCTTTGGCCTTCTTCACACCGTCGGGAGCATCCTTGGCGGGTAGAACCATGCTTCCGACCGCGACGTCTTCCAGAGCCATCGGAATCATGCTCTCGATTTCAAACGGCACGACCTGAGCCAGTTTGGCCGCGTCTCGGAACGGGAACGACAGCGTACGGACGAACACATCCTGGCAGGGGAGGGCCGTCACGATTTCGCCGCCCCCGTAGAGTCCATGTTGCCAGAGAAAGTTTCTGAGGAGGCCGACATGCCTGGCTGGATCCGGTGTCTGCTGGTTGCCGAAGGGAAGCGGCAGGTGAAAATATTCGACCGATTCTCGCCCCGTTAAGCGGCGGCGGAATCGGACGGCTTTGAATGCCGTTTGTCCGATATCTAATCCGACACAGTCCGCAACGATGGACATGAACCTAATCTCCTGTCGCTACAGTACCACACGGGGTTGCTGGATTGGGCCAGCCAATTTCACGATGAATTGGCTGCCCGGCTGGAACGGGGGCAGCCCAAGCCCGGCCGACTTCTGCGCAAACCCAGCCCCCGGAAGAAGCGTGACTGTCAGATCGAGCTGACTCTGTTGAATGGGTTGTTGAACCGTCACGCGCCCCGTGGCCGAAAACGAGCCGTCGATCCCATCCCCTTTCAGCTCTGTAACATCGCACGAAACATCGTGGCAGTTAACGGTCGCTGTGATGCGGCTGAACGTGAGGGAGAGAGTCGCAGCTGCGCCGGCCGGAATCCGGTCGAGGACGAGATCCTTGACCTCAGCCTTCCAGAGGCCATCGCCTTTGAGTAGAGGGCCCGTTCCCCTCGACATGTCCATTCGTTGAGAAAAATCTCCCTGAAGGACACCGCGACTCACATAGGGTTTCAGCATCGAAGCCAACTCAATCTGCTGTAGATGTCCCTTGATTGCAACAGGCCCTTGAAACGACCAGGAACCAGCGGTGAACGAGCCGTTCGCGCGTCCTGCACCTGGTTGAGCGGCTCCAGGCCACTGTACCGCATAGTCCATGGCCACGCGCCCCATCATCGCCGACAAGAGGCTGATGGAGGCCCGCATCGACTCGATCGACATCGCGTTGGCCGGGCCGGCCAGGACGACATCACGCCACTCGAATCCCAGCGGGAGCGCGTTCGACCAATCGGCGGCACGCACCTCCCACCCAGTCGCGCGGCTCACTTCGGACAAGACTCGTGCTTGCAGATTCCCGTAGGGGAAGGTGAGAAAAAAGAATAGGATCAAGCAGCCCACGGCCGCCAGTCCCCATCCGACCGGCTCCTTGATGGCAAGCGAACCGGGCCACGACAATCGCTCCATCATGAGCGGACTCCTACGGTGACCCATTCACGAAAGGTGCGGGACTCTGCATTGTCTTGCAACAAAGTCAGCTCAAGCAGAACGGCTATCGGGGGCTTATTGCCCCGAGCCCGGCCGTCCCATTCATCGAGCCAAAGTAAAGAGGCGCCGTCGTGATACCGCACGTTGAACCCCTTGATTTTCGTCGCCAGCTCAAGCTGTTCGATCGAATCGTCCGTCAGCCCATAGAGGTTGCGCCGGACGAACCGAAGGAGTTTGTCGCCTTCGCGTGTATAGACGATCCGCACGACTTCGGTCCCATTGACCTGGTCCGCTCCGCGAAATTGCCCCATCGTCAGGAACGCGATCGAATCGGCTGGCTGGCCATCACGTTGCGCATTCACACCGATCCATGGTCCGTTCGCCAGACTGATACCGACGGCCAGCTCATCGGCCATCACACGCATCGTACTGCGGATGATCTGTTCGTCGGCCGAATTTGTCCGCACAGCATCCATTGCGCTGGTCGTGGCATATAACGAACCAAAAATCAGCGCCGCCATAGTGGCCACCAGCGAGACGGCCAGCAATACCTCGATCAGAGTAAAGCCTCGTTCAGAGACCGGCAGACGTGACGGCAAAGACATAGGTACTCACCTCAACCATTTCTTCGGTTGTGCCTCTCGGCCACAGAACCTGAATCTTCACTTCGCGGACCGCATCGAGCGGCGTCGACATGATCGTCCGCTTCCACCGATAATTGGGCGCTCGATTGGTCTGGTCTCCGACTACCTGCGCTCCGAGCGGAGTCTCGAGGAATTCGCCTCCGACTTCACCGAGCGGAAAACTCGTCGCCAATTCCGTCTCGATTAATTTCTCCTGGGCTAACATCGTGGCTGTGGTCAACTCGTTGGCCCGCGTATGCAGATCGAGATCCCAGTTGCGCAATCCCAACAAGATCGGAAGCGCCAAGGCAAGGATACCCAGCGCGATCAAGACCTCGAGCAGTGTAAAGCCACCCTCGCGTGGCTGCCCACGCCATTGATCCTTGAG
>JACXTT010009603.1_pt1 | contig 13201 bp, 12 predicted proteins | sample 9270951 | NCBI WGS metagenome assembly JACXTT01 (sample SAMN15532306, study PRJNA645909) | rock metagenome | isolation source: weathered quartz diorite | place: Puerto Rico | collected 2017-06-21
TTTCCGTCAGATGCGCAGTGCTGTGCCGGTTTGGGAGGTCCGTTACTTGCTCGGAAAGGGTATTTCGCCGAGCGCCACGGCTTTTGAGGCGATTGGGTATCGGCACGTCCTTCCGGATATCCAGTCCTGTATCCCGAAGGAAGAAACGATTCGTATAATTCAGCGTGACACGAGACGATATGCGAAACGTCAAATGACTTGGTTTCGGAAGCAGCCGGATGTCACTTGGTTTGATGGACCCGGAGACAGCGATGAAATTAAGAACATGGTCCATCAGTTTGTCAAACCGTTTGTCACTTTTTAGGGAGTTCCTATGGAAAACAAAGCGCCTTCCCAAAATATCCAGGACGTTTACCTCAACACTGTCCGCCGTGAAAAAGCCCCAGTCACCGTTTTTCTGATCAGCGGTGTCAAATTGATAGGAAAGATCAAAGGCTTCGACAAGTACTCGGTGATCCTGGAAGCAAACAATCAGGAACAATTGATCTTCAAGCACGCGATCTCGACGGTTTCTACAGCAAAGATGGTTTCGGCGCCGCCGCCTCCTCCGCCGGTCCCACAGCCGCAAACCGCGGCTTCTGAACGTAGTAGCTAATGGAAAATGCCATACTGGTTGGGACCCACGCTCTCGATGAATTGCGTGAACTGGCCACCTCGGCCGGCGCACGCATCATCGACGAGGTGATCCAACATCGCGACCGTCCCGACCCCGCGACGTTTATCGGCAAGGGTAAGGTTCAAGAACTCCAGGAGGAAGTCGTGGTTGAGGGAGTGGATGTCGTCATCTTTGATGACGAACTATCCCCAAGCCAGGCGAAGAATCTGGAAGAAGCCCTGGATGCAAAGGTTGTCGATCGGACGGGTCTGATCCTAGACATCTTTGCGCGGCGTGCGCGAACCAAAGAAGGTAAGCTTCAGGTCGAGTTGGCACAACTGGAGTACCGGTTGACGCGCCTGGCCGGTTACAGAGAATACCTCTCCCGGCTCGGCGCAGGCATCGGCACGCGCGGTCCCGGTGAAACAAAGTTGGAAATGGACCGGCGGCAAATCCGACACCGGATCAGCACTCTGAAGCGCGATATCGGGCAGATTCGAAAACACCGGCAATTGCACCGGGAACGGCGCCGCCGGGAACAACTTCCCTTGGTTTCACTGGTCGGCTACACGAATGCCGGCAAATCGACTTTATTCCGGGCTCTGTCCAAAGAAAACACGCTTGTCTCGAATCGTCTGTTTTCTACGTTGGATACATTGATCCGGCGGATTCAGCTCGGCCGAAATCTTCCGATTTTGATTTCCGATACAGTCGGGTTCATTCGAAAATTGCCTCATCAATTGGTCTCCGCGTTTCGCGCAACATTGGAGGAGGTTGCGGAGTCCGATTTGATCCTACACGTCATCGATGGTTCCGATCCGGAGCATGACGATAAGCGTGCGGTTGTGCTAAATGTGTTGGAAGAAATCGGCGCCGGAAATCACCCGATGTTGACGGTATTTAATAAAATGGACTTGGTTCCTCACTTGAGACCCTCACCCGACGCGACGCGAAGCGCGAGCGCGATAGCGCGGAGCCTCAAGGAAAACGCGCGCGGAGCGCGAGCCCGTCAGGGCGAAGCCTCAAGAAATGCTGAGGATCTCGGTTGCGACGCAATCTGTGTTTCCGCGGTTACGGGTGAAGGTCTCGACTCTCTTGTGGATGAAATCGTCCGTGAATTGAGTTCGGTTCGCGTATGAACAGTTTTTTCCTGGTTTTGCTGCTTCTTCAGTCATCATTGCTTCTTCCGCCGCGTGGCTCGGCGGTGAATCCTGCTGCTGTGTCGTCAGTTCCTGCAAAACTGCAGAAGGATTACGACAAGCTTTGGTCGCGGTTCGTGAGCGGTCAGAGTGACGCGCAACTCACGAAGGACATCGCCAACTTTACGAAGAAGCAGAAGAACTTTGATCCTGTTCTAACCATCGAAGCATACATTGAATTGTATAGGGGCAACGACGCGGCGGCCGCGCGGAAGTTTCAACAGGCACTCTCGATAAATTCGAAGAATTGGATCGCTGCGTATTACTTGGCAGAGTTGGCGTACACGCATCAGGATTACGGACGAGCCAACACGTTTTATTCATTGCTGCTCGACCTGGACCAGACCCGGACGGATATTGAACCGAAACGAGAAAAGGCGTTACTGCTGGCAACTGAAAACCTGCTTCGATCGGCTGCGCAAGCCGAAGCAGACGACCGGTTCAGCGACGCTGAACAGTTGTACCGGCAGGCCTTAAATATTGCGCCGAAAGATCCGGCCTTACATTCGCGGTTAGCGGATCTTCTAACGAAAGCAGGCAAGCAGGACGAAGCAGCGGCGGAACGCAAAATTGCCGAAGAGTTAACGCCGCGGCATAGTGCAATCTTGCGCTCCAATGCGGATTCCAAAAACGATGATCTGGAAGATCTCGGCAGGTGGGGAAACGACATAGAAAGATTCCATCAGATCCGTGATGCTCGGACCGTCACGCGCGAGCAGATCGCCGCGCTCCTCGTGAAGTATTTTCCACAGGTTGTCGAGCATCGCCAGAATCAGCAAATCGTGACGGACATCGATGCCTCATGGGCCAGGGATGAAATCCAAACACTTGTCGATGCTGACTTGATGGTTATCCTTCCCAATCACACTTTCGAACCTTCAGCTGTGATAATTCGGGGCGAGTTTGCCGCTGCCATGGCCCGGTTGATCGGGTTGCTTGGCTTACGTGCGAATACCAATCCGCCGATTTCCATTACAGATATGGCTCCAACAAACGCCCAATACGCAGACGTCCAATTAGTGTTGGGTTACGAGTTAATGAAAGTCCAGGATTCAGGCACTTTCGGCGTTTCCGCTGAGTTATCCGGCCGGGATGCTGTCGGCGCTGCTGCGCGTCTGCTGGAAACTTTTCAACAGGCTCCACACTGACCGAAAAGAGTGCAAAGTGCTATAAGGCGCCGGTTTTCCGGCCGTTATGTGGTCCAGGCCACACCTTTTTCACAGGGTTATCCACATCTTCTGTGGAAGTGAAGTGCCACCGGCGTTAGATCGTCTTTAGCCAGCGTTTGGCCTCTTCGTATTGGAGAAAACGTTTTTCCTCCGCCTTGAATTCGCGCGTGTGGACAATCATCCGCGAATCACGGACGCAGGAATGATGCTTGAGGTGAAGCATCTCATGAAACAGGACATACGCCGTGACGTACCAGGGAATTGCCGGGACATCAAAAATGCTGCTGATGAAGATGACGTTGTGAGTTGCGTCGTAGCGTCCGAGTACATGTCGTGATTTCTTCGCAGACCACGACAGACCTGGCTTAACGAGCAGAGCATCAAAGTATTCCTGGTTCAGCCGATCGAATAAGCTTTCCAGGTCGACGTGCCGTCCCCGCCCTTTCCCCGAACGCATCCGGCGGCCCCGTTTGGTGCGCGCCATTCGCGCACGTTCCTGAATCACCGCGGTCAATATGAACGTCCTGTAGGCGCGGTGATGATAACGGTCAATCGGCTGACGATACAATTTCGCGAGCAGAATCAGCGCGAGCGACGAATAGATGTCGGGCGGCGCATCGGTAACGATGTCGCTCAATCGGATGATCAAACGATTGTCATGCAATCGTACGGTGTGGTTGATACCGGCGAAAGGGAATAATACGATTTCGATCTTCGGCAGCGGCATTCGTGGACGAAGTTGCTTGTGCGCTGAGGCGAAGATAAGTTGAATGTCCGCCGTCACTGCTGCTTTCTTTTCTTCTCCGTTTTCGGCACGCTCCTCAAGGCTTCTTTTGTTTGGGCTTGAGTGTCTTTAGCTTTTTCGATCGCTTCTTCGATGGCTACCCGTTCAGTATCGTTTTTCGGCTTGAACTTCTCCAAAACCGGGATCGTTTCAAGCGTGAATTTTTCGAGGTCTTCCAATGAATCGCGGACATCAAGTTTGCGGCTGTAAGCGGAGTCAATGTTTGAGGTGATTTCATCGAGAGCTTCGACATACCCGCGAAGAAGTTCGGCAGACGTGAAGTCGGCAAGGTAAGAAGTGTCGTCTGGATCCACTTTATCCGCTGTTGCACGCGTGTTGCCGGCTTTCTTTTTCTCTTTCTCGCGCTTTTCCTTTTCCTTGCGCTCCTTTTCTTTTTCTTTTTCGCCCTTTTCCATCAAACCCAGAAAAATCAACCGGCGCTCGGCGAGTTTGAGATAAACGGGCATGCGCTGACCTAATTCCTGGGCATCGCGGATCAAATCCAGTTCGTCTTCCGTGAAATATTCCTTTTTGGGCGCCGCAAGTAGCGATGCGGCGAATGAGAGAACAATGACTAGGGAGAGACTAACTTTTCCGGCCCGGTGCATTTTGATCTCCGAACAAAGCTTTGAGGAGGTCGTCGCGCATTTCCGACGCTTGCTGTTTCGCCTTTTCTACAGGTTCCCGCTGGTCGAATGTGAGCCCGCGGCCGATATCGTCCAGCACCCGAATCTGGCGGCGCAGGGTGATTTCCAGTTCTTTGAAACCTTTGGGTTTGCGATGGGCATCCCGGCCGGTTTTCATCATCGTTTGATGGGCATCCTGGATCGTTTCGATATATTCGTTCAGACGCTTGCCGAGTACTTCGGGTTCTCCGGTTTTGACCGCATCCGTAACCAGGCTTAGTAAAATTTCAGAGATGTTGATGTCGATCTTGGTGCGATCGACGGGGTCCGTCGTACGTTTGAGTCTTTCTCGTTCTTTATCAAGACGCTCCAGGCGTTTGTCGAATTGTTGCGGGTGAAGGGCGGCAGTTCGAAAGGCGCAGGAACTCGCAATCAACACAATCAGCATTGTCAATAATCGCTTGATTGTCCACATCACAATAGTGACCGTCTTACTTCTTCAGACGGCGTTCCAATGTCCTTGCCCGCTGCCGTGCTTGAAAGGACCTGGCGTCATTTGAGCCGTCGTCGAGTTCCAAAAACTTATTATATTGCACGATCGCTTCCTTTGCGTTTCCTAAATTATCCCAGCAGGTCGCCAGTACGAAATGAGGAAGAGCTTCACGGGGACGAAGCTCAATTACACGGCCTAGCAATTGTGCTGCCCGTCCCCAGTTTTCCTGCGCATAAAAGACCACGCTGAGGGTTGCGTAGGCTTCAACGTCATCGGATTTGACTCGAATAGCCTGCTCAAGGGCGGCGACAGCCTGGGGGTACGCTTTGAGCTGCTCGTACGATTTGCCGAGGAGGTAAAGGTAATCAGGATTTGTTGATTCCAACTTGACGAGTTCGACCAGCACTGGAATCGCTTTCGCGTAGTCCTTGGCGGTGAAATACGAGATTGCCAACTGGCGACGCAGATTCGTATTTCTTAAATCGAGTGAGATCGCCTTCTCGAGATATTCGCGCGCTTTGACTTCATTGTTTTGCGCGTGCTCGGCCTCGCTCAGAGCGACATACAGCTCGAAGGAACTGAGTCCCTTCCCTTGAACCGCGATCAGGTGGGGATACGCTTTCGCGATGTCATTCCCGCGCATATAGAACATCGCAAGATTCAGCTCGGCCTGCACATCATCAGGACGAAGATCTAGCGCCTTCTCGAATTGTTCTGCGGCTTCATCACGCTTGCCGCTCTGATCCAGAAGAATTGCCAGGTTGATCCTGGCTTCATATATGGTTCCGTTTTGTTCCAGAAGCGTTCGATAGGCTGCGATTGCGCCATCCGTATTACCGAGCTTCGCATAACAAACCGCGAGATTAAAACGTGACGGAATATGAGAGGCTTCTTCTTTCAGGATGCTTTCGTATTTCATGGCCGCTTCCGCCCAACGGCCGGCTTCGAAGTCCGTATTGGCGGAGTTGTATAGGTCCTGCGTGGCTTGAAAAAGTGTGACGATGAGGATGAAAGACTTCATATCTGGGAAGGGAGTACATTCTTCAAAAATTGTCCCGTAATCGAGGCCATGTTTTCGCCGATCTGCTCGGGAGAGCCGGTCGCTACGACGAAGCCGCCGGCATCACCGCCTTCAGGGCCGAGATCGATCACCCAATCCGCCGATTTAATCACGTCAAGGTTGTGTTCAATGATGAGAACCGAACCTCCCGCTTCAATCAGGCGTCTGAAAGCCACCAGCAGCTTATTGATATCGTCGAAGTGTAAACCTGTTGTCGGCTCGTCAAAAATGAATAATGTTTTTTCGCTGGTCTCACGAGCCAGGAACGACGCGAGCTTGATGCGCTGCGCTTCGCCTCCGGATAAGGTCGTGGCCGATTGTCCCAGCCTCAAGTAACCCAATCCGACTTCGTCGAGAACCTTCAGCTTCTTCGTAATCTTTGAAGCATTTGAGAAGAAAACCAGCGCCTCCCGCACCGTCATCTGCAGGACTTGATAGATGTTCTTACCCTTGTACAAGATCTCGAGGACGCCGCTCTTGTATCGGGTTCCTTTACATTCTTCACAGATCAGTTCGACATCGGCCAGGAACTGCATTTCGACGGTAACCGTTCCGTCACCTTGACATACTTCGCAGCGGCCGCCTGGAATATTGAACGAGAAGCTTCCGGAGTTGTAACCGCGCGCCTGGGCCTCGCGTGTGGACGCGAAAACATCCCGGATATGATCGAACGCCTTGATGTACGTCACGGGGTTGGATCGCGGTGTGCGTCCGATCGGGCTTTGATCCACCAGAACGACGTCGCTAACCCACTTGATTCCGTTCTCGATCACTCCAACTCCGGGACCGGGATCGCTTGCGTGCAATGCAGCTTTGACTGCCTCGAAAAGGCAATCGTGAACCAGTGTCGATTTTCCGGAACCCGATACTCCTGTGATGCAGGTCATCAATCCCAGCGGGATTTCGACATCGATATTTTTCAGGTTATGCTTCGCAGCGTTTCGCAGCTTCAAGACTTTTGGACCGGGCACCTGGCGTTTTTTCGGAATGGGAACTTTCAATTCGCCGATAAGATACTTGCCCGTAAGAGACCCCGCACAGTTTTTGAGACCTTCAAGTGAGCCCTGATAAACCAGATGTCCGCCATTCTCTCCCGCTCCAGGACCAAGATCCAGAATGTAGTCCGCCGCTCGCATCATTTCGGCATCATGTTCAACGACGAGAACGGTATTCCCGATATCCCGCAGGCGCTGAAGAATTTCGATGAGCCGGCGGCCATCACGCGGGTGAAGGCCGATCGAAGGCTCGTCCAGAACATACAATGCGCCGACCAGCGAAGATCCCAGCGACGTCGCGAGCTGAATCCGCTGTGCTTCGCCCCCTGACAATGTGGAAGACAGCCGGTCCAGCGTCAGATACTGCAGGCCTACATCGTTTAGGAAGCGCAGCCGCGATTGAATTTCAAGCAGAATACGCTCGGCGATTTCGGTCTGTGCCGGGGTCAGTGTCAACTGCGAAAAGAATTCGTGACTCTCCTGGATGGTCATCCGGCAAACGTCAGCGATATTCTTGCCATTAATAAAAATGTCGCGAGCCTCTTGCCTCAGCCTCGAACCGCTGCACTCCGGGCAAACGGTATATCCACGATAGCGGCTGAGGAAAACCCGTACATGCAGCTTGTATTTCTTCGTCTCCAGGTATTCGAAAAACGCTCGAACAGCGTTCATCACAAACGCCTGGTCTTCTGAAGACAGAAGACGGAACGAAGTGCTAGGCGAAATTCTGCGCGCGAGCAACTTCCTTCTGAATTCGTTGAAGTAAATGCGGTATCGCGGTTTCGTCCACGGCTCAATGGCGCCCTGATTGAGCGGTTTATTCTTGTCCGGTATCACTAAATCGAGATCGAGGTCGATCGTGTTCCCAAATCCCTGGCAGCGAGGGCACGCACCAAAAGGATTATTGAACGAAAAAAGTTTAGGTTCGGGGTCTTCATAACGGATGCCGCACTTTTTGCATTCAAAAGATTCCGAGAAGCGGTATTGCCTTTCGCGCGGCACGGCACCGTTTCCAGAAGGCGGTTCCATCACTTGCAGAATCACTTCACCGTTATTTTCACGGAAGCAGATTTCGACTGAATCGATGAGCCGCTGTCGAATGTCCGGCGCAATCTTGAGACGATCGACCAAAACATAGGCAGTCTTCTTGAAATCGACATCCAACAATGATTCCGGCTGAGAATAGTCGAATGTCTTGCCATCCTGGTAAATCCGGTTGAAACCCCGCCGCTTGAGATCGGTCAACAGTGCCGCGAGCTGCTCCTGCGTTTGATTTTTGGGCAGAGGATAGAGGACATAAAACCTTGTATCCGCCGGCCATTGCATAACGGTGTCGGCAATCTGATCGACAGTATCCTTCTGGACATGGGCGCCGCATTTTCTGCATATCGTTACACCAACGCGCGCAAACAGGAGACGCAAATAGTCGTAGACCTCCGTTGAGGTTGCGACTGTCGAACGAGGCGTACGCGCAGTATTCCTTTGGCGAATAGCGATGGCGGGAGCAATTCCGTAAACTTCGTCGATTTCCGGTTTCTCGATGCGTTCCAAGAACTGGCGGGCGTATGCCGAGAGGGATTCGATGTACCGGCGCTGGCCTTCGGCGTAGATCGTGTCGAACGCAAGGGAGGATTTTCCCGAGCCGCTTATTCCGGTAACGATCGTCAGGGCATTGTGCGGTATTTCGAAGTCGATATTTTTGAGATTGTGGACCCGCACTCCGCGGACGGCAATGCTGTCCGTCCCTGTGAGGTTCGCCGCTGTGGCCATAAACGACCATTATACAGCGCGGAACGAAGCCTACGGTCAGCCGATAAAGTCCTTCAAATTGTTGGGAGTGATTCTAAATTGCCGGACTTCCCCCTTCTGCCCAAGCTCCTTCGCCGGCATGTCATTGATCTTGAGGGCGAGCCCCCCAGCATTACCGGTGCTGAGAACAATCGAATCCTGTGCGGCAAAGTGCCGTGTCATCCCGGGTTCGAGAATCTCGCCGGGGTTGATGGTGTTCCCATCGGCATAGACTTTGATCCAGGTAGTCTCTTTCGCTTCAATATCAATGCGTAGAGCTTGCGCAGCTACCTGGGGTTGTCGTTCCGGTACGACTGAAGCGGGGTCCGGCGGGGGTGCCGGTTCGGGTGTCGGCGGGGGCAGGGAGGGCGCAGTCGTTAATGGGGGCGCTGCTGGTGGACTGGCGATGCGCGTCGTGTTGGAGGGCCCTCGCATTCCTACGTAGACGATCAGGCTCAACAGAATCAGTACACCGATCGCGACCGAATACAATTGCCTCTCCCGTTTCCGGGGGCTGGCGATTGGCGTTGGTGGAATTTCGCTGGTTTCAGGAACTCCGCCCAGCCGTTCGTAATCGGCGATGGCTTGGTCTGGATCGAGATCGACTTTCTCGGCATATGCGCGGATGAAGCCGCGGTTGAAGACGCCTCCCGGCAGCAGATGGAATTCCTCCGATTCGATCGCGAGGAGGAAACGAACACTGATCCGAGTCTCGGCGGAAATTTGATTTATCGAGATTCCTTTGGATTCCCGAGCTTTTTTGAAAGTAGCACCAAAGTTGGTCATTTCGGATGGCAAGGCGAATCATATGGATACGCCACTACGGGGTCAATTGCTTTTGTACAAAGTTTTTGCTACCGTACCGCCGGGTTCCCGGCGCCGAAATATGAACGAAGCATTAGGCATGGTAGAAACGCGCGGTTTCGTCGGTGCGGTTGAAGCGGCCGATGCGATGCTGAAAACCGCGAATGTTGTTCTGGTGGGGAAAGAATACCTTCTCAATGGGTATGTGGCCGTGTTGGTTCGCGGCGATGTCGGCTCTGTGAAAGCCGCTACTGAAGCAGGTTCGATTGCGGCCCGCCGTGTCGGCGAACTCGTCAGCGTTCATGTCATTCCGCGTCCGTTTGATGAAACAGAAAAGCTGCTCCAACATTGGTCGGGTGCTTCCGCAGAGCCTGGCGATACCACCCCAGGTTAACAGTTGGCTCGAATATGGACCAGGACCTCGAATCGATTCAAGAAGCTCGGCGGCTGGTCCAGGCCGCCCACGATGCCTGGCTGAAGTTTGAGGATTTTGCGGAAGACCAGGTCGAACGACTTCTTCTGGAAATTTCTAGGGCCGGGATTGCGAATGCCGAGGCGCTTGCGCGAATCGCCGTCAGCGAGACTGGTTATGGGACCGTCGAACACAAAACGGTGAAGAATCTTTTCTGTGCTGACGACGTCTACCGCGCGATTCGTCCCATGAAAACCGTCGGAATTGTGAATGAAGACAAAGAAAAGAGAGTCTTCGAAGTTGCCAGTTCGATTGGGGTGATCGCAGCGATCATTCCATCGACAAATCCGACGTCGACGACCATTTATAAAGCTCTTATCGCCCTGAAGGGACGAAATACGATCGTCTTCAGTCCCCATCCCTCGGCGGTACGTTGCATTGGAGAAACCAGCCGCATTATTGCTGAAGCGGCCGAGCGCGCAGGAGCACCGAAGAATGCCGTTTCGTGTATGACGCATCCGACGATGGAAGGGACTCAAGAATTGATGAAACATCCATTGACGTCACTCATCCTCGCGACCGGCGGTACGGGCCTTGTGAAGGCAGCATATTCCGCAGGGAAGCCGGCCTTCGGAGTCGGTCCCGGAAACGTGCCTTCCTATATCGAGAAAACGGCCGACGTTCCGAAAGCGGTGCGCGACATCCTCACGGGGAAATGTTTCGACAACGGGACGTTATGCTCATCCGAACAAGCGATCATCTGTGACGAGATCATCAAAGACACCGTCATCGATGAATTGAAGAAGCAGGGCGCGCACGTCTGCACACCGCAGGAAAAAATCCAGCTGGAGCGGACGATCCAGACTCCACGCCGAACGCTGAACACCAAGATCGTCGGGAAATCCGCCGTAAAAATAGCAGAAAAGGCCGGATTCACCGTGCCCTCAAACACGCGCGCATTGGTGGCGTACGCGGATGGCGTGGGGCCAGACTATCCGATCTCAATGGAAAAACTTTCCCCGGTGCTTGCGCTTTATATCGTGAAGGACAGGCGCGAGGGTTGCGCCAAGTGCATCGAGATTTTGAATTTCGGCGGACTGGGACACACACTCAGTGTGCACACGAAAGACGAGGAAGTTGTCCGCCAATTCGGATTGCGCAAACCAGCCTTTCGTATTTGCGTGAACACGCCTGCAGCACTCGGCGCCGTGGGTTACACAACGAACCTCTTTCCTTCCATGACTCTGGGTTGTGGGGCGGCCGGCGGCAACATCACGTCGGATAACATTTCGCCCTTGCATCTCATCAACCTCAAACGCGTCGCCTACGGCGTGCGAGACGTCATCCAACCGACGGCTGTGAAGACCGGAACAGCAGCCGCGGCAGCAGTCGGGGGACGCGCCGCCATCGAGGAAGTCGTGGATCGATGGCTTGGCGCGAGGACTACTGCTCCCAAACCCGCACCGGCTCCAGCAACGCCGGCGGTTGCTCCCCCGTTGTCCTCTTACACCCAGCTCGAACCTCCGCGGCCGCAAACCGAGAAAAGGGAATCAAAGCCTGTTGGGTTCGTTTGTGAAGAGGATGTCCGTGCCGCCGTGCTGGCCAACTCCAAGATCGTCATTGGCAAGAAGACCATCATCACTCCGTCAGCCCGCGAAATCGCCGAAGCTAACGATGTGTTTGTGCTGGCCGACTAACTCGACGCACTGCGGCTCTCAATGTCAAAGGTGCGATGTCGGATGTATACATCCGACATTTGACATCTCACATCGAAAACCCCGCTGGGTCGCTTCTTTAACACTATGTATGCTTGGTGATCCCTTCTCAGGTAGAATGACTGCGCCAGTTAAATCTGAACATCTTTATGAAGAGAACGCTGTTGGTGTTGTTCTTCACGATGCTACTGCTCTCCGGCGCCTGGGCTCTGGATTCGCCGCCGAACGACGATGCGGAATATTACTACACGCGGCTGATGTATTCGGGCGTAGGCGTGCCGGAGCGAGGCGGGCCATTTCCTGCCCGATATCCACCGCTTAGAGGTTTCAAGTGCGACGATCTGGAGCGTGGGGAGGGCGGCTTCGGCGGTGGATGGCGCACGGATTATCCGGCCTCTGACTGCAAGTTCATCTGGGGGGTCGAACGCCTCACAACTATCAGAGCCTACCGTGAAGCGCCGCATCCCATGGAAATAATGGATCCGAGACTGTTTGACTTCCCCTACCTTTATATTGTCGAGCCTGGCCAGATGTTGCTGAACGAGCAGGAAGCCGCGCGGCTGCGTGAGCATTTGCTGCGCGGCGGGTTCCTGCACGTCGACGATTTTTGGGGAATCTATCAACGCGCCAACTTCGAACGCCAGATGGCGAAAGTTTTTCCAGACCGTAAACTCGAGCCCATTCCCCTAACACACGAGATTTTTCACACGTTCTTCGACATTGATACCGTGATGCAGATTCCCAATGTCAGCAATGGCTGCTACGGACGCCAGACTTGGGAATCCTCATCAGATAAAGAGCCGAGGATATTTGGAATCTCGGACGACGATGGACGATTGATGGTGATCGTGACCTATAACTCCGATCTGGGAGACGCGTGGGAACACATGGATGTCGGCTGCTACCCAGAAAAATTCTCTGGCCAGGCCTACCGCATGGGAATCAATTTCGTTATCTACTCGATGACGCATTGAAATTTGGGCGCCTGGATTTATAATCCGGGCTTTTCAGGAATACTCGCCAGCATTTCAGCCTCAGGTCCAGATGTCCGTTCTGTCGTTCGTCAAAGCTGCTGGCTGTTTTCCAGAAGGGAGACAACGCGGTGAAATTTCCAATCAGCGTGACGCTAAATGGCCGCAGGTATCAGCGCGAGGTCGAACCGCGGCAGTTGCTCGTGCATTTGATCCGCGATCTGGGCGGCGTAACCGGAACCAAGATTGGCTGCGACACCAGCCAGTGCGGCGCTTGCACGGTGTTGCTGGACGGCGTGGCAGTCAAATCATGCACGGCTCTGTCCGTGCAGGTGGACGGAGCATCGATCACCACAATTGAAGGCCTGGCTGGCGATTCGCAGTTGCATCCGTTGCAGGAGGCGTTCTGGAACAAGCACGGCCTCCAATGCGGCTATTGCACGCCAGGCATGATTCTGGCCGCGCATGACCTGCTCCGGACAAATCCGCAACCCAGTGACGAACAAATCCGCCATGGGTTGGAAGGCAACTTGTGCCGATGCACCGGCTACCAAAACATCGTCCACGCGGTCCGCGAGGCCGCTGCTGCC
>JACXTT010009604.1_pt1 | contig 13200 bp, 12 predicted proteins | sample 9270951 | NCBI WGS metagenome assembly JACXTT01 (sample SAMN15532306, study PRJNA645909) | rock metagenome | isolation source: weathered quartz diorite | place: Puerto Rico | collected 2017-06-21
GAAGTCGCTGTGGCGCTGCGGTGCCCCGTTGGGACGGTGCGCTCCAGGCTGCACCGGGCCCGGCAGATGCTCCGCGCTGCGCTTGGCCCGCGTCTGGGTGCCAGGAGGGAAGGTCGATGAGGCGGCATGTGAGTGAGCTGCTCTCGGCGTACATCGACGGCGGCCTCGGCGTCCGGGATGTCGAGCGGGTGAGGGCCCATCTCGACGGGTGTGCGGCGTGTCTCATGGAGTATCGGGAGCTGCAGGACGTCCGGCGCCTTCTGACGGGATTGCCCGATCCGACCCCTCGGCCGGGGTTTTTGGATCGAGTGTCCTGGCGTCTGGCACGGGAAGCGGCTCGTCAGTCCCACCCGAACCTGGCGAGTCGGCTGGCCGGCCTGTTTCAAGCGCCGCGGATCCGGCTGGCCGTGCTCGCCACGGCGACGGCGGTGGCCGTGGGACTCCCCTGGGCCCTGTCGACCGGCCAGTTCGCCGCGCGTGAAGCACCGCTCGATACGGATGCGTACGTGCGCCACTACCAGTTCCTGTCCCTGGACCGGTCCCTGGTCGATGAAGCCACTACCACATTCGTCTCCAACCCGGGCGCCCCGGAGCAGCCGACCCGATAGCATGCCGTTGTTGACCCCTCGCCAGGCGGCCGTCCTGGTGTTGTGTGCATTGGTGACGGCCGCGCTCCCCACGCCCGGGTGGTCGCGGACTTCCCAGCGCACGCCGCCCGAAAACACCGAGGCCGCGTTGTCCTGGCTGCGATCCGGGGCGACGGCGCCGCGGCGCGTCAGCTACGAAGGCACCAAGTCGATCACGTTATGGGGCGGACAGGTCGAAGCGTCCCAGGTGCAGATCTATCATGCCGCCCCGGACATGACTCGACTGGAGTACCTTCCGGCCGGCAACCAGCCCAAACGAATCGTGGTGATCAAGGGGCGGACCTTGACGGAATACAGTCCGGTCCGCCGCGAGATCATCGAGCGTCCGGCGCCGGAAGCGGATGAGGAAATCCTCACCCGCGACGTGTTGCCCCGCATCCTGTCGAGCTACAACGTGAGCTTCGGTGGGCTGGAATCGGTCGCCGGGAGAACGGCCAGGGTGATCAACGTCGAGGGCAAGTTTGGCGGACGGCCGTCGCTCCGGATCTGGATCGACCGCGAGCAGCGGCTGATCCTGAGATTCGAGCGTCGCAATCCCGACGGCACTCTTCAGGAGGCATCGGCGTTCCTCAGCATTCAGTACGATCCGGTGTTCGCTCCGGACCTGTTCACGGTGCCGGCGCCCCCGGGTACGCAGATTAGGCAGCAGGGACGGCCCACGAGTCTGTCCGTGGACGAGATCGCCAGGCGCGTCGGGTTTGCGCCGCAGGTCCCCTCCCACCTGCCCTCCGGTTTTCAGCAGATTCATTCGGTGGTGCGGCAGATTCAAGGACAACCGACAGCCGTCTTTGTCTACTCGGACGGTGTTTCGAGTCTGACCTTGTTTGAGAGCCGGGGCGCCAAGGCGCCGCCGCGGGGCCGCGCCGTGCGCATCGGCCCTGCCGAGGGCGTCATCACGTCCCGCGGCGCCGCGAACGTTGTGCACTGGAACAGCCGTGGGATCTCGTACACGCTGGTGGGCGATCTGCCGCCGGATGAGCTCGTCCAGGTGGCGTCATCGGTGCCGCAGGTCTCCGGATTCTTCCACTCCTGGGTGCACCGGGTGGGCGCGGCGATCGCTGCGCTGGGGCGCGGGCCCGCTGCCGAAGCGGCCGAGCTCGGTTCCTCCCCGTTGTGGACCGACGCGGCCGTGCTGGTCTCGCCGTACATTACGAACGATACGCACCCGACCGGCTCCGGCCTCGTCGTCGAGGAGATGCGGCTCTGGCGCGCGTTCGAGAAGGCCGGCCTCGCTCCGGTGGTCGTGAAGGTGGCGGTGATGGACGGCGGCGTCGCCGGGTTCGCCGACGGCCAGGCCGGCCGGCTGGCGTGGGTCTGGTTCGTCTACGGGATGGACTGGACCGGGGGCGCCGAGGCCATCGTTCGCGACGTGCAAGAGAACGCGCGTGCGCTGGCCGCGACGGCATTCCGCACCAACCCCAGAGTCGACCAGGTGATGCTGACGGGCCAGTACCAGATGCGCGGCCCGTTCGATGTCCGGCGGACCGATGTGACCTTTACCGCCCGGCTGCATCGAGAGGTGTGGGCGGTTGAGCCGGATGACCTCGATGCTGAGCTCGCCCTCGCGCAGGCGGGCGACGTATGGTACAGTCCGGACCTCAAGGCAGGAGATCTGATCGTCCACCACGCGCGGATCCATGAACCGCGTCGCGCGCCGCGCGGCTACCGACCCGCCGTCGCGCCGGGGGACCGTTCTGTCGAGGCGGCCGAGCGCTTTCGGGGGTCCATCCTTCAACGCATCGCGGAGACGAAACGCCGGCTCGACGGCATCCTGTTCGGCATCGAGAGCGACGGCCGTCTGTGGCGCGGCAACCCGCGCCGGCGGGAGATCGCGCTGACATTCGACGACGGGCCGAACCCGGTCGCGACGCCGCTCCTGCTGGGCATCCTCCGCCGGTACGGCGCACGCGCCACGTTCTTCGTGGTCGGCGAGCACGCGGTTCCCTACCCGTACCTGGTCAAACAAATGGCGGCCGAGGGTCACGAGGTGGGCGATCATACCTTTCACCATCCGAGGCTGACCACGGTGGATGCGTCCACCGTGCGGGCGGAGATCGTGTGGACGGCGGAGGCCGTGGGTCCGCTCGCGGGAAGGCCGCGGTGGTTCCGGCCTCCGGGAGGCGACTACGACCCGAGCGTGGTAGACGCCGCGCGGGAATCCGGCTTGCGGCTGGCGATGTGGACCGTCAACTCCGGGGATTGGGCGTCGCCGCCGCCGAAGGCGTTGGTCGACCGGGTGCTGGCCCGCGCGGAGCCTGGGGCGGTCGTCCTGATGCACGATGGCACACTGGCCACCGTCCGCGCGTTGCCGGCGATCATCACCGAGCTGCGGCGCCGCGGCTATGACCTGGTGACGCTCTCCGATCTGGCGCGGAGCGCGGAGTAACATGGCCGAACGAGACAAGCACATGACGCTGGTGGAGCACCTCGAGGAGCTCCGCCAGCGGCTCCAGTACGCCGTGCTCGGCCTGCTGGTGTCGACCGGCGCCGGGCTCTTTTTCGTGGACACCTTGCTGCGCGTGCTGCTGCGGCCCGCCGGGGACGTCAAGCTCACCACCCTCACCGTGATGGAACCGTTCCTCGTCAAGATCAAAGTGGCGTTCCTGTTTGGGCTCGCGGTGAGCATGCCCTGGATCATCTACCAGCTCTTCGCGTTTATCGATCCGGCGCTCACGGAGACCGAGCGCCGGAAGGCCATTCCGCTCTCGCTCCTGGCCGGGGCGTTGTTTGCCTCGGGCATCGTGTTCGGCTATCTGCTGATCCTCCCCGTGAGCCTGCACTGGCTCCTCGGGCAGGCGGGCACGCAGTTCAACGTGCTGATCACCGCGAACGCGTATATTTCGTTTGTGCTGTTCTTCCTCCTGATCGTCGGCGCGACGTTTGAGACGCCGCTCGTCATCCTCTCGCTCGCGTTTCTCGGCATCCTCTCGCCGCAGACGCTCCGCCGTGAGTGGCGGATCGCCTACATGGTTATCGCCGGAATCGCGGTGTTCGGGACACCCGACTGGAGTCCGGTGACCATGCTGTTAGTGGCCATTCCGATGGTCCTGCTCTACGAGTTCAGCCTGGTGCTCTGCCGCCTGTTCATCAAACCGCCAGCTCCCGAACCCGTCAGAGAAACCTAGTCGAGCTCGGGGCCCGGGGAAGGTCCGGCCAGCCCTGGAACTTTTGCTGTGCAACCCCCGTATTATCGCCGGGACCTGGAACCGCAAGCCCTAGGCCACGCCGGCCCCGCGGCAGTGTGGCCCCGGAGCGGGATCCTGATCATCGGAGTAGCGAAGCGGGTTATACCGTATCAGGGAAAGGCGCGGGGGCGCGCGGGGAGGCGGCGGTGGGGGGCAGCGGGGTGAAAGGGGGGCCTGGCGTTTTCGGCTCATCCGGGCATGCTCAAAAGATCGATGTCGCACTTTTGCCGGGTCTGTTATAATAGGCCGGTATTATTTATGGCAAAGCGGGTTGTTCCGGCGCGCGTCCTCAGTGCCCTCCTCGCGATGGGCATCGCCACCGGGCTTTTGGCGGCCGGGCTGGCCCCGGCGTCGGGCGGCACACCTTTGTCACCAGCCGACCGTGCCCCGTCGTCCGTGGCGGCCGGTGCCGCTCCGTGCACGGTCAACGTTCCCGTGCTGGTCGTCGGTGGGACCCCCGCGGGCGTGGCCGCCGCGATTGCCGCCGGCCGGCTGGGGGCCGGGGTGTTGCTGACCGAAGCCCGGCCATACCTCGGCGGCGACCTCACCGGCCCGATGCTCAACATGTTCGACATGGATTACGGTCCGGGTGGAATCCAGCTGGCCCGAGGCGTCTTCATGGACGTCTTCTCGCAGCTCGGCCTCACGTTTGACGTCGAGCTCGCCAAACTGGTTTTCCTGCAAGAGGTGCGCAGGGAGCCAAACGTTACCCTGCGGCTGTACACCAAACCCGTGCAGGTGCTGGTGCAGGATTCCCGCGTCACGGGCGTGGTCTTCAAAGACGTGCAGGCCCACGAGCGGTTGACGGTCTGCGCGAAGCGGGTGATCGATGCGACCGACGACGCCGACGTCGCGGCGATGGCCGGAGTGCCCTATTACTTGGGTCGTGAGGGATCGGGCATCGACCGAGCGATGATGACGGCGACGCTGGTCTTTGAAGTCGATGGGGTCAACTGGAACGATGTCGTGGCGTACGTGACCAGCAAGCCTCGTCCGAGGACGGGGCACCCCCACGGCGGCGTCTATCGGGGCAACATCTGGGGCTTCAGCGAGATCATGCGCGAGTACCGGCCGACCGAGGCCGGGACCGGGATCTACGACCTCAACCTCGGTCGCCAAGCCGCCAGGACGGTCTTGATCAACGGGCTGCTGCTGTACGGCGTCGACGGCACGGATCCGGTTTCGGTGGCCGATGGGATGCGGCGCGGGCGCGCGGAGCTCGTGCCGTTGATGGCGTACCTCCGCTCCCACATTCCCGGGTTCCAGAACGCCGAGCTGGTGCGGACCGCGGACTACCTCTACATCCGGGAGACCCGGCACATCCGCGGGCTCTACACGCTGACGGTGCACGACATCGTGGACTCCCGCGTCTTCTGGGACGCGATTGGCGTGGCGAGCTACCCGATCGATCTGCACCCGTACAAGTCCGGAGAGTTCAACCCGTACGCGGCGCAGCGGTACGTCTACACGATCCCGATGCGGGCGCTGATCCCGATCGGCCTCGATAACCTCATCGTGGCCAGCCGCTCGATCTCGGCGACCTACGAGGCCGCCGGTTCCGCGCGGGTGGTACCGACGACGATGGAAGAGGGGCAGGCCGCCGGCGTGGCCGCGGTGTTGTCGATTCGGGCGCGCACCATGTTCCCGAAGTTCTCGCAGGCACCGGCACTCGTGCACGAGCTGCAGGAGACGCTCACGACGCCGACGCAGGGCGCGTACCTGCTGCCGGAGACGGTGGCCGCCGCGGGGGGTTACCTCCCTCCGGCGTGGGTCTCGCCGACGCACGGAGGGGCCGTCGGCGCCGAACCATTCCGCCCCAGCCCCCACACCCCGTCGCCTCCATCCAAGTAGTTCCCGCGCCGTGACCAACGAGCAGGCCGGGTCGCGGCTCCCCCCGGGGCAGTATGAGACGGCCAAGTGGCCGGTGCTGCACTACGGGAGCATCCCCAAGATCGACCTCGCGGCGTGGGAGTTTGTTGTCGCGGGCGAGGTCGAGGAGCCGCGGCGCTGGACGTGGGCGGCGTTCACCAGCCTGCCGCGGACGACGGTGCGCTGCGACATTCACTGTGTGACGGCCTGGTCGCGATTCGACAACACGTTCGAAGGCGTAGCCGCATCCGAGGTCCTGCGGCACCTCACGATTCGATCGGGCGCCGCCTTCGCAATGATGGAGAGCGACGGCGGATACACGACGAACGTCCCGGTCGAGGACCTGCGGGCCGGCGATGCGCTGTTCGCATTTGCCCACGACGGCCGGCCCCTCACTCCCGAGCACGGCGGGCCCTGCCGCCTCGTCATCCCGCGGCTCTACTTCTGGAAGAGCGCGAAGTGGGTCCGCGGCATGACCCTGATGCGCGAGAACCGTCCCGGGTTTTGGGAACAGAACGGATACCATATCCGTGGGGATCCCTGGCGGGAGGAACGGTACTCGGACCCCTGGTAACATCTTCGGTGTCATACCCCCGCCGCGATGGGCGGTGAATCACTGCCACCGGAACTGACGCCCCTTCGGAGGCCTGGACGCGCGGGATGATCTGGAACGTCGCCGCCGAGACGATGCCCCGGCCCGACCTCGCCGCGTTGCAGCTGAGCCGTCTTCAGTCGCTTGTGCAGCGGGCATACGGACGGGTTCCGTTCTACCGGCAGAGCTTCGAGCGGGCGGGAGTCCGGCCCGAACAGATCCGCACGCTCGACGATCTGCGCCGCCTCCCCTGGACCCGCAAGAGCGATCTCCGCGATCATTATCCATTCGGCCTCTTTGCGGTGCCCCGGGACGAGGTGGTGCGGGTCCACGCGTCCTCGGGCACGACGGGCAAGCCCACCGTGGTCGGCTACACCCGCGGCGACCTCGCGGTCTGGGCCGAGGTGTGCGCGCGGTGCCTCGCCGCGAGCGGAGGCCGCCCCGGCGATGTCTTCCACAACGCGTACGGGTACGGGCTCTTCACCGGCGGCCTGGGGATGCACTATGGCGGCGAGTTGCTCGGCATGACAGTCGTACCAGTCTCCGGCGGGAATACCGAGCGGCAGCTCCTCCTGATCGAGGACTTTCAGCCGCGGGTCATCGCCTGCACGCCGTCGTACATGCTGACGCTGGCCGAGGCGGCGCGCGCCCGCGGGATGGACCTGCAGGGGCTCTCCTTGCGGTTCGCCGTGCTGGGAGCCGAACCATGGACGGAGGAGATGCGCCGGCAGATTCAGCGGCTGCTCCCGGTCCGCGCCGTCAACATCTACGGCCTGAGCGAGGTGATCGGGCCCGGCGTCAGCAACGAGTGCGTGGAGGGGCAATCTGGATCCCACGTCTTCGAGGATCACTTCCTGGTCGAGGTGCTCGATCCCGGCACGGGGGAGCCGGCGCGGCCCGGGGACGTCGGGGAGCTGACGTTTACCACGCTGACGAAAGAGGCGCTCCCCGTGATCCGGTACCGGACCGGCGACCTGGCATCGCTCGACCCCGCCCCGTGTGTGTGCGGGCGCACCCACGTCCGGATGTCCCTCGTGGTGGGCCGGACGGATGACATGCTGATCATCCGCGGCGTGAACATCTTTCCTTCTCAAATCGAGTCGGTCGTCGTCGACTTCGCCGCACTCTCCGCACACTACCAGCTGTGCGTGTCGCGGGAGCGCACCCTGGACGATCTCGAAGTCCGGATCGAGTCCGCGGCGGCGGGGGAGGGAAACGCCCTGGGCGACGGCCCGATCGTCCAGGCGCTGGCCGCGCGCGTCGCGGAACGCCTGCGGGGCGTGACCGGCCTCACCGTCCGGGTCAGCATCGTGGCGCCCGGCACGCTCCCCAGGAGCGAAGGCGGAAAGCTTCGCCGCGTGGTCGATCAGCGGCCGCGTTGACGGCCGGGAGTGGCCCACCCGCGCCGGCCCGATCCTACGGAAGCACCTCGATGCGATCCAGGAAGTTCAAGGTGGCTCCGGCCTGCCCGCGAATGCGCTCGCCGATCTGCAGCCTGCTGTAATCGGCGCGGCGCACCCAGTACGTGCGCCCATCGAGCACCACCGTGTAGGCGAGGACGCTGTTCCGGTCGGGTCCGTCGCCGAGGGCGCGCACGGTTCCGGTGATGGTTCGCGGAGGCATGAACCGGTCGGCGGCGACGAGCGCCGCGCAGCCGAGCGCTCCGGCCACGATGACCACCGTGACGAGCCAACCCCAGATCCGCTGCCCGCCCTCGGCGATCCCCAAGACCACGCGGAACGCCGCCACCCACGCGGCGGCCAGGCTCAATACCACGGCCACGACAAACAGCTCCACCTCGCGGGGCATACCGCGGCCTCCGTTGGGAGCGAACGGGCTAGGTCCGGGCCTGTCCGAAGACCAGCGATGCGTTGATCCCGCCAAACCCGAACGAGTTACTCAACATGTACGCGACCCCGGCCTCGCGTCCCTGTCCCGCGATGTAGTCGAGGTCGCAGGCGGGATCCGGGTCGTCCAGGTTGATCGTCGGTGGGAGGTAGGCATGGCGGAAGGCCAGCATGCAGATGGCCGCCTCGATCGCGCCGGTGGCGCCCAACGAGTGGCCGTGCATCGCCTTGGTGCCGCTGATCGGGATGCGGTGGGCGTGGTCTCCGAAGACGCGCTTGATGGCCAGCGTCTCGATCGAGTCGTTGAGCGGCGTGCTGCTGGCGTGCGCGTTGATGTACCCGATCGCCTCGACCGGGAGGCCCGCCTCGTCGATCGCGCGCTGCATCGCCCTCGCGGCCTGGACCCCGGACGGCAGCGGGGCGGTCATGTGGTAGGCATCGTTGGAGGTTCCGTAGCCGAGCACCTCGCCATAGATCTGCGCGCCGCGCCGGCGCGCATGCTCCATCTCCTCGAGCACGAGCAGCGCCGCCCCCTCGGCCATGACGAACCCGTCCCGGCCCCGGTCGAATGGCCGGCAGGCGTGGGCAGGGTCGTCGTTGCGGGTGGACATCGCCCGGATCACGGCGAACGCGCCGAAGATGAGCGGCGTCAGCGGTGCCTCGACGCCGCCGGCGACCATGATGTCGGCATAGCCGTCGCGAACGGTGCGGAACGCCTGGCCGATCGCGATCGCGCCGCTGCTGCAGCTGTCCGAGTTTGCGCTGCTCGGCCCGCGCAGGTCGAACTCGATGGCGATGTTGCAGGAGGCGGCGCCGCAGAACACCGACAAGGCCAGCGTGGGCTTGACCCGCTGGATGCCCTGGTTCATGAACACGACGTGCTGGTCTTCGGCAAACGCCGCGCCGCCCAGCGCGGAACCGACGAAGCATCCGATCGCGTCCCGGTCCTCTTCGGCCGGGTCGAGGCCGGCATCGTCGAGCGCCATCCGCGCGCCGGCGACGGCAAACTGTGAGTAGCGGTCCAGGCGCCTGAGGCGCTTCGGCTCCAGGTACGCGGCGCCGTCGAAGTCTCTCACCTCCGCCCCGATCTTGCAGGAGAACGAGTCGGTGTCGAACCTCGTGATGCGGTCGATCGCCGAGCGTTCGCGCCGCAACCCTTCGTACAATCCTCGACTGCCATGTCCGATTGGCGTCACCGCGCCAACTCCGGTGACGGCTACACGGCGTTTCACCGGGGTGCACCTCCGTGCTGTTGTGCCGCGTCGCTGAGCGACGGGCCCTGCTGCTCGACCAGCCACTTGATCCTCCGGAGCGTCGCCCCGGAGATGGGTCCGACAAACTGCGGTCCGATGATCCAGTCCGCGACCACCCGGCCGACCAGCGGCCAGCGGAGGGACAGATCGTGCACGATGGTGACGGCCACGCCTTCACCCGACTCAGCGAGCCGCCACTCGACTTCCATGCCCCTCGTCACCCCGCGCACGTGGGTATACCGGATCCGTCCTTCCGCCGGCAGCAAGACCTGCCGGGCCCACCACCACACGGGAACCGCACCGCGCCGGGCCCGCATCTCGACGATGCGCGCGTTCCCCCGGTCTTCGACTACCCGGACGCCGCGATAATGCGGGAGCAGGCGGGGCCAATCCTCGACCCTGGCCGCGTACGCGAACACGCTGTCCAGGGACCCGCGAATGTGCACCGCGATCTCGGTGTGCACGGCGTCAGAGGCCGAACAGGCCGGCGAGGAAGCCAGGATGGAAGACCGACGCCGCCGGCCGGGCATTCCCCACGGCGTCGATGAACCGCGTCCCGAGGTCTGGCCGTCCAGCCATCCGGCGGAGCGCACGATTCGCCAGCGCCGGCTGGAAGGTAATGCGCTGCAGGAGGCGGGAGAGCAGAAACGCGCTCCCAAACGCCCGACGGCGCGCGAGTTCGTAGCCGGCCAGATTCCGCGTACTAGCCCCCCCCGCATCCAGGGCGCGCGCAGCCGCGTTCGCGGCGAGCTCCCCGCCTCGCAGCGCCAGGTAGATGCCCTGCCCGGTCATCGGATCGATGAACCCCGCGGCATCTCCTGCGAGCAGCACACCCCGAGCCACCGCCCGGCGCCGGCAGAACGCGAGCGGACCGGTCGTGCGCAGCCGGCCAACGAGCCTTGCGGATCGCACGCGATCGCGCAGGCCCGGGAATGTCCGCAGGGTGGCCCAGTAGCGGGGTTCCAGCGCGTCCCCCCACGTCGACAACTCGCGGCGCGAGAGGGCGATCGTCACGTTGGCCACGCCGTCCGGAAAGTACGCCACCCCACAGTACCGCTCGCGCGCCAGGTGCAGTTCGCCGAACAGATGCTGATCGCCATCGCCCACGTCCGGCGAGAGGCCTTCGACGTAGCCCCCAACGGCGAACCGTCCGTGGCGGAGCGGGGCTCCGGCCCCAACCGCCCGCGCGACCCTCGAGCCGAGGCCGTCCGCGCCGATGACCAGGGACGCGCGGTGCTGTTCCGACCGGACCTTGCCCCGGCCCCGGGCGACCGTGACGCGAACCTGCCGGGCTTCTCGATCGATGCATACGACCGAGGCTTCTTCCATCACGGAGGCGCCGGCGGCCGCGGCGTGCGTCACCAACAGGTGGTCGAGGACCGCGCGCGGCAGCGCGCAGCCGGATCCGGTGGAAAACGTCGTCGGCGTCCTCGTCCCATCGGCCGCGACCAAACGCATGCCGGCGACCGGGGCGGAAGCCGCCGCGACCGCACCCCACACGCCGATGCGGCCCAGGACGCTCGCGCAGCCGGGATTCAGGTAATCCCCGCACGGTTTGGGACGCGGAAACTTGGCCCGATCGAGCATGAGCACCCGGCACCCCGCGCGTGCCAGCATCGCGGAGGCCGTGCTTCCACTCGGGCCCGCGCCCACGACAATGACGTCGGTCATGGCCGGCTAGCCGGTGCGCGACAGCGCGACGCGAAACATCGGCAGGCGCACGAGGCGCAGGCCGGCCACATCCGCGTCGCGAGCGCAGCGGACGTATTCGGACCAGGTCATCGACCGGCGGCCGGACAGGGGCCCGCCGTGGCGGATGAAGGGATTGGGGAAAAGCCCCGTGAGGAGCCACCCGCCGGCGGAGCCGCCGGGACGCCGGGCGCGGTCGAGCACGAGGAACCCCCATGGCGCGACCGCCTTCGGAGGCCCGCGACGCGCCACCCGGGTATCCGAGTTCAGGTGATGCGGCGCCAGGTTGCACCGGCAGACGTCGAAGCTGGCATTCCGAAACGGGAGGGCGGCCGCGTCCGCCTGCCCCACAGACACGTGGCCGGGCGGCACGCTCGAGGCCGCGATGCGGACGGTGAGAGGGTGCCGGTCGATGCCGACGATGCGGACGGGGACACCCCGGCGGCGCGCCCACGCGACAATGGTCGCGGGCACGTCCGCTCCGCCGGTGCCCACGTCCAGCACCGAGAGCGGATCCGGTGCCGCCCCGGCGCGTCGCCGCCACACCGGGATGACCCGGTCGAGGTACCCGCGGATGAGCGCGTGTGCGCCCAGGAGGCGGTTGATGAGCGCGAGGTCACGAAGGCTCTCCTGCAGCGTGTGGATCGGGCACGCCGGATCATCCATCAGTTCTAGGGCGCTGGTGGGAAGGATCTCCATCGGCACCATCCCGGATCGGAGGCATGACCTCCCGGACACACCATACCCGATGTGGTCCGGGAGGTACACGTTACGCTAGCCGGGCGAGTTCACGGCGCAGTAACGAGGGCAGGCTGGCCGCGGACGGGACCCTAGGCTTCATCAAATCTTTACGCGATATTCATATGCTAAGGGGCCGTGGAGGATCGAGGTCCGGAGGCCTGGTGATGGCGGAGCCCACGAACGTCCTTGTGGTCGACGACGACCACAAGTTGATCCAGCTGGTCCGCATGTACCTGGAGCGGGAAGGCTTCACCGTGCTGGCCGCCTACGACGGTTCGCACGCCCTCGAGATGTTCGAACGCCACCGCCCCGGGTTCGTCGTGCTCGACCTGCTGCTGCCCAAGCTGGACGGGGTATCGGTGTGCCGGCAGATCCGCAAATCCTCCAACGTGCCCATCCTCATGCTGACGGCGAAGGTTGAAGAAGTGGACAAGCTGGTGGGACTCTCCGTGGGGGCGGACGATTACGTGACCAAGCCGTTCAGTCCACGCGAGCTCGTGGCGCGGGTCCGCGCGATCCTCCGCCGTGCCGCCCAACCGAAGCCGGCCGCCGCCCGCTTGATCCAGGGCGAGCTGACCATGGACGTCGAGCGCCACGAAGTCGTCCTGGACGGACGCGAAGTGCGCCTGACCCCCATCGAATACAAGCTGCTCCAGGCGCTGATGGAATTTCCCGGCCGCGTGTTCACCCGCGACCAGCTGCTGGCCCACGTGTACGCGTTCGACGAAGCCGTCGTGGTGGATCGAACGGTTGATGTGCACATCGGCAAACTTCGGGAGAAGCTCAACGACGACCCGGCCCGGCCGAAATACATCCAGACGGTTCGTGGGGTCGGGTACAAGTTGGTCGGAGGCGACCGTGCGCGCTAGCCTGCTGTGGCGCCTGCTGGGCGCGCAGCTGCTCGTGATCGCCATTACGGTCGTCGTCTCCGGCTTCGCGATTTCTGGGCAGGCCGCGCAGACGTTCATGGCGATCATGATGCGCTACCACGTGGACCCGACCGCGATCGAGGCCGAGTTCCACGCCGCGATCCGGCGGATCTTGTTGATCAGCAGCCTGGTCGGGGCGACGACGGCCATGCTGCTTGGCTGGGCGCTGGTCACGCGCATCGTCCGCCCGCTGAAGCAGATGATCACGCTCTCCGAACGCATCGCCGAGGGCGACTATGCCCGACGGGTCGAGGTGCGCGGCCACGACGAGATCGGCCGGCTCGCGGAGGCGTTGAACAAGATGGCGGTGAGCCTGACGCGCATTGAGGCCCTGCGCCGCGACCTCGTCGCCAACGTCGCGCACGAGCTGCGGACGCCGCTGGCGACGCTGCGGGGCTACCTGGAGGCCCTCCGCGACGGCGTAGCCCCGGCGACCCCCGAGACGCTG
>JACXTT010009605.1_pt1 | contig 13200 bp, 14 predicted proteins | sample 9270951 | NCBI WGS metagenome assembly JACXTT01 (sample SAMN15532306, study PRJNA645909) | rock metagenome | isolation source: weathered quartz diorite | place: Puerto Rico | collected 2017-06-21
GTAGTGTAACTCCGCGTGAAAAATGGGCATGGAGGGCTAGCCTCAACTGGCAAGGCAGTGGACTTGAAATCCACCGGGCCGCGAGGCCCTTGGGGGTTCGAATCCCTCGCCCTCCGCCATTCAAATTATGAAATTGCGCCAACCGAAGTGCGAAGCCGGGCGGGCGTCAAGCTAGCCGCGGAACGTTACTTGCGCAACCGGCGAGATCCTGAACCTCGGAACGGTGCTCGAAGGCTGGCCGCTCAAGTCGCGGGCGTGGCCTGGACGGAAGTAGGGCCCGGCACGGGCTGAGTCGGCATCCGTTCGCGTCGCGATGGGAGGTCCGGGCACAGGACGAGCTTGCCGTCGAGACCGCCCGCCTCGACGCGGCGGTGTGCCTCGGCGACCTCATCGAAGGAGATCCGCTCGGCGACGCGCGGCCGGATGGCGCGAGTTGCCAACAGACCGTAGAGCCGCTCCAGGTCCTCCCGGAACCAGTCGGGATGTCGCGCCCGCATCACATTGATCGAGTAGATGCGCAGGCGCTTGCCGCCAGGCAACCAACTCAGCAACCACCTCCATAGATACACGCGCGCAATCCACATCAAGATGGTGAGCAGGCGACGCTGCGCCTGCACGCTCACGGTGTAGCCGTAGGCGCAGAGCAGGCCGCCGCGCTTGAGCCCCGCGAACGAGCGGCCATAGCCGCCCTCGCCGATGCCGTCGAAGACGACGTCGAACCCGCCTGGCAGGACGCGTGTGAAGTCTTCGTGTTGGTAGTCAATCGGCGTGGCACCGAGCTCGCGGATCATCGCCTCGTGCTCGCCGCGCGCGGTGCCCCACAGCTCGAGGCCGGCCCGCCTGCCGAGCACGAGCAGCGCCTGACCGACGGCACCGGCGGCGCCCTGCACGAGCACGTGCTGTCCTCGCTGCACGTGGGCGGCACGGTGAAGGAGCTGGTACACCGTTGTCCAGCTCAAGATCACAGCGGCCGCCTCCGCCGCGTCGACGCCCGCCGGCACGCGGGTCAGGTGGTCGGCCTGAAGCGTGCGATAGGTGGCGTTCGACCCAAGTACCGTCATGTCGGCCACTCGATCACCGAGCTGAAAGCCGCTTACGCCATCACCGAGCTGATCGATTTCCCCGACGACATCGTAGCCGAGCACGAACGGCGGCCGGCGGCTCATCGTTTGCGGGTAGAGGTGGCGCCGGATTGGCACGTCGGTGTACTCCACGCACGAGGCAAGCACGCGGACGCGCACCTCGCCCCGGCCCGGCGCCGGCAAGGGAGCGTCTACCACGTCCAGCTCTTCCGGACCACCGAAGCCTCTGAGTTGAACAACTCGGTTGCGCTGCTCTCTCATCGCGCAGCGCTTTGTTTCTTCATCTGTTCACGAAGGTCGTCCACCTCCCTGCGAAGGCGCGCCATCTCCTCGCCATCTTCGTGATGTGGTCCCATGCACATAAATCGACCGCCGCCGCTCATCATGCGCACCAGGGCGATCACGAAAAAGAGACAAACCAGGAATCCGATCACAGGGAAGATCCACCAAAACGCCCCCATCGGTCCCATCGTCCACAGTCCTGGTCCCCACATCATGGCCAGACCCCCTGTGTGTCTTCCGTGCATGACCCAGACCAACCCGCTCGTATCCTGAAGTAATCGAATCACCAACGATTTGTTCACGCAAAGGGTGATCGGGCTGGGGCATCAACGTCTCACTCCCTCGGGGGTGGGAACAGGTTGCCTCATTCTTTCGAAATCCACCGGGCCGCGAGGCCCTTGGCGGTTCGAGGCATCCTCGCACGCTACTGCCAGGGCTTCGCGCCGGCGTGGCGAGGCAATCAGGAATAGCCTGTGCTCAACGACGCCACTGACATACGGTGCCAGCGACGGCCTGCCTTTCGACTCGTCGTTCGGCGGAGTCAACGACGGCATCGCCAGATACGCCCGGTCAGCGCGTGTTCGACGAGGACGTCGTCATCCAGAATATGCCGCCGATGAACGTGTAGACGAGCCCGAAGATCGCGGCGATCGACCACGCCTGGATGCGACGCAGGTACGTGTAGGTGAACTCGGCCTGCACGAACGAGACGATCGCCAGGAGGAAAAGCAGCAGAGCGATCTCCTTCACCGACGGCTGACGCGTCGTCATCGCGTGTCCTCCTCTCGCTTCGCCACCACGAGCACGTGGGCGCCCGGTCGACTGGCCATGCATCGAGTCTGTCACCCATAGCGCCAATCCCATGCGAATTTCCAGAAGATGATCAGGAGGTGAGCGCCGAATCCGGATAATGGCTCAGATCGTCACGGACCGGCACCGCGGCGCGAGGCGGCGGCCGCGACAAGGCGCGAATTCTTCAGACTTCCGATAAATGTGCGCCGGTGGCAAGAGTCATGCACCATGCGGGGTCGGAAGGATCTTGCGAGCCGTTCGCGACGAGGGGGAGTACGACATGAAGGGGGCTTTCAGGTTTGTTGGATTTGCTGTCACGCTGCTGGCGATTTCGACCGCCGTCTACGCGTGGGATCGAGACGAGGCGACCGGAGCGACGGGCGTCACGCTATACGAGGTCAGCGAGCGCGTGACGTTCGACGAGGTGAAGGGCGTCATCGCCCGGAACGCCACGTCGCCGCTCCAGGGCTTTGCGGCGCTCGGGACGCCGCTGTGCCCGTCCCGACTCCTCGTTTCCGTCCCGCGGATCAAGAGCTGCACCGTCATCGCCACCGGCACGGACAGCGTAAACACCCAGACTGGCGTTGGCCCGGTCAGCGGCACGTTCGACGTCGTCATCAATGCGCCGGGGAACAGCTCGGTCCACGTGCCAGACCTTCCGGTCATCAGCGGGACGTTCAGCGGCACGGTCGATCTCTCGCTCGCGGTGCTCAACCGCGTGCCGCTCGGCTCGATCAACGGCGTCTTCACGATCATCCAGACCGCCGACCCCGCGACGGGAGCGCTCACGATGTTGCCGCAGCCGGCCGTCCTGCCCTTCAGAGGCACGTTCCGCATGCCCTTCACGGTCAGCACTCGGGGCAGGTTCGAGCACAGCGATCGCGAGCACGAGGCGTTCTATCTGGATGACGATTTCCGCACGCTGATTCGCGTCAAGGCGTTCGAGCGCTCCACCGGGTTCCCCGACGTGCGGCTCGAGGTGACCTTCGGCTCCTGACGGATAGCGGCCCGAGCGCAGCCTCCCGCGGTATCATCCCGTACGGGAGGACGACCATGAGCACAGCGCTGAACGGCATCCGCATCCTTGACCTCACTCAGTTCGAGGCCGGCACGTCGTGCACCCAGATGCTGGCGTGGCTCGGCGCCGAAGTCATCAAGGTCGAGGAGCCCGGTCGGGGAGAGCCCGGCCGGTACGGTCGCGCCGAGAAGCCAGGAGTCGACTCGAGCTACTTCCTCCTGCTCAACGCCAACAAGAAGAGCGTCACGCTCAACCTCAAGCACCCCCAGGGCAAGGCCATGTTCCTCGACATGGTCAAGAAGGCCGATGTGGTGGCCGAGAACCAGGCGCCTGGCGGGATGGAGAAGATGGGGCTCGGCTACGACACGCTCTCCGCCATCAACCCACGCCTCGTCTATCTCTCCGTGAAGGGTTTCGGCAACTACGGGCCCTACAGCGAGTACAAGAGCTTCGACATGATCGCGCAGGCTACGGGAGGCGCGATGGCGCTGACGGGCTTCCCCGGCTCGCCTCCGCTCAAGCCGGGCCCGACCATCGGCGACTCGGGCACCGGCATGCACGCCGCACTCGGCGTGATGGCGGCACTGTGGCAGCGGCAGGCGACGGGGCAGGGCCAGAAGGTCGAGTGCTCCATGCAGGACGCCGTCGTCAACCTCTCCCGCATCGCCATGCGGCTCGCGTACGCGGGCGGCGATTTCGAGCCGCGTCGCGGTAACGAGATCGCGAACACGTCGCCCTCCGGCATCTATCGCTGCAAGCCGGGCGGCCGCGACGATTACGCCTACATCTACTGCCAGCCCGTGCGCCCGCACATGTGGGAAGCGCTGCTCAAGACGGTCGGCCGCCCGGACCTCATCGGCCACCCGGAGTGGTCGGATCCGAAGTGGCGCGCCGCGCACAAAGACCAGGTCAACGCGCTCGTCGAGGCCTGGACGATGACCCGCACCAAGCACGAGGTCATGGCCGACCTCGGCAAGGCCGGCGTGCCGACGGGCGCGGTGCTGGTGCCCCAGGAAATCCTGAGCGACCCGCACCTGATCGCGCGGGGCATGGTCACCACCATCGATCATCCGGGCTGGGGCTCGTTCACGATGCCCGCGAACCCGGTGCAGCTCTCGAAGTCGCCGACGCAGGTGCGGCCGGCGCCGCTTCTGGGCCAGCACAATACCGAGATCTACAAGGAGTGGCTCTCGCTCGGGCCGGCAGACCTGGAGCGTCTGAAGTCCGACAAGGCGATCTGACGCGCGCCGGCCTCGCCGGCCTCGCGGCGCTCGCGCTGCTCCTCGCGGCGCTGTCATACGCCGTTCAAGGCGACGTCGGGCTCAACCTTACGGACGAGGGCCTGTTCTGGTACGTCGCCGAGCGCACGGCCGCCGGCGACGTGCCCCTGCGCGACGTCCGCTCCTACGAGCCCGGACGGTATTACTGGAGCGCGGCGTTTCTGCGCGTTCTCGGTCCGGGTGTGAAGGCGCTCCGTGTCTCGCTCGCCGCCATCCAGGCGGTCGGCCTCTTCCTCGCGTTCCTCCTTCTGCGTCGCAACGTCCGGGCCGTGGTGCCCCTGGCCGTGCTCGGAGTGATCCTCGTCGTCTGGATGTGGCCGATGTACCGGAGCTTCGAGAACGTCGCCGTGGTGGCGCTGCTGCTCGCCGCCGTTCGAGTCGTCGAGCGTCCCATCGCGTCGCGGTGGCTCGCCGCCGGCGTCGTCGCTGGCCTCGCCGCCTTCGTCAGGATCGATCACGGCGTCTACGGCGCGCTCGCCTTCCTCCTGCTCCTGATCTTCATGGCCGTTCGGCTCGACGGGATACCACCGGCTCGCGCGCTCGCGAGCTGGACGGTCGGTGCGCTCGTCGGCTACTCGCCGATGTTTGTCCTCGCGCTGCTGGCGCCGGGCTTCGTGCGCGGGTTCACGGCCAACCTGGCGTACATGGCGCGGACCACGTTGTGGGCCGGCACCGTCAGCCTGCCGTTGCCCGCTCCCTGGCTCTGGACGGTGCTGCCGAAGCTCCGCGGCGGCCCCGTCGCCGACGCGGCTGCGCAGGTGACCTTGGCTGCGCTCTTCACCTGGCTGCCGTTGGTCCTGGTCCTCGCGGGATTCCTCGCCTTCCGCGCCCGCGGGGCGGCGACGCCCGAGCAAGCGCAGCTTGCGGCCGCGGCGGCGGTGGGCCTGCCCTACCTCTCACACACCTTCTCGCGCGCCGACCTCCAGCACCTCACGCCGACGGCAATGGCGCTCGTGGTGGCCGTGACGGCGCTCGTCACTTCGCTGCCCGCTGCCTCCCGGCGCCTCGCGAGCTTCGTGGGGCTGCCGCTGGCGCTCGCGGCCACCTATCTGGTCGTGGTGACGGAGACGCCCTACGGCATCCGCATGCGACATCCGGAGATCTACGTGCGCTCGGACGTCACCGGCGACACACTCTGGCTCAACCGCTCGACCGTCGAGATCATCGACAGCGTGAAGCGGGCGACGGCTGAGTACGTGGGCGCCAAGCCGCTGCTCGTGATCCCGCTCTGGCCCGGGCTGTACCCCATCCTCGGCAAGCAGGCGCCGCTCTGGGAGGTCTACTCGTTGTTCCCCGAGCCCGAGGCGAGTCAGCTCGAGGCGATCGCGCGCCTGCGGCGGCTTGGCGTCGACTGGGTGGTTCTCGCCGACCTCGTGCCCGAGCCGAGAGAAGACCTGCGCTTCAGGAACACCCATCGAGTCCTGTGGGAGCACTTCCGGCAGGAGTTCGACTGGCTCGAGGTGGACCCGCGCCACTCGTGGATCTACCTGCTGCGGCGCCGCCCCCCCGCGTAGCGCGCGGCTAACCGGCGAACGACTGGCCGTCCCACCGCTCGCGCCGGGCGAATTCGGCCACGGGCTTGCGCTTGAGCCGGGAGAGTGCCCGCACCGGCCGGCCGAGCGGCATGACCGCGCAGACCGCGATGTGCGCGGGGATGCCGAGCAGCGCCTTGATCTCGGGCTCGCGCGCCGTGGCGAGGGTGGTGATGGTGCCGCCGAAGCCCTCGTGGCGCGCCGCGAGGAGGATGTTCCACGCGAAGGGGTAGATCGACGCCCCGCTGATGATTCCGACACGCGCGAGGTTCTGATCGATCGAGGCAACGACCTTCAAGTCGACGCAGACGACCAGGACCACGGGCGCGGTCGCGATCGATTCGGTGAGGCGCGACGGAACGGCCGTCCGCTCGATCGTGGCCGCGTCGACGCGCGGCGGATCGATGGTGTTCCACGGGCTCTCGCCGTTCGCCGCCTGCGCGGCGTAGCGTCGCCCCGCGAACGCGCTCAGATCGGCCAGGGTCCGCTTGGTCGCGGGCTCGCGGACGACGATCACGCGCCATCCCTGGCGGTTGCCCCCGCTCGGCGCGAAGCGCGCCTGCTCGAGGATCTTCGCCAGCACCGCATCGGGCAGGGAATCGGCGGTGAACTCCCGAGCCGCGAACGTCGTGCGGAGCACCTCGTACAGTTCCATCGGAGTCACCTCGTTTGCGAGCAGAGGAGTTATCCTGGGTCGATCGTAGGACGCGGGTCGTGACGTGCGCAAGGAGTATCGCCGGAGGCGTGTGATGAGTGAGCTCGGTGGCGTGATCGCGCAGCGCGCGCTCGTCGACTATCAGGCCGGCTCGGTCGTCAGCCGCACGATCATCAAGAAACCGGCGGGCACCGTCACGGCCTTCGCGTTCGGTGCCGGCGAGGGGCTCAGCGAGCACACGGCGCCCGTACGACGCTCTGGTGCTCGGAGTCGACGGCGAAGCCGAGATCACCATCGCGGGCGTGGGCCATCACGTGTCGGCGGGTCAGCTCCTCGAGCTTCCGGCCGGCCAGCCGCATGCGGTCAAGGCGGCGACGCCGTTCAAGATGCTCCTGGTCATGATCCGTGCGTAGCGCGGCTCGCGCGCCGGGCTAGAAGAGAACGCCGGTCCGGAAGTCGACACCGACGACGACGAGCGCGATCGCGATGGCCGTCACGATGACGATGTGGACGGCGAGGAGCCCCAGGTTGGACTGGTCGAGACGCGGAATCAGACGAAGCCGAGCGTGCAGCGCCAGCACGACCGTGAGGCCGAGCAGCAAGAGCTTCGTGCCGATGCGCGCCTCGAGTGCGCTCCCGAACGCGAGCCACCGCGATATCGGTACGATTTGACCGGCCAGCCACGCTCCCGTCAGGACCTGGACGACGAGGGAGGGGATCCCGATCTTCTCGAAGGGCGCCTCGAACGCGCGCAGGATGCGGACATCGCGCCGAGCCAGTGCTGCCGGGAGAACGGTGGTCGCGAGCACCAGATGCCCGCCCGCCCACACGCACGCTCCGAGGACGTGCAACGTCAGCAGCAGGGCGCGCAGGACGGGCGATCTCCGAGTCGGGATGCGAGGCCCATGCGCGGTAGAGTCTCACGCGAGGCGAGTGATTGTCATGGGCGATGAGCCGGCGAAGATCGTCTGGAGCGTGAACCGAGAGACGCGCTATCCGTTCGGTGCGCGCTCGCCCGATCCCGCGTGGTTCGAGCCGATCGGATTCCCGCCTCCGTGGCCCGATCGCCCGTGGATCTACGGCGTGGTGGTCGCCTCGGCGAACGGCGTTCTGGCCTGGCGGCGCGCGAGCCCCGACGACGATCCCGTCGTCGCCGTGCTCGGTGATCCCACGCGACCCGAGCGCATCGCGGATGGCCGGCACCTGCGCCACCTGCGCTGCTTCGGCGACGTCGGGCTCGGCGCCCAGACCCTGCGCGACCAGCCGCGTCTCGTGCCGACACCCCAGGAACTCGGCGATCCCCCCGTGCCCGCGTTCTATCGATTCCGCGAGGCCCACGGCCTGCCGCACCATCCTCGGGCGATCGTCTATTCGCTGCGCGGCGGCCTCGATCCGACCACCCCGCTGTTCAATACACCAGGGTTGGACGTCATCGTCGTGGGAACGCCCGGCGCCGCGGCCGCGCTGTCGGAGCGCGCCAGGGGACCATCGGCAGGTATGATCGCCGAAGGAGTGCTGGAGCCGGCGGGCCTCCGGCGCGCGCACGAGCGCCTGTTCGCCGAGCGTGGAGTTCGTTACCTCGCGTGCGAGGGAGGCGAAAAGATCCTGCGCGCCCTGCATGCGGCCGAGCTTCTCGACGAGGTGTTCGTCACCGTGACCGATCGAGCGATCGACGAGACCCGGCACGAGGGCGTGCTGAAGATCTTCAACTTCGAAACGGAGAGCGCGGACCTGATCGCCGAGGGTAAGATCTCTCCGTCGAGCGGCTTTGCGTTTCGCCGCTGGCGATTCAACGCCCGATGATGATGAGAGCGACGACGTGGCATCGGGCGCTGTTGCTGGTGAGCTTGGCGGCGATCGGGCAGGCATCGGCCCAATCCGCGCCTGTCGTTTCGTATCCCCAGGACTATCAGACGCGGCTCGTGAAATATGCGGTGGTCGATCGCTCCGACGGAATGTCGCGAGATCTCTACGTCTCTCGCGACGCGATCCAGGCACTCCAAGGCGATCCGCGGCTCAGGGAGTTCCCGGCCGGGGTGCTGTTCGCGCTGGACGTCTACAGCGCGCGAGCGGTGGGCCGCGATGCCAAGACCCGCGCGCCCCGCTTCGATCTCGACGCGCAGGGCCGGCTCGCGCGCAGCAAGGATGAGCGCACACTGCACCTGATGGAGAAAATCCAGCCGGGATTCGGCAGCCGGAACTGGGCGTTCGGAGGCTTCGACCCACGCACCGGCGAGCCGCTGAAGCTCGAGCTCCCCGGGGATTGCCTGCTATGCCATCAGGCGGCGGTGATGAGCGACATGACGTTCTCGCTCGACCTTCTCAAGCGCTTCGTCGCCGGCGGAACGGTGCAATACGCGCTCTGCCGGCAGCCCGGACGGCAACCGTGCCCGTTTCCGTGAGCGGCGCCACGGGCGACCGCCGCAGGCGCTCCTGGCTCGCGCGGACGCGGCTATCCGCTAGGCGGTGACGAACGCCGAGTAGTGATCACCCTTCGAGATCGGCGCCAGCCCAGTGACGATCTCCGCCCAGTGCTCGCCGCCGTCGTCGCTCGCCCACACCTCACCCGTGGCCGTGGCCGCGAAGAGCGAGAACGAGTCGCCCCAGTCCTCAAGGCACATCGCCTCGAACGCCGGCCGCAGCCGATCCGGGAGCCCGGCGCGGAGGATCTGCCAAGTCCGCCCGCCGTCGGTGCTTCGCGAGACACGCGAGCCGGCGAAGTGGCTCTTTCGCCACGAGCCCGGACCCTTTTCGGCCGACGCGATGAACATGAGCTCGGGCCGACGCGGGTGGAGCACCAGCAGATCGGGATAGCCGCCGATCTCGTGCTGCAGATCGGTCCATTGCTCCCACGTGACGCCGCCGTCGCCGCTCACGTACATGCCGATGCCGGTCGTGATGTAGATGCGATCGGGATCGAGCGGATTGATCACCGTGCGGTGGACGTCGTCGTCCATCCCCGGGATCACGCGGAACGTCTTGCCGCCGTCGGTACTCTTCAGGAGCCCGCCCTGCTCGATACCGACGAACAGGGTCGCGGCGTCGAGTGGATGGAAGTTGATGTGCTTGGTGTGCGCGACGTTCGGCGGAGCGGGGAAGCTCCACCGCGAGGTGTCGACCGACCGGAGCGCCGAGAGTTCGGACCAGCCGCGGCCGAGGTCGTCGCTGCAGAAGAGATGCGCGGGCTCCGTGCCGGCGAAGACCCGCACACCGCCGCCCAGGCGTGCGCTGGCCAGGCTGTACACGTTGTGCTCGGTCAGGCCCTTGTCGCGCTGCTCCCAGGTGCGGCCGCCGTCGTCGCTGGCGAACAGCGAGCCGTGCTTCATGCCCGCGAAGATCGTGCCGGTCTCGGGCTCGACGAGGATGGCATGCACGTGCTTGTCCGTCAGCGCTCGGTCGGCGACGTGCCAGCCCGCGCCGGTGGCGTCGCGCTCGATGCGTACCACGCCCTCGATCGTGCCGACCAGATCCTGCTGCGAGGGTGAGGCCGAGCGATAGATCGTGGGCCCGCCGTGCGAGAGCGTGATCGCCATGGGCGTCTCCTTCGTGTCGAAACGGTGAGGTCCGGACGCTGAAGACAGTGCGCCGGGCCGTGTCCCATGTCAAGGCGGCCGCCTGGCCTGACCCCGGCGTTCCTCTATTCGGGCCCGCGCGGGGCGGCCGCTTGAAGAAGCAGCGCCCGGGCGCTATAAGGGGTAGCCATGACTTTTCGCCAGAGGTCGCTTCCGCTTCGGCTCGGCCTCACCGCCGGAATCGGCCTGCTATTGGTGGGCTGCGGGAAGCACTACTGGAACAAGCCGGGCGCCGGACCCAGCGACTTCAACCGGGACAGCGCCGAGTGCGCCCGGGAGAACTCGGTGCAGATGACGGCGAACAAGGACTACGGCATCGTCATCGCGGACCTGTACAAGTTGTGCCTGAAGGCCCGGGGCTGGAGCCGGGCGCAGCAGCTCGAGCCGCCTCCGGCCGACTGGTTCCGCGGGATCGAGGACGACGGCCCGATGCGGTTCGAGCCGCCGGCGTCCGCTCCGCAACCGCCGCCTTCGTCGCCCACCCCGCGCTCGGATGTGCCGGTGACTCCTGCGGCCGCCGCGGAGCTGGTCGGCACGTGGACCGGCCAGCTGATTCGGACGTCGGCCGACGCCCGCGGCGGCGCGCCGGCCACCCTGCGAATCTTCGAGGAGAACAGCCGGCTCCGCGGCTCGCTCGACGTGAGGGGATTCGACCTCAAGGGCTCGGGCGACGTCGTGCAGTCGGGGCAGGAGGTCAGCCTGTCCGGGAAATTCGGTCAGCGCGGGCTCCCGATCGCCTTCACCCTGGTCTTGAACGGCTCCGCGCTCGAAGCCTCCGGCCTGGCCCCCAACAACACGATCTATCGTCTCTCGCTTCAGAAGCGATAGCGCGTCACGGCGCCGGCCGGGCGCGCTCGTACACGATGCGGCCGCCGACGATCGTAATCTCGGCGGTGATCTCGCGGATCCGCACCTCGGCGCACGTCAGCGGGTCGTCGGACAGCACCACCAGATCGGCCAGCTTGCCCGGCGCGATCGAGCCCTTCTGATCCTCCTCGAACGTGAGATAGGCGCCCTCGATGGTGGCGGCCCGGAGGGCGTCCGCGCGCGACAGGCGCTGGGCCGGCGCGATCACCCGATTCGTGGCGCGGCCGACGCGGGCGACGGCCTGCCACACGGGCCAGAAGAGCGAAGGCGGTACGTTGTCGGTGGCGAGCGCGACGTGGACGCCCGCCGCTTTGAGGCGGCGTAACGGCACGATCGTGTCCTCGCCGCGCGGTCCTACCTGCGTGCGGAACTGATCGCCTTCCTTGTACAGATATCGATTGGTGTGCGTGGTCAGGACGACGCCGAGGTCGCGAATCCGCCCGACCTCGTCAGCGCTCAGGACGCCGATGTGCTCGATCACCCAGCGCCGATCGCGAATGGGGACCAGGCGGTTCACCTCCTCGTAGAGGTCGAGCAGGCCGGGCCCCATGCTCAGCACGCGAATATCTTCGCGGGCCGCCGCCAGGAGCACCGCGCGGAGCCGCTCGCGCGGCAGCGCCGCGTCGTACGAGAAGCCGGCCCAGCCGGTGTAGGGCATCGCGCGCGCGCGAACCGCGCCGTCAGCGCCCGGGTTGGTCTCGGCGACGAGCCCCGCGACGCGAAGGAAGGCGTCGCCGCTGCCACGGCCTGCGATGCGCGGCTTCCACGCCGCGAGCCGCGACTCGATCGTCGCCGGGTCCGCGGCGCCCCACGACGGGCTCACGGTCAGATGCGCGCGAACCGTGAGCGTCGCGCGCGTGGCCGCGTCGTCGTAGACCCGCATCACTTCGTCCGCGACGCCGTGACCTTCGACGATGCTGGTGGTGCCGGTCGCGTTGTAGATCTTCATCGACTCGCGCAACCCCTGGACGCGGTCCTGGTACGTGAAGCGCGGCGCCGCGGCCATGAGGGAGAGCTCGACGACCGGAATGTAGGTCTGCTCGACGAAAACCCCGGTGAGCTCGCCCGTCGAATCGCGCTCGATCTGGATCCCCTCCCACGGCGGCGCCGTCTGGCGCGTGATGCCCGCGAGGCGAAGCGCCTCGCTATTGGCGATCGAGACCAGCGGCAGCGTGTGACGCCAGTAGCCCCAGATCGAGCGGACGTAAACCGGATTTCGCGGCGCCACCCGGTCGAGGTCGCGACGCGTCGGGTAGCGCTTCTCGCGAAGGTTCGCGGGGACGTCGAGATAGTAGGGCGGGTCGCCGAGCGGCATCGTGACGATCCAGGCGCCGGGAGCGGCCGCCTTCACGAGGGCCTCGATGCGCTGCAGCACGTCGTCGATCGAGCGCGCTCCGGCCAGGGACGGATAGATCAGCTTGAGCCCCTCGCGGTCCATGTGCGCGTGCGCGTCGACGAGCCCGGGCACGACGGTGCGCCCGGCGAGGTCGACCAGGCGCGTGTCGGCGCCGGCGAGTCGGCGAATGTCTCTGACGGCGCCTACTTCCGCGATGCGGTCGCCGGCGATCGCGACGGCCTCGGCGGTGTGCAGGGCGGGATCGAGGGTGACCACGTTTCCGCCGTAGAGGACCAGATCGGGCCGCGTCATGAGTAATCGCGCGGGTTCACGGGCACCCCCATGATAGAACTTGAAAAGGTGATCGATTTTCACACCTTTTCCATCACGGCGCGCGATCGCGAGAGCGGCGCGTTCGGTGTCGCCGTCGCCACCGCGCGACCCAACGTCGGCAGCCTCGTGCCCTGGGTCTCTCCGCGCGGGGCCATCGCCACGCAGGCGCGCGTCAACACCGATCTCGGGCGTCAGGGCTTAGCACTGCTCACGCAGGGCGTGCCGGTCGACGTCGCGCTGAGCGCGCTCCTCCGGAAGGACGGCGAGCGCGAGATCCGCCAGGTGCACGGGCTCGACGGCGAGCGCGCGTTCTGCCACACCGGCGCGAGCTGCGTGGCGTGGTGCGGTCACGAGCAGGCCGACGAGTTCACGATCGCGGGTAACATGCTCGCCGGTCCCGACGTGATCGCGGCGATGGCGCACGCATTTCGCGCGAGCGACGGCGAGCGGC
>JACXTT010009606.1_pt1 | contig 13197 bp, 16 predicted proteins | sample 9270951 | NCBI WGS metagenome assembly JACXTT01 (sample SAMN15532306, study PRJNA645909) | rock metagenome | isolation source: weathered quartz diorite | place: Puerto Rico | collected 2017-06-21
CTTTTGGGCCAGCAAAAGAAAAGTGACTCGAGCGTCCCACGGGGACTAGCTTCGCGTCGCCGGCAGGGGATCGAAACGCCCGCCGCGTAGGCGGCACCCTGGCGGCAGCGTGGCTACCGAAGGCATACCCAACCTCTCCCAACCACCAAGAACATGAAGACCGAGGCGAAAGGCCTCGCGCACAGGGTGCGCTCCTACAAAGGCAGCGCAATGGCAGCGGCGGCGCGTTGCCCGCCCATCAATGCAAGAACAACTTCTCCGCGATTTTCGCCAGCGGCCTCTCCATCGCATTCTGCAACCGCATCGGCAAATCCAGCGGCTTCAGCAACATCTTCACCGTCATCTCCGCCGGGATATTCCGGCGCAACAGCGCCTGCGCCCGCCCGGTCACGCGCCGGAACTCCGCCTCGTCGTCCTTGTGCTGCGGATAGCACTGGTTGAACACGTGGCGCAGCGCGACGTCCCCGTCCTCGCTCTTGATCTCGTTGACCCGGCGCAGGATCGCGCGGAACACCTTGTAGCGGCCGAAGCCCTCGCGCTCGCGGTACAGGCGGAAGTGCTGGTAGAAGTGCTTGAAGTGCCGCACCTCGTCGCTCTTGATGTGGTTGGTCAGCTGCTTGAGCACCGGCTCATCGGTGATGTCGTTGAGCGCGCGGTACAGGCAGGCGGTGCCGGTCTCCACCACGCAGCGCGCGGCAAGCTCCAGGCCGCGGCTGGCTTCCAGCTGCTCATTGGTGCACATCGCGCCGTACTCGTTCCAGAACGCGGCAAACCCGCGATCCCAGTCGAACTCCGGCCACACCGTCTTGACGTAGGCGGCGAGCGCGCGCCCGTGCTGCAGCTCCTCGTGCTCCCAGTGCTGGCTCAGCCAGGTCTGCAGCTCTTCGTCGCCGGCGAAATGATCGACCAGGTTGTGGGTATAGAGGTCCGATCCACTTTCCACGAAGGACGCGCTGCACAGCAGGAAGAACAGGTCCTCGTTCTGGCGTACGCGCTGGATCTCGATTCGGCTGAAGTCCAGGTTCTCAAGGGACCAGGGCAACGATGTGGCGTAGCTCACGCAGGCATTCCTGTGCTGACCGGGGGGGCGCCGCTGGGCGCGGCGCCGGCCGGTATGACGAAAGTGTGACAACAGGATACGACGGGAAGGCGCCGAGGGATTAACGCGCGCCGACCCGGAGGTCGCCTGGAAACGCGTGACGCTTCAGCGCACCACGGTGACCGGTACCCGGGCGCGCTCCAGCACCTCGCCCGAGACCGAGCCCAGCAGCCAGCGGGCGAGGGCGCCGCGCTCCGTATGGCCGATCACGATGTGGTCGATGTTGTGCCGGCGCACCTGATCCAGCAGCACGTCGCCCGGGCTGCCGCGCACCACTTCCGCATCGATCAGGGACGAGGCATCGGGCACCAGCTGCTTCACCTCGTCGAGCAGGCGCGTGCATTTGCCGGCGCCGGGGTCGGTCATCATCAGCGCGCAGGTGTCGGCACCACCTTCGGTCATCTGCATCACCGCGACCACGCGGATACGCCCACCGCTGGCGCGGGCCAGCTCGGCCGCGAACCGCACCGCGCGCTGCGACGAGGCGGAGCCGTCATAACCGACCAGTGAATACTTCAGCATGCGATCCCCCATGGCCTGTGCCCCTCCAGCGTCAGTCGGACACCTCGCGGCAGCGTCGCTCCACATGGGTGTTCTTTGCCTGCTGGTTTTCCTGGACCTTCTTGCCAGCGTACGCGCCGCCGGCGGCACCCGCCACCGTGGCGATCGTCTTGCCCTTGCCGCCGCCGATCTGGTTGCCGAGCAGGCCGCCGGCCACGCCGCCGATCGCCATGCCGGCGATCTGGTGCTTGTCGCTGGGCTGGTCCTGCACGGTCACGTCCTCGCACACCGTGTGGGTTTTCTTGGGGGTGGTCGACGTGGACGACTGCGCCAGCAGCGGTGCGCCGGCGGTGATCGCCCATGCCGCGATGCAAAACACGAAGGCCCTGGTTTTCATGGCTGCGTCCTCGCTTTCCCTTCGATTCCAGTGTGCTCGCGGCCTTGTTAGTGGAGCATCAAGCGACGCTGTCCACGCCATATTCACGAAGGCAGCGGAGTATGAACGGTCGTCGGTTCGCATGCCTTTTCGTTCAGCAAGGCTGTCGAAAATGGGACTCGGACTTCCAAGTTCCACACAGAGCCAAGGAGAACACGATGATGAAGCGTACGTTCGTAATGGCAGCTTTGGTGCTGGCTTGTGCCGGCGCGTCGATGGCACTTCCGGTCACGACCGCGCGAGCCGCGGAGGCCGAGGTCAAGTGCGATCTGAGCTTCAGCCTGTCGGGCTGGTCGCTGATCTACAAGCACGCGGAAGGCGCGGGCACGGTGGTCTGCAGCAACGGCCAGCGCGCCAACGTGAAGATCTCCGTGCATGGCGGCGGCATTACGGCCGGCAAGTACCGCATCGACAACGGCAAGGGTGACATCACCCATGTGCGCAACATCGACGACGTGTTCGGCGACTATGCGCAGGCGGGTGCCGAGGCGGGCGTGGTCAAGAGCGGTGAAGCCCAGGTGTTGTCCAAGGGCACGACCTCGCTGGCGCTGCATGGCAGCGGCGAGGGCGTCAACCTCGGCATCTCGGTGGGTGCCTTCTCCATCACCCGCACCAAGTAAGCATCGCTGGAACCGGGCAAAGGGCGCCACCCGGCGCCCTTTGCTTAGCCCGCGTAACGCGTACACTGCTCCGGCTTGCTTCCCCGGAGTGCGTTGATGCGCCGTTTTTCGCTGCTGTTGCTGATGGTCCTGCTGCTGGGCCTGGTCGTTCCCGTGCGGGCCGAGGACGCCTCCGCCCTGCCGCAGGTGGGCCAGCCGGCGCCGGCGTTCCGCCTGCAGGACCAGAACGGCAAGTGGCACACCCCGGCCGATCACCAGGGCCATTGGGTGGTGCTGTATTTCTATCCCAAGGATTTCACCCCGGGATGCACCACCGAGGTGTGCACCTTCCGCGATGACATCGCCAAGCTGCGCAAGGCGGGCGCCGACGTGCTCGGCGTGAGCCTGGATGACGTCAAGTCGCACGCGGACTTCGCCGCCAAGTACCACGTGCCGTTCCCGCTGCTGTCGGATGCGGACAGCACGACGGCGCAGGCCTACGGCGTGCTCGCCTCCAGGCTCGGCTTCAAGTACGCCCGCCGCACCACCTTCCTGATCGATCCGCAGGGCAAGGTGGCCCGGATCTACCAGGACGTGGACCCGGAAAAGAACTCCGCGCAGGTGCTGGCCGACCTCGCCACCCTCAAGGCGTCGTCCTGATGCTGCTGAAGACGCGGGGCGCCGGACGCACGGATGGCTTTGCGCTGTGGCGCATCGTGGCCTGGTTGATGCTGCTGCTGGCCGCCTATGGCTGCCTGCAGTATTCGGTCCATGCCGAGCAGCTGTGGCGCGTGCTCAGGCAGCTGCCGCCAGGGAATACCGGCGACGCCACCCAGCTGTACAAGATGCTGGCGTGGGACGTGGGCTACTTCGTGGTCGCCGCCGGCGTGGTGGTGATCTGCGCCGGCGCCATCCTGCGCCAGGCCTGGGCGCGTCCCGCCCTGCAGGTGACGGCCATCGTGCTGGCGCTGGGCTGGGGCCTGGCGGGCGGGCTGATGCTGCTCTCGCAGTGGCGCGAATTCAGCCAGGGCGTGGCGATGACCAATGCGCAGGCCCCGCTGGATCCGGCTTCCCTGCAGGCGCTGGACCACGTGCACCGCTCATTCCTGATCGCCATGGCCACCAAGGCCGTCGCCGTGCCGGTCCTGCTGTGGCTGGCCTGGTGGCTGGGGCGGCCGCCGGTGAAGGCGGGTTTCCGCACGCGGCGCCGCTGATCGCGTCGCGATGATTCAGCCACGGTTGCCGTGTTCCGGGTTATCGCTGCGGCACCTTCCGCTGCCCTGGCAACCCATGCATCCGCGTCGCCTGTTCCTCGCCCTGACCGTGTCCCTCGCCAGCTTCGCCGCCCAGGCGCAGGACCTGGCCACCACGTGTCACGCCACCAGCAGCTACGACCTGACGGTGGCGCCGGACCACCTGCTGTTCGATCGGCAGCAACCGTCGCCGCGCCAGGTGGAACTGCACGACGGCCGCCTGCGCGCCGACGGCGCCGCGGTGTCCCTGCGACCGGACGAGCAGGACCGGCTGGCCCTGTTCGAACGCGAACTGCGGGCCCTGGTGCCTCGCGCGAAGGCCGTGGCGAACAAGGGCGTGGACCTGCTGGTGTCGGCCATGCACGACGAGGGCGCCCGCCTTTCCCTGGGCCCGGATACGCGCGCCGAGCTGGACCGCCGCGTGGCCGCGCGGGCCACGGAACTGAAGCAGCGGCTTGCCGCCAGCAACAGCACCCACGACTGGCAGGGCAACCTGGCCGACGAGTACGCCAACCAGATCGCGTCGGACCTCATGCCACTGCTGGCCAACGACCTGGGCCAGCAGGCCATGAACGCGGCGATGACCGGCGACCTGCAGGCGGCCGCCAACCTGCGTGATACCGCCGCCGACCTGACTACCCAGTTGCGGCCGCGCCTGGAGCAGCGCATGCAGGCGCTCACGCCCCAGATCCAGGCGTTGTGCCCCTCGGTGCAGCGCCTGGCCGAGCTGCAGCAGGACATACGCGCGGGCAACGGGCAGCCGCTGAACCTCGTTCAGGTCGGGCAGTAGAACGGAAGCTGAGCGCCACGCCGGGAAGACCCCGGATTAACCTTCTGCTAAGCGCAGAAGCGCGAGCATCACCCCGTAAGTCTGTAGGTGTTGGGAGGCGACCTGCTCGTGTCGCACGTTCGAGTACCGCATTACAACGCCCTGATCCGCCGGGGCATCGATGATCGGGATCTGTACCGGCGCGCGCTGGCCCAGGTCCGCGAACCTGGCCTGCAGGCCCTGCTGGCCGAGAACCTGCATACCCTGGACATGCTGATCTTCGACCTGCAGGCACAGGCTTATGCCAGCGGCCAGACGCCGGCACGCCACGGCACCCTGGCCGGGGCCGTGCGCAGCACGCTGGCTGACTGGAATGCCGGCCTGTCCTCCAATCTCGATTCCGCCTGGGTACGTTCGCTGGCCCGCAACGAGTGCGCCCTGCTGTACCGTTTCGAGGAACAGATGGCGCATGCCCCGCGCGAGTCGGCGCGGGCGCTGGGCGTCCAGTTGTCGCGACTGCACGGCATCCATCGCGACATGCATTGCCTGGCCGGCACCACGCACGGTTGACCCTCGCCCATACCCGGAGCCCATAGCCATGTCGACGCCGCGGGAGGTGCTCGAGTTCTGGTTCGACCCCGCGACCCAGGCCCACTGGTTCGATCGCGACGACGCCTTCGATGCGCGCATCCGCGAACGGTTCGGCGCCACGCTGGAAGTGGCCGCCCGCGGCGAACTGGACCACTGGGCCGCGACGCCCGACGGATGGCTGGCGCTGCTGGTCGTGCTCGACCAGTTCAGCCGCAACGTCTATCGCGACGACGCCCGCGCCTGGGCGGCGGACACGCGCGCCCAGGCGGTTGCCGTGACCGGCATCGCGCGGGGCGACGACCAGCGGCTGCCGCCCGCGCAGCGCCTGTTCGCGTACATGCCGCTGGAGCATGCCGAGGACCTCACCCTGCAGCAGCATTGCGTGCAGCTGTTCGAGCGCCTGCTGGTCCAGCTCCCCGAGGATGAAAGGGAGCGCTTCCAGGACTATCTTGACTATGCCCGCCGCCACCACGATGTGATTGATCGTTTCGGCCGCTTCCCTCATCGCAACGAGGCGCTGGGCCGGGAGAGTACGGAAGCCGAGCAGGCCTACCTGGCCAGCCCGGATGCCGGTTTCTGAGAACCTGTGCTTTCGACAAGGAGTTCGATATGCATCGCAGTCTTCTGGGCGTCCTGCTGTTGTCGCTGAGCCTGGCCGCGCACGCGGCCAGCACCTATCGCGTCGGCAGCGAAGTGCTCACCGTGGGTGACAGCGCCGTGCGGGCCATGCAGCTGCTCGGCAAGCCGGACTTCAAGGAGCCGGTGGAAAGCGGATACGGCGGCTACCAGGGCGAGCGCTGGCAGTACCAGCGCGACAACGACCACATCGTGACGGTCACCGTCATCAACGGCAAAGTCTCGGAAATCGAGGACCGCACGCACTGAACGAGGGCGGGCCTCCTACAGGCATGCACGGCGAGCGGCGCCTGCCGACGCCGTGCGAACTGTCGCTAAAGTGATCGCGCCGCGCGGGGGCGCGGGTCACGGACAGGGAAGGGGCCATGCGCCGCTACGTCGGATGGATAGGCCTGGCAGTGGCGTTCGCCGCCCAGGCGGGCAGCGGCACGCTGAGGGTGGGTAGCCAGGTGCTGGTGGTGGGCGACAGCGCGACGCGGGTCGTCGAATTGCTGGGCAAGCCTTCGCACAAGTCGCATGGCAAGGCCGTGTCGCATCCAAGGGCGGCGGGTGGCCGCAGGTCGCGCACCCCTCGTGCCGCGCAAAGCTCCGGCGAGCATTGGCAATACCGGCAGGGCAACCGCGTCGTCACCATCGTGGTGGTGGATGGCAGGGTCAGCGCCATCCGCGATGGCGGTCGCTGAGCCACCGCGGGGCTGTCGCCTCGCTGCCCGCGAACACCAGGGTTCCTGCCTGCGGCCCCTCGTGCGATAACAGGCGCGAATCCAGGGAGACCGCGCCATGTCCGAGCTACCCCACGCGTCGGGAATGAACGCGACCAGCCTCCTGCGCCCGCGCCAGGCGGGCATGCACGGCAAGGTCACCAACATCGAGCTGTTCTTCGACCTGGTGTTCGTCTACGCGGTCACCCAGCTCTCGCATACCTTGCTGCACGACCTGAGCGTGTCCGGCGCGCTGCACGTGCTGCTGCTGTTCCTCGCGGTGTGGTGGGTGTGGATCTTCACCGGCTGGATCACCAACTGGCTCGATCCGGAGCGACTGGCGGTGCGCCTGCTGCTGCTCGCGCTGATGTTCGCCGGGCTGCTGCTGTCCACAGCCCTGCCGCAGGCCTTCGACGGGCGCGGCCGGGTATTCGCCGGCGCCTATGTCTTCATGCAGGTGGGACGTTCCCTGTTCATGGTGTGGGCCCTGCGTCATTCGCCGCCCGCGGCGCGGCGCAACTTCTATCGCATCACCAGCTGGCTGGCTGTATCCGGCGTGCTGTGGATCGTGGGCGGCTGGTCATCCGCCGAAACGCGCACGGCGTGCTGGGTGACGGCGCTGGCGATCGAATACCTCGGGCCGGCGCTGTACTTCTACGTGCCGGGCCTGGGCCGCTCCAGCACCCTGGAATGGGACGTGGAAGGCGGCCATCTCGCCGAGCGCTGCAGCCTGTTCGTGATCATCGCGCTGGGCGAGTCGGTGGTGGTGACCGGCAGCAGTTTCGCGGACAGCGCGCGTGCCGCCGATGACTGGCTCGCCTTCAGCATCGCCTTCGTCGGTTGCGTGGCGATGTGGTGGATCTATTTCGATCTCGCGGTGGAACGCGGCAGCCGCGCCATCCGCCATTCCACCGATCCGGGACGCACCGCGCGGCTGGGCTACACCTATCTGCACCTGCTGATCGTTGCCGGCATCGTGGTCAGCGCCGTCGGCGACGAGCTGAGCCTGAGCCGTCCGCACGAACTGGCGAGCGGCGCGCAGGCGGCAGTGCTGCTGGGCGGACCCGCGCTCTACCTGTTGGGCAACGCCCTGTTCAAGCAGACCGTCAACGAGACCAACCTGCCGTTCTCCCACCTGGTCGGCCTGGGCCTGCTGCTGGCGCTGTGCTGGCCGGCCACCCACCTGTCCATCCTGCTGCTGGCCGGCTCGACCACCCTGGTGCTGGTGCTGGTAGCGGCATGGGAAACCTTCTCGCTGCGCAACCTGCGCCGCGAACTGTACAGCGCCGACGACGAGTGACCCCTAACCCCACCTTTTTGCAGGAGCGCACCCCGCTTTTGTAGGAGCGCACCCCGCTTTTGTAGGAGCGCACCCTGTGCGCGAAAGCCAACAAAGCGGTAAAGCCGCAACTTCCACTCCCGACCCACTCCCCGCTCGCTCTCTCCAACCCAGGCCCCACCCCGAATCGCGCACTGGGTGCGCTCCTACAACGGCGAGGGCGAGTGAGAGGACGCGTGCAACCTCGAGTCCTGCAACTCCCCCAGCAACTCCTCGCCGCGCCACACACGCGGCTCCGCTTCGGCCGCATGCACGAGCGCAGCCAGTCGCGCATTGACGGGTGCCACCGTGCCGTGGGCCTCGGCGAGGCGCACGATCTCGCCATTGATGGCATCCACTTCGGTGGGGCGATGGCGCTGCAGGTCCTCCCACATCGACGAGCGCGCCACCGGATCGATCGCCAGCATGCGCGAGGCGACGCGACGGAACCACGCATCGGGCAGCTGCAGCACGCGTGGCAGCCATCGTGCGGGCAGCGGCGTGAGCCGGGCGGGCTGGATGCCGGCCGCCTTGAACACCGCCAGCGCCTCGCGCTGCGCCAGCGCCAGGCAGCGCCGCCACGTGCGTTGCGAGAGTTCTTCCTTCAGCGGCAGGTTGGACAGCGCGTTGATCGCGTTGTTGAGGTTGAGCAGCAGCTTGGCGGCCTGTACCGCCGGCATGTCGTTGCGTGGCGTCACCGGCAGTCCCGCCGCGGCGAACGCCGGCAGGAACGGTGTGAGCGAGGGATGCGCCTCCACCATCAGTTCGCCGCCAGACCCCTGGTGGAAAACCCCGGATTCGCGCTGCAGCACGTTGAACGGCACCATCCCCGCCAGCACCGGGTGGCCGGGCAGGGCGGCGCGCAGGATCTCGGCATTGTGCAGGCCGTTCTGGAAGCTGATCACCGGAACCCCGGGCGCCACTACGCCGGCCAGTTCGCGCGCCACCGTTTCGGTGGCGGCGGATTTCACCGTCACCAGGACCAGGTGCGCCTTGGCGGCGGCGAAGGGATTGCTCTGCAGGTCCAGCGTCCGCGCGACCACGTGCTCGTGGCCGCCCTGCAGGTCGCTCCAGTCCAGCCCGCGCAGGCGCCAGGCGTCGATCACGCGGCGACGGCCCACGCAGGTGACGCGTGCATGGTCGTGCAGCCGGGCGGCCAGGTAGCCACCCACGCTGCCCGCGCCATAGATGGCGATGCGCGGTAGGGCGTGCACGCTCATGCGATGGCGGTAGCCGCGGCGCGACCGGCCACGCGGCCGGAGAACAGGCAGCCGCCGAGGAAGCTGCCCTCCAGTGCGCGGTAGCCGTGAAGGCCGCCGCCACCGAAGCCCGCGGCTTCGCCGGCCGCATACAGGCCGGGCAGCGGCTGGCCGTCGTGGCCCAGCACGCGTCCCTGCAGGTCGGTCTCCAGTCCACCCAGCGACTTGCGCGTGAGGATGTTCAGGCGCACGGCGATCAGCGGACCGTTCGCGGGATCAAGAATGCGATGCGGCTTGGCCACGCGCACCAGCCTGTCGCCGCGATAACGGCGTGCGTTGTGGATGGCCATCACCTGCGCATCCTTCGCGTAGGCGTTGTCGAACTGCAGGTCGCGCGCCTCGATCTCGCGGCGCAGATGGGCGAGGTCGAGCAACTCGTTGCCGGCCAGCGCATTCATGCCCGCGACGAGTTCTTCCAGCGTGTCGCGCACGATGAAGTCCTTGCCGCGCTGCTTGAACGCCTCCACCGGCGCAGGCGCGCCCTTGCCGACGGCGCGCTTCGCCACCTGGCGCCAGCTCTTGCCGGTGAGGTCGGGATTCTGCTCCGAACCGGACAACGCGAATTCGCGGCGGATGATCTGCTGGTCGAGGATGAACCAGCTGTAGTCGTGGCCGGTGCGGCGCAGGTGTTCGAGCGTGCCCAGCGTGTCGAAGCCCGGCCACAGCGGCCCGGGCAGGCGCTTGCCGGTGGCGTCGAACCACAGCGAGGAGGGGCCGGGCAGGATGCGGATCGCATGCATCGGCCAGATCGGGTTCCAGTTCTCGATGCCCTCGACGTAGTGCCACATGCGGTCGCGGTTGATCTGTCGCGCACCGGCATCCTCGCTGATGGCAAGCATGCGCCCGTCCACATGCGCCGGCACGCCGCACAGCATGTGCGCCGGCGGTGCGCCGAGACGCTCCGGCCAGTTCCTGCGCACCAGTTCGTGATTGCCGCCGATGCCGCCCGAGGCGACGACCACCGCCTGCGCGCGCCGCTCGAACGGTTGCAGCACGTCGCGCGAACTCGGCTTGCCACGCTCGACCTCGTCATGGGCCAGCACGTTGCCGCGCACGCCCACGACGGCGCCACCCTCGACGATGAGTTCGTCGACGCGATGGCGGAAACCGAACTGCAGCGCGCCCTTGGCCTGGGCCTGGTGGGCGCGGCGCACGAACGGCTCGATCACGCCGGGGCCGGTGCCCCAGGTGACGTGGAAACGCGGCACCGAATTGCCGTGGCCCACCGCGCCGTGTCCACCGCGCTCGGCCCAGCCCACCACGGGAAACCAGCGCATGCCCATCGCATGCAGCCAGCTGCGCTTCTCGCCCGCGGCGAAATCGACATAGGCCTGCGCCCACTGGCGCGGCCAATGATCCTCGGGGCGGTCGAACGCGGCCGTGCCCATCCAGTCGGCCAGCGCCAGCGCGTGCGAGTCGCGCACGCCCATGCGCCGCTGCTCCGGCGAATCGACGAAGAACAATCCACCAAACGACCAGAACGCCTGTCCCCCCAGACTCTGTTCCGGCTCCTGGTCCAGCACCAGCACGCGCTTGCCCGCGTCGGCCAGTTCCGTGGCGGCGACCAGGCCTGCCAGGCCGGCGCCCACCACGATCACGTCCCACCCCTCGCGCATCCCACGACTCCCCTCATGGCGATCAGCTCGGGTGAACTTAGCGTGCCGCTCCGGGCATGCCTATGCGCAGTGCGTCATGACCGGGGGCCGGGCATGACCGATGGCAGGGGATGACACCTGGCCCATGCCCGGTATGGGGGCGTGTCGCATTGTTTCGGGGAATCTGGCGGCGTTCGCGCGGATCCTAGGGAGGCGATCAGCATGCGTACTTCATTCCTGACCTGTGCCATGGCAGCGGCCGTTGCCTTCGGCGGCGCGGCGCAGGCGCGCGATTTCTCGGTGCACGACGGCAAGTGCGGCTATGCCACCGATTTCGACGTGAGCGTGACCCAGGGCGGCATCGACTTCAGCCGCGACAGCGGTCGCCCCGTCAAGGTGTTCATGCACGACGGACTGCTGAAGGTGGATGGACGCGACGTGGCGGTATCCGCCGACGATGCGACGCGCCTGCGCCAGTACGAACAGGAAGTGCGCGAGCTGATGCCGGAAGTGGCCGGCATCGCGCGCGAAGGCGTGAACATCGGGTTCGCCGCGATGCGCACGGTGCTGATGACGTTCGCCGAGAACGACAGCGAGCGCCGCGAGATGGTCGACAGGCTGGACCGCAACCACCGCATGGCGCTGGCCAGCATCGACAAGGGCCTGGGCAAGGGCGTGTGGAAGCAGCACGCCATGGACGAGGCGCTGGAGCGTGCCATCGAGGGCTCGGTGTCCGACCTGGTCGGCAAGGTCACCGGCCAGGCCGTGACCGCCGCGCTCAGCGGCGACCAGAGCAAGGTGGCGGCGCTGGAGGCGCGGGCCAACTCGCTGGACAAGACCATCGACAAGGAAGTCGACCGGCGCGCCGACGAACTCAACCGGCGCGCCGACGCGCTGTGCCCGCGGCTCACCGCGCTCGAACAATTGCAGCAGCAGTTCCAGTTCCGCCTGCAGGACGGCTCGCGGCTGCAACTGATGACGCACGAGGTCAAGGACAACAAGAAGCTGGTAACAGCCGCCGATCATGCGCGCGCCGATTGAGGCGACCTCCGCGCATGCATCCTGAAGGTCGACGCTCCCCAGCACGACCCGTTTGTGCCGCGCCCGTCACCCTGGCGCGGTTTTTTTATGCCCGCGTGAGGTGCAAGGCAACGGAACCTTGATCGACGGGCTGCTAGGCTCGCGGGGTTTTTTCCTCGTGAGACTCGTGATCCATGCACGCATTACTGGCCCGTCTGCCGCTATCCGAAGGCACCATCAACACGATCATCAATGTCGTCGTCGCGCTGCTGATGCTGCTCATCGGCATCTGGCTGGCGGCGCGCCTGGCCAATGTCGCGCAACGCGCGATGCATCGCGCCAATGTCGACGCCACCCTGACCGGCTTCCTGCGCAACCTGATCTATGGCGTGCTCATCGCGATGCTCATCGTGATGGTGCTGCAGCAGGCGGGCGTGCCCTCGGCCCCGCTGGTGGCGGCGCTCGGCGCCGGTGGCCTGGCCATCGGCCTGGCCTTGCAGGGCTCGCTGAGCAACCTGGCCTGGGGCGTGCTGCTGATCGTGTTCCGACCGTTCCGCGTGGGTGACTACATCCAGGCCGGGGGCGTGGAGGGCACGGTGCAGAGCCTGAGCCTGATGCATACGCAGCTGGTCCTGCCCGACAACCGCGAGGCGGTGGTGCCGAACACCAAGATCGGTTCCGACGCCATCATCAACTTCAATCGCCTGGGCACGCGCCGCTTCGAGCTGAAGCTGCGCATCGGCTACAAGGACGACCTCGGCAAGGCGATGGACCTGATCCGCGAGCTGATGGCCGCCGATCCGCGCATCCTGCGCGATCCCGCGCCCGGCGTATGGACCGAAAGCCTGACCGAAAGCGGCGTGGGCCTGGTGCTGCGCGCGCATACCAGCAGCGGCGACGGCTGGGGTGCGCAGACCGACCTGCTGCGCGCGGTCAAGGATCGCTTCGATGCCGCCGGCATCAGCCTCGCGGCGCCGCAGCGGGACTTCGTGCTGATGCAGGGACGCCCGCCGGAGCAGACCACCTGACCAAGTGGAATACCCGGCGAGCCCTTGATGGGGCTCGATTTCCCGGGTCCCTGCGACAGTTCGTGCGAAACCTTGGACCAAAGTAGTGCATACGTATGCGAATGGTGCATTCAACCGATCCAAAAGCGTCCGGAAGCGGGTCTCGTTCGCTATGATTGAAGCCTTACGCGGCCGTCATCCCCGCACGGCACGCCATCGCCATCCGTAGGAGAAACCATGGCCGACCTCAAAGAAGCACGCGTTCCCGATATCGGCAGCGAAAATGTGCCGGTGATCGAAGTGCTGGTGAAGCCGGGCGACAAGGTCGCCAAGGAACAGGGCCTGGTCACGCTGGAATCGGACAAGGCAACGATGGAAGTGCCGGCCCCGTTCGCGGGCACGGTGAAGGAAGT
>JACXTT010009607.1_pt1 | contig 13196 bp, 12 predicted proteins | sample 9270951 | NCBI WGS metagenome assembly JACXTT01 (sample SAMN15532306, study PRJNA645909) | rock metagenome | isolation source: weathered quartz diorite | place: Puerto Rico | collected 2017-06-21
CAAGAGGGCCGAGATCGTCTTTCTCGGCACAGGATTTCCCCGCCCCGACCCGGCCCGCCAGGGCCCCGCGCTGGCCATCGTTGTCGAAGGCAAGGCTTATCTGGTGGATGCCGGTGTTGGAATTGTGCGGCAGGCCAACGCGGCCTACGCGGCAGGGACGAAGGGGCTCAAGCCAGACGCTCTGAGCATCGCCTTCCTCACTCACCTGCACAGCGACCACACTCTCGGCCTGCCCGACCTGATCCTCACGCCGTGGGTGGTCGGACGGAAGGCCCCGCTTGAACTTTACGGACCATGCGGAACGCGCGCGATGACCGAGCACATCCTGAAGGCCTACGAACAGGACGAGGAGCTGCGCATCCACGGCCTGGAGGGCGCGAACACCACCGGCTACAAGGTGAACGTGCACGAGATCAAGCCCGGGCTGGTCTACGAAGACGACGCCGTGAAAGTCACGGCCTTCGCTGTCGCGCACGGCAGCTGGAAAGAGGCCTTGGGTTATCGTTTCCAGGCGCGCGACAAGGTCATCGTGGTCTCGGGCGACACGCGCGCGAGCGAGAGCGTTATCGAGGCCTGCAACGGCTGCGACGCGCTCATCCACGAGGTCTATTCGGGCTCGGGCGGCACCTCGCAGAAAAACGAAGAGGAGTGGATGAAGTACATGCGCTCGTTCCATATCTCAGGCGAGGAGCTGGGCGTGCTGGCCACGAAGGCGCGCGCCAAGATGCTCATTATCACGCACTGGGTGCCGCTGGGGACCTCCGACCAGACCGACCTGCTGGCCGCCGTCAAGAAGGCATACGCGGGGCCGGTCATCATGGCGCGCGACCTGGACGTCATCGCGCCCTGAGCGGCACGATATAATGACTCCCGGTGCCCATCTACGAATACATCTGCAAGGAGTGCTCGCACAGCTTCGAGGCGCTGGTCCAGGGCCCATCGAAGCCGGAGTGCCCTGCCTGCCACGGACGGAAGCTGGAGCAGCAGCTTTCCGTGTTTGCGGTGGCGACAGGCAGCAAGAGGACGTCCCAAGCAGGACCGTGCGGCGCCTGTGGCGACCCTCGTGGTCCAGGTTCCTGCGAGCTGGACTAGCGTTCCGTGCTCATCATGCGATCTCCCGGTTCTCGACGAAGGAGAACGAGCGCCATGCACGCAGCTTCGCCGAGCCGTTTTGTTCTGACCATCCTGCTGCTAGTGCTTCTGGCTCCGGCGACTGCGCGCGCGCAGGTAGGGCCGGTGCGAGTGGGAGTGAGCGCTACGGCGACGACGGTCCAATCGGGCTCGACGCTGAACATGAGCGCCACGGTCGTGTTCTTTTCCAATCCCGGCGGGCCGGGGCTTGCCGGCAGCGTTCGATGGAGCGTCCAGCCGCTCACCGGGAGCGCCGTTATTGACCCGGTCACCGGCGTGCTCACCGGCGGCACCGTGGGGACGGTCCAAGTGACCGGCGCCAACGGCCCATTCCGCGGCAGCATGGTCATCACCGTGACCCCGGCGGGCGCGACGCTGAACTCCATCGCCGTCACGCCGGCGAACCCTTCGGTGCATCGCGGTCTCTATCAGCAGTTCACTGCCACCGGAACGTTCAGTGACGCCAGCCAGCAGGACCTGACGAGTGCCGTCACCTGGAGCTCGACCCTGCCCAACATCGCATCGGTGAACAGCGCGGGCCTGGCGCGCGCCAACAATCTGGGACAGGCGACCATCCAGGCTTCGCTGAACCCGGTGAATGGCTCGACCACGATGACGGTGACCCCTCCCGTCCAGGTGGGCCTCGCGGTCTCACCACAGGACCTGACGCTGCCCCTGGGCCCGACGCAGCAGTACACCGCCACCGAGCTGCTCAGCGACAACACCACGCAGGATGTGACCGGGTCGGCAACTTGGAGCTCGACCAGCACCGGCGTAGCTACCATCACTGCCACAGGACTGGCGACGACGCAGGCGCCCGGGCAGACCACCATCAAGGCCCAGTTCGGGGCCTTCACCGCAACCTCGCAGCTCACGGTCACGCTTTCGGTCCTGAACGGGCAGTATGCGTTCGCTTTGGATGGAGTGGACGCCGACGGAGAGTTCCTGGAAGGCGGCGTGTTCACCGCGGATGGGCTGGGGAACCTCACCGGCTTCGTTGATTACAACCTGTTCTCGGCGCTTATCCAGCAGCCGTTGACCGGCACGTACCGGGTCGGCGCCGATGGAAGGGCAACGGCGACCATCACCACCGCCTCGGCGCGCGGAACCGACAACCTCGTCTTCGCGCTGAGCAACAGCGGCAACGGGTACATCGTCGAGCTGGACAGCGATTCCATCGCCTGGGGGACCTTGGAGAAGCAAGACCCGTCGGCCTTCCCGCTGAGCGCGCTCAACGGGCCTTACGCACTGCAGATGCACGGCGTCGGCAGCAGCGGGCCATTTTCCCTGGTAGGGCAGTTCACGTTGTCCAACGGAGCCGTGGCCGGAATGGTGGACACCAACAGTGCCGGGACGTTCACTGCGGGCAATGCCGCGCAAGGAACCCTGGCAGCCAGCAGTGCTGGACGCGGGACAGGCACCCTCACAGTGGGGCAGACGGCCTTGCACATCACCTACTACGTGGTATCCGCGAACCGCACCCTGGTGGTGGGTGTGGACTTCAGCCCCGCTCTGGTCGGCTTCATCGAGCGCCAGACCGGGCCGTTCGGCACCAGCACGCTCGCCGGCGATTTCGTCTTCTCCGAGGACGGCTTCTCTTCCATGGGTGAATTCACCCTCGCCGGCCGGCTGCACAGCAACGGCGGAGGTGTTGTGACCTCAGGCGTTGAGGACTTCAACGATTCAGGCGCCCTGCACGAGAACCTGGCGATCTCCGGGACCTACGCTCTGGGCGCTGACAGCCATGGAAGTGCAGCCGTCACCAGCACACTGGGGACTTCGAACTTTTCGGTCTACGCCGTCTCTTCCAGCCGCGCGCTGTTCATCTCATCGGACAACAACGCCGTGAGCGTGGGAACGCTCGATCTGCAGGCGCCAGCCACGTACTCCAATGCTTCGCTGACAGGGAACCTTGGGTTTTTCGCCTTCGGCTCGGTCTTCCCCAGCAACGCCGCCATTGCGGCGTCCGGGCAGCTGCGCGCCGACGGAAGCGGGAACCTTGCCGGCACCCTGGACCAAAACCTGTTCAATCCGCAGGCACCGGTACCGCCACAGCCAAACGTCACGCTGACGGGAAACTACGCGGTGGAAACCACCGGCCGCGGCACGGCCACCATCACGGCGGGAGGCACGCCGGCGCACTTGCACTTCTATTTTGTGGACGGCAACCGGCTGCACATCGTCCAGGTGGACACCAACACGGCGCGGGTAGGAGCGGCGGCGAAGCAGTTCTAGGCGGCCGCAGGCCCGGGCCGATGGCTAGGCGATGACGATCTGCTTGTCCGGCAGCGCCAGCGGACGCAGGTTGCGCAGATACGGCCGCGCCTTCTCCAGAGCGGCGGCCGCGGTGAGGCCGTATTTGGCGCGCAGGCTCTCCGGCTTGCCCACCTCGATGAACTGGTCGGGCCAGCCGATGTTGATGGCCGGCGTCTGGAGACTGAGCCGGTTCATCTCCTCCAGCACCGCGCTGCCGAAGCCGCCTTTGAGGACATGGTCCTCGAAGGTCACCAGCAGGTCGGCGGGACGAGCGTAGCGCTCAAGCATCTCCACATCGAGCGGCTTCACCGAGCGCGGGTTGATGACCGCAGCGGAATATCCTTCCGCCTCCAGAAGGCGGGCCAGCTCCAGCGCGGTGGGAAGTAGAGCGCCCAGGCCGAAAATCACCACCTGCTGGCCGTCCTGGATGAGCTCGGCCTTGCCGATGGGGATGAGTTCGGGCTTCTCCTTCACCGCCTTCCCCGGCCCGATGCCGCGCGGATAGCGGATGGCCACCGGCCCGGGATGGTGCAGCGCGGTGTAGAGCATGTCGGCCAATTCGTCCTCGTCCTTCGGGACCAGGTGGACGATGTTGGGGACCCCGCGCATGTAGCTGATGTCGAACAGGCCGTGGTGAGTGGGGCCGTCGTCGCCGGAGAGCCCGCCGCGGTCCATGCAGAAGACCACCGGCAGGTTCTGCAGGCAGACATCGTGAATGAACGGGTCGTAGGCGCGCTGGAGGAACGTGGAGTAGATGGCGCAGTAGGGGCGGTAGCCGCGCGTGGCCATGCCGGCGGCGAACAGGACGGCGTGCTCTTCGGCGATGCCGACATCGAAGTAGCGCGCGGGATGGCGGGGCTGGAAGCGGTCGAGCGCCGTGCCGTTGGGCATGGCGGCGGTGATGGCCACGACGCGGGGATCCATGTCCGCCAGCTTGATCATGGTGTCGGCAAAGACCTCGGAGTAGGTGCGCTGCCCCAGCGGCTTGGTCTCGCCGGTCTTGGGGTCGTAGGGGCCGAGGCCGTGGAACTTCTTCTGCTTGGCCAGCGCCGGCTCGTATCCCTTGCCCTTCTGCGTCAGCACGTGAAGCAGCACCGGTTCCTCCTGGGTCTTGAGGAACTCGAAGGTCTTGATGAGCATGCCGGTGTCGTGACCATCGAGGGGGCCGTAGTAGGTGAGGCCGAACTCCTCGAAGATGACGCTCGGCCAGAGCAGGCCCTTGAAGGCTTCCTCCGCTTTGTGCGCCATGCGCCGGGCATGCCTGCCGCCCAGCATCTCGATGAAGCGCGAGGCCCGCTTGTGAAGGTGGGCGTAGCGCTCGTTGGCCACGATGCGGTTCAGATACTCGGCGATGGCGCCGACGTTCTTGTCGATGGACCACTCGTTGTCGTTGAGGATGATGAGGAAGCGCCGCACCGATTTGGCGACGTTGTTCAGCGCCTCGAAGGTGATGCCATTGGTGAAGGCCGCGTCCCCGGCCAGACAGACCACGTGCTCCTTGCCGCCCGCCAGGTCGCGGGCCACCGCCATGCCCAGCGCGGCGGAGAGCGCCGTGCCGGCGTGCCCGGCGCCGTAGCAATCGTGCTCGCTCTCGGTGCGCAGCATGAAGCCATTGATGCCGCCCTGCTGGCGGATGGTGGAAAAGCGCTCGCGGCGGCCGGTGAGCAGCTTGTGGACGTAGGCCTGGTGGCTCACGTCGAAGACGAAGCGGTCCTTGGGGGTGTCGAAGACGTAATGCAGCGCGAGGGTGAGTTCGACCACGCCCAGGTTCGGCCCCAGGTGCCCGCCGTTCTTCGAGAGGACGGCGATCAGCTCATCGCGGATCTCCTGCGCCAGCACTTCCAGCTCTTTGAGCTTGAGGCGCTTGACGTCGGCCGGCGAATTGATGGTCTCCAGGATGCGGGGCACGGGGGTCTGTAAAAACCAATAGGATGCCGGACAGCAAGAAAACGTTGGGGTGGGTAGTGGGATTTGAACCCACGACAGCCGGAGCCACAGTCCGGTGTTCTACCGCTGAACTATACCCACCATCGCAATGGAATCATTTGATTATAGCAATGGAATCCGGGCTTCAGCAGACGGAATGTTCACGCACCGGCGGCACGAGACGCAGCCGGGGACGGCTTGGCCACACCAAGGCTCAGGCGCGGCCCACGCCCACGTACTGGAAGCCGAGGGAGCGCATGCGCACCGAGTCGAGCAGGTTCTTGGTGTCCACGATGATGGGCTGGCGGACAAGGCGCTTGATCTTCTCGAAGTCCAGCGCGCGGAACTCAGGCCAGCCGGTGGAGAGCACCAGGGCATCGGCGCCCTGGGCGACGTCGTAGGGCGTCTCGCAGTAGCGCACCGTGCCGTCGAGCTCGAGGCGCGCTTCGGGGATAGCGACCGGATCGTAGGCGCGCACGGTGGCGCCGCGACTCAGCAGGCGCTTCACGATGTCCACCGAGGACGATGCCGCCACCGAGTTGGTGTGCGGCTTGAAGGCCAGGCCGAGCACGCCCACTTCCTTGCCGGCCACCGGCTCGATCATGCGCGCGATCTTGGAGACGATGCGCTCGCCGAGCGAGCGGTTCACGTCGCGCGCGGCGCCCAGGATGCGCAGGTTAACACCGCTGCCCAGGGCCAGCTGGTTGAGCGAATCCATATCGCCCTCGACGAACGAGCCGCCGAAGCCATAGCCGGGCTGCAGGCAGCGGGGGGCGATCTTCTTGTCCAGGCCGAGTGCGAGCGAGAGGTCCATGGCGTCGGCATTCACGTGCTCGCAGAGCGCTGCGATCTCGTTGATGAAGGAGATCTTGGTGGCCAGGAAGGCGGTGGAAGCCTCGCGCGCCAGCTCCGCGGTCTCGTGGTTGGTCACGATCACGGGCACGCCGCGCATCACCAGCGGACGGTAGAGCGTCTTCAGCCTGGTCACGGCTTCCATCGAGGAGGTGCCCAGGAGGATGCGGTCGGGCCAGTTGAAGTCCTCGACCGCGCAGCCGTCGGTGACAAAGAGCGGCTGCGAGACCACGATGCGGCTGCATCCGGAGGTGTTCAGGCGGCCTTCGATGCGGGATGCCGTGCCCACCGGGACGGGGGTCGCGATGACCAGGATGGTGTCCGGCTCGGTCAGCCGCGCCAGCTTCACCGCCACCTCCTCCAGGTAGCGGTGCGAATCGGGCGAGAGGAAGATGACCTGGCCGCGCTTCGCGAAGGACTCCAGCTCGGTGGAGTAGGTGAGCCGCCCCGCCTTCATGTTGCGGCGCAGGATGTCCTTCAGATTGCGCTCGTAGTAAGGCGTGTTGCCCTCGGCGAGGAGCAGTACGTGCTCTGAATCCTCGTCGAAGACCGTGACCGGCAGGCCGAAGTCGGCCAGGCAGGCCGCCACCACCGTTCCCAAATATCCCGTTCCGTAGATGCCGATGCGCATAAAAAATCCTTCCGAAGCGATCAGCCGCGCGCGGAGTTGCCCCGCGCGTTCCATTTGGAAATCCGGCTGTGCAGGGGGGAAGGCTGCACGATGTTTGTATCGCTTGCCCAAGCCGCAGGCAAGATACGGAAAGGACATGTCCTACCTGACGGTTCAAGGGGCGCGCGATTCAGGACATGGACTTTGGTCACTCAGGCGAGGTCAAAGGCGGCGATGTCGTCCCAATGCCCGGGCTGGGAAGCCTCGCAGACCAGGGTAAGCGTCTCGATGCGGTGACGGCGCGGCCCGTGGTAGCTCGCCCATCGCGGCCGCACCAGCTCCAGGGCGCGCTGCGTGGCGGCGGCGTCGGCGCAAACGGCGAGGGTGAGGTGCGGGATGAAAGGCCACTGCTCCTCTCCTGCCAGCGCGCCTCGGCCGAGCAGGCCGTGCAGGAAGCGCACGTGCCGCGCGCCTTTTTCGATGCTGAAGATGAGCGTGGGCGTGGCCGGCAGGAAGGTCGTAAGCCCGGCGACCTCGAATTCGAAGGGCTTCATCTCACGGCAAGCAGCTTGGACCGCGCCCTGCGCCACTCTTCCCTCTCCTGCCACCGGCCGCGGCGGCAACAGCGTGAGATGCGGCGGCAGGTGCGACTGCGCGGGGTCCAATTCCCTGCGTACCGGCTCGAGCCACGCGGCCAACGGCCCGGAGAGGTAGCTGACCACGGCGCAGGCTTTGGGCGATGTCGGCATCGGCTCGGGGCATTATAGGCGGGGTCGCTTACAATCGAGAGAAGTCGCGATGAACGCTGCCGCCGAACCCGAGATCATCCTGCCCGGCGAAACTGCCCGCGGGAACGGATGGTCTAGCGGGCGGCGCTTCAACCCGCGCGATCCGCTCAGCGACGAGAACCTGGACTTCCTGGCCGCGCTGCTTGACGACCTGTTCCGCATCCCCGGCACCAGCATCCGCTTCGGGCTCGACCCGCTCATCGGGCTGCTGCCCGGCATCGGCGACACCCTCACCGCCATCGTCTCTTTCCTCATCGTGGTCGCGGGATGGCGGCGCGGCGTGGCCGGCGTCACCCTGGCAAGGATGATCGCCAACATCGCGCTCGACGCCATCCTGGGCGCGGTGCCGGTGGCCGGCGACCTGTTCGATGTGGCGTGGAAGTCGAACCGCAAGAACTTCAACCTGCTGGTGCGCCATCGCCGGAGCCCCCGCGGCCAGACCTGGCGCGACTGGCTTTTCTTCGGGACGCTGCTGTTGATCGCGCTGACGCTGGTGGTGGTGCCGTTCGCGATCGCACTGCTGCTGGTGCAGTACGTCTGGCACCTGATCAAGCCCTAAGCGGCTGATGCCTGAGCTTCACTTCTCTTCGCGGATCTGCTGTGTAAGGTATCGCTCGTAGCCCAGTTCCTTGATCTGGTGCAACTGGGCCTCGAGCCAGTCCACGTGCTCTTCCTCATCCTTGAGCAGGCGGTCGAAGAGCTCGCGCGAGGCGTTGTCGCCCTCCTCGCGGCAGACCTTGATGGCGTTGTTGTACATCGCCACGGCGCCGACTTCGAGCTTCAGGTCGCTCTCCAATTGCTGTTTCACCGTCGCGCCGACTTCCAGCTTCATCAGCTCGGTGAGGTTGGGCGAGCCGTCGAGGAAGAGGATGCGCTCGATGAGCGCCTCGGCGTGCTTCATCTCGTCAATGGACTGCTTCTTGATGAAGCCGGCGAGCTTGGAGTACTTCCAGTTCTCGCACATCTCGGCGTGCAGGAAGTACTGGTTGATGGCGGTGAGCTCCTCTTTCAAGGCCGCGTTCAGCTGCGCGATGACCTTCGGGTTTCCTTGCATGGGCTGGTATTGTACGACTTCAGATGGCGGCGCTCCAGCCAAGCCACGCCGAGGCGGCTGTGCCACACGATCAAAGCTACTTCACGTGCTGGGTGTCGTTCCACAGGCGGATGGCGGGGCGCGAGAGGTGGTTCTCGTATCCCACGGCGCTCAGGCTGGCGGTGCTGAGCATGAGGAAGCGGCCGGCGTCGGATGGCGTCTGCCTCAGCCAGCGCGATGCCAGCACGCGGATGAAGTGTCCGCTGGAGAAGACCAGCACCCCGCCGTGGATGGAGCGCAGCCGCTCCACCACGCGGTCGGCGCGGCTCGAGACCTGCTCCGGCGACTCCCCGCCCGGACAGCCGTCGCGCCACAGGTCCCAATCGGGGCGCTCGGCGTGGATCTCGACGCTGGTGCGCCCTTCATAATCGCCGTAGTTCCACTCCACCAGATCGGGATCCACCGCGGCCGGCGCGCTGAACCCGGCCAGCTCGCAGGTCTTGCGCGCGCGCTGCAGCGGGCTGGTGAAGACCTTCGCGATCGGAATGCCCTGCAGCCGCCCGGATAGCTGGCGGGCGTTGCGCTCGCCGTTCTCGGTGAGCGGCAGGTCGGTGAGCCCGGTGTGCTGTCCGGAGAGGCTCCACGCGGTCTCGCCGTGCCGCGCGAGGTAGACGATAGGAAGGTCGTGGCTCATGACCGGATGGCGCGCTTGGCGCGGCGCATCACTCTAGCAGTTCTCGCGCCTGGATTTCCAGCGAGCGGCGTTCATTTTGGGCGATCATTCGCTCAGCGCCTGGTGCACGAACGAGACGGCGATGGAGCCCTCGCCCACGGCCGAGGCCACGCGCTTGATGCTGCCGCTGCGGACGTCGCCCACCGCGAACACGCCGGGCAGGCTGGTTTCGAGCAGATGGGGCGGCCGGCTGAGCGGCCAGTGCGCCGCGCCCAGCTCCTCGGGCGTGAGCGCCACGCCCGTCTTCACGAAGCCTTTGTCGTCGAGGACCACACAGCCATCGAGCCAGCCCGTGTTGGGAGCGGCGCCGGTCATGAGAAAGACGTGGCCGATGCCGTGCGCCTCGACCGCGCCGGTCTTCGCGTCCTTCCAGCGAACCTTCTCCAGATGGCCGCCGCCCTCGAGGGCCACGATCTCGCTCCGCGTCCGCAGCGAGATGTTGGCGGTGCCCTCGATGCGCCGGATGAGATAGCGCGACATGGTCTCGGCCAATCCGCCGCCGCGCACCAGCATGTGCACGCGCAGCGCCGTCTGCGCCAGGAAGACGGCGGCCTGCCCGGCGGAGTTTCCCCCGCCCACCACCACCACCTCGTCACCCCCGCACAGCTGCGCCTCCACGTGAGTGGCGGCGTAGTAGATGCCCGCGCATTCGAAGCGCGACAGGTCCTTCACCGGCAGCCGGCGGTATTCGGCCCCGGTGGCGATGATCACCGAGCGCGCCGCCAGCACCGTGCCGTCGTCCAGGGCGATGCCGTAAGGCTTGCGCGCCAGCGTGAGCCGCTGCGCGCTCCGCGCCACCATCACCTGCGCGCCGAACTTCTGCGCCTGCGAAAAGGCGCGCGCCGCCAGCTCCTGGCCCGAGATGCCGGTGGGAAAGCCGAGATAGTTCTCGATCTTCGAGCTGGAGCCGGCCTGGCCCCCGGGCGAGGTCGCGTCGAGCGCCAATACGTCGAGTCCCTCCGATGCGGCATACACCGCCGCCGCCAGGCCCGCCATCCCGGCCCCCACGATGATGAGGTCGCGCACGGCGGCCTCGTCAATGGCCTCGTTAAAGCCCAGGCAGCGGGCGATCTCCTGGTTGCCGGGATCGCGCAGCACGACTTCGCCGGATGACCACGGGGATGTCCGCCACCCCGATCCGGAAGCGCTCCAGCAGCTCCTGCACGTCGGCGTCGCGGTCGAGGTCGAGATAGGTGTAGGGATGGCCGTTGCGCGTGAGGAATTCTTTGATGCGCAGCGTGCCCGCGGAATGCGCCGAGCCCACCAGCACCGCGTCGCCCAGTCCGTAGGCCACCAGGCTCACCCGGCGCAGGATGAAGGCGCGCATGATGATCTCGCTCAGCTCGCTGTCGGTCTGGATGAGCGCCAGCAGACGCTCGCGCTCCAGCTCGATCAGCTCACCGGGCTGGCTGACGCGCAGGCGGATCATCGCGCGCCGGTGGATGATGAGGGTCATCTCGCCGGTGAACTGCCCCGGCTCCAGCCGGGTCACGAAGGTTTCCGCCGTGCCGGAGGGCCGCACCACCTCCAGTTCGCCGCTGAGCACGAGGAAGAAGCTGGGATTGAGGTCGCCGGGCTGGATGAGCACCTCGCCCGGCCGGATGGCGCGCAGGCGCCCTTGCGCCCGGATGCGCCCGACCTGCGCCGCCGTCAGCTTGGGAAAGAGCTGCTCGTTGCTGGCGTCAATCGGTGGCAGGGGTACGGGCGCGCTCATGGCGATTGGATGCGAGGCTTGCAGTATAGACTCAGGCGGGTCGGCCAGGTAGGCGATGGGGAGATCGTGGCTCACTGCTCTCGAAGGCGCATCACTTTAATAGTTCGCGCCGCTCGGTTTCCAGTCGGATGGAATCGGATGCCCGGATGGGTTCGTCGTTGTCGATTCGGCTAAACCCCAGGCGTCGTACTAACGAGAGGGCAAGAAGAACGTCTAAGAGACTAAGGAGCCGTTATGCTGAGAGTGGCCATCCAGGACCTGGGCGATTCCACCATCTTCCGCTGTACCGGGCGGATGGTTGCGGGTGAAACCGAACCATTGCGCACTGCTGTCCTGCAGCGGCCGCGCGTGCGCACGCTGGTGCTGGACCTGGCCGGCGTCAGTGCGCTGGATGCCACCGGCCTGGGCGCGCTTGTCTCACTGCGAAGCTCCATCCAGCTCAGGGGAGCGCAGTTCAAGCTGCTGAACCTGACGCCGCACGTGGAAACGCTGCTCGAACTCACGCGCCTGCGGCCGCATTTCGAGGTCTGCTCGGTGCGCGACATGATGTTGCTCATGTGCCGCGCCTATATCAAGGATGCCGGCAGATCGGCCAAACGCATCTCGGCCGGCCGCAGGCTCAAGCCGGCTGCCGCGCTCTAGCCTTCGTCCTCTGAGGCTCACTTCTTCGGCCGCAGCACCACGATGTCCTGGAAATCATGGATGGCGCCGGTGCGGTAATCGAGCACTTCGAACCAGCGCGTCCAGTGCGAGCGGACGTAGCTTTCCGGGATGAACGTCATTCCGTATTCGAACAGTCTCTGCAGCGGATTGGGAGGCTTCCCTGCCATCTTCAGCAGGAGCTTCTTCGTTCGCCACCGCAGCCGCGTCAGCGCGGACTGCTGCAGGATGAACGCGTACTTTCCCGCCTCGAACAACGCGCGCGCTGCTTGGAACGACGGATCTTTCACGGCGATGAGATTTCGCACCTTGTTCTCCGTCCGCGCCCGCTCCAGGGCGCGGCTGCCATGCACCGTGAGAAAGAGATACGCCCCGGATCGCGCGACCCGGCGCAGTTCGGACAAATAGCGGTCCTGATTGATCTCGCTGAGATGGGTAAAGACGGAGATGGAAATGATCCCATCAAAACAGTCGTCCGCATACGGCAGAGGCAGATGCACATGATTGTGCGTGGCTTTCATGAACGGCAGGTTCGGGGTAAGCCAATCGATGTGCTTCATGTTCATGTCGCAACCGTAGTACGCATGGGAAAAGCCCTTGAACATCCGCGCCAGCCGGCCGCACCCGCACCCGAAATCCAGAAGGTTCTTGTAACCGGTGAGCGGTAGGGGAGAAACCTGGGACAAAGCCAGGAACAAGTCGGCGCCGTGGGACGCAAAATCGCGCTCATTCTCCAGAGCGGAAACGCTGTAGATGAGCTCAGGCGGCGGGAAAGGGCTCACATACTTCCGTAGCTCGGGATCCTCGAAGATGCCGGTGCGGTTGAGCCAGACCCAGTCTTCTGTGCTCATGCGACATCCCAGGCTGTAATCAACGGCCGTGGCGCGTCTCCTCGAAGGTCACGACCGCATCGGCTGGCCTGCGGACTTTTCCGCGCGGCCATTCGAGCGCGCGGCTTCGAGCTTGGCGGTGCGGGCCAGCAGGTCGGTGTAACGCGGCTCGCCGTGCAGCGGCTTGAGGTAGGGGTCGTTGCGGATGATGTGCGGATCGCCGAAGCCGTACTTCACGGCGTTCTCCAGGCAGTCAATGGCGCGCTGGTTGTCGCCGATGATGGCGTACACCGTGCCCAGGTTGTAGCAGACGGCCGAGTCCTCGGGGTCGAGCGCCAGGGCGCGCCCGGCCCACTCCAGGCCGCGGTCTTTCTCGCCCAGGCGGCACAAGCTTTGCGCGCCCAGATACAGCGCGCGGACGTCGTCCGGCTGGACCTCAAGGTGCGTCTCGATCACCTTCAGCGCGCGGCGGTGCGCCTGCCTGGTTTTCTCCGACGTCGGATCGAGCCCGTCGAAGACGTTGGCCAGCAGCGCCGGCGCCTGGTAGTCCTCGGGACGCGTCTTCCACGCCTGCCAGAAGAGTTCCACCGCCTTCTGCAGCCGCCGGTGGAGGAGGCACGAGCGCGCGTAGAAGTCGTAGGCCGCGAACAGCTACTGGTTCAG
>JACXTT010009608.1_pt1 | contig 13195 bp, 9 predicted proteins | sample 9270951 | NCBI WGS metagenome assembly JACXTT01 (sample SAMN15532306, study PRJNA645909) | rock metagenome | isolation source: weathered quartz diorite | place: Puerto Rico | collected 2017-06-21
GGCGGAGGCGGAGGCATCAGGGGGGGCGCGGAAGGGGGTGGCAACGGACGAGCCGAGTCGTGAGATCGCGGAGGGGCCCGCGAGGGTGCTGCTTCAGGACTTCACGGGCGTGCCCGCGATCGTCGACCTGGCGGCGATGCGCGACGCGATGGGCGATCTCGGAGGCGACGCGGCACGGATCAATCCTCTGCAGCCGGCGGAGCTGGTGATCGACCACTCGGTCCAGGTGGATCAGTTCGCCTCGCGCATGGCTTTTACGTTCAACGCGGAGCGGGAGTTCGAGCGCAACCGCGAGCGCTACGCGTTCCTGCGATGGGGCCAGCAGGCGTTCGACAACTTCGCAGTCGTGCCGCCGGACACCGGAATCTGCCACCAGGTGAACCTCGAGTACCTCGCGCGTGTCGTCTTCGGCCAGGAAGTCGCCGGAACCTTGCGGGCATATCCCGACACGCTTGTCGGAACGGACTCCCACACGACGATGGTGAACGGCCTCGGGGTGCTGGGCTGGGGGGTCGGCGGGATCGAGGCAGAGGCCGCGATGCTCGGCCAACCGGTCTCGATGCTGATCCCGCAGGTGATCGGCTTCAAGCTCGCGGGTGAGCTGCCCGAGGGGGCGACCGCCACCGATCTCGTCCTGACGGTCACGCAGATGCTTCGCGAGAAGGGCGTCGTCGGGATGTTCGTCGAGTTCCATGGAGCGGGACTCGCCGGCCTGCCGCTCGCGGACCGGGCAACGATCTCGAACATGGCGCCCGAACAGGGCGCGACCTGCGTGATGTTCCCCATCGACGCCGTGACCCTCGACTACCTGCGGTTCACCGGCCGGCCCGAGCACCAGGTCGCGCTCGTCGAGGCGTACGCGCGCGAGCAGGGCCTCTTCCACGACGAGCGTTCCGAGCAGTCCGTCTACTCGGACACTCTCGAGCTCGACCTCGGCGATGTAGAGCCGAGCCTCGCGGGCCCACGCCGCCCCCAGGACCGCGTCCCCCTGAACGCCGCCAAGGAGTCGTTCGCCCGCGAGCTCGAGCAGCTCACCGGCGGCCAGCGCCCCGACCGCCCGCCCGACGGGGATTCGCTTGCCCGCTTCGCGGACGAGGGCGGGCATACGGCGGTCGGCGTGCAGGAACAGGTTCCCGAAACCGCGGTCGCGGTCGAGATCGAGGGCAAGCGCTGCTACGTCGATCACGGCTCGGTCGTGATCGCCGCGATCACGAGCTGCACGAACACTTCCAACCCGGCCGTGATGGTGGGCGCGGGCCTGCTCGCACGCAAAGCCGTCGAGCGGGGGCTGGACCGGAAGCCGTGGGTGAAGACCAGCCTCGCGCCGGGGTCGAAGGTGGTCACCGACTACCTCGACCGCTCAGGCCTGAGCGCGGACCTGGAGAAGCTCGGCTTCAACCTCGTGGGCTACGGCTGCACGACGTGCATCGGCAACTCGGGCCCGCTGCCCGAGGCGATCTCGCGCGCGGTCGAGGAAGGCGACCTTGCGGTGGTGTCGGTGCTCTCCGGGAACCGGAACTTCGAGGGTCGCATCCACTCCGAGGTGAAGATGAACTACCTCGCCTCACCGCCGCTGGTGGTGGCCTACGCGCTCGCCGGCCGGATGGACGTCGACCTGGTGAGCGATCCGCTCGGTGAAGGGTCGGACGGAGAGCCCGTCTACCTGCGCGACATCTGGCCGTCCCGGCAGGAGATCCAGGATGTGATCGCGGAAGCGGTCCAGTCGGACATGTTCCGCCGCAGTTACGCCGACGTGTACGCCGGCGACGAGCGCTGGAATGGTCTCGAGATCCCGGAGGGCGACATCTACGCGTGGCCGGATTCGACCTATGTCCTCAAGCCTCCCTACTTCGAGGGGATGGAGCGGGAGCCCGCTCCGGTCGCGCCGATCACGGGCGCACGCGTGCTCGCGCTGCTGGGCGACAGCGTCACCACCGATCACATCTCGCCCGCCGGAGCGATCCGGCCGGACAGCCCGGCCGGGCGGTATCTGATCGAGCTTGGAATCGACCGGACGGACTTCAACTCCTACGGCTCTCGCCGCGGCAACCACGAGGTGATGATGCGCGGCACGTTCGCCAACGTCCGCCTGCGGAACCAGCTTGTCCCAGGCGCGGAAGGCTCGTGGACAGTGCATTTCCCGAGCGGCGAGCAGATGTCGATCTACGACGCCGCGATGCGCTACATCGACGCGGGCGTGCCGCTTGTCGTGGTGGCGGGCAAGGAGTACGGAACGGGATCCTCGCGGGACTGGGCCGCCAAGGGGACGAAACTGCTCGGCGTGCGGGCCGTGATCGCAGAGAGCTTCGAGCGGATCCACCGTTCCAATCTGGTGGGGATGGGCGTCATGCCGCTGCAGTTCCCGGCCGGCGAGAGCGTCCAGTCGCTCGGACTGACAGGTGATGAGATCTTCGACGTGCCGGACATCGGGGACGAGGCGGTCCGCGAGACCAAGGTGGTCGCGCGATCCCCCAAGGGCGGCGAGAAGACTTTCACCGCGGTCGTGAGGATCGACACGCCGCAGGAGTGGCAGTACTACCGCAACGGAGGGATCCTGCACTTCGTCCTCCGCCAGCTTCTCGCCGGTTCCGGACACGACTGATATAGCGTTTAGGCGCATGGAGCCAGAACACGCCAGGGAGCTGTTGGCCCGCGAGCGCAAGCGAATCGAGCAGGAGCTCGCCTCGTTGCGTTCCGACCGTGGCGACGGCGAGCTCGCCGATGTCGACCAGCACACCGCCGATAGCGGCACCGAGTTGTTCGAGGTCGAGCGCGACGCATCGATGATCCAGCGGCTTCAGAGCGAGCTCGCTGCGATCGCGCGCGCAGAGCGCCGGTTGGAAGAGGGGACCTACGGCGTCTCGGTGGATAGCGGCGAGCCGATCCCGGATGGCCGTCTGGAGGCGGTGCCCTGGGCCGAGCGCACTGCGCAGGAGCAGTCCCGCCTGGATGCCCGCTGACTCCGCCGAGACAGGCGGTTGGTTAGAACTAACTTTCCGTCGGCCGCTTTGCTAGAGTCCCGCGCCTCGCCAGCAAGACCTGACCGCTGAATCTCCGAGCGAGCGTCGCAAGGCGTCCCGGAGAGCGGGGGAACCAATGCGGCCAAGCCAAAGCACGGCCGGCCGCGGGGGCGAATCGCCGTGAGCGTCAAAAGCACGCGGCGTAGCGCATCTCTCTTAGCGCGAGCCCGTCAGCTAACCCCGTAAGCGCCGGAAAGAGAGGATCGTTGGACAGACGTCTCGAGCGTCGTAGTGCGCCCGGTCGCAGCACACGCAGGCGGCCGACCTACCACTCGCCTTCGGGAACGCGCCCCGACCGGGTTGCCGCTTGGGCGTTCCTGCTCGGGCTCTTCCTGATCCTGCTCGCGGCCACCACCGCTCGAGCCGACACGGGGGGAGCCGGTACTCCGGTGCCCGGGGCCGCGCCCACCGCCCCGCAGCCACCGCAGCTCGGGCAGCGCGTGCTGAGCAGGGGAGCAACCGGTGACGACGTTAGGACTCTGCAGCAAATCTTGCGATCGAGGGCTTACGGCACGCTTTCCCCCACTGGCAGCTTCGATGAAGCCACCGAGGAGGCGGTCAGGAGCTTCCAGCGAGACGCCAAGCTTGCCGTGGACGGCATCGTCGGCCCGCAGACGCGGCCCGCATTGGTGGCGCTCATGCGGGCCCTGAAGGCGAGCTGGTACGGCCCGGGCTTCTACGGGAAGCGAACGGCGTGCGGCACTCGCCTGGGCAGGAGCACGGTTGGAGTGGCCAATCGCACGCTGCCCTGCGGAACCCGTGTGACCTTCTACCACGCCGGGCGTTTCGTGACCTTGGCCGTGATCGACCGTGGACCCTACCGGCGGGGCTTCTCCTGGGATCTGACGGAGGCCGCCGCCCGACAGCTCGGCCTCCGGTCGATCGGCGTGCTCCGGTCGGTCCTCTAGGCGTCTTTCGTCCTCTCAGAGCGGCTTTCGCCCGCTCGGCTCCGGCAGGTCGCCGAGCGTCTGATCGCTGCGGCGGCAATGCCGCGTGATCCGAACCGGGGAAAGGCCCGCAGGATCGGCCATGAGGGCATCGAAGTTCACAAGTTGCGCACCGCGATAATTTTTGTAAACTAACTTACCCCCGGTAAGCAACACGCAATTTGGTTAGTTTTGAGCAGAAAGTAAAGCGATGGCGCCCAAGATCTCCAGATTCGACATCCACGACGAGCTGACCGCTCCGCCCGAGAGCGCGCCGATCCTGAAGGGGGCGCTGTCCGGCAGCGGCAAGCTCAACAACTTCGTCGGGGTGCTGGCCGGATCACCGGCGGCGCTTCGGGGCTACGCCAGGATGCGCTCCGAGCTTCGCCGCGGCACGCTTCCCCCACCTACCCAGGAGCGGATCGCCCTCGCGGTCGCCGAGTACCGCGGTTCCGAATACGACGTCGCGGTCCACGCCCGTGCGGCCCGGAACCTCGGCATTAGCCTCGACGAGATCGACCTCGCGCGGCAGTTCGCGTCACGCGATGAACGTGAGCAGGCGTTGCTCCGGTACCTGGAGCAACTGCTCGAGAACCGCGGCCGAGTGCCGGTGCACCTGCACGAAGAGGCGCGCGAGCACGGCTGGAGTGACGAGCAGCTCCTGGAGGCGCTCGGGCACGTCGCGCTCGGGGACTTCTCAGCGCTTGTGACATTGGCCGGCGAGATTCCACTCGAAGGCACCTCGCGAGAGGTCAAGCCGATCGGCAAAGCCGCCTAGTCGACCCAGTGGAGGGCGCGGCGCCGACAGCGACACCGGACGTGCTCTTCCCCAACGGAACGCTTCAGACGCCCGCGGCGGCCCCCGCCGAGGGCGTCTGTCCTTACTTCCACGAAGCGATCGAGTTGCTGGGCAAGCGCTGGTCCGGCGCGATCGTTCACGCGCTTCTGCGAGGACCTCAGCGATTCTCCGAGCTGACGCACACCATTCCCCAGATCTCCGACCGGCTGTTGTCGATCCGCCTCAAGGAGCTCGAGGCGTGTGGGATCGTGGCGCGGCAGGTCTACGAGGCTGCGCCCGTGCGTGTGGAGTACGAGCTGACGCCCAAGGGACACGCGCTCGAGCCCGCGATCATGGCGATCCGGTCGTGGGCGCGGGAATGGCTTCAGGACTGAAGCCGCTCAATCGCCGCTGAGCCCGCCGCGGCCCGCGCGGCTGTTCGCAATCGATCCTCTAGGGTACGGCGCTCCGTTCCCCCAACCAAGCGAGAAGGAGCCTCCCTCGTGCCTCACCAGACGCCTCAGACCCCGCAGGATGTGATGAGCATCGTGGAGGAGCGCGACGTCCGCTTCATCCGCCTCTGGTTCACCGACATTCTGGGTCAGCTGAAGAGCTTTTCGATCAACGCGGACGAGCTCGAGGACGCATTCGAGGGCGGCATGGGCTTCGATGGCTCGTCGATCACGGGCTTCAACCCGATCGAGGAGTCCGACATGATCGCTATGCCCGACCCGGCGACGTTCTCGATCTTGCCGTGGCGCCCCGAGGACAAGGCCACGGGCCGGATGTTCTGCGACGTGCGCGTGCCTGGCGGCGAGCCTTACGAGGGCGACCCGCGCTGGGTGCTGCGCCGCTCGCTCGAGCGGATGCGCTCGATGGGGTTCGACGAGTTCTACATCGGCCCGGAGCTCGAGTACTTCTACTTCCGGTCGGCGGACATCTCGAGCGGCCCGCCGGAGGTGCTGGACAGGGGCGGCTACTTCGACCTCACGACGCTCGACGCGGGCTCGGACCTGCGGCGCGAGACCGTGCTCGCGCTCGAGCAACTCGGGATCCACGTCGAGTACTCGCACCACGAGGTGGGCCCGTCACAGCACGAAGTCGACATGCGCTACGCCGATGCGCTCAAGATGGCCGACGACTGCATGACGTACCGGATCACCGTGAAGGAGTACGCGATGAAGTACGGCTTCTACGCGACCTTCATGCCGAAGCCGCTCTACGGCGAGAACGGGTCCGGCATGCACACGCACCAATCGCTGTTCAAAGAGGGCCGGAACGCGTTCTACGACGCCGACGACCAGTTCTACCTCTCGGACGTGGCCAAGTCGTTCATCGCGGGCCAGCTGAAGCACGCGCGCGAGATCGCGGCCCTGTTCGCGCAGTGGGTGAACTCGTACAAGCGCATCGTGCCGGGCTACGAGGACGCCGTGTACGTGGCTTGGTCCCGGCGCAACCGCTCGGCGCTGACCCGAGTGCCGCTCTACCACCCCGGCACCGAGCAGGCCGCCCGCTGCGAGATTCGCAGCCCGGACCCGGCGTGCAACCCGTACCTGTGCTTCGCGGGACTCCTCCAGGCCGGGCTCGACGGGATCGAGAAGGGATACGAGCTGCCGGAGCCGATGGAGCGCAATCTCTACCACCTGTCGCCGGACGAGCGAAAGCGGCTCGGGATCGAGGAGCTGCCGGAGACGCTCGGTGAGGCGATCGAGATCGCAGCCGAGTCGGAGCTCATCCTCAAGACGCTCGGCGAGCACGTCTTCACGCGCTTCATCGAGATCAAGCGCCAAGAGTGGGAGGACTACCGCACGCAGCTCTCGCAATGGGAGCTGGAGAAGTATCTGCCGATCTTATAGCTGGACAGCCGGGCCCACTGCCCCGAGTGGGCATTGGCCCGCGGGCCAATGCGGCGGCACTTGCAGGCTGCGATCCTGCGGTCGAAATGGACGTCACGATCGAGCGCATGCACCCGGGCGACTGGCTGGCGGTGCGCGAGGTCTACGAGCAGGGAATCGCCACGGGCGACGCCACTTTCGACTCGGAGGCGCCGGCGTGGGAGCGGTGGGACGCCGGCCATCTTCAGGAGTGCCGGCTCGTCGCGCGCAACCCTGAGGGCGAGGTCGTGGCGTGGGCCGCGCTCAGTCCCGTGCAGCGCAAGAGCGCATACCGCGGCGTGGCCGAAGGAAGCCTCTACGTGCGCGAGGACGCACGGGGCGCGGGTGTGGGCCGGGCCCTCTCGGAGGCGATGGTCGAAGCCGCCGACGGAGCCGGTATCTGGACCGTCGAGCTTTGGATCTTTCCGGAGAACCGCGCGAGCATCACGCTCTGCGAGTCGCTCGGATTCAGGATCGTCGGGGTTCGAGAGCGCATCGGCAAGCGGGACGGGCGCTGGCGCGACGTGATCGTGATGGAGCGCCGCAGCCCGGTGGTGGGGGAGACGTAGGGCTTAGAACAGGTTCTAAGAAAGCTGGCGCTCGAGCTCGCGCGCGTCGGTCACCGGAAGGTTGCAGGCGAAGTTCTCGCAAACGTACGCCGCGGGCCTGCCGTCGACGGGGGTGCGGCCGCGGAGGAGCGGGATCGCGGCTTCCGCGTCCGCATCGCGGGGCGCCATCCCGGCGAGCACGATCGTGGGGTGGTAGCGGCCGCGGACGACCTCGGCGAGTGCGTCCGGAGGATTCCCCACGACCGCCACCTCGCGCCTCGGCGCGAAGTGGAACTGAAGTGCCTGCAGCAGGTGGCCGAAACCCGTCGGATGCCGCGCCGCGGCGCGATGGAGCAGCCGCAGGACCTCGAGCGCCCGTTCCTCGTACGCCGGCTCGCCCGTGAGGGCGTTGAGGCGAAGCAGGCCGTAGGCGGCGGACGAGTTTCCCGAGGGGATCGGGTGATCCTCGAAGTCCTTCGGGCGCACGACGAGTGCCTCGTGATCGCGCGACGTGGTGAAGAAGCCTCCGCTCTCGTCGTCGTGGTAGCGCTCGATCGTCGCGCCCGCGAGCTCGCGCACGCGAACGAACCTCTGAGTCTCGAAGGTCGCCGAGTAGAGAACGAGCAGCCCTTCGACCAGAAAAGCGTGATCCTCGAGATATGCGTTGAGGGAGGCTCGGCCGTCCTTGTACGTGCGAAGCAGGCGACCGGCGGGGTCGCGCATCTCGCGATCGATGAAGTCGGCGCAGGCACGCGCCGCCGCGACGTAATCAGCGCGACCGAGCGCGCCGCCCGCATCCGCGAGCGCGGCGATCATGAGCGCGTTCCAAGCCGTGATCCGCTTATCGTCGAGGCCCGGCCAGACGCGCTCCGACCGGACCGCGTAGAGCTTTTTTCTCGCGCGCGCGAGCACCTCCGGGTCGATCTCGAGGCCCGCCACATGGAGAATGCTCTTGGCCTCGAAGTTCGGGCCCCGGTCGACTCCCCAGTGGCGGATGACGGGCTCCGCGTCCTCGCCCAGCAGGTCGCGCAGCTCGGCCTCGGTCCACACGTAGAACTTGCCCTCCTCACCCGCTGAGTCGGCGTCGAGCGCCGAGTAGAAGCCCCCCTCGGGCCCGCGCATCTCGCGCAGCGCCCAGTCCAGGGTTTCCTCGCAGACGCGGCGGAAGTGCTCTATGCCGGTCAACTGCCAGGCGTGTAGATAGGCGCGCGCGAGCAGGGCGTTGTCGTAGAGCATCTTTTCGAAGTGCGGAACGAGCCATTGGGCGTCGACCGAGTAACGGGCGAATCCGCCGCCGACCTGGTCGTAGATCCCCCCCTTCGCCATCCGCTCCAGCGTGGTGGTCACGATCGCCAGAGCCTGATCAGAGCCGCGGAGCATCAGGAACTCGAGCGCGCTGGCAGGCGGGAACTTCGGCGCGCCGCCGAAGCCGCCGTCCGTCGGGTCGAACTGCGTGGCGAGCGTCCGTTCGGCCTCCTCGAGCACCGCCGGCGTGGGCATCTCCTCCGGCGGGCCGACTCGGGCGATCACGGCAAGTCTTTCGACCGTCCGCGGCGCTGCGGTGCGGATCTCATCGCGCTTCGCCTCCCAGGCCTCTGCCACGCCCTCCAGCACCTGACGAAAGCTCGGCATCCCCTGGCGTGTGGTGGGTGGGAAGTAGGTGCCGCCGAAGAACGGGACCCCATCCGGATCGACGAAGACGTTCAACGGCCAACCGCCGTGGCCGGTCATGGCCTGGACCGCCTGCATGTAGATGGAGTCGATGTCGGGTCGCTCTTCGCGGTCGACCTTCACCGATATGAAGCGATCGTTCATGTACGCGGCCGTCTCCGGGTCCTCGAAGGACTCGTGTTCCATCACGTGGCACCAATGGCACGCGGAATATCCGATCGAAACCAGAATCGGCTTGTCTTCGGCTTTTGCCCGGTTGAGCGCTTCCTCGCCCCACGCATACCAATCGACGGGGTTGTCCTTGTGCTGGAGGAGGTACGGGCTGGTCTCAGCGGCGAGGCGGTTGGCCATCGAAAGGGAGCCTAGCGAGGCAGCGCAGGGTCCCGGCGCGGGATTTGCGGAAGAAGTTTCGCGATCACAGATGAACGCAAACGGCGCCGAGCCGGCCACTGGATACGGCTACTGAAGGCCGTTTTCCGCCGGCTGCACGGTCGGCAATCGTGCGTTAGATTGGCCGCGGAAGCAATCGCGCATGTGTTTCGAAGATCCGAGCCAAACGTCAGGAGCCAGCCGCGGCCACGCGGAGGGCCAGGTGAAACTGGAATTCAGGCACGGAGGCGCCCACTAGCGTGGGCCCGATGCTGCCCGAGTTCACCGCCGAACGCGACCGGCTCCGCGAGTACAGACGATTCGTGCTCGAGGAGCTGGCCAACCTCGCGCCGATCGACATCGCGTGCCTTGTCACCGCGAATTATGTGTTCGACTTTCTCGTCCTCTACGAGTCGATCGTAGAGAGCTGGACCTTTTACCCATTTCAGCTTCACGCATTCGTCAGCGGGCGCGAGGCCCACGACACCCTCGCTCAGCTCGAGCTTCCCCACGTGAAGGTGCATCTGCTACCTGAAGAGCCAAGCGACTGGTGGGGAAATACGGGACAGAAGATCCGGCTGATCGAGCATTCGGGCCTCGAGCGCGCCATCGTGACCGACGTCGACAACGTATTCGCGGCGGAGACTCCCGAGCTGTTCATGCTTCTGGACGAGTGGGACTTCGTGTTCGTCGGCTCGCCGGGAGCCGCGTGGCCGATCCAGACCAACGTGTGGGCTTTTCGGAGGAATGAGCGAACGATCCGGTTTGCGATCCGGTGGTACGAGGAGTCACAGAACCGGATCTACAGCGACGCCAGCGGGCTACCGTTCGCTCTCGAAGACAGACCGGACGACGATCTGAGAGTCAAGGTGCTGGCCCGCCATCGGCCGGGATCCAACAGGCACCATTACCTCAGCCCTTACTGCGTTCAGGCGAGCACCCGCCCCTTCAGCCTGACGCGGGACCCGCTGGGTCTCGGCTATCGAGAGGCCGACATGGGACGGGCAAAGGTGATTCACCTAACCGGCCTGCACGACCACAGAGGTCGCGCTACGGCCCCCGTTTCCCTCATGGATCGGCTCAGGACCGTTATCGACATGTTCCCCGAGTCCAGCCAGTTCTTTCCCCTGTATGCGACGCTCGCGAAGAGGGCGGCTGTGAGACTGGGGATGGAGGTGGTCGCGAGTCCGATGAAGTACCTCGACCGGGCGCTCTCCGAGGCGGGAGTGCCGCGGCGGCGCCACGAGTTGCCGGAGCTCCTGAACCAGCGCGGGCTGCTCGGCTCGGGAGTCGAGGTGGGCGTCAGTGACGGTTTTTTCTCGGAGCAGCTGCTCCAGCTTTGGCGCGGGCGGCATCTGCTCTCGGTCGACCCCTGGATGGAGGCACCGATCGATGAGTATTTCGACCACTCCAATGTCGGTCAGGCCCGTCAGGACAGGCGCTACGCGGCAACCCAGAAGCGCCTTTCCAAGTACGGAGAGCGAAGCACGATCTGGCGGATGACGTCGGCCGAGGCCGCTGAGCGCATTCTCGATCACAGCCTCGACTTCGTCTACCTCGACGCGCGTCACGACTACGACTCTGTCAAAACCGACATCGAGCTCTGGCACGACAAAGTCCGGCCCGGGGGAATCCTGGCCGGGCACGACTACATCGACGGGGACCTTCCCTATGGTCGATTCGGCGTCCAGTCAGCGGTGAACGAGCGCTTTGGGACACGTGTCCGGACCACGGCGCTCGATGTGCCGGGGGTTTCCTGGTTCGTCGAGATTCCTGTCGGCGAGGCCCAAGAGTGACAACCCGCCCGTGAAGCCGCGGGTCTCAACGACCGGGTTTCAGTCCACCTTGGCGGGAGCATCGCGACAACCACGTCTACGAGCACGTCGTCGTTGGCAGCGCTAGCTCCACGCGGCGCGCAGCTCAGCCCGTTTGATCTTGCCGCTGGAGGTCTTCGGCAGCTCGCTTCGGAACTCGACGATGCGGGGGTACTTGTAGGGAGCGGTCACCGCCTTGACGTGTTCCTGCAGCTCCGCGGCCAGCTTCACCGACGGCTCGAAGTCGTCGCGAAGCACCACGACCGCGCGCACGACGGACCCGCGCCGGAAGTCGGGGTAGCTTACGGCCGCGGCCTCCGCGACGGCGGGGTGCTCCACGAGCGCGGATTCGACCTCGAACGGCCCGATCCGGTATCCCGCGGACAAGATCACGTCGTCCAAGCGGCCCTCGAACCACAGAAAGCCGTCTTCGTCGAGCCGCACGCGATCGCCGGTCCGCCAGACCCTTTCGCTGAAGGGGTCCTGACCCAGATAGCCCCGGAAGAAGGTGGGCACTGTTGCGGGATCGAGGGCAAGCTCGCCCTCCTCGGCCGGGCCGCCATCCTCGTCCAGGACGAACAGCTCGAAACTGGGGAACGGCTTTCCCATCGACCCCGGTCGGACAGGCTCGCCCGCCGGCATGCCAGTCAGCTGACCGGTCTCGGTTTGGCCGTACCCGTCGTGGATCGAGAGGCCATAGGCAGCGTCGAAGACGTCGATCACCTCCGGATTGAGAGGCTCGCCGGCCGACACCAGCCGTCGCAGGGCCGGAAGCTCGCGTTCGCCGAGCCTTGTGCCGGCGGCGATCATCCGATACTCGGTGGGCGATTGGCAGAGCACGGCAACCTGCTGCTCGGCGAGGATCGCCAGTCGCTCGCCAGGGTCGAAGCGGCCCTCGTGAAGCAGGCACGCCGCGCCCGTCGTCCAGGGCGCGACGAACGCGTTACGCGCCGACTTGGACCAGCCGCTCGCGGCTGTGCACCACGCGAGCTCTCCAGGGCGCGCCCCGAACCAATGCTCGGCCTGGGTCGTCTGTCCACGCAGATAGCGCTGCACGTGGATCACGCCGCGAGGCTCGGACGCCGTCCCCGAGGTGAAGATCATGAGCGCCGGATCCTCGAGTCCGGTGCGGGCCGCCTCCCCCGGCTCTCCGTCGGGAAGCTCGCCCGCATCGACGTTGCGGGCGTACGGTTTCTTCTCCAGCGATTGGCTTGCCCTCTGGAGCTCGCCCAAGTTCCGGCCGGCGGCCAGCACCAAGCGGGGCTGGGCGGCCGCGAAGCGGAAGGCGAGGTCCTTTGCGCGCAGCTGCTCCGAGCAGGGCAGGGCAACGGCTCCGAGCCGCCAGGTCCCGAGCAGCGCGAAGACCCACTCGGGCCGCGCTCCCATGAGGGTCGCGACGACGTCGCCGGGGCCCACCCCGAGCTCGCTCAGCCCGGCGGACACCCGGGCGGCGCGCTCGGCCACTTCGGCGAACGTGAAGCTCCGGACAGAGCCGGCGGCGTCGATGGCCCGCAGCGCCTCGTCCCCGCCGCGCTCGCGGCCGAGACGCTCGAGGACGTCGGTCGTGAAGTTGAACGATTCTGCGGCCGGCACCGGGCGAGATGGTACGCATCACGGCCTGCGGTCACGGGATGGCGGGACGCGCGATTCGTGTTGACAAGCCGGTCCTCGAGCGACGAGGATTGAACCGTGAGGGGAACTTACTCCAGGCTCGGTTTCCTCTTTGCCGCCTCCATCGCCGCGGCGCTCCTGCTCGCGGCGCCGGCCTCTGCCGGGCGCCTGGTGGCCACCGGCCACGACGCAGACTTCCACTGCAACTCCGAGAGCAAGCAGTGCCACTTCTTGAATGCGGTGGTCACATACGTTCGGGCGACTGCGCCAGACCCGGGCAAGCCGGTGCTCGTGCTGGACAAACCGGCCAATGAGCTCGGCAACGCGCTTGACAAGGCGTTTGGGCCGGGCGTCCTTCCGCGTGTAGTGATGGACCCAAGCTCACCAGCGTTCGCGAGCACGCCGCTCAAGACGTCCACCTACAGCGCGATTCTCGTGGCCTCGGACGCGAGCTGCGGCGGTTGCGACCTCACTCCCCCGGACTCGGCCGCGATCAGTGCGCGCAAGGGCGCGATCGCGACCTTCTTCAACGCGGGCGGCGGCATCGTCGCGCTGGCCGGCGCCGATCATGGCGGGGCCCCGGG
>JACXTT010009609.1_pt1 | contig 13194 bp, 13 predicted proteins | sample 9270951 | NCBI WGS metagenome assembly JACXTT01 (sample SAMN15532306, study PRJNA645909) | rock metagenome | isolation source: weathered quartz diorite | place: Puerto Rico | collected 2017-06-21
GCCTGATCGGCGGCCCCGGACGTCCTCGCGATTGCGGAACCGGACCGAAGCGATGACCTTCGAGCGTCGAACTACCCGATTAACCCGACGCCGGCTTCGCGTTGCTCAGCCGCCGCGGGCTATCGGGAGCGTTAGCCTATAACGGTGTCATGAAGTCGGTCGCAAGAAACCTGAGGGTCCTGTCCGAACGGTTTGTCGGCCTGCTCGCCGTGATTGCCTGCCTGCCGACCTTGCTTCTTGTTGCGCTAATACTACGCACGAACTCGGATGAGCCGGTGCTGCTTACAGACCAGTTTGTGGGCAAGCAAGGAAGGCCGGTCCAGAGTTACAGATTCCGCACGACCGGGCGGGGCACGCCGGCGTTCCGCTGGTTTGGTCGGCTCCTCCGAGCGTGCTCACTGGATGAGCTTCCTGGCTTATGTTCCGTTGCACTCGGGCAATGCGGACTCATGGATATTAGGATCAAGGTGCGCAAATGGTGATTTCAGCGGCGAACTACAGCATGCAGCGGACCGGAGCCAGCCGTTCGGCAGCTTCGCGAAGGCCGCGATCGAGCGGTGCGAGGAGACCATGCAGGACATTGCTCAACTGATCGTTGCGGCAACGGCTGCGCGCACTCGGCTGCTCGACCGGGTTCGGGACCTGTCGACAGCCCAGGGCGCTTTCAAGACCGACCCTGCAGAGTGGTCCATCGCCGAGAACGTCGAACACTTGGTGCTTGCGGAACAGGGTTCGATCAACCGCGTATGGGCAGCCGCGGAGGGCGTACGACAGGGGCAGCGGGTCTGGGCTGGAGAACCAGTCCATCGCGGTAAGTCGATTGAGCAGATCGTTGGCGAGACGTGGGCGCCACGGCAGCAAGCTCCCGACATCGCGACGCCACGGCGCCGAGGGCCGCTGGCCTATTGGCTCGTGGCGATCCGATGCAATCAGCCGCTCCTTGAAGCGCTCCCTGCGACGCTGACAGGGCTGGATCCCGCCGACGTCATCACGCCGCACCCGGTCTCCGGGCCCTGGGATGCCTGTCAGTGGCTGGCGTTTGTGCAATTCCATCTTGACCTTCATCGGCAGCAGATCGAAGGTGTCATGCGTGCCTCTGGCTTCCCGAGGTGATCGACTGCCGAATAACTCGTTCGACCGGACCGCTGGCTCGCATTCGCTCGCTGCGGCCGGTCAATGTGAGCGTTAGGCGGATAGCCTTCATGAGGCGCTGGTTTCTATCGATTACATTCATGATGCTTCTGTGCGCGAGCCCAGCGCGGTTGCGGGCTGACGACTCGGCATTCACTGTGCTGTCGCCAACGCAGGTTGTGCATCTCGATCGCCTCTGCTCCCGAGACGGGCCTGGCATCATCAGCGGGGCCTGGCAACCGACGCCTGAGCAGATTGCCAAGGCCGAAGCTCTACTACCGAGCTTTGTTAGGGCGAATCGCAGACCAAAGGAACCGCTTGCCGAGCATTACCGACAGTATCTCGGCGTCATCATCGGCGGGAGGCGGCTGCTCTATGTCAATGTCTTTCCCCGATGGCTAGTCGAACGCCGAGAGCTGGTGCGCATAGCACCGCAGGATTGGCGGACGGTCTTCGTGAGTGTCTGTGATGGGGGCGATGGTTTCTGGGGTGCCTTGTACGATCCAGAGACGTCGCGGTTCTCTTCTCCGCGGTTCAATGGGGCCGCCTGACAAACCGTTTGAGCGGTCCGGCTTCGCCGGCGCTCAACGCCAGGTCGTTAGGGTGACATGAAACTGACGCGAAAGCGGCTCTGGACAGTCCTGGGGGCTTCTGTCTTAGCGTTGCTCGCTGCGGTCGGCACGGGTTTCTATGGCGGCTGGGGCCCATGTGGTCCTGCCACAATCGAGGGGATGCTCCTCATGATTGTCGGCATCCTAGGTGTTCTCGGAAGCGGCGTATTGCTCATCGGTAACGCAGTGGTCGGGCTTGCACGCCATGCTTGGCAGCGCATCGCTGACACCGGAGACTCTTCGCATGTGCGGCGGTAGGCCACGGCGTTGGGTTGGTACGGGTTCAAGGGAAGCCGAACAATGCACCCCGAGCTGACGCTGAGGCTGCCGAGGGAAGACGAGGAGGCAGAGTTCCTCCGGGCTCATCGCGCCACGTCGCCCGAGGTCCCGACCTTCCTTCACTACTACAAGGACGGCATGCCCTTTCGCCGCTATCTCGAGGTACTCGCGGACCAGGCGCGCGGCGTCAACATGCCGTCGGCGGAGCATGTTCCCACCACCTTTCTCTTCGCGTTCGTCGGAGACCGGATCGTGGGACGTGCTTCGATCCGGCACTCGCTCAACGAGTTCCTTCATCGCGTTGGCGGGCACATCGGCTACGTCGTGGTGCCCGAGTTTCGACGCCGCGGATGTGCCACGGCGATTCTTCGTACGTCCTTGCAGATCGCCCGCGACCAACATGGCCTCCATCGCATCCTGATGACTTGCTTTGACGACAACATCGGGTCGATCAGAGCGATCGAAAAGAACGGCGGTGTCCTCGAGAATGTGATCGACGGGCCGGATCTCGAAAAGCCGCTACGCCGCTACTGGATCGACCTCAGGTCGTAGCGCCGCAACAGAAGGAGTGAGACCAATGATGACCCAGACCCACGTCCGCATCGCGCGTCTATCCGCTGATCTCGGCGCGGCCGTCAAGTTCTACCGGGACGGCCTCGGGTTCGAGGTGTTGTACGAGTTCAAGGACCACGAAGGGTTCGGCGCCGTGATGCTCGGCCGCAAGGGGGCTCAGTATCATCTGGCGTTTGTTCAGAAAGCGGGGCACAAGGTGACGCCCGGAGCACCACACGACAACCTGCTCGCGTTCTATCTTCCGGATGCCGCCGAATGGAACGGTTCGGTGAAGCGCCTGAGAGACCTTGGCCACCAACCCGTGAAGGCGTTCAACCCATACTGGGACAAGAAGGGCCAGACGTTCGAGGACCCGGACGGGTATCGAGTCGTGCTTCAACAGGACAGCTGGTCCGCATGACGCGCGACTAACCGGCGAGGGCGGGCGCGACCTCGCGGGCGATCATCTCGAGGGCCGACCGCGCCTCACGCGGATCGCTCGTATTGGCCGAGATGATCAGCGTCTCGACGCCCACGCTCGCGTAGGCCTTCGCGTTCTTGATGATCTCGGCCGGCTTCGTGCCGAGCGCGTGCCGTCCGGCTCGGGCCGCCGCGAGCGACATCGCGATCGAGATTGGAATCTTCGCGGCATCCCGATTCGCCGCGCGCGCCTCCTCACGAAGCGTCGCGATCCCCTGCCCCAGCGCTTCGGGCGACATGCCGAGCGGCTGCCAGCCGTCGCCGAGCCGCGCCGCCCGCCGGATGGCCGGGCGACTGACGCCGCCGATCACGATGGGTATCGTCGGCTTCTGCAGCGGCTTGGGCGAGAACTTCATGCCGTCGAAGCGCGAGTACTTGCCCTCGAACTTCGGCTCGTCCTGGGTCCACAGGGCGCGCATCACGGCGATGGCCTCGTCGGTGAAGGCGCCCCGCTCGGCGTACGGGCTTCCCATCGCGCGGATCTCCTTCTCGATGAGCCCTACCCCGACGCCCATGATCAGCCGCCCGCCGGAGAGCATGTCGAGCGTCGCCGCCGCCTTCGCGAGCCTCACGGGGTTGTGGTACGGGAGCACCAGCACCGAGGTGCCCAGGCGCACGCGCCGCGTTCGCGCCGCCACGTAAGTCAGGAGCGTCAGCGGCTCGTAGTACGGCTTGCCGCCGATCCGATCGAACACGTGGCCCACGTTGAAGACGTGATCGTGGACCCAGACCGAGTCGACGCCGGCCTCCTCGGCGCGGCACGCGAGATCGACGAGCGCCTGCGGGTCGTCGACCCCCCAGTTGTTGAGCAGCGAGAACCCGAGCTTCACGCGGACCCCGCCGGGATCTCGGCGCCCCACGGCTCCATCGCCGGCCGCAGCGGCGTGAACTCCCTCACGCGGCCGGCCGCGCCCCTCAGGATCGCGTCGATCTTCGCGCGCTCGTCCGGAGTCAGATCGAGCTCGGTGCCCGCGTCGTTCGCGTCGACCTCGGCCGGCGTCCGCGCGCCGACCAGCGCCGTGCTGATGGCGGGATTGCCGAGCACCCAGGCCAGCGCGATCTGGCTCAGGGGCACGCCGCGCGGCTCGGCGACCTCGTGGCGCAGGCGGTCGACGACGGCGACATTGGTCTTGAAGTTCTCGCCGCGGAAGATCGGCTGGCCGAAGGCCACGCCGCCGCCGCGCCAGTCGCGGGCGGCCTCGCCGAAATTCGTCGCGGCCGTGAACGCGCCGGTGAGCAGACCGTGCCCCAGCGAGCCGTAGCCCATGACGCCGATGCCGTTGGTGAGACAGGTGGGAAACGTCTCCTGCTCTTGCCGCCGGTCGAACATGTGGTAGCCCACCTGCGAGACGTCGATCCGCCGGGTGCGCAGGCAATCGGCCATCATGGCGCCGGTGAAGTTCGACACGCCGACGAAGCGGGCGCGCCCGGAGCCCACGACCTCCTCGAGCGCGCGCATGGTCTCCTCGAACTGGGTGTTCGCGTCGGGCCAGTGGACCAGCAGCACGTCGACCCAGTCGGTACGCAGGCGCTTCAGGCTCAGATCGATCTCGCGCATGATGTTGGCGCGGCTGGCGTCGCGCAGCGGGCCGAGCACGCCGGGCGGCGGCGGCTTGACGCCGCACTTGGTCACGAGGATGACGTCGCGGCGGCTCTTCTCGAGGGCGCGCGCCACGACCTCCTCGGAGTGGCCGCCGCCGTAAGCCGGCGCCGTGTCCACGCAGTTCACGCCGCGGTCGAGTGCCCTGTGAATGGCCTTGATGGCCTCGGTGTCCTCGATCGCGCCATAGCGGTCGCCGGCCATCGGCCAGCAGCCGAAGCCCAGCACCGACACTCGCAGCCCTGTCCGACCGAACGCACGGTAGCGCATGGTTGTCCTCGCGGGGCGATCTCGGCGCCATCCCCGGCGCCCGGCACGAAGAATAGCAGACCTCGCTCCGCTCTTGAGCCGACGGCGAAAGGGCGCTACGGTGTCGCCGGGTACCCGCCCACCACCGGCAATGCCGCCGGTGGTCGAGAGGAGATCACGGATGGCCGCTCGTCGACTCACCCGCCGCACCTTCCTGCAGGGCCTCGGCGCCGGCGTCGCCGCGGGGCCCTTCGTCTCGACCCCGGCCCGCGCGCAGGGCTTCAACTGGAAGCGCTTCCAGGGCAAGGAGCTCTTCCTGCTCCTGACCAAGCATCCGTTCATCGACGTGCTCGAGAAGAACATCCCCGAGTTCGAGTCGCTGACCGGCATGAAGGTGAAATGGGAGACCCTGCCCGAGATCCAGGCGCGGCAGAAGATGACCGTCGAGATGACGGCGGCCTCGGGCGGGATCGACGCCTTCTTCACCTCGCTGCACGTCGAGAAGAAGCGCTTCTGGAAAGCCGGCTGGTACCACGCGCTGAACAAGTTCCTCGAGGACAAGACGCTCACCAGCCCCGACTTCGACTGGAACGACTTCACGCCCGGCGCCCGCGCGGGCGTGACCCAGCCCGACGGGAGCATCTCCGCCCTCGCGGCCTTCGTCGACGCCAACGTGGTCTTCTATCGCAAGGATCTCTTCGCGGCGAAGTCGGCCACGCCGCCCAAGACGCTCGCCGACCTCGAGCCCCTCGTGCAGAAGCTCCACGCGCCGCCCGGCGCCTACGGCATCGTGCTGCGCGGGCTCAAGAATGCCAACGCCACGCAGTACCCGAGCATCCTGTTCCCGATGGGCGGCACGTACCTGAAGGACGGCAAGGGCGTGCTCGACAGCAAGGAGCAGATCGCGGCGCTCGAGCTCTACGCGAAGCTCCTGCGGCAATACGCGCCGCCCGGCGTCGTCAACTTCAACTGGTACGAGTGCTCCGCGTCGTTCATGCAGGGTCAGGTCGCCATCTACATGGACGGCGTGAACTTCGCGAGCCAGTTCGAGGACGCGGCCAAGTCGAAGGTGGTCGGCAAGGTCGGCTACGCGGTCCTTCCGTCGGGGCCGGGCGGCCACTTCTCGCCGATCTACATCACCGGCATGGCGGTCTCCTCCCAGAGCCACAACAAGGAAGCCGCGTACCTCTTCACGCAGTGGGCGACCAACAAGACGAACATGGTGCGCGAGCTGATGGCGGGCGTGGGCGTGGGCCGCACGTCCACCTGGGACAACCCCGACGTGAAGGCCAAGCCGAAGATGCCGGCCGACTGGTACCAGGCCTATCAGGCCTCGCTCAAGATCGGCCGCCAGGGGCTGCCCGAGATCGTCGGCGTCACCGAATACCGCGACATCATCGGCGTCGCGATCCAGAAGGCGATCGAGGGCGCGCCGGCCGCTCAGGTGCTCGCCCAGGCCCAGAAGGACTTTCAGGACCTCCTGAACCGGACCGAGAGCTAGCGCCCGCGTGTCGATGACGAGGCGCGCCCCGGCTTCCCGCTGGGCGCACCGCCACGCGCAGTGGCTCTTCCCCGCGCCGGCCGTGGTCCTCGTGGCCGCGATCATCGTCTACCCGATCGTCTACACCGGGTGGATGAGCCTTCAAGAGTGGTTCGCCTCGAGCCTGACCGGCCCGCGCTTCATCGGCCTGGCGAACTACACGAAGATCGTCGTGGGCGACGCGCGGTTCCGCGAGGCGGTCGTGCGCACGGTGTACTTCACCCTGGTGGCCGTCGCGGCGGAAACGGTCCTCGGCGTCGCGATGGCCCTGCTCTTCAACCGCGAGTTCTGGGGGCGCGGTCTCCTCCGCACCCTGGCGATCCTGCCGATGGTGGCGACGCCGACCGCCATCGCGCTCGTGTTCGTGATGATGTACCACCCGACGCTCGGCGTGGCGAACTACCTCCTGTCGGTCGCCGGCCTCTCGGCGTTTCGCTGGACCTACTCGAGCGCGACCGCGCTCTACGCGCTGGCGCTCGTCGACGTCTGGCAGTGGACGCCCTTGATCATGCTGATCGCGCTCGCCGGGCTCGCGAGCCTGCCGCGCGAGCCCTATGAGGCCGCCTACCTCGACGGCGTGACGTCGATCCAGCGCTTCTGGTACATCACGTTGCCGCTGCTCAGGCCCACCCTGGTCGTGGCGATCCTGTTCCGGTCGATCGACGCGCTGAAGACCTTCGACATCATCTTCGTCATGACGCAGGGCGGCCCCGCCAACTCGTCCGAGACCATCAACATCCTTCTTTTTAACCAAGCGTTCTCCTACTTCAACATGGGCTACGCGGCCTCGATGGCCGTGGCGCTGTTCGCGCTGGTCATGGGGGCCTCGCTCATCCTGATCAAGGTGCGGCGGAGCACCGCGTGGTAAGCGGGCAGAGCGGTCGACGCCGCTGGCTCTCGCGGGCCGGCTTCTACGGGCTGGCGCTCGTCTTCATGCTGCCGACGGTCTTCGTCTTCTACTGGATGATCACGCTCTCGCTGAAGCCCCAGGTGGAGGCGACGGCTTATCCGCCGTCGTTCGTGCGCTTCAGCGTCACCACGGCGGGCTATCGGGAGGTGTTCACGAAGTACCCGTTCTTCCTCTACACCTGGAACAGCCTGGTGGTGGCGGCGGGCTCGACGTTGCTCGGGCTCGCGGTGGGGCTGCCCGCGGCGTACTCGATCGCCCACTGGCGGCAGCAACGGCTGGCGATCGTCATCTTGGTCGCGCGCATCATCCCGGGGATCGCCTACCTGATCCCCTGGTACATCTTCTTCCGCAGCCTCCGGATGGTCGACACCTACGGCGCGCTCATCCTGACACACCTGATCGTCGGCCTGCCGATCATCATCTGGGTCATGATCTCGTTCTTCGAGGACGTGCCGGCCGACCTGGAGGACGCCGGGCTTATCGACGGCTGCTCGCACTTCGGCGTCTTCTGGCGGATCGCGCTGCCACTGGTCAAGCCCGGCGTGGTCGCCACCGGGATCCTGTCGTTCGTGTTCTCCTGGAACAACTTCCTGTTCTCGGTAATCCTGGCCGGCCGCACCACGCGCACCTTGCCGATCGCGGTCTACAACATGATCTCGTACGAGGAGATCAACTGGGGCACCCTGGCCGCGGCCGCGACGTTGATCACCTTGCCGGTGCTCGTCGTCGCGCTGCTCGCCCAGCGGCACATCGTCACCGGGCTCACCTTCGGCGCGGTGAAGCAGTAGCGGTCAGTCGGAAAGGTAGACGCGGGCGACGCGCGGTCCGACGGTTGTCGCCACGTGATGCGGCCCCAGGCCGTGGTGCTTGGCCACCTCGGCCGGCGTGATCTCGCGATCGCCCTGGCGGCCGATGATGACGACCTCGTCGCCGACCACCGCGTCCGGGATACCCGTCAGGTCGATCCGCGTGTGCTCGAGCGACGGCGAGCTGAGGAGCGGAGCGAATTTTCCGCGGACGAGCACGCGGCCCGCGTTGAGCCAGAGCATGCCGTCCGCCGAGCCGATCGGCACCACGCCCAGGCGCATCGGCGCCGTCACCGCGAACGGCGCCCGCTCGGCGAAGCGCTCGCGCGGCGTCAGCTCCTTGAGCGAGATCACGTGCGTCTTGAGCGCGCGCAGCGCCGGCCGCAGCGGGATCGGCGGCGTCTCGCCCGGCATGATGACACCGTAGAGCATGCGGCCGGGATCGACGGCGTTGAGGTACGTGTGCGGGAAGCGCAGCACGAACGGCGTCGCGGCCAGGAGGCGTACGGGCACGCGGACCCCCTGCGCCTCGAGCTCGTCGATCACGGAGGTGAATCGCCCGAGCTGCCAGTCAGCGTAGTCGGGCTCGCCCTTGTCCGAATGGGGATGGCCGCAGATTCCGGCCAGGCGCATGCGCGGCAGATCGAGCATCGCGCGGATCGCCTTCACCGCCTGCTCGGCCGGCACGCCCAGGCGCTCGAGCCCGACGTCGACCTTGACGAAGAAATCGCACGGGCCCGCCGCCACCTGCGAGTAGGCCCGGGCCGACTCGAGATCGACCAGAGCGGGAACGAGATTGTTGGCCAGCGTGTCGGCGGCCGCTCCCGGCAGCGAGTTTGGATAGACGAGGATCGGCGTCGAGATCCCGAGCTGCCGGAGCCGGATGCCCTCGGCCAGATCGGCCACGCCGAGCCAGTCGGCGCCGTTCTCCGCGAACACGGCGCCCATCTCGGCGGCGCCGAACCCGTAGCCCCCAGCCTTGATGACGGCGAAGATCTTGCGATCCGGGCCGACCATCTGGCGCACCGCGCGCACGTTGTGCGCCGCGGCGGCCAGATCGATCTCGAGCAGGGTCGGGCGCGCCGGCAGCTGACTCACGCGGTCGCGGCCTTCAGATCGTCGAGCTGCTTGCGGGCGCCCGCGACCATCGACGCCAGGTCCGAGGTGAGCATGACCATGTCGAACCCGCGCTTCACCGCACCCGCCGCGAAGGCCGCGCTCGCGCAGTGCATGACGGCCTTGATGTTGTGCTTGTGCGCCGCGTCGCGGATCTTGTCGCAGGTGGCGATGTGCACCGGGTCCGGGTTGTCGCCGCGCGGCGCCATGCCGAGCGCGAACGAGAGGTCCGACGGCCCGATGTACACGGCGTCGAGCCCGGGCGTGGCGCAGATCTTGTCGAGGTTGGCGAGACCTTCCTTCGTCTCGATCATCGCCATCACCACGATCTCGTCGTTGGCCTTCGCCAGGTAGTCAGGGCCACCGTAGTGGACGGCACGCACCGGGCCCGACGAGCGCATCCCCACCGGTGGATAGCGGCACGCCGCGACGGCCTTCGCCGCGTCGTCGGCATTGTTGACCAGCGGCACGATGATCGCGTAGGCGCCCAGGTCGAGCGCCTTCATGATCGTCGGCGGATCGTTCCACGGCACGCGAACGACCGGCACCGTCTCGGTCTGCGAGATCGCCTGCAGCATCGGCCAGACGTCGTTCATGTCGGTGAGCCCGTGCTGCATGTCGACGCAGAGGGCGTCGAAGCCCTGGCGCGCCATCACCTCGGCGGTGAAGCCGTGAGAGACGGAGAGCCAGCCCAGGGTGACGAACTTCCCGTCGCGCCACATCTGCTTGATCTTGTTCGCCCGCACTGTTGCACCTCACTAGTTAGTTGTCGCCGGTCGCCGGCGCGCCCGCGAAGCGTAGCACACTAGCCGTGGCCCGGGCTCGTCCTCGCTCGGTAGGCGCGATCGATGAGATCCTCGGCGATCGCGTTCTTCGCGAACGGATTGAGCGTGAACTTCATGGTCGGAGAGAACGCGATCTCGGGACCGAACTTGCTCGGCCGCACGAGCTTGAGCGTAATTCGAGGTGGGTTCATGAGCGTCGACGAGCTGACGTTCATGATGTTCGACAGCATGACCCTGTCTTCGGTGCCCCGGTTCTTGACGAGCAGGTAGTCGCCGTAGTCGAACACCGCGTCCACGAGATCCCAGACCAGCATCTTCATCACGAAGAAGCCAAAGACCGCCATCACGCCCGGGGCGACCAGAAACATCGGCTCCATCTTGAGCACCTTCTTGTGGAATCGGGTCATGCCCGAGGAGATCTTCTTCAAGCCAACCCCCGCTCCTCTCAGCGAGCCCGCCGCGGCGCGCCCTGCACATATACCTCCGGGTTCACCACGTTCAGCGGCCGCTGCCCGGTGAGGACGCGCGCAACTTCCTCACCGCACCGCCCAGGGATCTGCGCCACCGCCGCGGACGAGTAGTACGCGGCGTGCGGCGTGGCGATGACGTTCTCCATCTTCAAGAGCGGGTTGTCGGCGGTGATCGGCTCTTCCTCCCACACGTCGAGAGCCGCGCCGGCCAGGCGCTTGTCCTGCAGCGCGTGCGCCAGCGCCTTCTCGTCCACGACGGGGCCGCGCGCGGTGTTGATCAGGATCGCCGTCGGCTTCATCCGCCGGAAGAACGCCTCGCCGATCAGGTGGCGGGTCTCGGCGTTCAGCAGGGTGTGGACAGAGACGTAGTCGGCGCGCTCCGCGAGGGTCTCGAGCGAGACGCGCTCGACGCCGAGCGCGGCGAAGCGCGTGTCGTCGACGTAGGGATCGCACGCGATCACCGTGGTCTCGAGCGCGGCCACTCGCCGCGCGAAGGCGCTGCCGATGTTGCCGAGCCCGACGATGCCGACGGTCTCGCCGTGCAGCGCGCCGGTGTGGCTGCGCGGCACTCGCCCGCTCCACGCCCCCGCGTGTATCTGCCGGTCCATGGTCAGGACGCCGCGGTTCCAGGCCAAGAGCAGCGCGAGCGCGTGATTGGCGACCTCGCGGATCCAGAGGTCGGGGATGTTGACGACGATCACCCCGAGCTCCGTGGCGGCCGGCACGTCGATCACGTCGTAGCCGACGCCCGTGCGCACCACAGCCTTCAGGCCCTCGAGCGCGCTCATCACGCCGCGGGTGATCCGCTGCGACGAGACGACCAGCGCGTCGGCGTTGCGCGCGCGGGCGATCAGCTCGTCCTCGACTTCGGTCTGGGGCAGCGAGATCATGCGTGCGGGGACGCGGTCCAGCGCCTTCTGGCAATCGGTGAAGTTCCAGGGGGCGTTTCCGAGGATGACGTAGACGTGCGGGGTCTTGTCGGTCATGATGGCCCGATAGTTTACAGGAGGGTAGTCGATGAAGAGCGTCGAGATCGATCGCGGCAAGCGCCTGAGAGACCAGCCGACGACGGGGCACAACCGGTTCCATCCCGACATACCCCCGCTCGTCACCGTGGACGAGGGCGAGGAAGTGGTGCTGGACACCCGCGACGGCGTCGACGGCCAGCTCGGCCCCGGCACCACCGAAGCCGACATGGCCAAGATGGAAGCCGGCGCCATCCATCCGCTCACCGGTCCGGTGTTCGTCAAGGGCGCAAAGCCCGGCGACGTCCTCGAGGTCGAGTTCCTCGACATCGCGCCGCAGCCCCACGCGTTCACGGCGATCGTGCCCGGCCTTGGCTTCCTGCGCGATGTGTTCACGACACCGTACCTGGTGCACTGGCAGATCAGCGACGGCTGGGCCACGTCGCCGAAGCTCCCGGGCGTGCGCATTCCCGGCGCGCCGTTCATGGGCGTGTCCGGCGTGGCGCCGTCGGCCGCTCAGGTACGCGCATGGACGGCGCGCGAGAACGAGCTGATGTCCCGCGGCGGCATGGTCTTTCCGCCCGACGCTACCGGCGCGGTGCCGGGGCGCGGCCCCGCGGCCAGCGAGGGGCTACGGACGCTTCCACCCCGCGAGAACGGCGGCAACTTCGACGTGAAGCAGCTCACGAAGGGCTCGAAGCTCCTGCTGCCGGTCGCGGTCGAAGGCGGGCTGTTCTCGACGGGCGACGGCCATTTCGCCCAGGGCGACGGCGAGGTCTGCGTGACCGCGGTCGAGATGGGCGCGACGGCCTCGGTACGCTTCCGCGTCCTGAAGGGCGCGGCGTCGAATCGCGCCCTGCGCGGGCCGCGCTTCTCCCACGCCGGCTACTTCGCGCCGCCCGAGTGGGCCTCGCCGCGCGGCTTCGTCGCCGCGATGGGCATGCCGATCACGGAGGACGGGGTGAACGAAGGCGAGAACCTGACGCTCGCCTGTAGGAATGCCCTGCTCAACATGATCGATCTGCTGCAGGAGCGCGGCTGGAGCCGCGATCAGGCCTACGTGCTGTGCAGCGTGGCGGCCGACCTGCGCATCAGCAACGTGGTCGACGTGCCGAACTACGTCGTCTCGGCGCTGATTCCCGAGGCGATCTTCGCGGGCTGAACGACGTCCGAGCGCTGCCGGCCGGTGGCTCGCACGCGCGCGCCACCGGCCGAGCGCGGAGTAGCTACTTCGGCTGGGCGACGGTACGCAGGTACGGCTTGATCGTCTTGAAGCCGGCCGGGTACGTCTTCTTCGCCTCGTCGTCCGAGACCGCGGTGACGATGATGACGTCCTGCCCCTGCTTCCAGTTCACCGGCGTCGCCACCTTGTGCTTGCTCGTGAGCTGGCACGCGTCGAGGAGCCGCAGCACCTCGTCGAAGTTGCGCCCGGTCGACATCGGGTAGGTCAGCATCGCCTTGATCTTCTTGTCCGGCCCGATGATGAAGACCGACCGCACCGTCGCGTTGTCAGCCGGGGTCCGGCCCTGCGACGTGGTGCCCGCGCCTTCCGGCAGCATGTCGTAGGCCATCGCCACCTTCAGCTCCGGGTCGCCGACCATCGGATAGGTCACGGCGTGACCCGACGTGTCCTGGATGTCCTTCGCCCAGCGCTCGTGGTCGCCGACCGGGTCGACGCTGAGGCCGAGGATCTTGCAGCC
>JACXTT010009610.1_pt1 | contig 13193 bp, 9 predicted proteins | sample 9270951 | NCBI WGS metagenome assembly JACXTT01 (sample SAMN15532306, study PRJNA645909) | rock metagenome | isolation source: weathered quartz diorite | place: Puerto Rico | collected 2017-06-21
AAACACCACCAAACCCACCAAAGCCTCAAACCGCCTAAAAAAACACCGAAACCAAGATGGCTGCCATTCAAAGGCCGATCAACTCCCCAATACCGGAAAGGACGGCGGAAATCGGGGCATTGAACGGCGCCGCCCAGCCTGGCGCAGCAACCACAGGAGCCCGCAGACGAAAGCGTTCGCGGGAGAGGTCGAGCCGTCGCCCCCGCATCGATGCCAAGCTGGCTCCGATTTGCAGCGACGGGTCCTCGGGTCCAAGCGACTGGCCGGAACCGATGGCCATGGCGGCGGTGATGAATTTCCCAATCGCCGTACGGAAAGGAATGTAACCGTTGTAGATATAGAGCGCGGCTTTGGTCTGGTTGACTCCGCTGCCGCGTACCAGCGGAAAAACGTGGACCACCACCAGGGCGACGATCAAACCCGTGAGGGTAGGCGCTGCAATCAACCGGAAGTTGTGGGGCTCAGGAACGGGCCCCAGCATCCAGATCTTGCTCCAGTCAATCGCCAGACGAAAGCACACGACGGCCAGTCCGGAGAACAACCCGATGAAGACTGCCAGAAGCAGAAAAAATCGCTCTTCCCGGGTAGTGCTCAGGGTGAGCCAGGACCAGTTGATTCGATGGTGCTTTGGGATATCTGGGGGATGCGGCGCAGGAGGCGTTGCGGTCGGCGTCGAGCGGACCACGGGGTCGGTCATCGCTCCACCCCGGCGTGATCTTGCGAGAGAAGAAGCAGGGCTTGGTCCCACCCATCCGGAGAACCGCATTCGGCTTGGCTTTCCCGCTCAATCTCGAACACCAGGTCCATCCCACGGTCGAGCAACCCGTCGCCCGATGCGGGCATGCTTGCGAGTTTCGGCTTCATCTCCAGCCACCGGGCTTTCAGCGAGGACAATCCCGTCCCATGCAATTGTCGACTCAGATCGATCCCCCGCCAGCTAGCACAATGATCCAGGCGATCTCCGGCATGGAAGAAGGCCGCGCGCATACGGTGGATTCGCTCGTGATCAGAAATACGTGGAGCGAAAGGATCGGACTGCAACACCTGGACGGTGGTCTCCAGTAGCGGATGCGCCTGCGCATTCTGGGGATCTGAGCGGACGGCGCTCTGCAGATAACCTTGTGCCGTGCGATACCGACCGGCCTGAAACGCTGCTCGTCCGGCGCCAAAAAGCGCCGCCTGATTCCCCGGATCATTCTGCGCGACCCCCTGGTACTGGGCCAGGGCGTGTTCGTAGTCGTGGGCACGCAGAAAGAGATCCGCCACCCGCAGCCGCACGCTGGGATTGGCCGGCAGGGAGGACGACATGGTGATGAGTTCCGCTTGTGCCTGTGGGTATGCCTCGTGCTGTAGCAAAAATTCAATCAACTCAAGTTGCGCGTCGCGGCGCTTTGCCTCCGCTTCGCGGGCCCAGAGGCCATAAATCGCATTGTGGTAGTACTGAATGGCCCTGTCGAATGACCGCTCGCGCGCAAACAGACGTCCCAGCGCCAGATTTACGGCACCATCCTGGGGCGTGCGCTCCCATAAGCTGATGAGGTAGGCTTCGGCTTCGGCGGTTCTTCCAGTATCGCGCAAGGCGCGCGCTAGGCTAAGTTGATATTGAAAATTGTCGCGACTGTAGCCGAGAGCGGCGCGAAAGTCACCGAGGGCAGCCTCTGGATTCCCCGCAACCTGGGCTTCGAGCCCGCGCTCATAAAGGTGGCGAGCTAACGCCTTTTCTTGCTCGTGAAAGCGGTAGACCAGACGACTTACGCCCAGGAAGGCCAGGATTGCCGCAGTCAAGAGAACCGCGATGATTACCGGAGGGCGGCGCGAAATTAGCTTCAAACCCGCTGCATTCATGACCGGACGCGAATTTCCATTCTAAATCAGCGCACCACGTGCTTGTGGGGCGCGAGCAGGCTCGTCCGCGTGCGCGGCCAAACCAAGAAGCCGCCAGCCGGGGCCCGCTACAATGGCTGGTTCAACCGAAGAGCAGTTCCGCGGTCACCAGGTCTTCCAGTGCGTGACCCACGCTCTTGAACAGAGTAATGGCGCCGTCAACGATCCTTCCCTGCCTTTGGCCGTTGGCCAGTTGGTGAAGATCACCGGCGATCTGATCACGGTGAAACCTGCCTTCCTGAATCGGAATCAGCAGGTCGCCGGACTCGGCGAGAACGCCATCGTAGGTTTCAACAAAGACCTGGGCGCGCTGCACGGTAGTGGAATCTACTTCGCGGGTGTGCGGTTGGAACGCTCCGACCAGATTCAAATGAACCCCCGGGTGCAGGTCGCCGCCCTCAAAAAGTGGCGTTTGTGAAGTCGTGCACGTGCAGATCACATCGCATTCCTCTGCGCACGTCCTCGCATCCGCAGCTTCGATTCGCAGGGGTGCTTTGCGGGCCATGGTTTTCGCGAACTCGCGGCTCGCGCCGGGCTCCCGCCCGCACACCAGCACGTGCGTAAACTGGCGGACAAGCGGCAACACCTCGATATGCGCCCGGGCCTGCCGGCCGGTGCCAAAAATACCCAGCACTCGCGCATCTTTACGAGCCAAAAACTTGGTCGCGACCGCCGAAGTTGCGGCAGTGCGCACATCGGTGAGGTAGTTTGCAGGCAAAACCAGAGCAGGGTGCCCGGTTCGCGAGTCAAGCAGCATATAGGTAGCCTGCACTCGAGTTTGCGGGGTTTCCGGCTGCTTCTGCACAGCTGCGAGCTTTATGCCGAGAGCCTCCCCGGCGCCGTCGTAACAGGGCATGACCAGAAACACGCCGGCGGCCAAATTCATCTGAGTACGGACTGGGATGAGGGTCGAGCGCAGACGGTCGCGGAAGGCAGCCTCGATCACGGCGATGACGTCGGCGGGGCGAAGCCGTTCGCGAACCTGCTCTTCGGTGAGGAAGCGCACGGGGTCTGGTTGCATATTGGCGTGCAAGCATATCAAGGCAGAGCGCCTTGGGTGTTTAGGCAGGCCCCAGCCGGTGTGCGAGCGGGACATCGAACGCCCCGATCTCGCCCGCTGAAGGCGATCATGTAAGATACTCGCCGCCTTCATTTCTATTGTCCGCCTGACGTATGAAGCGTGAATATCACAAGGGATATAGCTCCGAACTGCAACGCGACATGGAAGCGCTCATTTTTGGGCATGGGGGCACGCCTTTGCTCGTGTTCCCCACGTCGATGGGCAGGTTTTTTGAGTTTGAGGACCGCGGAATGATCGGTGCGCTGGCGCCCAGAATCGACTCCGGAGAGTTGCAGGTCTTCTGTCCGGACGCGGTCGACAGTGAGAGCTGGTACAACAAGGGCGTTCATCCCCGAGTACGGGTCCTGCGGCACATCCAGTACGAGCGTTATCTCCTGCACGAACTGCTTCCGTTTTTGCGATGGAAGAACAATGCGCCGCGGCTGGCAGTCACCGGTTGCAGTTTTGGCGGTTATCACGCTGTGAACTTTTCGCTCAAGCATCCCGACGTGGTGAGCTATTGCGTGAGTATGAGTGGGGCTTTCGACATCCACCAGTTTCTGGACGGTTACTACGATGACGACTGTTATTTCAACTGCCCGCCAGATTTTCTGCCGGGGATGAGCGACGATTGGTTCCTCAGTCGCTACCGGAAAATGAATATCGTGCTGGGCTCGGCCGATTGGGATATTTGCCTGGATGCGAACGTAAAATTTTCCGCGATTTTGAACGGCAAGGGCGTTCCTCACTGGCTGGACGTCTGGGGAGACAACTCGAAACACGATTGGCCGCTATGGCTGCGGATGGCAGTAAAATATTTTTCGTAAAGGGGCCGGAGAATCGTTCGACGGCTGGGCTGCTTCCGGTTGCAAGGCAGTCACCTCGCTCAGGATGATCTTTGGAGGTTGAGGCGATGACGAAGAAAATCGGCGTCATGTTCGGCATGGAAAACACCTTCCCACCGGCGCTGGTCGAGCGCATCAACAGCCTGAAGATCGAAGGTGTGACCGCGGAATTCGTCAAACTGGGCGGAGTGAAGATGGCCGACCCCAGCGGATACCGCGTGATCATCGATCGCATTTCGCAGGACATCCCTTTCTATCGCGCCTATTTGAAGAATGCCGCGCTCGGCGGAACCATCGTCGTCAACAACCCGTTCTGGTGGACCGCCGACGACAAGTTTTTCAACTATGCGCTGGCGTCCAAGCTGGGCGTGGCTATTCCGCCCACCGTGATCCTGCCCCACCAGAGGCATCCGGAAGGCACAACCGACCAGTCCATGCGCAATCTGATTTACCCGTTGAACTGGGAAGAGATCTTCGACTACGTAGGCTTCCCCGCTTTCCTCAAGCCCTACTCAGGCGGCGGCTGGAAGCATGTCTACAAGGTTCACTCGCCGGAGGAGTTCTTCCATCATTACAATCAGACCGGCGACCTGTGCATGACTTTGCAGCACGGAGTCGAATTCAAGGAGTATTTCCGCTGCTATGTGGTCGGACAGGAAAACGTTCACATCATGCACTACGATCCGAAAGCGCCTTTTCACGAGCGCTATGTGAGGAACCCTCCGCCTACCGACCCCCATCTGCTCGATCGGGTGGTGAAAGATGCGCAGACCCTGTGCCGTGCCCTGGGTTATGACCTGAACACCGTGGAATTTGCGGTCGAGGCTGGGGTTCCGTACGCCATCGACTTCTTAAACCCGGCACCTGATGCCGATGTCCACTCGGTGGGCCAGGCGAATTTTGACTGGATCGTGAACGCGGTCGCAGAAATGGCTGTAAAGAAAGCGCTTAGCGACGAGGATCCCGCACGGGAGTTGCGCTGGGCGGCATTTCTGGCCGGGGGAAAGCCGGCTGCCATTGCCCGACCTAAGACTCCTGCAAGAAAGAAAGTAAAGGCCTAGTGCGCCATACTTTCGTTTGTCCGGGAGGAATGGATTGCTATACTAGTGCCCGCTTTTAGCAAGGGCTGCCGGAGCGAGGCTGGCAGCGCACACTCTCCCGGAAGGGCTGTAGCCATGCTTCCGACCTTTACCATCGGCATTGAAGAGGAATACCAGACGGTAGACCCGGCCTCGCGGGATCTGCGCTCGCACATCCATGCCGAAATCATTGAGAAGGGCAAGCTGCTGTTGCAGGAACGGGTCAAGGCCGAGATGCATCAGTCGGTGGTCGAGGTCGGGACCTCGGTTTGCAGCAACATTAAAGACGCCAAGGTCGAGGTCAAGAAGCTGCGCCGCGATATGATCGCCTTGGCCAAAGAAAATGGCCTGCGCTTGGCGGCAGCGGCGACGCACCCGTTTGCCGACTGGCGGGCGCAGGAGATCACCGAGGACGTCCGCTATAAGAACATCGTCGAGGATCTGCAGCTGGTGGCGCGGGCCAATTTGATCTTTGGGCTGCACGTACACATCGGCGTGGAGGATCGCGAGACCGCGATCCAGTTGATGAATCACGCCCGCTATTTCCTGCCGCACATTCTGGCGCTTTCCACCAATTCTCCCTTCTGGATGGGAATGGATACTGGGTTGAAGTCTTACCGGTGCAAGGTCTTCGACAAATTTCCGCGCACCAATATTCCCGACTATTTTCCCAGCTGGGGAGAATACGAGAACTTCATCAAGCTGCTGATTAAAACCAACTGTATCGACAACGCCAAGAAGATCTGGTGGGACATTCGTCCCCACCCATTCTTCAATACCCTTGAATTCCGGGTGTGCGATATTCCCATGCGGGTGGACGAAACCATTGCGCTGGCGGCGCTGATCCAGGCCACGATCGCCAAGCTGTACAAGCTCTACACCGCCAACCAGGGATTTCGTCTGTACCGCCGCGCCCTGATCATGGAAAACAAGTGGCGCGCTTCGCGCTATGGACTTAACGGTAAGCTGATCGATTTTGGCAAGCAGAGCGAAGTGTCCGCACGCGAGCTGGTGCTGGAGTACCTGGAATTCGTCGACGACGTGGTGGACGAGCTCGACTCCCGCGAAGAGATCAACTACATCCACGAAATTCTGCAGAACGGGACGGGCGCGGACCGCCAGTTACGGGTATTTCGCGAGACCGGCGACCTGAAAGAGGTCGTAGACTATATCATTGAAGAAACCGAAGTGGGCCTGGCCGAGAACGAAGCCCGGACTCCCGTGAGAAAAGCAGGGTAATGAACCTTCCTGTCAGTCAAGTCAGCCGGTCGCTAAAAACGCTCCCGTTCGATCCTGAACTTACTCCTGGCGCCCGTAATGCTGTAAGCGTATGCCTTCGCATACAGCCATCTGAGAAAGTTACCGTCATTACCGATGAGGCCACCAAAGAGATTGCTGCTAGCCTGGTCTACGAACTGGAGAACCTGGGCGCTCCCTACCGGGCATGGGTTCTGGAAGACCTCGCTCCCCGGCCCCTGAGCGATCTGCCGCGGGAGATCGCAGACGACCTCGAGAGCAGTCAGGTGAGCATCTTCTCGGTTCAGGCGCAGGCCAACGAGCTGAAGTCGCGCATGCAGATGACAGACGTGGTGAATCGCCGCAAGATACGCCACGCCCACATGGTCAACATCAATCATCAGATCATGCTCGAAGGCATGCGCGCCGACTTCTTGAAAGTGGATCGCCTAAGCACCAAGGTTGTGGATACGGTCCGGCGAGCCAAGCAGGTGAGGGCTAGGACATCCGCCGGGACCGATCTGATCGCGGACCTGAATCCGGCGTATCGCTGGCTCAAGACCAGCGGCATTATCAGTCCTGACAAGTGGGGAAACTTGCCCGGCGGCGAGGTGTTTACGACACCAGGCGAGGTCAACGGAACATTTGTGATCGATGGCGTGGTGGGCGATTGGCTGTGCGCCAAGTTTGGCAGCCTGTGCGAGAATCCGCTGACGATTCAGGTCAAGGGCAATCGTCTGACCGAAGCCCACTCCACCAATCGCGAACTGGAAGACGACTTCTGGCGGTATACCCATACCGACGAGAACAGCGACCGAGTTGGCGAATTCGCCATCGGCACCAACATCGAGTTGAAAGATGTGATCGGCCAGATTCTGCAGGACGAGAAGTATCCGGGGATTCACATTGCGTTCGGCAACCCCTATGGCGCGCACACCGGGGCGCAGTGGTACTCTTCGACGCATATCGATGTCGTAGGCAGGAAGTTCAACATCTGGGTGGATGGCACGCAGATCATGAGGAACGGGCAGTTCTTGTTGGAAGCGTAACTACCTCGAGGATGACTCCTGCCGGGAATAAGGCTCTTCAATGGCGTGGCTGCTTCTTGAAGAGAAGCGGCCACTACGCTTAAGGTGACAGACTTGGTAAACGCGGGTCCGCAGACGTCAGCGTCATCATGATTCCTGCCCTTCGACAGCACTTCAACGCGAACTTCACTCCTGAAAAATACCAGCGGTTGCTCAAGGTGATGGAGGAACGCTGCGGCACCCCGGTGCAGTTCCGCGTGTGCGAAACACCCATGTTTCTGCCCCTGCCCCTGCTGGATCAGATGTGTGAGTACGGCAAAGAATTGATTCAGCAACTTAACGGGATCGAATACCGCAAAGCCTCTGCGGAAGCGATTCCGCAACAATTCAAAGTACCTCGCGAGACCGCCCGGCCCAGCTTCGTGCAGGTGGACTTTGGATTGGTGCGCGACCCATCGGGCAAGCTGCAGCCCAAACTGGTTGAACTGCAAGGCTTCCCATCGCTCTACGCATACCAGGCAATGCTATCCCAGACCTGCGGGGAGGTCTTCGGATTGGATCCCCAGCTCAAGTACTTATTGGGTGGATTGGATTGGGAGGGTTACAAAAAACTGCTGCATCAGGCCATTGTCGGCAATCACGATCCTGAGCACGTCATTCTGATGGAAATCGACCCTCTTCATCAGAAGACCCTGCCCGATTTTCTATTGACCGAGAAATTACTGGGTGTGAAGACGGTCGCGATTACCGATGTCAAGAGAGTCGGCAACTTCCTGTTCCATGAGAATGCGGGAAAACGGATCCCTATCCTGCGCATCTACAACCGCGCGATTGTGGATGAAATGGTGCGTAAGAACCTGAAAACCGCCTTCCAACTCACCGACGACGTTGAAGTGGAGTGGGCCGGCCATCCCAACTGGTTTTTTCGCATGAGTAAGTTTTCTCTGCCTTACCTACGCCACGAATGCGTTCCCAAGACCTGGTTTCTGGATCGCGTCGACCGGATTCCGGACGATCTGGAAAATTATGTCGTCAAACCGCTCTTCTCATTCGCTGGATTGGGAGTAATCATCAACCTCACGCCGCGGGATCTGGCGGCGATTCCCAAGGCGGATCGCTCCCAGTACATCCTGCAGGAGCGCATGGACTTCACCTCAGCGGTGGAAACACCGTTTGGCCCCAACAAGGCGGAAATTCGCATTATGTACATCTGGCTGGACCAACTACAGCCGGTGATGACAATCATCCGCATGGGACGTGGGCTAATGATGGGGGTGGACCATAACCGCAATATGGAATGGGTGGGCTCTTCGGCGGGCTTCTGCGCCTGACCAGGCTATCCCCATTGCGGGTTTGGTAGGTGGACCCCGGCCTTCGGGCGCCTGGCATTCGCTTCCTCCCCGGGGGGGCCATCCCAGGGTTGACCAGATACGACCCACGGCCTAACATTACCGCCTACAGGGGTTTGGCCTCGCCATGAGCAGCGAAACGTCTGGCCAGAGTTCGAGCAGCACCGGCATGATCGGCCAGACGATCTCCCATTATCGGATTCTGGGCAAACTCGGCGGCGGGGGCATGGGAGTGGTCTATGAAGCGGAAGACACGCGGCTGGGCCGCCACGTAGCCATTAAGTTTCTCCCCGACAACCTGAGCGGCGACAGCAAAGCGATGGAACGCTTTGAGCGCGAGGCTCGCGCCGCGTCTTTGTTAAATCACCCCTCCATCTGTACCATTTTTGAGGTCGAAGATCACAAAGGGCATCCCTTCATCGTCATGGAGAAACTGGAAGGGGAGAGCCTGAAGCAAAGGATCCGCGGCAAGGCCATGGACATCGAAGATCTCCTCGATGTCGGCCTGCATGTTGCAGACGCATTATCTGCCTCCCACGCCAAGGGAATCATTCATCGCGATATCAAGCCGGCCAACATTTTTCTTACCTCGAGCGGGCAGACCAAGGTTCTCGACTTCGGCCTGGCGAAGCTGCTACGCGATGAGCGGCTAGCAACCAGCGACGAGACTCCCGTGGAAGACTCGCTGACCGCGGTCGGGGTGATTCCTGGAACCGCGGTTTACATGTCTCCGGAGCAGGCGCGCAGCGACGAACTCGACCCGCGAACCGATCTTTTCTCCTTCGGCGTCGTCCTCTACGAGATGGCCACTGGCAAAAAACCATTCACCGGGAACAACGTGGTCACCACCCTGGACGCGGTTCTGCACACCAAGCCGCCATCGCCCCTCACTCTGAACCCTGCTCTTCCCCGTGAATTGGAAGGGATTATCGGGAAGGCGATGGAAAAGGACCGCGCCAAGCGTTATGCCAGCGCAGCCGAAATGAAGGCTGATCTGCAGCACCTGAAGAAAGAAACCGAATCGGGCCTGACCCGCACCGGCGCGCGCGAGTCCTCTCCCCTCCGAGTGGTGACCAAGACGTTCGAGAGTTCCGGCAAGCCGCTGAACTATGTTCTGCTGGGAGTCAGCGCTTTGCTGTTCACCATGCTCATCGCGGTGGGAATGTGGTGGTTCAAACATCGTGCCGGCGGCGCGACGTCGGGCAACGCCATTGCGGTGCTGCCGCTTCAGAATCTTAACGGCGATTTCAGCGTTGACTATCTTCGCTTTGCCCTGGCTGATGAGGTGGCCAACGTTCTTACCTATTCGCGAGCCCTGGATGTTCGCCCCTCAAGCGTGACCAGAAAGTACGTGGGCGCTGACCTGGACCCGCAGAAGGTCGGACAGGAACTTCGTGTCGCCAATGTTCTGACCGGGCACTTCATGAAGCAGGGAACGCGTCTCATGGTCACGCTGGAAGCAATTGAGACCGGCAGTGACCGTGTGTTGTGGCAAACCAATCTCAACGGCTCCACGCAAGACCTAATTTCTCTTCAACAGCAATTGGGCAAGCAGGTTCGGACCGGTTTGCTGCCCACCTTGGGAGCCGCCGGCGGCTTTTTGGAAACCAGCACCCGGCCGAGCAATCAGGAAGCGTACGACCTCTATTTGCGCAGTGTCGCCGCGTCGCGTGATCCCGACCCCAATCGGGACGCCATCCGATCGCTCGAAAGCGCGGTACAACTGGATCCCAAATACGCCCCGGCCTGGGCCGAAGTGGGCCAGCGTTATTACTTTGACGCGACTTACTCGAACGGGGGCGAGCAGATGTTCCAGCACTCCAACACGGCGCTGGAACGCGCCTTGTCTCTGGATCCGAACCTGATCGCCGCCGCTTCTCAACTGATCGTGAACCGTGTGGACAGGGGCGAACTGGGTAAGGCGTACGAGGCAGCCCAGGCTCTGCTAAAACGGCGCCCGGAAAGCGCACAGGCGCACTTCGCTCTGGGATATGTGCAACGCTATGCGGGGATGCTCGAGGAATCGGCGCGCCAATGCGATACGGCGCTGACCCTGGCTCCGGCAAATTTTCAGTTCCGCTCCTGTGCCTGGGCCTTTATGGAGCTGGGAAGATTTGAGAGGGCCTACGATTTTATCCAGCTCGACACCGGCTCCGAATGGGCCAACTACGTCACTCCCTCGCTACTGATGCGAGAGGGTAGATTGCCGGAGGCACGCGAGGCGGTGAAACGCATGTCATCCGCGTCTCATTACCACCGCGATCTCGTCGAAGCTGCGCTGGGAATGCGGCCGCCTTCCGAACTTGATCGCATGGCCCGCGACGCCGAAACCCAGGGACCTTCCGACCCCGATCCTGAGCTCTCGTACTATCAGGGGGCGCTTTTCGCGTATGCCGGGAAAAAGGATGCCGCGTTTCACATGCTGAAGACCGCGATTGAACAGAATTACTGCGCTTACTCCAACCTGCTTTCCGATCCCCTGCTACGAGGTTTGCATAGTGACCGGCACTTTGACGAACTGCTGACGGCGGCGCATGCCTGCCAGCAGGCAATCCAGTCCAACCCACCGGCAGGCCACTGACTCAGGTAGGATGGAGCGCAGCGGCGGCTAACTCTTTGGCCTCCCGCACAGTCAATAGCAGCAGAAGCACTGTGATTCAAGGAACACCGGGAAAAATCTTGCCTCTCACCCTCGCGAATTACCATTACATCGCCATGAAGAACAGTCACCGCGAAATTCCAGGCTCACCGCCTGGACGCGCCCGGAACTCGCTCTTACTTCTCGCGTTCGCAATGGCCGTGCATTGCTCGGTGGTCACGCTGGCCACACCGGGTTCGGCCCAGACCCGACCTGGAGTGGCGAGCCCGGTTGACCCCCTGCCTGCGGACACGGGTGCCGCCGGCCTTCATCAAATGCTGGTTCGGCTGCAAACTACGGCCCGGCTCATGCAGACCACGGCGCATCCCGATGACGAAGACGGAGGCATGCTGACCCTGGAGTCACGCGGACACGGTGCATCCACCCTGTTGATGACCCTCACGCGCGGCGAGGGCGGCCAGAACAAGGTAGGCAGCAACCTGTTCGACGTGCTGGGTGTGCTGCGCACTTTGGAGTTGACCGCTTCCGATCGCTATTACGGTGTGGAGCAACGCTTCAGCCACGTCGCCGATTTCGGCTACTCGAAAAATCCCGCCGAGACATTTCAAAAGTGGGGCGGGCACGACACCGCCTTGGGCGATATGGTTCGGGTCATTCGAACGTTTCGCCCGGATGTGCTGATTGCGCGTTTCTCTGGAACCGACCGCGACGGACACGGGCATCACCAGGCCTCGGCTATTCTTACCAAAGAAGCGTTTCGCGCGGCCGCCGACCCCAAAAGGTTTCCCGAACAGATCAAAGAGGGATTGCAGCCCTGGCAGCCCAAGAAACTCTACATCGGCAACGTGTGCGGGTTCGGAGCAACCACCTGCCCGGCGCAAAATTACACCGTCAAGCTCAATACGGGCCAGGTGAATCCGCAATTGAAGATGTCGTATATCCAATTCGCCATGGACGGATTGCGGCATCAACTCTCTCAGGGTGCGGGCGGATGGTCGGTAGAGCCTGGGGACCGCTACACCTACTACAAACTTGTCGACTCGGTTGCACCCTCCGCAGTCGACAAGGACGGTCACGAAAAGAATTTCTTCGATGGAATCGATACCACGCTGCAGGGGTTGAGTTCCGGATTCGATGCGGCCGGAGCGAAGGAACTGGCTCAGATTCAGAATAATCTGGATGAAGCCTCCAAGAATGCGGAAAAAGACCCGGAGAGCGCGGCTGCACCCTTGCTGTCCGTAATCGGGTCGCTCGGCCGTCTTGAAAATCAGGTCCGAAAAGGCAGCCAGAATCAGGAACTGCTCATTCGGTTGCGGGAGAAATTATCCCAGGCCCGATTGGCACTCAATCTGGCGCTGAATCTTTCCCTTCAGGTGTCGCTGGATTCTCCACGGAATCCCAGCCCCCAGATAGCGTCCGGACAGGATCCGCTGGCCGCGGTTTCTCCCGGACAAAACCTTACCGTCAAGGTAACACTGCACAACGGCTCAGCCCACCCGCTGCAACTTCGCTCCTTATATCTGGAGGGTCAGGTGGAAGACAGCGAAGCGAAGCAGCGTGTTCCTCCGTTGCAGCCCGGGCAGGATTACCAGACCGACTTCCAACTTCAGTTGCCGGCAAACCTTCCTCCGGTTCGGCCGGCTCTGCACCGCAACGATCCGGAGAGGGATGGCGTTTACACCGTCGACGACCCGCGCTACCAGACAGCACCGTTTCCGCCGCCGCCGTTTCGAGTCAGTGCCCACTACGACGTCCCTGACCTCATCTCCCGAACTCGCAACTTCGACACCAAGATCCCCACTACTCTGCCTGAAATTTCGGCGCCCGTCCTGGTCGGCTTTGCCGGCGAGAAAGGTGTGGAGCAGAAGCGACCCTTGGCACTGGTGCCCGTATTCTCCGTCGAACTGGAACCGGGCGAGCAAGTGATTCCCATCGCCAACGGACACGAACGAACCGTGAAGGTCGGCGTCCGCACCAACCTGAATGGAGCGCCCAAGGGCAGCCTGCGCCTGGAAGCTCCGTCGGGCTGGCAGATTGAGCCCAAGGCGATCGCAGTCGAATTGCAGCAACGAGGTGACAAGCAGCATTTTGAGTTCAAGGTTGTCCCCGGCAG